>Ga0179593_1256147_pt1 | contig 10834 bp, 14 predicted proteins | sample CZODoug2_1_08_16_FD_185931 | JGI IMG/M metagenome (GOLD analysis project Ga0179593, IMG submission 185931) | Vadose zone soil fungal communities from Angelo Coast Range Reserve, California, USA - CZODoug2_1_08_16fungal (PacBio error correction) | ecosystem: Environmental > Terrestrial > Soil >... | reverse complement strand
CAAATCACGATCCTTTCCCCCGTTCCCGCCACCGCAACTTTGACACTTTCGACTTTGCCCCCCCACCCCATGCAAAGTCGCTTTTGTCCCCTTTTACTATCTTCAGGAGAGACGACCCAAGTCCTTTTTTTTCTGGCCGGCACATGCCGCGATCGCAATCAAGATCAAGGGCCCGTAAATCCACAATTCTGGGGATCGGACTAGTTAGTTATCCCCCTCTCCCCGAGTCTGATAGATCGCCCACAAAATCCCGAATCACGACTGATCTCCCTCAGTAATTCGACGAGCTCGTTCCCTGTCCTCTCACTTTTATAACTCCTGCGCTACTGTTATGACCGTCTCTTTATGTTGCGCCTCCCACACTCTACGGCCCTTTCCAGTCCGGCCAGGCGCCCGACTTTACTACTGCGGCTCCTGGCTTGATTCCAATCCCATGTGTCTTTGTGTCTACGGTCTGGCTCACCCTTGCCCTTACTGCCAAGTTCCAGGTCGTACTTATCCCGATCGTGTTATCGGAAATCCACCGGAAATTCCCCCCGTTGGCTCCAATCACGTCCGCTTCCCCCCATCCTATGACCTTGGCCCAGAGGTGCCTGCCTTGCCTTGCTTTTGTCGCCTTGAACGTACTTTGTCGCTTCCTTATGCATTCTTTGCCCTTCTTCTACCTCCGCCGGTCCGTTACCTACCCCCCCCTTTGACCCCGTTCTCTTTCCCACCCTGCTGCTGGCCCCCCCCCCACCCCGGTTGTTTTCGCTTCTTCGCCTCGTCTTTTGCAGCGGGAGTCGTCCCCTTTTTTTTCGCCCCTCCTCCCCCCCGCGCTGGTTCTCCGTCTCTCCCGGCTCTGCCCGCCCTTGTGTCCTCTGGTCCCTTTTTCTGCCGCTGTTTGCTGTCATTGCCCGTCCGGCTTCCCGCCAGTCGACGATTCGTTCTTAATACTTCTTCCTTTTACAGATGTCTTTGACCGTCTGGATTACTCCTTACACCCGTGTTATTTCACGTTCGTAGGATCTGGTGTCAAAAGTAATTCCCCCCCTGCCCTCTCGTCTTAGGGGGGTGGTCGCCTCTTCTCTCCGTCACCCCTTTGCATGCCATTTTTTTTCCTTCCTTCTTCTCTCACCTTATTCATTTCCGCCGTGTTGGTCCAATCGACCCCTTCCGTGGCGACTATAGCGCGCAAGCTGAACTGATGTTTCTTCTTCATATTCGGATCCAGCTTCTGTCTCTTCACAATCATCCAATTATCGTCGGTACCCCTGCGCCTTTGTCCGGTAGGACCATTTCCCGGTCGTTTGATACCAGATTGTTGTTACTTGCCTCCTGTCCGATCCCTTTGTTTCCCCTTTAGGTTCTCAACATCTCTCGCTGTGCTTTCCCCAGTTCAACAACGCAGTTAATGAGATTTGCCCCCTTTCCTTTCCCTTAGTTGTCCTGCTGTGGCCCTGTCACCCCCGCTTCGATTTACACTCCAATCCTGACCCCTCCGCTTTCCCCCCCCTCGCGTGGTCTACGCTTCGTTCCTCTTCCTAAGTCCCCAAAAGCCCATTTTTGTTCGGCCGAGTCGCATGCCAGTTTTATCTTCAGTCCTAAGCGCTTTTTCCCTCTCCTCCCTTCCTGCCGTTTATTGGCCAAAGGCCCACCTACCTATAAAGTATTTCAACGTGAAGTGGCCATAGGTTCGTTATAGCTTCACTAGGGATTCCCCCTTGACTGTTCCGCGGATTCACAAGGCCTTTCCGTAGCTTCCTCAACGCCTGTTTGCCGTTATCTCTTGTTTTTTTCGCGTTGTTAACCATAAGTCCAGCGCTGAACCTCCTGACTCAGAGGACAGCGGGATCTCCATCTGCCCACTTACTAGTCTACTGCGCTCAACCATGCGATTTCAGCTCTTCATGTTAAACACCTCCCCATCCGCCGTTTTGCGCCCAATTGTTTTTTCCGGATTTGGGGGGTCCCCCATGAGGATGACCTTTTTAATTACCCCCAACTACCACTGCCATACTAATTGCAAGATGAGCCATTTCCTCTGTCGCGTCTTACCTCAATATCGTGTCCCCGGCTTTCTGATGGAGGCGCGCCAAGGGCATGTAGTGTCGCAAACCTTTTTTCTGTCCTTTCTTCAATCAGAGAAATTGGTTTATCTATCATTTACGTAGCTCCCGATGATGTCAACTCTCCGGTCTCTCCTCCCACGAGATAACTTCTCAGAAGTATTCTGAATTTCGCTCTCTACCTTTCTCAGTTGATTTACCCACCTTTGGCTTTCGATAATCGTTCGGTTTCGGCCTTTTTGCTGTAGCTATGTTTTCCGGATATTTAAAGGTCTCTGTGTTCTCTTTTGGAGAGCCGAGCTCGGCGTTGTCCTTACACTATGACCTACTTAGAAACTATCTTCTTACCCAACCCAGAGTAACCAACCAGCCGACTTTATGATCTCGGATCTTTTCCTTACAATATTTTTAGCTTCCTTTTTTTATTAATCTAATTTGTATTTTTTAGCCACCTATTAGCGATTGTGGATACCTACTGTCTTTCCTTAGTTCACGACCCTACCCCCTCTGTTTAGCTATTCAATTCTGTTTCGGCCAGCCCCCCTTTGAATTCGATTCCCCCAAAACAGTTGTGGTGGCACCATCTGACCACTGCGAGTCACCGCTTACCACAGCCCCCCCCTGTACTAGTCGGCATCTATAAACAGAGAATCGTATTTCCGACAAGCTCACAAGGTCGGCCGATATTCGTCCTAATACCCAATTCACAAAATTTGCAGAGAGACTCTCGGAAACAGTGCTGAGTTAAAGACGTCCTCACTACCCCACGTACCCCGCGAGATCTGTCCGAATCTTACCTTAACTTAAAAAATGGTTCCCAAGAATCCACCCTTAGCGTCGCACGATTTTTTCTCCCACAACCCTTGTAGCTCCTCTCTCGGTCCCTCTGTTCTTAACCTCCCCTCCCTGCCGGTGCTCCCGCTGATGTTTAGTGTCCGCGCCAACTTCGAGCACCCTTCAGCTTTACCCTCCTGCCCGAAACTATCAGTCGACCACCTTGGTGGTGCTCTAGATATTTGTACCCCCCGTGGTTGCTGAATTTGTCTGTGCATATCCCCGTCCAAAGCTCAAATTCTCCCCCCTTAAAATGTTCTGGTGTCTCTCCAACTAGCTGACGAGAGCCGACGTCCCCAGTTTTTTCATTCCGCGGCCTATAGTACAATGCTTTCAAAATCTTGCCATTCTCTTTAGCCTAGTCGGACGCTTCTATAAAAGATTTCCTATATGCTTTCTTCGCATTGATGATTTTGTAGAGGTCTCCGATGCCTTTTTAGACCCGTTAAACCCTCCGGCTGGGCCCCCCCGTGGTTCTTGCTTGATTATCTTGTGTCGATGCCCTTGGTTCCCCTCTTTTTTCCCCAGCTTCGCCTTCCCTTTCTGGTTTCTTGATCCCTTTTGCTTCATTTGCATTCGACCCTGGATGTTCTACACGTCGACTGTAGCCGCCCCCTTCTTTCACCAATTCACCGATCCGAATAGGTGCTCGATTACCCGTCGCTCCTGTTTTTCTTAAGCGATCCTCTGCGTCGTTTTTATCTAGCACCTTTTTGAAGCCTTCAATTTTTCGGCCCCTTTTTTACCTTCCGCGGTAGCGATCCCCTTCTGCGCCACTCTCAGCCACTTCTTCCCCACTCATTCTTTTATGCCCGCAGTCGGTTTTGACCTCTTCAAGGCTATTTTCTGTCCCCTTTCGTCCGGCGTTACCGGAAAATCCCTCCGCTCAAACGAAACCTGTTTTTTGGCTTCGCGCGCTCTGGTTCGGATTGAAACCTGCCCTTTCCAAACAAACTTTTTCTCTCCTCGTTTCGGGATCTTGAGTCGATGCTTTTGCCCCCTGGTCGCTTTTCACCCTCCCGGTCGCCCTCGGTCTCTCCTTTTCCCAATGGTTCTTTCGCTATTTACCGGTCAACGCCGGCAGACCGAGACTATTGACTTATTCCGATGCCCTTAGCCCTCGATTTCTCAGAAGTGCCGAACGTTGGCTTGTCGTGCCTCTTCTCTTGCGTCAGTTCATGCTGTCTTCTAATAGAATCCCCAGTGCAAAATACACCCGCAGGCCGCTTGCTACCTTCCAAAAATCCTCTCGGTATTTCAACGACCCCAGCCTCACCTAATTGAACAATGGTCACGTTTATTGAATTAGAAGTATTACCCTTATACGCCATTGCCCATAGACCAGTTTCTTCATTTCCCCCTACCAGAAGGTGGACGGTAGGCTTTACAGGTTCAAAAAAGTCACCTCTCACGCGAGTACCGTTCCATCACTCCAACGATAGCTTGGGATCACACAGTTATCCTGACCCTCGCCCGCTCTACCAATCGAAGAATTTTCCGTCATCGACTGATTTTTTACCTAAGCAGATCTTGCGGGCTCGCATCGGCCTCTCCAATCCGTGCGGCCCTTCTGGAAATTAGAGTTTTCCCTGCTTGGCCGATCTCTTCTCCGATCGTCTGGCTGCCACCCGAACGCCTTGCCCTCCCCCCTTTTTCTTTTTCCCCGTCATATCACCCCTTCCCCCCGACAACACTGCTGAGCTCTGTCCCCACCCATCGTCGTCTCCCGGCTTTTTTTTCGTGCCAGACATTCTATGCTAACGGGCCTGACTTGGCCTCCGTTACTCGCAGAGAGATACCAACACTTCCCATAGCCCGGCTCGGTTATGGGGATCTCAGTAAGATATTGCTTAGTTGGAGCAAGGCTACTTTTTTTTTCCAGCTCGTCTCGAGCTGCCAGTGTCATTCAAATTTTTCCCTCCCTTCCCAGCTCAGTCCCTCTACATTGTTACCTTCCATTTTCTTCTGTCGTTTTCGAGAGGAAACTTCTGACTCTGTCTGACCTTTGATGACGGATTACTTTCGTTAACCTGCGCCGGACTACGACCCGGTGGCACAGTTGAACTTGCTACTATTGTGCCGTCCGCCTTGACACTACTCCCGCTTCCATTCTCTCTCGGGGTGGGTCGGTACTCCGACTTTCTCCGCTACAGCGTCCCAGATTGAGTCTCCCGTTTTCCCCTCTTGTAACCGAGCTTTCCCCTGTTTTTTCTCCTGTCGCCTCTCTAAACTTTTCGTCTTCCGGTGTAACTTACCCCTCTCCCCTCATTCTCATTTACCAGCCCCCCCCCCCCCGCTCCACCGTCCGACATGCCCCTTTTTAATGCACACCAGTCCGCTCCACAGCTCTCCCGAGCGGTTCCGTCCCCCTTCCCGGTCTCACGCCCCCCCTCTTTGGTTGAACTATACCCCTCTTACCTCCCCCGGCGGGGGGCTCTCCCCCCTTTAATAATTTCCTACTTTTTCCTTCAGGCTTTGGGTGATTTCTGAAATCTGCCACGAGATTACCCTCCCGTTCGGGCGTAAAAGGGTACTCATATAGACCAATTTCCTTTTCTTCCTCCGTAAAAGAGATTTTCCACAGCCTATTTATTCTTGCCGTTACTTGGTTACTCTTCCGTGTTTATCGGGCTCTTCCAGATTCACTCGGGCCCCCTTACCACCCCTTGAGTTGGTATTTTTTGCCTACTGTTTTTTTATAAGTCTCCCCCCAATTCATTTCCCCCACGGTGCTCAAGCTCTTAATTTCGTTTACTTCTTTCTCTCGATTAGGATGCGAGGTTCTTACATTTCTCTGTTTGAAATATTTCTACCTTGCCCCAACCGCTTTGCAGTGGCGGGTCTGTATGACTCTACCCCCCGCGTTAGCACATTTTTTCCAAGACCTTTGCGCTTCTTCCGACCTAGCCTTTCCGCAAAGGCGCTTTGGCGATCCCGCCGTGCTCACCTTCCCTTCCTTAGCTAGTTTGAAAATCTTTCCCTATTCCAAGGCCAAGCTTGCCCGCCTCTCTTTACGAGGGGAGTTTTGCCGTTTTTTTTTTCGTATTTCTCTCGCAACGTCGTTCTTTTTGCTTTCGATACCTCCGCGGATCTGTCCTACTCGCTCTAGCGAACCACTTCTTTTGGTCTCGACTTACTCTACTCTGTTCTCCCGCCCTTTGTGGTATTTTTTTCCCAGTCCTGGTTCAGTTTTTATCTTCCATCCTCGGACGAGGTTTTATCCTCTCAAAGTCTCGAGTCTATGCTTAACCTTTCGTTTTTTTCTGGGAACAACTTACATGTTTGAGAACCCGGCCTTCCCATCCTTTTCAGTCGACGTCAGTACAACGTACCCCATGTATCACCGAAAATCGTCTGTCACAATTCACTGCCTTCCCCTTTTTATCTCTTTTAGCGAGGAGACTTCCCCTTTGGATTCCGTGCTTCTTGCACGAACATCTTCCATTTCCTCTCTACCGTCCCTCTCTCTCCCCCCTTCTCCCGATTCTCTCAAAGCGCTAACCCACATGACTTTGAGGTTTTCGCTCATCTCGACCCTTGGTTGCGCCGTTCTGGTTTACCTTCTGAAGCAACCCATCCTCCCCTTCCTGAGAAAGACCTGTTATGTTTTCATGGCAATCTGTTTTCACACTATCCCTTTCCTCCCCTGTTATCCCCTAATAATCCGCGAAAGTCCCTCATTCGCAGTTTGTCAGCTCGTCGGTCTGGCACGCCCCACGTAGACTATGAGGTTTACGGTACCGTGACTTCTTCGTTCCTAGATTAAAGTGCCCTCCCAGATCGTCCCCTCTTCCCGGCGTAGCGCTCAGACCTCCTAAACCTTTCCACTCTCTCCTTGCGTTACTGATGCACAACTTGCCCCCCCCTTTCTCTCAGTTTCTACCTTCTGCCCCCCGCCATCTATGGACGGTGACCTCGCCTGGAACTGCCTTCTTCTGTTCAGCTTGTATTTACTTCCGTTCTTTTTAGACAGTCAGTTGACACCATTCTCGACAAACCAATGCGGGTAATCTTTCTCCCGGCTTCGCGGATTGTTTGGCCCCTTCTGTCTCCGTTTATGTCTCTGCTCTTAATGACCGCTACTTTTGAGTTAAATACTTCTTGCCCTCTTCCCCCTGACTTGGAATTGACCTGGTCCCTTCTTCTCCGGGATTTCGCACCCGTCCCACCCGCCCTGGCTTTCATATCCGGAGGTTCGTCCGGGGAGTCGTATTCGCCTTCGTTTGACGCTGACCTCCCCCTCCCCCTACTTTTTTTTTTCGCAGCAAGGCGCCGTCCATTCTCCCGGCCAAAGAAATACTCTCGCCTTCTCCCCCGTCCCCCCGAACCTTTTGCATCCAATCTTTCCTGTATTTATATCGTTCCTGAATTAGGAGTAATCTCCTTCGTTTGTATGTCTTTTTAGAGGCTACCCTAGCTCCCTCCTCCAGTTCCATAACTCCGTCGCCCCCCGACTTTTTGGATCGCCCTTTGCCCTACCTTTACTGCTATCGAGTCGTCGTGATTGCATATTTTATCTCCACGTCGTCCTGTACTCCCCGTTGAAGTTCTATAAGCTCCCTCTTTCGATTGAGGTTTTGTCCTCCTCCGCCCACGGAATTCTTCGTCTATTCCTTTGCTGCATTTTCCTTTGCATTCTTTAGATTCTTTCTCCCCTCCCCCTGTTTTGTGTGTCGCGAGATAAAGTCATCCAATGGACCGCACCCCGTGCCCAAAAGTTCGAGTACCGATTGGGGTCTCCTTTACCAAAACCAAAAATCGCCAATCTCTTGTTCTTTTCAGCTTGTTTGTTTTTCCTGATGCATTTTTCCCGACCTATTTATTCAACTTATGATCCGCGTTGCCCAGAAATACCCCCGCCGTGAGATCGCATGGACAGTCCCACGTCCCCGGTCGCACCCAGCCCTTTTGCGGTACCATCTTCTTCACCGGTAGTTCTTCCTATCCCAGCCCCACCACCTCCTCACCCGATTGTGCTCAGAATTTCCCGAGTGTCTCCTCTTTCCATCAACACTTTTTCCCCATTTAGAAAGTGATTTTTTTCTTTTACCCCTTCTCTGGCTCCTTTCTGCTCAAACTTCGCGACGGTCAGTCTGTCAGGCCTTCCTCTTTCGACATGCCGGCACAACACTCCTTTAGCTTCCCCATGCCGTGTCTGAGGTTATGGCACGTCCTTTTTACTTCCTGCGTTTCTTTCGTAACCCCCCGATATTTAGTCCCTCTTCATCGTCGAAAACTTCGTTTAAATGTCCACTATCACCCTCTGCCGTCCAATGTTTTGCGCCTTCCCTTGGCCCGCTTGCCAGCGCCGACAGCTTGGTCTTGTATTTAACCCTCTGTGTCGATAATGTTCCAGGCCTGCCCCCCTCCGTAGTACCTTTACCCCCACCCTGGCCCCGCCTTCGTGTTCCCCCCCCCCCCCGCTGTTTCAACACCATTTCTAGGCCCTCTTTTTCCTCGACCAATCGCTGGCACAAGCTTGAGCATGTTCAAATTTGCTCTGGTCACATTTAACCAGCGTTTATTTCTTCTTTTCCGCTGCGGATCTGGATCGCTTTGTAAGTCACTCCCTCGCCTGCAGCGTGCCTTCTGTCCCCCCCTTCCTGGATACCCTGCCGTTAAGATCTTTCCCTCAACGCTCGTCGGAACCCCGATGCTCGCTATGTGATTTTCCCTTCCCTTCTCTTCCCATGTCGTAGTGATCTCCTTTGAATCCAAACTCTTCCCCACGCGTACCCCCCCTTCGGCGCTTGGAAAGGCGGATTTTTCGTATCATTCGGGTGACCACCCAGCAAGGCACCCGTTGCTATTTCGCGTCACACTTTAGTTTAGGAGCCGAGTTGTACATCGGACCATTACGGGCCTGCCTTTTCTAGCGCGTTAAGTTTATCTTTTCATGTGATGATTCATTATTTCTTCCAGGATCGAAACTCCCCCAGTGCGACGTCCTCGATCTTTACTGTTTCTGTCTGAGCGTAAATTCTTTCCCCGATTTTTATCACTTTATGTTTGTTGAACCCATTTGACTCCTGTCTTGTGTTTTGCACGATTGTTTACAGTTGTTTCCATGTCATGCGTTTCTTCAAACGAGGTCGAATGTTTGATACCACCTCCTTAGTCTCGTGGTCTATTTTGTGCGTAAAAGTTTATGAATTCCTCAAGCCATACCCGAGACACCTTTCCCGGTCGTTTGTCTTTTCGCAGCCCAAGATAAAGTTTGTTTCCGCTTCTGACGATTTGATAATCGCGTTATCGGCAGGTCATCCAGAAGCTTTTTTCCGGAGACCGTCCTTGGCAAGTAACCACCTCCTTTAAAGTGGACTCTCCGTTTGTCCAGGTTTTCGTATATCTTGCACCCGCTTCTTCCCTGCCTCTCCTGTTTCCCCTGTTTTCTCTTCCCCAAAGAATTTTTTCTAGATGTTAGACCCCATCCGATTGCGCGGCGTTTTTGGGTTTCTCGCGTGTCTCCTGCCCTTAACGACCTCCATTCATTTAAATCATTCCCACATCTTTATACGAGTCCGTCTCAAAGCGCCTCCTCTCCTCTCCACCTCTGAAAATCGCTTACGCAATTTCCCGAGCGTTGTGGCCTCTGCCGATACCCTTTCCCACGTGTGAAAGATACTCCTTTCCACCACGGTCCGTATTACTTGCGACTACCTCCCCCCTTGTTTCCTTGTCCCTTCTCGGCCATTCCGATCAGGCTCTTGCACAGGAGGCTTTTGCAATGCTCGCACAGTCCTATATCCGTCCACTGAGTCCCCCCCTTCTTTTACTTTGAACAATCTCCCCGTGACGATCCCTCAACCCACCCCACCATAATATCCCCTTATCCGACGTCGTCTAGGGAACTTATTTCATCCCCTCCTTTATAGCTCCTTGTTTCCCCGTCACCCCCCCGGATTAGATTACCCTCCCTTCCTCTTCGGGGCGGATTTTGAGCGGTAGCTTGTTAAGCTATTTAACTTTTCGCCTGCGCTGGTTTTGAGCATATGGTTATCCCATCTCCTCCCTTCGTTGCCACCCCACGGAACGCCACGTTAGGCTTTACTTAAGAGCACTCGTTACGCGTTCCGGTTTTTTCACGCATATTCTTCGCCTAGGAGTTCACCTGGATGCCGCTTGGTCTTTAGCCCCCTTCACGTTAGGGGGGCGTTACCAGACTCCTCTTCTGTTTTCTGGTAATTCCTGCTGCTGGGTGGCGCCCCCCACAGCTGAAAACGACGTTTTGCCCTGTCCTTTGGAGCTTTATGGCCGATTGGCAGAAGTTCCAATTCCGTTTATCTGTTGCCCATCTCCCCCCAAATATTCCCGCCCGTCAAGCGTGCCCTCCTTCCCTTCCTTCATGACATGGTTCCCGATGAGACTTCACCCGGGTTCACGACTCAATGTCGTCTAAGAGCTGACCCACCCCCCCCCTTTATGCCCAGTGCATCTTCCCCCCTTCCTTGCGACCTTTTTCCCCCACATTGAATTGTGGCTACACTGCGTCCGTGGCTCTCGTTCCCTCCCCCCTTCTATTCGAGTTAGCATCCCCGTACATCTTGGCGAAAATTAGCCTATCGGTTTTTCTCGAGCTCGAAATGTCTGGCACTTTTAATTTTCCGGTGTAGCGGCCCTCTCCCCATTGTTCTCAAATCTTTCTCTGTCCCAACTTCGACGTGAGCGCGCAGTTGCCAGTCTCGACTCTCTAGATTTTTCACTCCGCCTTTAGCCAATCTGTAACACTCTTCTGGAGTAGACTATCTGACTCTGCGTGTCACCAGATGTTTATGAAAGGCTTTATTATGAATGCTTCTCGTTCTCTTGTTGTCTGCTACCGTGCAACTGTTCTGGCTTCTACCGATTTGGTCGTGATGGATTGCCACATTTCTCCCGTCCAGGCATTGGTGGCCCTTGATACTTTTAACTGGTTATAGTCGTTGAGCGGGCATACACGCTCCCCCTCGCGC
>Ga0179593_1220823_pt1 | contig 10834 bp, 11 predicted proteins | sample CZODoug2_1_08_16_FD_185931 | JGI IMG/M metagenome (GOLD analysis project Ga0179593, IMG submission 185931) | Vadose zone soil fungal communities from Angelo Coast Range Reserve, California, USA - CZODoug2_1_08_16fungal (PacBio error correction) | ecosystem: Environmental > Terrestrial > Soil >... | reverse complement strand
TTTCCTACGTGCGAGGCGTCCGTTTCTTTTTTCCGCGGCCTCTTTGCGTTTCGGGTGTTTTTTTCGTCCTCTCGGGAGTTGACGTTCTCTGACCGTTTTTCATCTCGGTATCTTTGCCGACAATGAAGCAATCCCCCTTTATTTTTCCATGTTTTGATGTTATTTTGCCTTCCCTCTGTAAACTTTTTGGCTAAAGTTTCCCCTCGATAAGGTATGCATCGTGCCCGACCTCGAACTCACAATGGTCTACGGTGACCTCCGTTCTTTCTATTCGGGCGACGACGGTTTACCCCAAAAAACACTTCTGTACACTCGAGTGTCTTGTCGAGTTCCCAGCCGTTGAGGACCATGTGGGAAAAACATTCTGTGCCTCTGTCTGTCCCCTCTAGTCTTCAATTTTGGTGGGACTTTGAGCTGTTCAGAGGCCCCCATCTCTTTCGTGCTTCTGTCCCTCCATTGGAGGGCGACGAGAATGGTAGGGGAATGGCTGAGTTTTCCGTGGGCTTATCAGGTTCGTAATGAAGTTTGAGTTCGTTCCTTGCCGTTCCGCATTGTGGAAATATTCTTGTAGCACCCCCTTTCGCCGTCACGTATTCAAGTTTACTTGGTATCCCCTTCAATTCCCTCTTAGATGCCGGTCTTCAGTGGCCCCGCTGCCCCCTTTTCAGATTCCCCGTTGCTCCTCATTCCTTGTCGAACGTCATCTCCCAAGGGGCAGGGACTCGTCCTTTGTTCCCTGGCTTTTGAAAAAGTCTCCTCGGTACCCTTGATTCGTTTGCTCTTTGCACTCCTGATTCTAATTCCCGCACTGGGCCTGAAACGGCGGTATCCCTCCTCCTCAATTCCCCTTGATCGAGCTCGTTTTCAGCAAGCACTTCCATACCCATATGTGGATCTTTCGCAAACAATTATCGTCATTTCCATGGACTGTTTTTTTTTTCTTTGGTAGGCAGTCCTAGGTTTTTTTTTTTTGACCTTTCTCCACCGTTAAGTCGAACGTAGGAAGGACGTACTTCGAGAAGGACCATTTACTACGGTTGCCAGTCGTTCCCGCCGGATGCACCAACCTTCTGTTTTTGTTTTATTCTTGGGCTCAAATTCGGTGTTCCGAGTCTTCCTCCCTTGCTTGCCCGAGACTTGTTATCCCATGTCATTCGGACGTTGGAGATTTTTTCATTCGGCATTCCTGCCACGGCCCGCTTGTTCCGTCCTCCTCCGTCGCCCCATTCCAGTATCGGTCTTTTGCCTTTTATTCCCGACGCCAACGCTTCCATCCTCGATTTTTCCCTCTTTTAGCGATTGTGCCGCGCCTTAGCTCCTTCCCGGTTCCGCAGGTGACCATTCGCGACGTTGCTCCTGTGCCCTCAACTCTCATCGGATACGCCACTGCTCCTCTTTTCTCGCGCGTCAAAATCATTGAGCTACGGTGCTCCAGTCCCCGCCTTGCTGAGTACATTACCTTCTGGAGCACTCTGCGGCCGTCGTCCGGAAACGCCCACGGGTAGGCCTCAATCTCACCTTCTCACTTATCGTTTGGTGTGTTTCTGTTTGTCACTCTTCTTCCTTGCGGATATTTCCTCTAATTTGTTTGTTCTGATCGATCTTTTGTGTGGGTGATATTTGTGTATGTTCATTCATTTTTTTTTTTCCTGTGTGTGGTATGTGTTAGGGGAAATTTTGTGCCATGTTATAGCTTTTTTGTATATTGTGTTTATTGTGTCTTTGTAGTTTTGGGTTTTTTCCCTTTTTTTTCCATGGTAGTTGTTTTTTCCTGATTTCAAGCAAATGCTCCCGCTTTTTTTCGCGATTTCTCTAAAGTTAGCGGGATTCGATTTCTAAAGGCGGTGTCGCTTTTCCTTCTTTCCCCCTCAAAACTTAGAGCCGGTTAGGACGTTTTTGCAACCCAATCCTTTTCCTTTAAAAAGCTTCCCCCCCTTAGGAAAATTTATGGTTCAGTGACACGTGCCAACGATTCCGATAAGGTCCGGTCCTTCTGCCTACCCTAGTTTTTAGGGTGGTAAAATGTATTTCGCTCTTTTCTCCCCCCCCCCTGATTTACTGCTTTCACCTAGGACATTGCCGGATTTTCTCACTTTCTTTCATTAACCATTTTGACTCCCCATTGCTCCCCTTCTTTGCATTAGTGCATTTCACAGCCCATTCGTTCTAATCCTCTTTCCGCACGTTTAAGCGAGACTATCAAGCAAGTTTTTTTTCTGGCATCCGTCCCCAGCCCCCCTTCATGTTGTTCCAATTTTGTTTTTGTTTGATCTTTTGTTTTTCTCAGTTTCCTTTTTCTCGAACGTTTTCCATGCAATCATTGCGTCTTTAGCCTAACGCAGCCAATTTATCGGGATCCTTTGGGATTTTTTCCCCCCCTCGACCCAAGCAACCAAGTTTGCGCGTTTCCCAGAGCCCCTCTGCCCTCCCTCGCTTTGATCCATTATTAGTTTCTACCATCGAAGCGACCTTGCTTTCTTAGTCACCCTTTTCAAGCTGCCACCTCTCTATCCCTCCTCCTCCGTTTTTGGGTTTTGATTTTTCTTTTCAGCTTCGAATTCTCCCGCTTCGATCGCTTTTTTGCCGCGCCTTAAATTCAGTTCCCCGTCTCCTTTTCGCTTTGCGCGCCGTTTTCCGGTATTCCGCATGGGGTTCCAACCAAGCTTCCCCCCGTGTCCTCTTTTCTGCGGGTTTCCTGACTTTTCTGGTGACTAACTATGCAGTTGTTAAGGTTTTTTCCTTTTATCAGCCGCTTTACCTGGATATTACCCACTCCTCAAACAAAGTGCAATCGAATTCATGACAAATCCATTTCCTGAGTCTTGACTGATTTGTATTCGCATTGCTGATGCGGCTTTTCTTCGTTTGCAAGCTGAAAGTTGAGAGGCGGTTGTTTTCTTTTTTTTTGTTCATTTGCAATGAGTTCCCCCAACCTGGTCATTCTTCCTCCTTGGACTAGCTTATCCGAAAGCTCTTTGTAACTAGTTTCCGAGCAAGGAATTCGTGCGCTGCCCCATCCCCTAATCTTTGAGACGTCCCCCTTTCGTATGCAGGCCCTTCTGTTTGTACGCGGATGGTAAAGGCCCTTCCGGCAGATTCCTTTGGTCCCTTTTCCGCCCTACCGCGATGTGCGACGTTATCCGTGTGGGCACCCTGCTTTTTAAGCCTTACCCCTTTTCGGCTCATCCCCTTATAGCTAGTTTTTCTCAGTCCGACCACCGCAGCCGGAGCCTCTCATCTTTGGTTTTTCTCACGTTCTGACCAAATTCTTCTTGTTCCTTGTTAGCATTGCTTTTGCAGCCTTTGCCATCATCTGCGGAGATAAAGCACATTCCTGACTCACATCGTATCCCTCTCACCTCCCCCCTTGCGTGGAACCTTTGCTGTGTTTGCCGGTTTTTAGGACGTTTATCTCCGCTTTTTTCCAACATCGATCTTTGTTTTTATATCTTTGTCGGCCCACCCTGCCGCGTGCCCCCTTATCCCCCTCGTATCAATTTTTCCATCAAGTACAAGGTGCAATCCGAACCTTTGAGATGTGATTTAGGTGAGGGGCGGCGGGCACGCCCTGTGAATTACTCTCTCCGGGGACGCCTCACCCCCCCACCCCTATAGCGAACTTCTCCCCCGCGGCCGTAACTGTCCGCTCCCCCCCTTCCGCCCCATTCGGTGGAGCGTTCCTTCCAGCCGTGGCTTCAGTGACGATACACTCTTCGCCGTCTTTGCCGTCCGGTGAAATGCAGCTTATGTCTGCCTTTTTTCAAGTTTCGTCGTATTTTCCCCATTTTATAGTTTCGTCTTTTTGCTTTCCTCCCAAAATTCTGATTGCCGTCATAGGTCTGTGTCTCGCTTCTTTGAACTCGTTCTTTTTTTTTTTCGAGACAACGCATGACTAGTCCCTGGGATTGTCATTGTCATGGAAACTGTTCTTCGTACCTTCACTTCTCTGCCCCTTTGCCCCCCATTCTCCTCTTTTGATTTCATTTTGGTAGTCACCCGTTTCGCGGAGTTTCTTTCAGCTTTCGACTCTCGTCTGGACAGACGAACCGCTAAATGGCCGTTCACTTTTGGTTCGTAGTCTTCTTTTTAAACGTCGTCATGGTCCTTCAGTCTGTGGTTCTTGCTTCCGAGGCGCCCTCCTCTTTTTTGGTCCCCCCTTTTCCAACTCTTAACATGTTTTGGGAAATAGTACTTATATGGAACTCTTTACCTTTTTAGACCCCGTATATCGTAACTTTTTTCATTTTCCCTGCTCTGTGCTTTTTTGTTAGATCTCGTTGACGGCTTTTTCATCCCCCTCTTGTCCTTTGTAGAGGCTGATGGATTTCGTTTTCCCTTCACCATTCGCCTCTTTCCTCATTTTTTTTTTCATCGTCTCCGACGCTCGCCGGCGGAGGAAACCCGATTGTAATGAAGCTTTCTACCCAAGTCTCGTCTATCTCCTCTACCTGTGATAGTTTTTTTTACAATTGAATTTTCTCACACGGACAGGCCCTTCTTGGACAATCTCAAGATAGCTCACAGATGTTCTCTACCTTTTCTATCCTTAACACTTCCCTGTTTTTTCCGGAACGTGTGGCTTCCAATCTCTTTCACCCATTGTTTATGATCCGCGCCCCAATTTACTCCCTGCGACTTCTTCAACTCACTCCCCCTTCCCCCCCCTTTCTGTTTTTTGCCCGCCCCCTTTTCTCATCACCATCCCTTCCTTCCCAAACAAACTTTGTTACGATTCCCCAGCCTCGAAGTCTTCTCCCACCCCTTTAACCCCTTTCCTTTTTATTGATTACCCTCCTTCCGTTCACTCTTCTCTGTTTCCCTTGGTCTTTTTTTTATGAACCTGACCCTTTACCCCTGCTCTGTTTACGAGGTCTGTTTTGTTTTTCTTCAAACTTTCGGCTAATATTGGTCACCCCTTCGGGCACTTCGTCCCCTTTAGATTGTTTCTTTACGATCAGATTATCTTTATGGATCACAAACGATTTCAGCTTCCCTTCCCCCCCCACCCGACCCTCTTTCGCTTCTGAGCTTTTCATGGGACCAAGTCCAATATTCTTTCTGTGAGTCCCCCCCAGAGAAGAGCGTCCCCCCCCCTCTAGTGGGCTCTTGATCGCACCACACACTCTCGCGCCCCCCCTTCGCCGTACCCCCCATTGCTGCGTCAAATTCCCTTCGACTCTTGTATTCGCCGCATTTTTTTTTACGTTTCTGTTCCGCCCTTCTCGTGCCGCCATTGTCCGATTTTGCGCCGCCCCTTGGCTTCTTTTTTTTCCTCTCCAGCCTTTTGTTCTTGTTCTCCCAGCTTCTTTGTGATACTCTGTTTCCCTTCACAATCAGCACTACGCGTGCAGCAGGCCAGTGGTTTTCGCTTTTTTTGCGGCTCACCTTGTAGAACTACGTTTGGTGCCAAAGCTGGCTTTACGCTGATCGTTCCCTCCACCTCCCCTCCCCAATTTTCTACCGGTGTCCGCTCCTCCCCACTTATCGTCTCCGGATTTTCCGGTTTGTAAACAAAACACCCCCCCCTTTCTCACACTCCCTTCGTTGTTTTTTCGAGTTTGTCAATTGAGCGAGAGACCCTGTGGGACACCCCTTCTTGTGTACGTTTTGGCCCCTCTGCCATTTCTTTGCCAACGTTGGTGTCTGAGTTTGGAGACCCCCCCCTCTCTTCCGGCGTCAGATTGCAAATCGCTTTTTGCTTAGGACGGTTTCTATCCACAACTGTTCTTTACCTCCTAGGCCTTCTTGGGCTTGGACTTTCTTATTTTGTAATGTCCTTTCCATTCTATTAATGACTTTTTTTTGGCCTCTCCTCCGTCCTTCATTGTGGTGTCACTTCGCTCTACAGCCACCCTGAAGATTTTATAATCCCCAGGAATCTTGATATACAACTGGTACTCTCCATCCTTCTCCCTACTTTTGCCCGTGGTCGCCCCCCACTGAGATGCCATTTGATAACTATGAATTGTTAAGCCTCGCCCCCAGGTTGGCTTCGCTTATAGACTACCCTTTTTCCTATTTTATTTACCAAAAGGCGGTTAATAGAATTGGGAGCTTGCAGGATTTATAATATTCTAATAGTTCAGCAGGCAAATCTGTGGACTCCCTTCCTGTATCCCTTCCTCTTCGCCCCAAAGACATCGTGCCCTGGCTGCCTTCGTAGAGGCGTGCATCCGTCCAAGTCTGAACACCAGGACCCCTCCCCTCTTACGTTTCTCCCCCGGTAGTCTGAATTTCCATCCTGAACTTGGCTCCTGTTTTTTTCACCTCTAGGGTTTTCTTGTTTGAGCCCTTTTTCCAAGATTCCTTTCCTTTTCCCGGTGAATCCCCTACAATTGTTCCCCCCCTGGACCATTCCTCTGGTGTTGCTGTAGGTTCAGCATATCTCCAACTGATGGAATGCGTCTTTCGGGTCTCTCTTCCCCCGTCACGTCTTCGCAGGTCGTGAGAACGGCTCTCTTCTCCCTATTCACCGGTTATATATATTCCTACAGCCATTGGAGCTCTTCCGCTGGGCGCTTTAATGGTCTGGCACGGCTTCCACGGTAACCTAAGCCACGCTGCGCCAGCCGCCTGCGCATGTCAGAAATGATACTGCTCGTTTGGCCATGCCGTCCGCACCTCACAACGCGTCCATCCGTCCACCCTTAGACTCCACCCAATGAATGCACATCCTCTTCGAGCGCATAACTGAATCTGTCCCTCTCAAGTGAACCGTATATTCCCGCGTGTCTGCCCGTGTTTAATTTCCCTCTTTTTCTGAATTGCAATTTCCTTACTTGAGAGTGAATTATTTCCTTACCTGAAGAAACTTTCATCTCCTCTTCTCCTTAACCTAAATCATTCTGCTCTACTTTTCTAGAGTAGCATGCCTTTCATGAAGATGAGATAATGTATGCCTTTACATCGCTTTCCGGTCCCTGTTACTAACTGACAAGCTCCCCGGTTGAGGCCCTCACTAGCGCCAATTTTTCTTCATTGCCGACGGCGTTTTTTTTGTTTTATTGTTCTTCTTCATTTATTACCTTCCCGTAGTCTTGTTTACCGACCGTTTGACCCTCTCGTGTTAGCTTCCGATCACAATTCCTCCCTCCCCACGGCCCGGTCATGTTCTGCCAAGTTCTCTTCTTGTTAGTTTACGATTTTATTTCTCAGCTACTCTCCGCCTTGCCCCCCCCCGTTAACAGGCTTCGTTAATTAGTCTACCATCCTGCCCCTATTCTTATTTGGCGCTCCCTTCTCCTTCTCCTTTGATTAGTGGTAACAGTTGGTTTTGATTCGTCTGTTCCCCCCGCAAACCCTTTGATCGGATTTGATTCCGAAGGCACCCATTCCTCCTCTTTCTGCCTCCACATCTAGTTGGCCTTCGATTTTCGGCCTCCCTTTCCCCACCGGCGTGCCGATCCTTTTTTCTTGCTTCCGCCCCCGCCCAGAAACAGAGGATCTACGATGGTTCATGACATTGCTTTCGTTCTTTTCTCCCTCGTAGTTCCCTTTAGGCTTGCTCGCCTCTTTCTCCCCCTATCTTTAAGGAAATCAAGTGTTTCCTAACAAGGTTACCTCCGCGTTCCCCTCTTTAAATGTCAGAAAACACCCAAGCCCTGGAGCGTTCGCATGAACAGCAGTCTCTACCGATCCCTCATTTTAGCAGCAATGTCGATCCTGTTTTTCCTCGTCTCCGACTCCGTATTGCATTTGTATCACGTCGCCCTTTTTTCTGATTTTGCATATTTTCTCTCCCTTGCGTCGTCTCTAACCGTGAACTTGCTTGTACATTGAGTACCCTCTTCCTGTTCCTCCTACCATTGCAGCCATCCTTCCGAGCGGTTCTCCATTTTTGCTCTCTTTTTTTGAAATCAATACCCCGGCCGGCGGACTTACCCTGATGAACTTTCAGATCCCTGCTGCATTTTTCGCCCTTCTCGGGCGGTCGGTCCCCCTGTCTCAAGCTGCCACTCTATCTTTACTACTCCCGTTTGTTTGATGTCTTTGCCCTGCTTGAGAACCAGTAGTACCCTCACGCGCGATGTCTATTTTTGACTCCTGAATTTTTCTTGACCGTTTTTTGCCTCGGGTGCGCTGGCTGCGCGGTTTCTTGGCTCTATGGGGTCCCCCAACAAAGAATCCCCCAAATTTTGATCCGCTCGCACAGTTTCGCGTGTCTGCGGCCCTCCCGGATTTTGACGAATATGCCGTGGGCGGTTCACGTTTTTTCCTGCGCCCTGGGCCTCACCTTGGGACCAACAAGTCCGCAATCGATGGCGACCCAGCCCTGCCGGGATTCGGTCCTATGACCAGGCTTGATTGCTTTCGGCCCCGCTTTGGGCATTACCGGCCGCGCCGGCTTTGTGGGGTTCGTTTCAAAGGTTCATTTGCGTACTGGCCTCGCCCTTTGGTCCGCCCTTATTTCCTGCCCCATTCCCGAACAGGCGCCGGTTTCACCCTTAGGTTGGCCGTGCTCCACGGCCCTCTGTTTCCTCCCTGCCCATTTGGCGGGCAGAGCGAGACGGTTGTCCCTCGGGTGGATAAGTTTTTTTTTATTGGGTGTGTTATTTTTATTATTTTTATATTGGTTTTATTTGACTGCGTTGTTTTTGAGTGTCTTTTTGTTTTTTTTTTTTTTTTGTTTTGTGTTTGTGGTTGTTTTTTTCTTTTTTTTAGTTTTTTTATTACTTGTCCCCTTCCCCGTCTTCCCAGACGTCCGACGCCCACCTTAATGATTTGTCTTTTAGGAGTTGAGCCCCCCATGATTTTGTGTATGCCCTGTTTCATACTGTTGTCCCACACACACAGCTCCACGTTCTTAGAAACTTCGAGCCTTGCTCCCTGTATTTTGGTTTCCTTGCCTCGGTTCATGCCTGGGTTTCTTCGAGTCCCGTAGACGTTGGCGTTGGTAAAGCTTTAAATGGCCACGCGACAATGTACACGTAATCCACTGCGACTTTGAACGTTCGCAGCCATCGCTATCCCTTTCTGCTGTGAGAAGCGCTACGACTAAGCCTGTGCCCCCTCGCGCGGAGATTACCTCCAATGCCATTCACTCTAACGCAAAACCAGCTCTTCTTGGCATGACTTGACATCTTCGTGTTTTCGCTTTCTGATTGGCTTTTTTTTGCCTTGCCCAACCGCGGCTCTGGGCGCCTCATTTCTTTTTAGTATTCCAAGCCGCGGTTTCCGTCGTTCCAATGCCGGACGACCTTCCGACCTCCTTCTTGCAATCCTAAGGTGCGCTAATTGTCATTCTACCCGTTGTCCGTTGCGGGGAGGGCTACTTGGACAGAGAGATGTGCGCCGGTCATCGTCATCCTCTTTTTTCAGCGGCAGCCCGGGTCAGTCTTCCTTTAAGAAGAGCCCCCGAGCGCCCGATTTTTTGCGCGCCGGTTGGGTGTGCCGACTTGTTTTTCCCCTTTTTCTGCCTCCGGAGTTTTTCGAGAACAGGTTAGCCACCGTCGCGATGACAGGTTTGCTACACGCTGGGTTCCGGCTCCGTTAAAGTGATCGTTGTCTTGATTTTTTTGACCCATCTGCTGGCCGCCGAGGTCTTTGCTCGCGCGTGTTTTTATCTTCTACCTCTTCTGGAAAAGAAGCGCTTATTATTCATGGCGTGCCTTTTGGAACCAATTGTCGTCGTGAAAGCCATGCGCCGCTTCACCCAATTACCAAGCTCCGCTCTTGACATGTGGGTCTACCCAGTTCGCGGAGTCCTGCAGCCCGCTTCATAGCAATGACGAACATACTGCAATCCTTTTCCTGAAGAGTCCACCTTTGATGCATCGGTCTCCCACGGTCCCCCCCTCCGTCGTTCATTCTGTCGTGTTTTTTGCTTCCGGCGAGGCGCCTTTGGTGGCGCCTTTACACCCCAAATCGGTTCACAACCCTTCCTTTTCTTGTGGCCCGGTTTCTTTTTTTGCCAAACTTCTCCTGTATATGTAACTTCGCTTCCTGTTCGGACCCCTTCATCGTCAATGGGAGCGTGTTTCTAATTGTTTGAAAGCTCTAGAAGGTTTCATCCTACTCTCATTTGTCGAGGTCTATGTATACGCATTCGGCCCAGTTCCCCCCGTTCTTTTCCCTCTATTTCCTTGTCGCCTCCTCTTGCTTACCTTAGGAGGCACCATTTTCCTTCCGTGTAACGTGATTTGAGATCATCGCCAATTGCTTTATTTCTTCCACTGCTCTTATCACCCCTTGCATCCCCCCCTGGCTCTGGTGCCAATCGTCCTCTTTCGCTCGATAGGTGCCGATTCCAGTTTCTATACGAATTTGTTTGAGACGACTAGACCTTTGGCTCCAGATCTGGCCCCTGCCGCGCCGGTTCTGCGACGCAACTTGATCTTGCTCCCGCTTCCCCCTTTTTTCAGCCATTACCCCCTCCTCCGTCCTCCTCCCCCTGTTCTACTAAAACAATCACTCCTCCCCCTCTTTCGCTGAAACGATCGTCCTCGTCACTTTTACCCTTATGGAGTTCAATGAGTTCACAGAGGGTCCCACATTGGTATCGACGCTACACTTCGACCCTTTGCGAGTTGTAAGAGTTGTTTTGGGGTCTCCCACGTTCTTCCTCCTCTACTCCAAGCCCAAGAGAGGCGTTCACCTTCCTCCATTTTAGATGTCTTTCACTCTCTTTATCGTTGGTTTTCCCCTTCTTCCAGACGCCCGGCAAAAATGAAAAATGTTCTTCGCTCGAGTTTGATAATTCTCAAATCTCCCCCTCGTTTTCTGATGAGACGATGACTTCTTTTTCCCCCTCCCTGCGGAGTTGTGGCGCTCAACCCCCCACGCTCCTCCGCCCCCCTTTTCCGCGGCCACCTCTCGGCTTCAACGTCTCTTTAAC
>Ga0179593_1814712_pt1 | contig 10835 bp, 10 predicted proteins | sample CZODoug2_1_08_16_FD_185931 | JGI IMG/M metagenome (GOLD analysis project Ga0179593, IMG submission 185931) | Vadose zone soil fungal communities from Angelo Coast Range Reserve, California, USA - CZODoug2_1_08_16fungal (PacBio error correction) | ecosystem: Environmental > Terrestrial > Soil >... | reverse complement strand
CGCTCCCCTTTTTGGCCATCGCTTTTTATTAATTTAAGAATCCTGGCTGCATTTACTTTCCCCCTGGTTTGATGTGGATTTTTTTTTGAGAGACAGGTAAACCCCTTTCCCCCCTTTCATTTTGACCCCCTCCTTGCCTCGTCGCTGCGGCAAATGTGTTCGGGGGAGTTCCTGGAGAAATAGAGGTCACTTCCCTTCTTGGCAATACAGTGTCTTTCCTCTTCCTTCGAGAGTCTAGTTCCCCCCTCCTGGAGTGGGTTGATGAAGTTCTCCTCTCGGTGAACAAATTTCCCTTTTTTTTCACTGCAAAGACTTTCTTCCTTCCTTCCTCCCCTCGCATTCTCGCAATGAGAAATTTGAATTCTTTCTGTACGTTTTCCCCCGAGAAATCTAGTCCTCCGAGACCTCGATGGTCTTTTCCCCCGCTCCCCCGGCGATAATGCTTCTCCCTTTTTCCTTTCCTTCGGAGCAGATTTTGACTCCCATAGGCAATAACCCCCCCCATTATTTTTCTGTTGAGGAGGGCGATGCTATTCAGTATCCTCAACACTTTTTCCCTCCTTTTCCCCATGTATTCCTCCAATTTTTTCCGAAGCGTCATATTGCGGGAGCTTTTGTCTTGATCCCCGTTCTAGTAAATGCAGGACCCGAACCTTACTCCTCTTGCTCTTTGCATGCCGCCAAAGTTACGATGGAAACTTTAGTAAACTTTAAACCGACTCTGCAAATCTGCATTTACCTTTCCGTGATCAACGTTTTCCCCTCACTTTCCTAAAGCGTGCCTTCTCTTCGTTAAATCCAAAAGGAAGGCTTTGCGAGATCCGACGGGCTTAAGAATCAGCCGGCCTCCCTATTCTAAGCCGTTCCCCTTGCAGCGACCTTCCCCCTGACATACATCGGAACTGGGCCCTGCCTATCAGCCATGTGGACTCATAGGAAGAAGAGGCATTCTTTCTTCCAGTGATGGCTCGGGTCCACCCCTTCCTTTTCCTTCCCTTTTTTCCCCACCCGAGATGGCGCTTTTCTTTTTTCCCCTGCGGAAAGCGGAACACCGGAACTTTCCCCACTAAACCTCGGGGACGAACGAGACTTCCTTTCTCCCCCCTGGCATCGGCACACACCCCTTTTTCCGGTCCTTTTCTCCTTGGCGACGCTGTTACTTTGGAGGAATGGCAGAGACCGTTTCTCGTATGGCTGCGCCCGATCCCCCCTTTTTCCCTCAATTGAAACAGAGATTTCTTTTTTTTCTTTTCTCCTGGACTGTCCTTTCAAAATACTTCCCCCATTGCGAGTTGGCCTTTCTCGTTTTTTCCCAATTCCCAAAGAGACTTACGGCATTAACGGTCGTGAATCGGACTGTGCCTTCCCCTTCCTTTTCGAATTAACCTCCCCTCTTTCTTCGGAAACAAACAACAAAGTGTCCCCACAAATTTCCGGAGGGTTTGCTGCGCCTCCCAGAGGATGTGCAGAGTACCACCACCCCTGCTTGACCCTTCTCATTTTTTTTTTTCTTTTACCTCCCAATATAGGGACCCTCGCAGTTTCTTCCCTCGAGCGAGCGAGTGATGCACTGCTCCCCTCCTCGCAAAAGGACTATTCTTCGGAAGAGTGCAACTCGATGGTTCTCTCTTCTTTTTTCCCCGGTAACTGGAGATATCGTCTTTCCCCTCTTCTCCTGATTTCTCATAGATTTTTTAGGGAGAAAGGAAGGGTCTTTTCTCTAAATCAGCTGGCCTCTCCCCCCCTCTGTTTGATGCTCCATCGGTTTCCTCCCCCTCCAATGAGGTGGAAATTACGAGAATGAAACGCCCCTTTTTTTTTCCCCTTTTTTCTCCCATGGGGCGCGACTCTCTCCCCTTTCCCCCCCCCCTTTTTTGCGCCCCTGATCGCCGAGGAGATACCCTGACGATGAAGTACCGTCTCCTCATTCGACGCGAGCGGAAAATTTCCCCCCCCTCTTCCCCTTTTTTTGGTCGTTAGCCGGATTTTTCTTTTTTCCCCTTTTGCATCGGGCAGCTGATGTAATTCACGACATAGTTTTCCCCGAAGAGCAGGGATCAATTTTCCTCTCATGATGGAAATGAGCCGTCCTCATCTCTCTCTGCGGTTCAGGAAGTTCTCTCCCCCAGTCCTAAGATTGATTGCGGCTAGTCGATTTCTGGGAGTTAAAAGTTTTTTTTTCCCCCAATGTTTTTCGGACTTTCATCCCCTCCCTTTCCTCCTTCCGTTGTTGTTGTTTTCTCTCTCTCTCCAAAAAAGTTTACGCATGCTGGTAATACACCCCCTTCTCTGAAGATGCAAGCGTTTTTCCCCTTCCCCCCCCCCCCCTGTACCTTCAAGAACCGCATCTCCCCAACGGCTCAGTTCAATCAATCGCTTGTCAAATCCTTCAGCGTGCATTTTCCCCCCTGAGCGGTGCCACAACTTCCTCTGCCAGCTCCCCCTTTCCCCTCCTTCGTACGCAATCCAGGCTACGACCACCCGGTGATCCTCTTAAGATTCCGAGGCGCTGAAGAAGTCGTTTGACTTTCCTTTCCTCTTTGTATAATCCTTTCCTTTAGTTTTTTCCCCGGTCGAACTGGGCCCAGGAGCTTCGGGCAAAGCCTCGGGATCTTTCCCCAGAAAAGAGGTCCCCTTTTAAGGCCCATCTCCATTTCATCTCCTCTCCAACACGCTCTTTTCCTTCTTTTGGGAGTGATTGCCAGCTCTGGAGAGTTTGCTCTTTTTTTTTTGAAGCCTATCTTCTTATTAGAAAGCCTGGTTTTTTCGGGCGGCCACGTCCCCCCCCTTTTTTCCCCTGTTCCCGAAAATCCTCAGCGTAGACCACCCCGATCCACTTCATGGGCAAAAATTTAGAGTCCCACCGCGCTCCCCCTTTCCGCACGCGCTCTCTTGTGCTATTCCACTAGATTACCAGATCCTCCCCTGAGAGGGGTAACAAGCTCTGGTAATCGGCCGCCCCTTTCTTGTCCCTTTTTCCAAGAGGTCCCCTCCCCCCTCTTTCCCGGAAATTGTGGACACGGGTTTCGTTGGTGTATCCTAAAGTAATTATACGAGAGCATCCCCTTTTAAGGCCGTGAGGGCCATTCTTGACTTTCTTTTTTTTGCCCTCCGTATGGGGGTACCCCTTCTTTCCCCGGCCAAATAGAATGGGAAGCTGGCTTCGCAAAAAGCAAGACACCCCCCTTCCCTGTTTCAATTTCATGTGCCTTTCCTTGTATATCTCTCTCAAGCAGCTAAAATTGCTGTCTTCCCCACTACACCCCTCTTCGCAGCATAAATGAAAAATTCTGTTTTTGCAGATTGCCTGTCTTCTGGACCCTTTTTCCTTCTCGAATTAGCCCCCAATAGGCAATTTTTTCCTGTGGTTTCAGGTTACGCTCCTCTTAAAACTTTCCCCCCCCTCGATGGCCCCCCTTACAAAGTTTCATGATATGCTCTCCATAAAGGTAAGCAGCGATTTTTTTCTCTGTGAATTTTCCCCCTTTCCCCCTTCGCGGAGTTCGCCCCCCCCCCCCCCCGGAATAGGCAGTGCCCAGGTCCTTTCTTGGATTCGATGCAAGTGCCCGTCTGTTCTTTGTCCGGCTGATTCCTTCCTTTCTTCCAAGGTAGATGATCTCTCCTTTCTTTACGCCAGATAGGCTTAGCCCCTAATGCCGTACTCCCCAGCAGAGGCACAGACTGTCACTTTTTTTTTAAACGTAACAGCTAGCCTATCCTTTCTTCCCCTTCCTTCGTTCCCTTTTTTTTCAAATCAACCCATAAGCTGATCAAGCGATTGCGAGTCTTTCGAGAGAGGCGGCGTTTTCCCAACGCAGCCGCCACCTCTTCTTGAAGGCTTCCGGTGCCAGTCTGGAGATCATTACCCTCCCCCGCCTCAACCCCTCACGCGTAAACAGTCTTTTTCTTTCCCTCGGCGTAACCCCTGCGCGCGAAATGAGCCCAAGCGATTTTTTTGTTTCAATGAGACGAATGTTTTTTTCACAGAAAATCGCTGAGATGTTTTTTCCTTCTTTCCGAGAGGGCTCGTTCCCCCCTTCTTCCCTTTTTCCCCCTTTTTTCCCGTTCTGCATGGCGAGAAATGCGAGAGCTAAGTGTTTTCTTTTTCCTCCTTGTGAAGTTAGGGGCCCCTCCCCGAGCGGGTCCGGTGCTTTCCTCACTCGTCAGCAACCCCCCCCCTCCCCTTTTGATACCGAGGAATCTTCAGACTGTGTAATTTTATTGACGCAGTTCCCTTTCACCCTCGAGGTTCCCCTTTCTTTTTTTTTCTCCGCACAATGCCGCAAGCGCGGGATGCAACTCTTGTTCAACTCCTTCCCCGTAAGTTGTATTCTTGTCATGATCGCCCTCTTCGCAAAGCTCCCACATCCCCCCCGACAAGGAGATGCAAGCCCCATTTATGCCAAAAGAAGATGTCCTCTGAGTATCTATCTTCCCCCTTTTGTTGTTTTTAGAAGACCTGAAGCGAGCAGTTCTTCCATCGGCGGTTTCTTTCCTTTCCCCCTTGGCTGAATCGCCTGGTACTTTCGGGTTGTATGCCCCTTCTGCGAGCAGGAAAAATTCCTTCTCGTCAAAACAAGAGTTTCAACCTTCTCTCTTGTTAAATTGGAGTAGGGGTGGTCCCCTTTCTACATCGAGGGGTTCACTTCGTTATTGGTCCTTCCCCTCCCGTGGAATCGTTAGCAGGCTGAGAGATTCTCGGTATACGAGTTATTGGATGATGCCAGAGTTCGATCTTCGGTGGAACCAATCCTAAATTGTCCCCCCCCCCCTTCCAACGAGTGAGGTCTCAGGTTCTCTTAGAATTTATAGAAATGAATACCTTCCTTTTCCGAGGGTGAACGAGCCCTCCCCCTTCTTTTCTTCCTCTCGCGATTGTCGTTCCCCTTTTCAACAGGCGCTAATGCCCGAGAAATTATCCCCTTCAGATTTTGAAGCATCGGCAATCCCTTTCGATCGCTCGCGTCCCTTTTGGACGGCGGGGGATGCGATTTAGTATATACTTATTTCCCCCCCCCTGATAAGAATTAACTTTTCGGGCGCGGTTTTCTCTTTTCCCCCGCCGCTCTCTTCCTTCCCTTCTTCCAGACCAACTCATATCGCTATCATGCACGAAAAGGGCCACCCGCCTCTAAGAATATAGGCTAGCTGTACTTTCTCCTTTCCCCCCCTTTCCTTCATTAAAGGTCTTTGACCTTCTTTTAAAGTTGTGGAGAAGAAGTCCTAGCTGAAGCCGCGGCGAACTTTCCTCGATCATCGACCTTGGCAATACTCATCAGGCCGTCCCTCCCTCTAAGCAGAGGCCCCTTTGTCCTAAAATCCTGACACATCGTGACCTGGTTCATGAGATCCCTCGAGCAAGACCTCCCCTCTCTCCTTTTCTCAGCTGACTTTGATGGCCCCCACTAAAAGCTTCCAAGGTCTATCGTGACCTGATGGCCGCGCGTGAGTTTTCTTTTCCCCGCTGAAACACAAGAAACTTGTGCTCCTTTCCCCCTCATTTGGACGAATTCTCTCCTTCTCTCCCCGTAGAGACGGCAATCTTTTTTTTTTTTTTCCCAACCGTCGTTTCCGGGGCAGTATGCTTTTCCCAGCCGTGGATTTCCCCCCCCCCAGAGACAGTCCCGTTCTTCCTTCTGGCGCGCCGATATAATGACCCTTCAATGAATTGCCCCCAGACTTTTTGCGAATGACGGTTCTTAAACCTTTTGAAGTTCGTCAGCAGGGGATACCCCCTCTTTTTTTCCCTTTTTCCCCAAAGAGAATCGTTCACCTCAGACACCCTTCCACTCCCCTTTTAAGGGAATATTCTGCGTAGTAGCCCCGCTGAAAGAGTTCCCCAACGAAACCGTTCCCCCCTGGGATTGTGATGGCCCCGATTGGGGTCCAAATCAATGTTACTTCTTTTGACCCTATAATGAGGATTTCCCCCTCCCCCCCACTTTCAACTAGAGTGGACTTCCCCCCTCGGAGAGTAGAGAGTGTGCGTTGGCCCGGAATATTTTAGCCCCTGCCATGGTGCAACTCGAATGGGCTTCTCCTTAGGCGTCCTGAGGCTCTCGGATGTGCTTCCGAACCAGGGCTTCTAATAGAATTTATCAGCGCTAGATTCTTCTCTTCCCCCTAGGACGATCCATTTCCCCCCTCAGTTGATGTCCCTTTTTCTTCATTCTCTTGGCCGTCACTCTCCTTCCCCCGACCATCGTCTTTTTTTGTGCGCCCGCCAGGCGTTGCTCCCGGGCCCAGTTCGACCCCTTCGCCTCCCTTGCGGGAGATACGAAGATGCAGATGATCCTCCAACCTCCATTAGGAAGCTATTTAAGTAAAGTGGTGGCGTTCTCCCTCTTCCGAAAGGTCCTTCCCTTTATCGGGCAGATGATTGATGATTTGCCCTCTCCGGAACAGGCAGGAGAGGCCCAATTGGACACGCGTCCTTTTCAGGAGCAGGCTTAAGTTAAAGTTAAGGAAGGTATTGGTATCTCTCCTTTTGCAATAGGCGGCTCGGAGCGTGCCCCCTTCCCCGGCTGGGCGTTACCAGAAGGGTCCAACTGTTTTTAGGATAACCCTCTTTTGGTGTTGAGAGAGATGATTCCTTTTCCCCTGGGCATGCCCTGGTACCTCCTTCCCTCCCCTGTTACGAACTCCTTCCCCTCTCCTTGCAAAGAGTAGGTCATTAGACTAGTCACCCTCAGAGAGAGAGTACTGCAAGATCCTTTCCCCCCTTCCCCCTTCGCGTTTCCCCACCTTTTCTCACCCGCCTTATGAGAGGTTCCTTCACGATCACTTTTGTGGCGAAGCACCTCTTCCCCCCACCACGGGAATAGTTGTCAGGATTCTCTAGTTTTTTCTGATGAAAGAGGTGCAGACTGATCATCCCGGCGAGCAGGTGCGCCAGCCGCCTGTTCTTTCCCCCTTTCTTCTAGTGCAGAGCCCTTTTTTCTCCAACTTTTTAGCCCCTCCTTCTCGTGGACGGCCAAGAGACTTCTCTCCCTCCCCCGTTGAGCATTCCCCTCTTGATGCCAGATGATGGAGCGTGCGTAATTCCCATAGAGCTAGATATCCTTATTTTTTTGAAAGCCTGGTTCGGCAGGCCCCCCCCCCTTTATCTACCCCTTTTTCCCCCCCCCCCCCCCCCCCCCTTTTCCCCTCAGCGTAGAACTGCACATAGAGTTGCCAATCTGTATATATAAAGCTCGAGAGTCCCGCGAGCCAGGATTTTACCTCTGCTTAGATAGAGGTTGGGGTTGAAAGATTTTTCCCCCCATTTTTAATACATGAGAGGGTCTCTCCTTTCGGTACTCGGACTCATCCCTTTTTCCAGCGGGGCCAGCAAAATCCCCCTTTTTTCCCTTTTGAAAGGGGTAGTTGTAGCTCAGTTAATTCTACGAGCCCTCCTCCCCTTCCTCCCCTGCAGTGAGGCCTCTTGACTCTTTCCTTTCTAATTGAGCCGTAATGGGGTTCTGTTTGGACTGGGATTCTTTTTCCCCAGTAAGTCGCCCAAAGGCACTCCCCCCCCCCAGAAATATATGTTCCCCCCCCCCCCCCTTTTTTCTAAGGTCAATTGATAAAGGCGCCAGCAAGAAGCCTCCGGGTATATGCCCCTCGGACCTCAAATTCCTCCTACACGGACCCTTCGGCCACGAAAATGTTTGCGATTGCCTGTCTCCGTCCTTATAGAAATTCGTAAAAACCTTGTCAAGTTTCCTGTGTGTTTTTCCCTCAGTCTCTCCTTTTTCACCCCTCCTTCGGCCATCTCTTTTGACCAAGTGCTGATAGACCATGGGCATTTCGTGCTAAAGAGTAAGGATGCTTTGAATTCCCTTCTGCTCTTTCCCCCCCCCCTTTCGGAATCTTCCCCCCCCCTTTCCCCCCCTATGTATGGCAGGATTTTGAGGATTAGCCGCAAGTTGAAATATAGAGATTTTTCTGATGATAATAATGTCTTTAGATGAGGCGCGCCCCTCTTTCCCCCCCCCTCTCGGCTTCCCTCTCTTGGGCCTCCAACTGTGAGATCCTCCACCGTCCTCGACTGGTGTAATGCAGATTTTTTTACTTACAGCTAGGCGCTATTCTTTCTCCCTTCTTCCCTTTGCGGCATGCACCTCCCCCTTGAGCAAGCGATAGAGTTCGTCTGCCTGGAAGAAGGGTTTTGCTAACGCTCATTCCCTCGCTTTCCGGGGAATGTTCTTTTTTTTCCTTTCTTTCAATTTGAGAGACTCTCGCAATCCCCCCCTAATTTGCGAGCGATTTTCTGGCCGCGTGGCTCCTTCCGTTCGCCTCCCTTCCCTTTCTGTCTGAATTGCTCGTGCATGCGCGCTGTTTTGGGAACTTTTGGGGTCTCGAGGAAGAGCTCCTTTCCGGAAGACTCTTTCCTGGAGAAGGAACTTCGCTTCCCGTGCGCGGAGATTGCAGTTGGGTTGCCCCCTGTCACCGATCCCGTAAGTTCTGCTCGAACGCGCATCAAACAATCCCCCCGAGGACTCTCTCCTCGGAAACGCCCCTTCTGACCTTTACAAAGACCCTTCCCAACAGAGTATCTTTGAAAGCTTTTGTTGGAGTTAACAACCCAAAACCCCCCCCCTGACTCCAGTGCCTCACAAAGATCTGTTTCCCCCCCTCTTGGTTCAAATCGCTTCAGTTTTCATGCTAGCTCTCCACATCCCCCTTCGTACAGGCGAGCATCCCTCCAAATGAATCACCGCGATGGCCCACTCACGGTTCGGCGTTTTGTTGTTGTTGAGATTTTGCCTTGAGTGAAATACGGCTTTTTCCCATTTCATTTTCCTAATCCCTCATCGCCGGTACTCCGGTTGCATGTGTTGCTGGGCGAGCTTTTCCCCTTACGCGGGCCAACCCGGGGAGTTGCAACCTTTTTTTCCTGGGGGCACACCTTTGTTTTTTAGACAACACTCATTCAAGGTGAGAACTCGATCCCTTTGCAATAACCTGGACGGTCCTTCTTTCCTACGGATCCGAGACACTTTTTTTCTCCCTCTTTCTCTCCTCTCCCCTGGACGCGCTCTGTTGAACACCCTCGAATGACAACCTCGGCTAAGCTTTCCGCCAATTAGATCCGCATTTCTCTTCGACGACCCGGAAAAGGTCTCGAGCCCTCTCTTCCTCCCTCTTCCTCCGCGGATTTTTCCAAGATTCAACAGGCGCCCTGCACGCTCATGTTTGCGAGGAGCGATTTTGACTTTCCCCTTCTAGTTATTTTCTCCGCGAATTGTTTGAGGCGTGTGCTTTTTTGGTCTCTCAAAATTGCTATCCAGGCACCCCCCGAAGCGTTAATCGGTTCTTTTATGTCTCCTGTTTCGCCCCCCGCCGCCTAGCTCTTTCTCAAGAACTCCTATCCGCTTTTTTAGCAGCAAAGTTCCCTTTTTTCCCTTCCTAGAGAATATCGGTTATCTTTCTTTTTTAAAACCGACTCTGCAAATCGCATGACCGGCTTCTCAAAGTTGGAGAAGACACGTCTCCTCTGCTGGCGTTAAATCCAAAGCTCTTTTTCTCCGGACCTTGCCACCCGCTCCCCAGCGGTACAAAGCCCCCCTACTCGCCGTTGGACTTCCCTATGACACCCTACCGGGCACTGGCCTTTCTTTTCCTCCCGACTCTATCAGAAGCCGGTAATTCAAGATCGCAGCCCTGGTACACTACAAAGATTTGCCACATTTTGGTCAAAGAGCTTCCCTTTCCTGTTAGTTTGAAATCTCCGCCCCTTTCGGAAACACACAGGCAACTTGTCCGCAGCAAGGGACCTGGCTAGTAAGTCGACCCAAGATCGTCCCTCCAAAACATTGTCGTGGCGTCGTCAGGGGGGCTTAGTTATTATGAGGGAGGAGAGGTGAGGAAGAGGAATGCCCCCTCGACAAGCGACCCCTTTTCTTCGGCTGCGCCGAAATTCTCTTGAAATAGATGTTCGTCTTGGTTTTGCCGGTCTTGTCCCTGTTTAATTCACCGCCTCCCCTTTCTTCCTTTAGTCAGAAGTGGGCGACCCCATGATTTTGTCCCCAAAGAGAATCTTTCAAGAAAGGGCCTTCCTTCATTCCCCTTTCTTTGAGGGTAGAATTACCTGCCTTTTTCCTCTTCTTTCCCTCCCCCCCCGTGTCCACAATCCGGTTTGTGTGATGGCCCGCTTATGCCACAGCTTTCTGCTTCCTTTTACAAGAGACATTCGCTTCCTCTCATGGAGGATGCGCCTGGCAACTCGAGTTGGACTCCCCCTCGACGACTTGAGGAAATATGCGGGTGTTCCCCAAAGGATTTCCCATTATTATATAGGCCCTTTCCCCCTCGATGGGCTCTTACGCTGAGGCGTTTAGGGAAACCTGCATGAGGGGAATTCTCCAGGATTTATCTCCTCCTTTTCGCGGAGGGAATTTTTGCGGCAAGAAGAATTCCTTTCCTAAGGCTGAACCCCCCCTAGTTGATGTCTCAATCCCCTTTTGCGAGTAGATTAACTCTTGTTTAACGAGAAGGACATTCTTTTACGTACTTTTTTTCCTCCCGCCAGGGCGCCTGCCCTCGCTCACTTGGCCCATGCTATTTTACCTGCTAGACGGGGATACGCTGATAAGTCCACCTCCCCCCTCTCCATCCATTCTCGCGGCTCGGAAGCTGACAACCCTAGTTTCTTGGTTTGATTGAGTCTTTTCCCCAAGGGTGTTCTTTCCCTGCTGAGGCTTTGAGCCGCAGCAGTTCTACCCCGGCGAAGCTCCTTCAAGTTTTCACGTTCTTGGTGAACTTTTACAGTTATTCCTTCGGTTCAGGAGAATTTTTTCGTAGTCCTAAGTAAGCTCGTACACTGTCGGCTGGGCTTTTCTTGTGAAACTGTT
>Ga0179593_1731977_pt1 | contig 10835 bp, 12 predicted proteins | sample CZODoug2_1_08_16_FD_185931 | JGI IMG/M metagenome (GOLD analysis project Ga0179593, IMG submission 185931) | Vadose zone soil fungal communities from Angelo Coast Range Reserve, California, USA - CZODoug2_1_08_16fungal (PacBio error correction) | ecosystem: Environmental > Terrestrial > Soil >... | reverse complement strand
CCCCGTCAAGTCCCTCTTTGCCAGCCCCCCCCCTAATGGTCCCGCTCCCCCCCCCCAAAGCATCGATCTCCTCTCTCCCTCCTTTGTTGTTATTCACTCTGGTCGTCGGTCCCTCTGACGGACTTCTGCGGGAGGCCAAGGCCATCCGTAGAGATGAGATCCTTTCCCCAGTACAGGGCGGTTCTTTTTTCCCCCTCAGCCCCCACCTTTTTTGAGGAACCTTTTGCACGAACCCCTGTGGTGAAGTTTTAGGCGCGCAACAGTGACACCCCGTGAGGCCGGGTTTTTTTTTTTTTCCCTCGATCAACTTCTGTTCCCTGCCGCTGATCCACTTTTTCCCCTTTTGAGGGCTGGGGTGCCCCCTCCAGACCTGTAGGGATGAGGCGGTAGACATTCCCTAGGCACGTGTTTACCCAGACGAAAAGCGTGTTCTAGTGACCCGGACAACATTTTTTAAAGAGGACCTTTTTTTTCCTCCTGGCCTTTTCGTTTTGACGCATCCCCTGACTGCACCGTTTCTTCGGGAGGAAGTCGGCGTTGTAGTTTTTGTCATTTTTTTTTGGGTCCCCCTTGCCTCTTTTTTTTGTACTTGCCCCGGTCCCCCCCTTGTGCCGCCGGGTGTCCACGAGACCGTCGTCCTTTTTGAACGCCCCCCCGGTGGGCTTAAAACGATGTGGGGTATTCCCCTGTGTCGTTTTTTTTTTTTCAGCCACACTGGCCGGTCGGTACCCTTGGTGGCCGCCCCAGGAGTTCCTATCGATGCGTCGAGCTTCTCGAGATCTCCTTTCCAATGCCCCTGGCTCCCCCCCCGTTTTCAGCAGGCATTTCTTTATCAAGGCAATGGTAGAGCCGGGCGTTGAGAGTCCCTGCGATTTTTTTTTTTTGCTCGGTGATCCCGCCCCCCCCCTTCCTTTCCGTTTGAGGTTTGGTGGTTTTGGGACCCCGTTTGTGATCCCCACGCTTTCACCCCCCCCAGTCCCTTATGGTCCCTTCCCCCCCTCCTTCAGGCCGTTCACGGGTCGAAAGCAGAAAAAATAGTCCTTTCCCCCCCCCCCTCCAGCTGCACGACCCGGTTTGTGTAATATCTCCCATTTTTGCTTTTTTTTTACCCCTCGGTGGGATCAACGCAGTAGTGTGGGGCAGAGTTTGCCGACCGACCTCCCCCGATTTTTCTTTTGGTTCCTCTTTCCCCCCTCCCCTGTTTTTTTAAGCGAAAAAGAGGTGCAAGATGAGGACCACCATACCAATTGGCTTTACAGGTTCCTTCTTTCCGGTATTAAGCCGAGTCTGGGTGAGTTCACGCCAGCCCCGCACCTCCTTGTTTTTTTTTTTTTTCGTTCTCCTAGAGAAGCTCACTGGCCGAGTATCCCCTGCGAGGATCCCACTTCTGTTTTTCTTTTTATTGTATTTCACACGCCGGACTTCCCTCGACCAGGCCCTTTGCTTGTCTGCTCCCTTTCCGCACGGCTGACGGCCGAAATTACCGTGTTTTGCCATCTTTTTTTCTTTTTCCCTCGGCCACACTCTGTGGGCCCCCTCGGCCGAACATAAGGCCCGCCCTTTTGGGTTTTTCCGAGAGCCCCCCCTTTAGGGCCATATACCCTCTCTACCGGTTTGAGTGTTCGGTTGGGGCGTCCATGTTGCAGACCTAAGTTTGACGTTTTGCCCCCCAACGCGTCCCGTGCGCCCATCTTTCCCCGTTTTAGGACAACTTTTTTTTTTTTCCCACGTGACCACTTTTTGAAGATCAAAGGGACTCAGAGACCACAAGACCTTTTTCCCCCCCCGGTCACACGCCTTTTCAAACGACCGGATGGAGCTATTGTTCCAGTTTTTTCCTATTTCCTGCTCTCGACGATCAGGGCTCTTTGGTCCGTGGACTTCTGGGTCTTTGGCGGGCACACAAGTTCTTGTTTGAGCCTTTTTTTCCCATTCCTGTAAGGCGTGGTCTTTCCCAGCGCATTTCCCCTTGAAAGACCGGGGTTCCCGGGCATTTCTATTTTTTGAGTGTGCGCCATTTGGCCCCTTCCCTCACCACAAGGTGTCTACGGGGTATAATGTACAGGACCTTTCCCGTAACATGTCTTTTCTTTTCTTTTTTTTCCCCTGACGACCCCCCCTTTCTCTTAGCCTACCGTTGTTTTTGACGTAGACCTGTTTCCTCTTTGTGACGATGAGGAAACACCCCTAAAGTCGAAGAGCCTTTTTTTCGAAGCCCCCCAATCCCCTCCCTCCGTCTTGTGTTTCCCCCCCCTTGTTAGTCCCCGAGTTGGGAATGGCGCCCCTAGGGCAGAATTTCCTTCGCTGTTCTTTTTTCTTCCCCTTTTCCTCCTCCTCGTTCTTTGTTTAAGGCGCGGAATCGCGATTTACTTCCCCCTCGGATCTCTTTTTTCTTTTTTGTCGGAAACTCCTTCCTGTGCCAAGGTGAAGTTTCTTGAAACGCTGAGAGGCCCTCCCTACCGGCCCCTCCCGCGCGTTATGTGGGTCCTTTCCCTTCACCTGGTACAACCCTTTTTGTTTCCTCCGGCTTTTCCCTCCAGCTACTCTCCCACCGTAGAGCGTCCTAAACGCCAGGACGGCACGTGCATTACCACCGACGCCCTTTTTCCCATGTTTTTTGGCCCCCCCAAGGCACAAATCCTGTCTGGTTATGGATGAGCTTTTCGAGAGATTTACCTCCTGAGACTTTTGGCTTTTTCCCACTCAGTTCGTGTTTCAACAATTTTCAAACCTCCTCCGCGGAGAACTTTTTTTGTGATTTGCCCTCCCCTTTTCCACACCACCGTGTACACGCCCCTGACGCGCACCTAATCCCCCTTTTCCGTGTCCCGCCCCCCTTTCCCCCCCCCCCCATCAGGTTTTTTTGGGTGAAGTCGACCTTGTTTGAGCTTTTCCTTCCAACGCATTTCTTGAGCGTCGTGGTTTCGTATTTGGATGTACCTAGAATCTGCTGGAGCTGCCCCCTGGTTTCGATGAAAAAGAGAACGGCGCGTGCTCTCGGAAACGCCCACGTTTTTTCTAAACCGAATGTGAGCTTCTCGTTGGCCCTTTTCAGAGTTCACCACCACAGAAAACAAGCCCCCCCACACCACTCCCCCTTCTGGATTCGCTTTCGAAAACTCCGCGTGTTTTCCCCGGTATGAACCGTTCCCCCTCTGATGAGCAAGCGAGCAGGTCCCCCCGGCCATCGTATCGACCCCCCCTTGTTGACAGCGCCCCTTCTGCAAGTTTCCGTTCTGTGACCTTTTGTGTCACGACGACGGGTTTTTTTTTTTCCGTTGAAGGACACCCCTGATGGCCGGCGTCTGAGCTGCTTTTTTCACGTCCCCCCCCCCCCCTCCTCGCTTCAACGCGTACCCCTGTACCCAGATCGGCGGCAACCCTTTTGGGCCAAGTTTTTTTTTTCTTCCCAGTGCTTTCTTTTGTTTTTTTTTTTTCCTTCCCCCCTTCACCCTGGCGGTCAACAGCCAGCGTACCCCACCATCGCAGGTGCTCCGGGCCGCCCTCCCTCCTCCTCTCTCTCCTACCGTTGTTGTTTTTTCTTCTAGAGGTCAGTATATTTCCCCGGCGTTTTGATGGCTTTCTGTGGGGTGTTGTGTCTCTCTGTCCTTCTGCTGTCTTATCCGTCAAACGTTTTTAAAGGCTCCCTCCTCTTTTTCCTTTTTCATGTTTTGCCCAGACCTTTGGGCGCAGCGGAAGACGCGTCCCAGGTCCGTTTTATTTCTTTTCCAACGCCACCTTCTTCAGTTCTTATGTTTGTGTTCTGGTGCTTACACCGCAGAAAGGGACCTTCTTGTCTTTTTTGTCAGACGACCTCGCCATGTGTTCTACCGCTCAGGAACTGCCTTTTTCCTTGAGGCTTGTTTCCCTGACGGTTTTCCTTTTTGACTCACTTTTCACTTCGCAATTAACATTTGGCACAGATCACCTTTTTTTTGCCACATTTATTTTTTTTTTCCGCCCTACCTGACGCAAGGTGTGGGGATAACAAAACGCCACCTTCCCCTGCAGGGGCCTACCTCCGTTCCTAAAGTAGACCTTTTTTTGAGCTTTTTCCCCGTGGATTTGCCCCTTTTAGTAGGTTCTCCCCCCCTGGGTTCGTGCAGCAGAATGGAACCCTTTTTTCAACCTTGGTTTTCCCCTCTTATCCCCTTTGAACGTGGACCCTCGACTCCCGGATGGTGGTTTTTGTCCGAACCTCCCTGCCCCCTTGAGACTTCTCCCTTCCCAAAGTTACCTTTCCTGTTTTCCTGGAACCTTTATTTTCCCCGCGTTTCCCCCCTGTCTATCGCGGATATTTCGGACCTGGCGATGGGTTCGTGGACCTCCCGCGATTGTCTATTTGTTCCCTGGCCCCGCTTTTTTTTTGAGGGAGGGATGAGTTCCCCCCCGTGTCCCAGACCCCCCCCCCTTATCCCCCTGCCGCTGCAATCCTCCTTCCGTGCGGGTTCCTTGTAGGGTTTGAGAAGGGGGGGAGGGAACTCTCATCTAAGTTTCCACCCCCCCGTGGTCTCCGTTTTAGAGATTTTAGCATGTGGGTGGTTTAGCGCTGACTTTTTCCTTTGAGGAACGGGCCGAGTTCACACTTTCCCTTGTTTTCACAATCGATGAAATAATTTCATTTCATGTGGGCCTGTCCCCCGCGGACATTTTCCCCCCTTTATTAAAGTTGATATCACGGCAGCTTATAATCAACCCCCCCCCTGATGAGGGTTTCTCCCCCTTGGTCCCTTTCTCCTTTTTATTACCCAGTCTTTCTGTCCACATTCGACTGATGTGCCTGTTCACGTGACAGCCACCTGGCCGGACTTTTCAGTCGACACTGGGCCCCCCTTTTCCCCTTCCTCCCCCCTTTTTATTGTTTTTCTCCCTTCCGTTGGAAGAGGATCTTTTTTTTGCGGCAGACTTTTTTTTTTCCCTTTCCACGATGCCTCCCTCCAAACCCCCTTTCCCTTCCCCCCACTTAGAAGGATTTGTTCCATTGACCAAGTGAGGTAGAAGGCCGTTTTACGCCAGGGCGCAGAGGATTGTGGGTTCCCGTCGAGATATCCTTTCCCTTTTCTTTGTGTCCGTTCTTTTTTTTTCGGCCCTTCTCTAGGAGTTTTGCTCCTCGATCCCCCATGGGAGGAAGCTGAAAGTGACGGATACCGGTTCTTCTGTTTCTGGCCCCCCTTACCCCCCTTTTTGACCCTTTCTTCTTTCCGAGTGACATTGCCCGGCCCCTTTCATGCCGGAGTGGTGTTTTCCCCCACAAGTTTTTTTTTTTTTTTTCTTTTCTTGCAGCTTCTCGACCTTGTCCTGTGAAAAGAGACTTGCCCCTGCAATGGAAAGGTTGTAGTTCCCGACTTGACTCGGCCATACTCTTTTTTTCCTTTTTTTTCTTTAACTTTTTTTCCTCACTCGCCCTTGTTGGTGTCGCAGGGGTTGCGCTTGGTTCTTTTCATGGTTTCCCTGGCCCCCTTTTTCAGCGTTGTCGACCCTTTTTTTTTTTTTGTTAAGTGGTCGCCTTCCTTTCGCCCCCCACCCGGCCTTTTCCTTTTTTTTAGTCGAGGTTCTTTTCCAGGTTTGTCTGCCCCCCCTGCCTCCCGTGGCCAGGGGTCCTGTTTGGCCGAAAGAGTTCCTTATCTCTTCGATCGAGTGAGGCTTTTGACGCCTTTTTATTCCTGTCGCGACCCCTTTTCCTTTCCCTCGGTGCCGATTGCTAATGTTTCGATTGTGTCAGGTGTCTGGTTTTGAATCTTTTATGTACTTCTTTCTCTCTTCAGGGTCCTTTTTCTTCACTGGCCCGTTGAGTGTTTAGTGTGGTTTTTTTTTTTTTTTTTTGTGCCGTGCACCCCCCACCGTTCGTCCGGAACCTACCCACTTTCCTTATGAAGATGGTCCCTGTTGAAGTTTTGTAGGGCGCACCCGGAGACCGTTGACCCCGAACCCCGTAGTTCCTTTTCCTCCGGCCGCGTTTTCGTTATTCTACTTGTTACAGAATAATCCCTTTTGGGTTGAGTGGAGGGTATCCCCCCCTTCCTTCCATCTTTTCCGGGACTCCGTTCACGATGGTTTTGGTGTTCCTCACTTCGCAGTTGGTTACCTTTTTTTCCCCCAAACGTGGTGCCTTCTTGAGGAACTGGTTCGGGTAAGGTAAGGAGCGTGTGCGGGATTTTGTTACTCATCGGCCTCTCCCCTACATTTCTCTCCTTTTTTGATGTGTGTTTGGCGGGACGAAGTATTACCCCCAGAAGCTTCCCCCCACACTTTTTTTTTTTTTTTTTTGTGTGGTAAACTTTCCCACAAGAACCCCTCGACCCACCCCTTTTCGGCCCCTTTTCCCATCCGATTGCTTTCGTCGTGGTGATCTGGTTTTTGCTACTTCGTGGCCTGTTTTGCTAAACGTTACGATGAACTTGGCGGGCCGGCACACACCGTGGACCCTTTTTCCCTAGTTTTTCCGGCCCAACACTCCGCACTCTTTTACCTAGAATACATCGTTTCCCAGGTGTTCTTTTTCCCAGTGATTTTTCCCCCCTTGTTTTTCTGAAACCTTTTTTTTTTCAGGCGCAGTCAGGCATCCCCCTGTGGTCGACTCCAACGACGACACTGCTCCCCACGTATTCTTCCCCCCAATCCCGGAGACCTTCTCCCCCAGTTTGGGAAGGAACATTAGGGCGCTGTCATAGTTTTGTTTACACACTACCCCCCTCGAGTTTGTTTGAACTGATCCTTTTTTTTTTTGTGTGTGTCACGTGTTTTTCAATTTTTTCGTAAAACTTATGCTGACAAGCGGGTTTGTCACCCCGTAAGGCGGGTGAGCAAACCGGCATTTTTCCTGCAGGGTCGTTGGGCACCCTTTCTACGCGCTAGCCGAAGTGTTGTCGTTTGGGACCCTTTTTATTGCCACTCCCCCAAGGGACAAACTGTTTTTTCTCTTGGTGTTCGGCAGCAGGCCCACTGTTGGCCTGGGTCCTTGACTGTCCTTTTCCGCTTCTTTTTCCCTTGGCCTGCCCGCCTTTTTCGACATACCACCCTTCTTGAGACAATGGTTTTCCTTTTTTCAGAAGTGATTCCCACACAAACACTCCCTTCGGGCAGACTTGACCCCGGCTTAGGACGCTGGGAGGTTTTGTACCAGGAGTTCCCCTCCCCCCCTCAGTGACTGCCTTTCCGCACCTTTTAGCTGGCGACTTTTTTTGATGTCTGACAGCGTCCACAGCTCCCAAAAAGGCGCTCTTCTTTCTCCTCCGTTTTGAGATTTTCTTTCCGTTTGCGCGGCAGCTGTACTTTGGTGTGTGTCCTTTGTCCATCTTTTTTTTTGTGTCGCCAAACTGGGGCGTTTCCCCTTCCCCGTACCTTTTTTTTTTGAAACCTCCCCCCTTGTTTCGGCGGGCGGACAGTTGGTGGCCCCGGCGCGGAGGGCTGGGCAGTGTGTCACGTCGTTTTTCGTGAGGAAGTCCTTTTTTTCAGCCCTTCTTTTCGCTTGTTTGTGTCCCCAGTACACGAGAAGTGTGTTTTTATTGCCTGTTGTTGCGGTTTTTTTTTTTTTTCCCCAGGGTGGGTCACGATCACCCTTTTTGCCGTGTGTCCTTTACCCCGTTCTGTTTTTTCATCCAGGGCCACCTCCCCCTTTTCCACCCCCCCCGCCGTTTTCTTCGGGAGCGCTCTCGCCTTTACGCTGTGAACTTCTTTTTTAGCCCCTTTCCCCAGTCCCCCTGCCTTCCTTTTTGTGCCTGTCCTCTTCTTTCTCTCACAGAAAGCGTGGCCCCACGTAGGCTTGTGCAGCCCCCTCCCCCCTCCAACGTGTTTTTTTTTTGAACGAGCTGTTTCCACTCCTCGGAGCAGCCAGAGTCCTCCTAGCGCGTACCACACGCCCGCCTAACATCCTTCCTACCTGACCTCCCCCCCCCCCCTAGGACACAGCGGGCCTCCTCCCGGTGATAGTGGTGTTTTTTCCTCGGAGGTTGAGAAGTTCGTTTGATGAGGTAAGGCCCGGGTCCTGGGAATGATGATTCCCCCTTCCCGTGTTGTCCTCTCTCCCGTCCTTTTTCCCCCCCTGCCCCCCCCCCCCTGCCAGAAAAATGATTGTCCTATGCAATGCAGTCTTTGGCAGCGTTGTAGCACACTCCCGTTTTCCCCTTTGCCCTCTTAAAAATTTTTTGCCGTTACAGGTCCTTCAGTCCTAGATTTCCTCTTGTTTTTAAAATTCCCCTTTACTTCGCCGTCCACACCCCTTGGACCATCGTTTAATTCTCGCAGGTGGCCTCTTCTTTTTTTCGAGACTTTCTTATTTTTTCGTACAACCTCGATTTTTTGAAGTGGCCCCCCTGAAAAGCAAACCCTATGGGTCCCCGCGTTCTTCCCTTCCCCCTGCGTGCCCCGTCCCCTTAACTGGTCCCATTCTTCCCTGTAAGGATTGCCTGCCCCCTTCCCAAACCCCCGCGAGTGTGTAGCGTTCTATGTTCCAGGAAACACCCCCTTTGCCGCCGTTTTTCCCCTCCCTTTCCCCCCCCCCCTCCCTGTCCCCCCTTGTTGTTGTGTGTTTTGTGTTGAGTTTTCTTACGCTTTTCAACAGTCCCTTTCGCTCACGGGTTTTTTTCCGACATTGTTCTGGCTTTCCCGCCTACTTCGCGATTTTTTACTCCGACCTTTTTTTCCCAGTCGACACCACTTTTTGGGCCCCCCATGGGTTCCGGTCCCGCCCTATTTTCTTTGACTGGTCGTTTGGGTTTTTTTCCCCACAACCGCCGGCTATGTGCGGCTGCGTTGCGTTGTACGGTCTTTTGTTTCCCCCCCTCTTCGACCCCCTGGCACCTCGCCAGAGGAACTAGCTTTCTTTCCTTGCGTCTGGTGCGTTGGTTCTGCGACCCTTGGTCTGGGGGCCTTTTTAGTCGGCTCCTCCCCGCTCTTTTGTGTTTTTTTTTTTTTTGAACTTTTTTTCCCCCGAGTTTCGTCCCCCCCCTTTTTCATCCCGCCTTCCCCACCACCGGCAACGACCCTTTTCTTTTTTGTGTGTGGTTCCCCTACCCTCGCCTTGTTCCGGGGGGCGTCTTTTGTTCCCTTTTTCCTGTCGATCTCTGCCGCTCTGTTTCCGGGGGGGTTTTTTTTGAGTTCCCCTCTGTCGGGACTCACGACGACCCCCCCCCCCGTCTCTTGGCCAGTTCCTTAACCGGCACAGACTTCTCCCCCCTCCCCCAAGTCATGTCCCGTATATGGTTTTTTCTGTTCCTGGATTACTCCCCCCCCCCCTGCGGGCTTTCAGGAGAGGGTCCCCTTTGCGTGGCACGCGCCAGCGGCTTGGTTTTTTTTGGGCGTCCCACCCCACAACTTTTTCCATTCCCCAAGAAGTGGTGAGCTTCAGGCGGACTTGCTTTTTTGCCTCCCCCTCTTTTCCGTTTTTTCCGGTTATTTGTCATGGCAAGGTTTCCCTTTTCACAACGGCCCTGGGTTTCTCTTCATTTCTTTTTTTGTCGCCCGGCTGTGCGTTTTTTTTCCCCCCGCCCTTTGGCCCTCTTTCCCGTAGAACCTTCCCCCAAAGGGAGAAGGAAGGAACCCACCGGCGCCCGGGCGGGGAGCCCTCGCCGCCCTGGAGGAACATCCCCCATCTTCTTCTTTTATCAGATACGCCCCTCCAGACTTCAGTCCAGACTTTTAGTTTTTCACGCGCTAATAGTCCGTCCACGATTTTTTCTTTTTTTTTTTCTTCCTTTTTTTTTTTTTTTATTCGGTCGTCACGTGATGCATAGGCGTGTTCGTGGCGGGCTCTGAGAATGGCTTGTTTGGTCCCTGTTGTTTACAGTGTTTCCTTTTCTGGCATCTCCCCCCCCCCCCCCCCCCCCCCACCACCCAACCCCCAATTTTTTGTGGAGAAGATGGCGCCGCCTAGTTAACTCCCCCTTTTTCCCCTTTTCAAGTCTTTCGTAGAGACACCTTCCGGGGTGAAGTAGAACGTACCTCGGCTTCTATCTATCGTGTGAGAGGTTGAGAAATTTCACTCCGTAAGGGAAGTGCTCTTGTTATCATACTTATTTTTTCATATGAGTTTCCCCCCCTGGACCCCCCCCTCAAGAAAACCTTCCGTGCGTTCTTTGTTTTACTTTGCTGTCCTGCGGCTCATTGTTTGACCCCCTCCACGTCTTTCCTTTGCAGCATTTCCCCCTGTTCACCGAGCTGATCTCTTTTGCAGCCCTTGTAGGGTACATTTACACCACAGAAATCAGTGTCCTTGGACAGGAAACTGGGGAGTTTTTTCAGTCGCCCCTTGGTTGGCTCTTTTTTCGGGGGACCGCCCCTTTTTGAAGCCCCCCTGGGTCGTATATGTGTTCCGGAACCTTTTTCCCTTTTTTCCCAATTTCCTGCGTTCCGCGGTTTTTTCCTTTTTTTTTTTTCCTTTTGAACCGTCGCCTTCTTTTTTTTCTTAATCCCCCGTCCCCTCGTAGTCGAGGTACGTCTGTGTCAGTGGTTCTTTGCCCGCCTCCCCACTGTCCCCCCCCTGGTACTGCCCATTTTGTGCCTTACCCCTTCTTTGAACGGTGAGTGCGAGGTCGAGCAGGTCCCCCCGTCCCCATTTGCGTATCCCTCCCCCCAACAGGCCCTTTCAGGCAGTTGGGCGATGCAGCGGGACCCTGGTCGAGGGGGTTTTTTCAAGGTATGCCCTTGTCCCTCGTCGGTGAGCTTTCCCTTTGACACACAGCACGCCGTTTTGGTGAACGGCGAGCACCACGTACTTTTCCCTCCTTGAAGTCCTTTCCACAATGTTTTTCCCCCAATGATGCCTGTTTTGTCGGCGTAAACTTTCCTGTCCCCTTTAACACCCCCTGGAAAAAACATTTTCTCCAAGTGACTCGGTG
>Ga0179593_1658814_pt1 | contig 10835 bp, 11 predicted proteins | sample CZODoug2_1_08_16_FD_185931 | JGI IMG/M metagenome (GOLD analysis project Ga0179593, IMG submission 185931) | Vadose zone soil fungal communities from Angelo Coast Range Reserve, California, USA - CZODoug2_1_08_16fungal (PacBio error correction) | ecosystem: Environmental > Terrestrial > Soil >... | reverse complement strand
CCTTGCCATATTTTTCCCTCTTCCCTTTGAGCCCGTGCAAATTTTTTGTATGTCACCTCCCTTTCCTTGTCGTTGCCCTAATCCGACTGAGACTTACTTCCCTACTTTTCGGTATCGAGTTGCACCGTCACTCTTGATCCCGACGGTCACTGTGACCCATCTTCCCACGCCGCCTAGGAAGATGAATCTCCAGTTTTTGCAGCACATTTAGTGTCGCCCGCCCGCGCACTTTTTGTTTTCCAACGACGAGTGATTTTTTGCTGATTTTCTTTTTTCTCTCTTTTTTCTCTCCCCCCCACCCCTTTTGTTTCCGAGTCTTCTTTCCCTCCATAAACGCCTGATTTCAGCTGAGCGCCCTGTACATTTTTGAGCGTGTAATCCCCTTTGTTAGCTTTTCTCTGCGTCCCTTTTCCTGGTTTTTTTTCCGATCCCTCTTTGGATAATCCTGGTCTTTCCGTTGATTTTTTTTCTGCGCAGATCAGAGCTGAGTATTTTCTCTTGTTTTTGAAGGTTGAAGAAAACCTTGAACTCGGTTGCTCTTTCCATCTTTGTATTCTCTGTGACCACTGAGCCCCAGCGCTGAAGTACTAGCCACGTTGTCTCGTTTTTTTTTTCTTCTTTTTTGATTTTATTTTTTTTCCACATTGAAGGGATGTAGTCCCCGATCTGAGTTGCCCGCCAACTCGCCCTGCAGACTTGCATCCGTCTCTTACCCTCTTTTTTTTTCATTAGCATAGTTGTGACTTCCGTCAGAGCGAGTGTCCCCTTTTTCCCCAAACTGCTTTCAGGCATCCGTTCGTGTCCACGCAACCTATTACACCCCCCGCCCTTACATAGTATATACCAGGACTACTCTTTTCCACCCAAGAGCGTGAACATACCGTCATGACACTCCCCTTTAGTGAGCGGGTACGATTTTATTTGAAAAGTCAATAATAAACTGCAGTCCCGGTCTCGGCAAAGGTGTTTATTCAATTTCCTCTCCTTAAAGGAGAGCGAATATTTACCTCTTTTTCAGTATCGTCTTGGTATTAGCAACTTGTTAACTACTCCCACGCGGTTTGCCCGCACGAAACAATACAAAAATGAGTTAGAGACGAACCCCGCTTGCGCAGAAGGCCAAGAACCCCGTCGACCAGATTTGCAGCTTTACGTTTGGAAACAAGAAAATACTGCGCCTTTTGCGGTCGGGAGAACGCCGAATGATTTGCCCCTCTGTTCTCATCGAGCATCCCCCCTCCTGTTACCAAGTTTTGGCGTGACCTTTAGCTTCTTACACAAAACCGCCGGCCGTCTTTGCACGTAGTAGGCATTCGGATAAGTTTTCCACCGAGTGCAGGGGTCCCCGTCCGACATTTGTTTTGACATGACGAATTCATCATCCATTCTTTTTTTGGTGCCCAACCCTGCCTTTTATTTTTTCCTCTTATTTCCCCAACACACAGCCAAAAAGTTTCTGCCCTGTTGCCTTAGCCCCCTTTCACTTGCCCTATGGTGAGCAGGTTTTCGCGCCTTTTGTACTCCAAAGACTCTCCCACGCAAAAGAATAGACCCCCCCTTTCAGGAATGCACGTTTTCCCCTGTTCTCCCCCGACCCACCCCCTACCCTTCGCCGACCCACTGAGACAGTTTTCTGTCCCCCCCCAACGTAATCAGAAGTCTCCTCCTATAAAGTGGGGCCGGTTTTCATTATGCCAACCCTTTTTTCATCGCGTGACGGCTATAAGCATACTTGCCCAGTCCTTTCGACGTCCGTCCGCTCGCCCTTGGATTTTTGTGCTACTGGGTTTCTTTCGATAACCATTTTTTCCGCCCGTGCCCAGCAACAGTTTCTTTTTTTCCCCGTTTATTTGCCTCCATGCCCTCGATTAGATACCTGTTTTTTCATGTACCCAAGGCCCCTTGGGCCTTCAACTCCCCAATTCATGACCCGAGCTTTCGTCTCTCTTGGTGTTTTTCCGCCCCATTTTCAATCCTGCCCTCCAATTGTATTTGCCCGTTTTTCTTGCCTCCTTCCCTTCCGCGCCTCAGCTCTTCGAGTGGACTTTTTACTGCCCTTCCCCTCACTTCGGCGCTGCCTGGTGACCTATCGCAAGGATACCTTGCCCCTTTCCCCTTTTTTTTTTTTTTACTCCTTTCGGCAAAAACGACCCTTCCCCCTCTGCGTACCGGCCGCCCCGCGAGGGTAGGCTACTTTCGCCTTTTGTTCCCGCTCCTTTCTCGGAATTTTTTTTTCCGAAGTGTTATTTGCCAGTGGACGAACCACGATGCTTTAACACGCCCTCCCCCTGCCCCGCCCACGCACCCTTTTTTTTCTATTTGAACCCTGTCGACGGCACGACCTTTTTTTGCTTCCCTTTCCCTTCATCGCAGCACGTTAGCCCCTGTCGTTTTTTCCTGGCGGCTTCACCCCGAAGCAAGCCTGGACAGATTTGCGGTCGGCCCGTTTTTACTCACTAGGTAGCGCGATCTCCTCTTTTCACGCATTTATCCTTGGTTGAAGAGCCCATTTGTTCCCAGAGCAACATACCGCACCGTGCGGCTTTTCAGTCTGGATCCAAGACGGCAGTCAACCATCAGCGTGTTTGCAAAAGTGGCTTTTTTTTTCTTTACGGGTTAATGAGTCCGTCCGCCCCCCAACCCCTTTGTCGCTTGTCGCACGGTGATCCGGGACGTCTATTAGTTTTGCGTCTCTCCACTCCTGCTGCGAGTGTTTGACCAGTCGTCTCGTTCTTTTTGCTAGTTGCCTCTAGGACGGCTTCCAGACATTTTTCCACGCCTCCTGCGAATAGTTCCCGCCCCCTTTTTTTGCTTTTCCATACGCCCTGACATAAGGATCTCAACACCTTCGTGCCCCCCCCCCCCCAATGTGTCCCGATTTTTCCCTATCCGCCCCTCAATATTGCTAGTTCCAAATTTTTTTCGAGTTTACTTCTCTCTTCGTGTATTTCCCCAGGCAGCACCGGACGATGAGGCCCGTCTTTTTTATTTTTCTTCATAGCCTCACCGGCATCGGATCCCGCCCGTGGTTGTTCCTGATTTTTTTTTTCTTTGCCTTAGCAAGTCCAGCGGCCAAAGCCCCCATTTTTTTTCGTGTCTCCCCCTCTTGATTTTTTCGACAGGCCGTCATTTTTGTCCCTTTGTTTGTCCCCTAGTGAGAGAGCCTGCCCGCGTGTTTTCTCGGGTTTTTGTCACCAAAAACATCTATTTCTCCTCCCCCCTCCGGCTGTTGCTTGATGCTAGGCTTTAAGGCTCCTTTTTTACAGCTTACCACATCCGCGCGTCCCATTGTCCCCACCTCCTTGCCACCCTCGGCCATCATCGAGAAGTTGCCCTGCTTCGCCTTCTTCTTGCGCAAAGTTTTTTTTCCATCCGTCTTTCAACCTTCGTTGCGCGTCAAATCTTTTTTGCATCTACGCCCCACCACCCTTGGCTCCTTTTTCTCCCTTTTTTTCCCCTGGCCTCAAAAATAGGAACGTCCCGATTCCATTTGCTCTTCGTTAACGAGACACCTCTGATGTGCCTTTCCCTTCTTTTCGCCAAATCTTGCCCTCTATTGTGCTGGCCTTCCCCGCCCAGCGGATTCCGCCTCCTGCAGGCCTAACTTAACCGCTTCCTCCTTCGCAATTTCCCGCCCAGAGTCCGAAGTCCGTTTGCATTCTCCCTACCCCGCGAGTGAGCGTTAGTCTTGAGCACCAGTTCTACCTTTGCCCCCGACGGCTTTTGATATTGCCTTACTCGTCATGGTTGGTCCTCGTGCTCCGTTTCCGCGTCTTACGCGACCGACTGCGCTCCCCCCCCCTCCCCCCCGCTCCCGACCTCTTTTTGTTTCCGCCGCATGCTGGGTGGCCCCTTGCACCAAGAATACCTGATTTTTTACCCCGTTGCCGCCCTCCCTTACCTATTTTTAGAAAAAGGTTCGATCTCAGTTTTTCGCATAGTGCCTCGCTCGTTCTCAAGACCTTTTTCTCCGCGCAGCGTCTATTTTAGCTCCCAGAGTCCGTTGTAGAGCCCTTTTCTTCTTGGATTTTTAACACGGAAGGAGATGCCTTTCTGCTGCGCTGTCCGGCGGTATCTTCCATCCCCTCGTCCCGCGCCTGCTCCTGATCGCATTCCGCGAACCTCGTAGTTTCTGTATATCTTACTATTCCTGCCACTCGTTGCGCCAGTGTGGCCCCGGTTTTTTTTGACGTCGTTCGTCGACGTCAACGTTGCCGCCCTCGTTTTTCACCCACCTGCCAACTTGCGCCTGATTTCCGATTTCCGAACTCGTTTTCCTTTTCTCAGGGGCCAGTAGGTTGAAGCGAGTCTTTCTTTTTTTTTTTACCGTTTGTTTTGCCGCGGGTAGACGATTTCAATGCCCCTAGCTTGTTGTTGCGACGCTTTTCTCTGGAAACGCGCACCCCCAACAGTTTCCAGCCGCATGAAACATTTTTTTACTGTTTTTTACAATTTATTTCCGCTGTTTTTTAGGTCCTTTCCCCACTGGTTTTCATGCCGATTGAAGGGGACCCAGAAGCCGGCTTCTTAGTCTATCAGCCTCCCCGTGGTCAGCCGCCAGGGTTGCTGCCCGCGTAAGCTCCTCTTTTCGTTTTCTCGAACCCCTTCTGCGCATCTCTGTCCCAGACGGTTTTTGCATTCATGTTTTCCCCAGTGTCGCTGCCCCCGGTCTCCCAGAATGAACTCTTGCCCTCCCCTTCCCTAGTGGATTTCTTTTCGAAAGGTTATACGCCGCTTTTTTTTTACTCTACGTTAGATATCTGCTGTTTTTTTTCTCCGTCTTTCTCCTGCCTTTTTGGTTTTTGAAAAACGTAATTCATTTGGTTTTGTTTCAATGTGCCGAGAGTGCTGCCCCAACAGACGCCAGGCCCCGTTCCTCACCGAAGTTGCCCCGACAGTTTAATGCATGATATCATCCTTCACTGTCTTTGTGTTTTGGTAAAAGTCTCCGACATTTTTCTGCTTTTTGTTTTTTTTCTTACTTTTTTTTTTTTTATTTTTCGCGCGCCCGCTTTCTTTTCACGCGCTTTTTTTTCATTTTTTGACCACCTAGCGCACGTTCCCGCCGAGCCCTTGTTTTTGGGCACTCGTCCCTCCTATATTGGCCAGCCCTCTGACTTGCCGTCAGCCATCTTCGTCTTTGACCTTTGCAGCTGTAGGAACCTAGCAGACTTGCACATCGTTTGCCGCAGTCTGACCCTTTTTTCAGTTTTATGAACCCTCCCTGCTGTGTGCACCAGCGCAGCCTTGACCTTCTGTTCGCGCTTTTTTTTTCAGTCTCCCCGCCCGGCTTTATGGCGGGTGCAACTCGAGATTTTTACCCTAATCCTACTTTATCCGCCCTCGGTCGGAAGCCCCCCCAATAATTCTATTGCCGCGGTCACCTCACCGACCCCCCTTTCTGTCTCGTGCTTTAGGTGTGACGCGACGGACAAACGAGTACGAGTTTGCCGTTTTTTTTTATATTTAAATTATTTTTGCTGCGGCTTACTTCCGACTTGCCTTTAAGGTCAACTAGCCCTCCTTATCGACGAGCGACTTCGCCCTTTTGACCTCCCCCCTGGCTCTCTCCCCCTCGCCAGAAAGTAGCTCGAGAAAGTCTCTCGCCGTTGAAGTGATTGACCAGGGGCACTGCTGTTAATCGTGCCATAATAACCTCCGACCCTTTTTCCAGTTTAGCCCTTTTCTCATTTTATGTTCTTCGCCGCCGAAAGGCATCCCTTTCCTTGACTTATACTTTCACATTCCCGTGTGTGCTATTACTGAGATGTTGCCACATACACCGTACTTCAGCCTTGAGCTTCTTCCCCCCCCCCGATTTTGTCCTATGCCGAGCGAGTTGATGAGGGTCCGATAGTCCCGTATTTAGCTATCACCCTGTCAATCGAGCTTACTTTTCGCGATTAGGAGCGGCCGTTCCTTAGAAATTAGAATGCCCTGGACCCTCTTGGAAGCTTTCTTTTGACCGAGAGCCATTCCCGCCGAGCATCCCCGCCTCGCCATCTTCGTTTATTATAGTCCTTTTGTTTTTCCTGCGGGCCCTACTCCTCCCTGACCGACCGTTTTTTTTCGACAGCGCCTTCCACACGCTTCCTTTTCTCTCGACTCCCCGTGCCCCCGTTGCAGGATGCCCCAGGCACGTTGCACTAAGCGCCTCCCTACTTTACTCCCTGCTTCACTGTCGCGAACAATAATGTCCCCCCCTTTGCCCTTGCCTTTTGCCTCCCCCATCTTTCCCCCCCCCCGGTTTGTTCCAAAAACCCACGCATGCATTCTTTTTTTTTAGGATATTTCTCATTCAGGAGTTTTTTTATCGTGATTTCGATAAAAGCAGTTTGTGCGATTTTTTCCCCCCATCCGATTTTCTCCCACCCCCCCTCTCTATTCAGTCAGCGTCTTGACAGAACAAAGCCGTCCCTGCGATGATGCTCCTTCCCTTCAGCACATAGTCGCGTGACCGAGCTTTTCATGCGCATGCCCCCCCCCCTTTTTAGTTTCCAAGACAAGATCCTCCACAGAATTTAAACCCCTAGAATTCGAGGATTTTTTTTTGGCAAACGCTTCACGCACGACCATTTTTCTTTACTATGCACTCCTCAATCCTCTCTTTTTTTTTTCCTTTTGATCAACCCGTCTCCCTGGGCGCAGCACTTGTTTGGTTTTCCTTGAGGTTCCGACGCCCAGCTTTAGCTGGCAGTTTTAGTTCCCTCCTCGAAACACATCACCCCCCTCTGCCGGTCCACCCTGCAGATTTTACGAATAAGATCCGTTTTATATGACCACTTTACGACTCCCCTTGGCGTTTGAGACGCGGCCCGGTCAACGTTGCCTCGTCCCTTTTGCAACCCGTGCGTTTTTTTTCATAGATCGGTAAAGGTGGACTTTGTTTTTTAGAGATTTCCCTCCTGCCACCGGTGTCTCCGACGTCGAATGAAAGGAGAGCCCGCGTGTTTTTCCTCCCCAATGTTTTGCAGGATATCTTCAAGAAGCGACGCATCCCTTTTCTATGCTATATGGTGCCATGCATTGTACCACGGGATAATAGGGGTTTTTCATAGCCACCTTGGCGGTGTTTTTTTTTTCTTTAATCTTTCCTGCCCGTCCCAACCGCCCGCATGTTTTTCTGCCGCCACACTGGTGCCCTTCTCTTCAATTTCCCCTGTCCGGAGTTCCGCACGAACCCCCCCCCGACTTTCTTCTGAGTTCCCCCGCCGCCACCTTCCCGCGATTTTTCAGGAGACGACATGTTTGCTGTCTTTATTTTTGGCACCCCCGCCCGCCAGCCTGACGACCAGCTAGCTGTCCGTCGAGCGATGGTTTTATCCCGTCTTCTTTTTTACGATCACGGAAGTCGCAGCACGACTGTTCCTTTTTCCCTTCTTTTAACCAATGGATTGCCCCCGGTCCCCCCGCTGCCACACAAGCATATCTTTCGGGTTTTTTTTCGCATCCCGAGCGGCCCGCCTGTTTTTCCATCCACATTTTCCCCCTTTCTTCGTAGGGCGCGCGCATACTTTCTGCTGACCTTTTTTTTGGTTTTTTGTCGACATGACCACTGTGGTAATCGATTTCCCCATGGCGAGTCCTATGATTCCGTTACACGAACCCCCGAGACCATACCCTGCACCTTTTCTGTGTCCCCCAGACAGAGGGGACAGTCCCCCTCCGGTTTCCGCGACCCCCCCCATCCTCGCGCCGGAGGCCTGTTCCCAAAAGGTTTTTTTTTCGCTCACACACACACCCCAAATGTTTTTTTTTTTCCCTTTTTTTTCCCGTTTCTCCCCCCTCCCCGGGAAGTACGGAACGACTTGCCACTCGATTGAGTGGGGTCACTACAAGTCTCGTTTTTTGAATTTTCGTCTTTCTTTTTTTTCCCAGAAGTTTCGAATTTTCCCTCTCTCCCCATGCCGAACATTTCGACGAGACATCCCCCTTCTTTCTGAACTTTTCAAAATATAGTTTTTTTTGCGCCGTTCACAAACTTTTAGGCGTATAGTCCCCGCGCCCCCCAGTGGGCGTCTGGCTAACCTTTCCCCGCTGCGCGCCGCGTCTCCTCCATTGGCGGCCCCAGCTGACGAGCTGGTCGTCAGTCTCTCGCCCTCCTGATTGCGCCTGCCCGCGCGATGAGCCCTTTCCAGTGAAAGCCAAGTCTTTTCCTGGTATTCATTATCTCCTCATGGCCGCCCATGCAGGTCTTAATCCAACGAAGCCCCCCCGCATCGAACGGATAGTACTGGTTTCGCCCCGACCCTTTTCTTCCTCCCCCCTTTCCTCAGACTGTTGTGATTGAGAAAGAACCATCGGGGCCGGCGTGGCCACAGCTAATCCGCCGTCTTGATTTGTTTTCACCCCCTTTCCCCCCCCCTTTCACATGCTTTACAATCATGAATTTTTTCTCAGCAGCACGCCCCTTGCTGCTGGCCTTTCTGGCCCAGTTGCCTGCAGCACTCGGTTTCCCCCCCTCTCCTTTTTGCCTTTTTTTTTTTTTTTGACTTCTACGAATTTTCTTTGAGTCTTCGTGCCCGCCCCGTTTGTTTCTTGCGACCCAAATTGTTTTTTTTTTTTTTTTTTCCTGGCCGCGGGTTCGAGGCAAGCGCTTTTGTGTCATTAGCCTTCGCCGATGCGTATAATTGTTAGCACGTCCCCAGTATTTCACGCTCTGTGAGCGTATTCCCTGCCTCTGGCGACGGAGCCGAGGAATTTCCTTGTTGTTTTGTGCAATACTTCCTAATATCTGGACGTGGACGACGAAGCGCACGAGTGTAACCGTCCTACCCTAACTCCCGTTTGCCTCCCCTTGCATTGGGCATAAACTTTTTTTCAATCGTCTTTGTTCAACCGCCGACAGGCAGGCCGGGCGAGCTTCGGCCGTCGGCCCGTCTACGAGAGCTGCATACCATTGTGTGTGTGCAATTTGCCACTGCGTACCACCATTCGGCGATTACGCCTTTCTTTTCTGCGACTTGGCTGCCCGATCTTTTCGTTCTACATAGTTTCAGGTCGATTTGGTCCGGAAAGTCTCAGTTCCCCCCGAATGTGCACTTGTCTATCGCCCGGTTCTCGGAACCACGCGAGCGTTTTTTCCTTCTCAGTTTTTTCCGTCGCATTGATTTTATCCGCGACCCCCCGTCACCCACCGTTTCTCGTTATGGATAGCGAGCGAGGATTCAGTCGCCATACAGGAGTCGTATGCCAGAATACCCCCCCTTCCGGTATCTTTTTCCCCCTGCAAGTCCTCCTTCGCGTTTGACTATCCGTCCATTTTAGACTAGCGTCTGCTGTATCCTACTGTGGCAAGTCTGCCGACGATCGGCATTTGAAATGACGACTGTAACTTCGTTTCCCCTTCTCATGACACGAGAGGGATGTTTTGGTTGTTTTTATTACGTAGGCTCGGCGCCGTCACTAGGTGTTCCCCCCCCCTGTTGCGCCATAGATGCGTTTTTCAAAATGAGATCTATAAGCCGTTGACCGGCTGCAGTTTTTTTGGTTTTTCTCCTTCTTGGAACTTCCTCCCCTTCTTTTTACGCTGGGGTTACTGAGGACGCTTTTTTTTTTTCCATATGTGTTGCCCCCAATGAGGGTGCCCTTCCCACTCTGGCCGCTGCCCCATCTTTAGAATCGTATCCCCTGCAGTTTTTTGTCCGCCTTTTCAATTTTTTTCTTGAGCAAACGTAGCCCTGAGAGGCATGTTCACCTGTCTCGCCCCGAAACCCCCGCTCACGCGGCATATGTGACCCTCCAAACCCTTCGACCAGCCTATGGATTGGCACTGTTGCCCCGGTTTGTCACGGACGTGTTCGTCCTTGAACGAGCAATCTTCAGTTATATACTTCTGGCGCTAACGACTATCTACACTGTTTAATATTTTCAGGCATCAATTTTATGCCGATGGCCCCGACCGCGCCGCGTCGGTCCCCGCACAACCCGTGCCAACAGCGTCCCAGAGCTTCTTCCGCGTTTTAACCATATCAACGATGAGTTTTCCCGAATGTTTGGTTAGTTTGCCATTCCGTTCCCTTTTCCCATTTTTTTCCTAAGACTCTTAAGGTTGCCAGAATTTCCGAAATTTTTTTACTTTTTGCCCTTCCGGGCCGCCTTCAGGGTTTTCGCTTTTTACCCCTGACAAGTCTTCGCATTCTCCGCCGCATGGACCCTCCGCCATTGCTCTGCACATCCGTCCTTTGAGTTCTTTCGCCCCCCAGCCGTTTTGTCGGCAAGCGACTGCTTTACCTCCAGCGATGACCTCCAGCATAGTTTAATTGCAAAGCGGACTACAACAAATGCGTTTATGAGCACCGTCTCCTTTTGGGACTGTTCTGCATCGAGTTTCGTTTTTCCCCCTTTTTTTTGACTTTCTAGCTTCGGCGTTCCTTGTTTGCAAGCAGTTAATGAAAGAACCCTGCTGCGAGTCGTCCGTAGCCCCTCTCGCAGTTCTGCAAGTTGCTGCGAGCATCCTGCTTTGAACTTGGGGGTGACATATATGTTGTGTCCCGAGCGACCAGCACCGTACGTTGGCCTACCTTATCCGTAGGGGCTGCCTGCCTAGCGATAAGGCTTTTTTGCGCGTTTTATTCGTTGCCCCCCCTGTCCCTCTCATATTTATTGCGCGTCCCCCCATGGTCGTCATGAATACAATTTAGAACAAATTTTTTGTTGCTTTTTTCCCGCCTACTTTCCGCGATTTTTTCCCCCCCTCGTCTCGAGGATCCTCCCAAAGAAGGAAATCTCTTCCGCGTATAATCTCCCTTTTCCTTTTCCTCGGCAAGGCCACAGACGACATTTTTTTAAATCGATTCTCGTTTGCCCGTCCTAATTTACCTGTGATTGTGTGC
>Ga0179593_1605657_pt1 | contig 10835 bp, 19 predicted proteins | sample CZODoug2_1_08_16_FD_185931 | JGI IMG/M metagenome (GOLD analysis project Ga0179593, IMG submission 185931) | Vadose zone soil fungal communities from Angelo Coast Range Reserve, California, USA - CZODoug2_1_08_16fungal (PacBio error correction) | ecosystem: Environmental > Terrestrial > Soil >... | reverse complement strand
TTCTTCCATCGTCAGCCTCGTCCCGAACGCTCCCTTTTTCCCCCTCTTCCTCGAGCTCCTAGTTCTTCATTCCACGCCTGACGCGGAACGCCCCCTCCCGTCCTTCCCTCCTCCTCGGTGATTATTTTTTTCTTCCCCCCCCCCTCCCTTTCTGCCGGAATCGCGCCTGTACGGTTTTCTCTCAGGTATCGCCATCCCTGACGTCGCACGAACGACCGATTCCCTTTCCTCTCTTAAGAGAAACTGCCACACTCCCCCTCCCCTTCCCCTTTTTTCATTCTCCAGCGAAACGGTCAGTTCGCCCTTTTTCCCTTTGCTTGACTTTGCATTCCCCTCTTATAATCTATTGTCGTCCGAAGCGATCCTTCCTCCCTTTTTTCCCCCCTCCCGAGTACGCAGATGATTTCCTCTTGTGGAAGCTAGGAAGCTATTTTTTCCTCTCCTGGGTCGCTTCATCCCCCCTTTCTTTCTTTTTCGAGGAGGCCTCTCTTTCTTTCGTAAGGGAGGAGACACTTTCCCCCCCCCCCTTCCGCGTCGCCTTCCTCCGCCCCCTTAGATCAACTGGTATTCGTTTGCAATCTCTCTTCCCCCGTCTTCTAAGCCTCTTGGGCGATTCCCCTCCCTGTTGCATTTCGGCGGGCATGACTTCCTTTTTCGGTTGGGGGGTCGGTCCCCGACTACCAGTGACCCTTTTCCCTGACAACCGGAACATTTTCATTCCCCCCGTAGTTTGGTTGCCCTTTCTTTTTCGGTGACAGTAGGTGGTTATTTTTTTTTCCCTCCTTCCGTATCGATTCCTCCCCCCCCCCCCTTCTTCGGGACTGAAATGATGATGAACCTTCTCTACGAGCAGGTTAGAAATTGGTGGCTTCATTCTCCTTTTCTTTTCTTTGCGTTTTCAAAGAAGTCTTGCTCTTATCTCTTTTTTTTTCCTCGATGACCGTGAAGTTTGTTTCGATGCTCCCACAGTTTTGACGATAAGCACCTTTTTCTCTTCGACGTCCCTCTTTTCACTTCCAGTGCCAAGTAGCGAATCTCATGCCTCTTTCTGTTCCCCACGCCCTGCGGAGATGCTGGGTTCTCCTCCCCCTAGCCTCACCTCCTTTTTGTTCTCTTTCAAGGTTGCCTTCTCCTCCCCCATACGTTCCACTTTCTCCGAAGGGGCTGAAGATACCAGGTACCCCCCCCCCCCCCCTTCCTTTTTCCTTTCTGGGGTCCCAAATGAAAGACAGATCTTTTCTCCTTTTCTCCTTCTGACCTCGGTTTAGCCGTTCCTGAAATTTTCCTTTCCTGGGGAAACTTTTGACCCAAGACCACTAAGGACGATGAGGTGATAATCCCCTTCCCCTTCTCCCTTTTTCCCCCTTGGGTTGAACCTCCCGCTCCCCTCTTTCCCCTCCCACAAAGGGAAAAAGAACTTCATACCCTCCCTCCCCATACCCCCCCCATACTCTGAGACCAGCGGAGCGTAGCACTCCGTTTTCCTTTTCCTCTTTCTTTTCACAACCGAGCGCGGAATACTGTTCGGTACTCTTTTGTTCTCTTCTCTTCCTCGGGGTACGTCGCTGAGCGGTCCCGATGTTTTCTTTCCTTTTTTTTAATTCTGCCTAGATATGTCCTCCCTTCTGGGCATCTGCAGAGGTCCCTTTCTCCCTTCCCCCCTTCAAAAAACCTTTTTCAACGTTTTTTTCCCCTTCCCCTCGGCCTAGCTTCAACAATAGGAGAAGCCCCCCCCCCTGTCTCTCTTAAGCATCTACTCCCCCCCCCCCCCCTCTTTCGGGTAAAAATGGCGCTCTTCTTTTTTCTTTTCCCCCTCTCCTTTGACTTTGTTATGGGTCGCGGCGGCGGCATTAACTCTTCCGTTTCCTTCCTTTTTGCACCTTTAAAACAATTCCGTCTTTCCTCTTCTTTGGGCGTGCCGTCAAATCATCTTTTTTCCCTCACAAGAATTGGCTCTGCATTGCGTTTGCCGTCGGCGACAATGTCCATTGGGTTTTCCGCATGTGCGAGTTCTTTCCTTTCTTTTTCATCATTTAGCGGAGAGCGACGAGTCTTTTCTGAGTTTGCTTTCCAGTTCCAGTAGGGTTTCCCCCTCCCCTCTTTCATATGACAAATTCTAGTTAGCCCGCTCGAAGTAAAGTCCCCCCCCCACCCCCTTTTCAAGAATTTCCGTAAAAATGAACCTCGACTGTTCTTCCCCCCCAAGAGGAGTGAGGACAAACCTCCTCTTTTTCGTGGCATCGCATTTGCGTGACAAATGACAGATTTTCGTTCCTTTCTTTCCCCTCTCCCCTCCTTCTGAACTAAAAGGGAGCTCCTACACCCATCCCCTTCTTTTTCCCTTTCTCGGCGCAATGAATGCTCATGTAGTGCAGGCTTTGTCCTTTCTGGTGCTTTCTTTCCGCCCACACGCGAAATTCGAAAAGAGTATTTTTTTTTCCCCTTTTTCCTTCTTTTGCCCCTTTCCCCGTTGGGATTTCTTCCTCTCCGAAAGACAAGGGTAACAGCCCCCCTCTTCTTCTTTCCTTTTAATACTCGCTCCCCTGCCGTGAGAATCTTCTACGCTGGGACCCCTTTTCCTCCCCCCCCCACAGTGGAGTATCACTACGCTCTTTCTCCCCCCCTCCTTCCCTCTTTTAGAGGCGAACAACTCTCCCCCCCCCCCCTTGTTGTTTTTTTTTAGAGATCGTTTTTCGCCGGATAAAAGCCTGTCGCTGGTTTTTTTTTGTCTTACCAAACGGGGGGTGGACTTGCTCATTTGAGTCCCCTTCCTTCTTTTCTTATTGAATTTTAAAGCGAGAGTCCTCTATCTTCCTCCGGTTGTTGGGTTAACAATTGGCTTTCTCTCGCTCTCTCCTCCCCCCCTTTTGCAAGTTGCCCCACCACGGGAGGCGCTTTTCCTTTTTTTCCCCTTTCTCCGGTCGTTTTTCTTTCCTCCCCCCAGGAAGAAGTTCCCATCAGGCTTCGTCCCCCTTCTCGAAGCGCCCCTCCCCCCTAACCATCCGGCCGATGGTGTAGGATCTCCCCTTCTTTTTTTCCCCTTTCTTTTTGTTGATGGTAAAATTTTAATCCCTCACGTCCCCTTCCTTTTCCCCTCTGCGAGATGCCACCGTATCGTCTTTTTCCTTTAGGGTTTTCTATAGCGAACAGCCTTTTTTTCCTTCTCCCCTTCCTTTTTTTTCAGTTTGAAAGGGCATTCTTGTCACCTTTCTTTTCCTTTCCTTCGAGATGTTCTGACAAAAGATATAAGTTTTCTTCCCCCCCCCCTCGAACAAGACCTTTTTTGATGGCGGCAAAAGAATCAGAATCCTCCTTCTTTCTCCTCCTTCCTTCTTCCCTGATGTTTGTAGTTCCCCCCTCCTCACCTCTGCAAAATGAGTTCCCCTCTTTTCCCTGCGAGACGGCACCCTGACCTCAATATAAGATATAAGTGCTCTTCCCTTCTTTCCCCCTATCAAACCCCCCGCGTACACCCTTTTTTCCGGTTGAGAAGGTGCGCCAAACAGATCGCTTTCCGACGGCTTTTTTTCCGCCCTCCTCTCTCCCCCTCTGACAAAAGTCAACCTGACTTTTTCCCTCCAAGACAAGGAGAAGATCTCCAATTTTTTTTTTCCCGGAGAAGACTTTGGTCTCTTCCCTCCAGGGTTTGATTCTACGATTTGTTTCTTTCCTCTGGACGTTCGTACCAAAACCAATTTCCCCTTTTCCCCCCCGACTTCTTATTGGTTTTCTCTATGAAGATTCCCATTTTTTTTTTCTCTCTTCTTCCTCTGTCCCAACTGGGGCGATGCTAAACGCATCTTCCCTCCCCTCCCCCTCTGTACTCATAGAGAGACCATTTTACCTCCCCCTTATTCCCTCCTCTTTTTTGAAATTGATCGCAGTCAAACGTAACGGTGCTTCTTTTTCTTTATTGGATTAGGTTCTTTTCGATGGAATTGAAATCGACAGTTTCTTTCCCCCTTTTTTTTTGGAGCTGGAGGTTAAAAAAAATTTTACTCTCTTCCCAAACGAGATTAAGTATTATCCCCTTCCTTTTTGTTTCTTGGTCAGCCCCCCGATTTCAATTCCCTTAGAGTGTAAGATTTAAGCCTCCCCCTTCCTTCCCCTCGGTTAATCGCCCTGGATTTAATATTTTTCTTTTTTCCTGTCAGTTGGGACGCCTCTCCTTCTTTTTTTCCGCTTTGTATCGCCCCAATTTTTTCAAAGAAGTGGAAAACAACCCCCGTGTGGGGTATGGGTGGTCCTTCCCCTTTTTCCTGGAAAAAGAAACACTCTTTCCCCCCCCTGAGGCGGGTCTTTAAAAAAGAAATCTTCCCCTCCCTTTTTTTTGAGCTATGCCAGGAGATGAGATTCGATACTGTTCCCCCTTCCTCTCTATGGAACGGTCGCCTTCTGCAGTGAGGATGAGGTCACCCCTTCTTCCTCCCCCCCAGCCCACAGAGTACACGGTTCATCTTTCCTCTCCTCTCCTCACAGAGAAAGACGGATTCCTTTCCCCCCTTCTACCCACACCAATTTAGAAAATCGTCTTCCGCCTTTCCCCTCATTCCCTCGTGAATTCGCATCGTTTTTTCCTTAAAGGAGTCTTTCAGACCCTTCCCAACACCCGGTCACCAAAATACGAATAGTTTTACTTTCCCTTTTTTTTTCTTGTCCTATAAATTGTCACTTTCCTTCTCCCTTCCAATTTTTCCCCTCATTCTGAAAGCCGAACCTTTTTTCTCCTTTAAGTCGCACCCGATCTCCTACTGTTAGTAAACCTTCTTTCCCTCCCCATTTGATAGACGCGGCTCCCCCCTTTTTACTGCAGGGTATAAATCTTCCTCAGGACGCATCACCGAAGGATATTACTTTTCCTCCCCTCTCCACATTTTTTTATGCAATCCGGATCATTCCCCCCCTCCGCAAGAGTGTCTTAGTCCACCCTCCCTTTCTGCGGAATCTCTGGTCTTTCGACCGGAATCGCTGCAGAAGGAACCCTTCTCCCCTCTTCCCCAGGTCGCGCTAGTGACTTTCTTTCTATTTCTACTGGGAACGTTCGCGGGAGAATTTTCCCCCTTTTTTCCCCTTATCAAGCGGATTTCATTTCCGATTAAGAGTATTGACTTCTCTTTTTTTTTCTTGCGGATTATTTCATACTCCCTCCCTCCCCCGTACATTCATCAGAGGAGCCCGGCGATTGCCCCCCCTCCTCCGAAGCTGCTTCGCGACTGAGGGGAGGAGTTCCTTCCTTTTTTTTTTGAGCACTTCCGATGAGAGAGCTGATCGGCGAACCTTTTCTTCCTAGGCTGAAGCTTTCACTCCCTTTCCGTTGTTGTTTTTTTCTCTTAGAGACCCCTTCAAGCATAGATAAAGCACGCCCCTTTTTCCCCCCCTTTCTCTCCCCCTCATCGATTTATAATCACCTCCGTCTCTTTCCCTCCCCCCCTTCCCTCAGGCAATTTCCCCCTTTTCCCTCTCGGCTGATTCCTTTGGTGATGGAAAGAGAAGGAATCCTCCTTGCTCCTCTCTTTACCTTTTCGATGAGCGTTCTTTCTTCCGACATGAAGCACGAAGACACGACTTTCTCCCAGGACTCTTGAACCGCAAAAAACCGCCTTCTTTGATCCATGGACATGGGTGCTTCTCCCAGAACGGTTTTTTTCATTACCCGGCATTCTAGCGAGATTTTTTCCCTGCAAATAAGCTCTGTCCTTCCGAATCGCTTCCCTTTCGGCATCTGCCCCCCCGAGTGAAGCGCTGCTTTCCCTCTGTTTCAGCTAAGGAAGAGAGGGCGATTTCCTTCCTCTGCCCAAGAAACCCTTCTCGGTGGAGTTGAAATACGCGGGATGGTTCCCTTTTTCTTCCCCCATGGAAAGATTTTTTTCTCCCTCTTCCCGTCGACGCGGAGATCCCCCTTCCTCTTGAACTCGAGCCGAACCAGTAGGCCTTTTTTCCTTCAGGACCCGGTTCTTTCCTTTTTCCTCCTTTGCGGACGTGGAGGGTTGTCTCCCCATTGACAAGGTATAGCCCTCTCTCATTGGTCCCTCCCTGAGGGAGTCTTTTTCCAGCTGGGTGTTTTCGGTGGACAGTAGGTTTTTTTTGTATGAAAGAATTCCTTCTCTTTTAACGGATGATCATGAAATATGCCCCCCCCCAGAGCGGGAGTCCCTTTCTTTCTCCATTGGTGGCTCTTCCTTTTTTGCCTCTTTTTGTAGTCAAAGACGTTCTTTTTTTATTCTAAGGTCTACTTCGCTTCCTTTTCTCCCCCCTTTCTTTTGTTCGAGCGTACCTCCCCCCTGACCCCCTGGACGATGGAGTCCTTTCACTCTACGTAAGGCAATTGCCATTCTCATTTCTCCGGCATAGCTCGGCTCTCCTTTCGGGAATTTTCTGGGTGAGACCTCCTCCCTTGACGGCACTCCCCTTTTGTTTTTTCTATTCCGGTGACGTACACAACCAGGGGGCCCCCTCCACTTCTTATGAAGAAGTTTGCTTCTCAAATACAAAATGTAGTCCCCCCCCACAAGTCCCTAGCGGAGGACCCCCCCCCCCGACAAGATCTTTTGTTTCCTTTCGAAGGATACCCTTCTTTCTTTTTCTAAACGAGGACAAATCTTTCCTTTCCTTATCCCCCCGTGTCGACAAAGACACTTTACTTCTCTTCTGTTTGATAGGATCAATCGGTTTTATATAGCAGTTAAAATTGTGTTCCCCTCCCTAAAGTCCTCGAAAAAAAGGCAACTTCCCTCTCTTTTCCAATTCCATAGAAAGCCCCTTTCCCCCCCCCCCTCCTCTGGACATATGAGAGTAGAATAAGTTACTTCTTCCTTGGCGAGCAATTTAAAAAAACTATCCTCTCCTCTTTTCTTTCTATTGTCTAGATCAGAGAGTAGCTCTTTCCTTTCCTCTGAGCCTTACCACTTGTTAGAAAGAGCCCCATTTTTCCCCCCTCTATAGCAAGACTTCTGTAATCTTTTCTTCGGAAACAACCTTTTTCCTTCAAACACTTTTTCCAAGGTGTTTGGAACCTCTTCTTGCAGAGAGCTCACCCCCTTCGAAGAAAAACACCCTTCTATAATACTTCGAAGTTTTCTTTTCCAAATTGGCGCTCTTTTTCTTTTCTAAAAAAGATTCAGGTTGACCTCCCCTTCTTTTCACAGGACGGCTCCCATATTAGGAGCATCTCCGATCTTTTCTCACAATTCCCCCTCCGCCGGCCTTTTTGAGAGATTTCGGGCTTTTCCGCACGGAGTATCTTCTTCTTTTCTCTTGCAGGAGTTTGCAGTCTTTTTTCTCCTTTTCTGGCAGCATGCGAGTGCGTTAACCCCCTCCCTCCTGGCACATGGAGGGAGAAGCTCGATTTTCGCTGCAGGAGTGCCTTTCTTTTTCCCCGTTCGGGTTTTTTGCCCGATTTCATATGACCCCTCTTCCTATCACAGCTAGAAGTAAATTTTCCCCAAAAAAGATTGGAAAGCCTTTTTTCTTCCCCCGGCTGGTCACTCCTGAAAAAAAAAGGGCTGGCCCCCTTTGCAAACCCTACCCCCGTCCTCCATTTGTCAGGAAGGATTATTTACTAGCTTTGATCCATTTTACGATTTTAGTTCCTTTCTTCCCTCCTCCAATCCCACTACTCTGGAACGCCCTTTTTTCTTTCCCCCCATCGGCCTTTGCAGGGAATTAGGCGCCTGACTTTTTTCTTCCTTCTGCTGGAAATCGTCCTGGTCTTTTCCCTTTCTGCCACACGCGACCTCCTGTCTCCACTTTTAGCCCCCCCCCGTGGAAATGGCAAAGGGGCTTTCTTTTCTTTCCCTTCTCCAGAAATCCCATTCACAGCCCCCCCTTCTCCTCCCCTCGCTCTATTGTTGTAATCTAGTTTCCCCCCCTTTCGAAAATTCTGCCTTGTTGTTCACTTCTCTTTCCAGTTCACCAAGTTGGCGTCACCTCACTACTCTCTTTCCCCCTCTCCAGGCTTTTATCTTCTCCCCCCACGGTGAATCTCCTCTTTTACTATCCTCCTTTTTTTTTTTTTCTCTCTTTTCTCCGATTAAAAGACTGGAAATGGTTGGGTCTCACGCTCTTTTCCCTTCCCCTTTTTTTCATTGAAGAGCCTTGGGTCCCTTTCCCAGAAGATTTCCCAGGCCCTTCAAGCGAGATTCCATATTAGCTTTTCTCTCTTCTACGTTTTGCTTTGAAAATTGATCTTTTCCTTTTAGCCGAACGAGAAGAACACTTTTCCTTCCCCCCTTGGAGGAGCTGAAGTGTATACCCTCCTTTTCCTGCGTGTGCCCTCATGCCCGCCACAATGCGCCTCATCCTTCCTACACATCTCCTTCCTTCTCTTTCATCCTGGAACAATCGGTCTTTCTTATCTCACCTTTCTTCATAGTAGTGGGAGGGATTTCCCCCCAAGAAGGCACGTACACTCTTTTCCTCCTCTGCCGAGATTTTTCCCTAGACGGACGGACAAGTGATTAATTAATTTCTGTTTATTCCGAGAAAGCCATTTTCCCTTTTTCCAGTCAGCGTTTTTCCTTTTAAGGAATGCTTTTCCTTTTTCTTTGTTACTTGAAGGAGAGCTTTTCTTCTATTCGAGGGGGAAGAGACCCTCCCGCAAAGGAAAAAGCTGGACCCCTCCGGAGAGACAAACATAACCCGCACCTTCCCTGACGTTCTCTTTCCAGAGCCATGTTCCGGCTAGTTTTCCCTCACCGCCCTGCGCCAGCCCAACGGGCATTTTTTTTTTTTCGCACTGCAATATCACTCTCCTTTTTCCCCTTGCTGATTTTTGGCACTCCGACGAAAGTTTTCAACATTCCGCGTCCTTTTTCCTCCTTTGGCGACAAAGACTTTTCCGACGCTTTGATGCCCTCCCTCAGATACCCTTTCTTCCCTCCTTCATCTTTTTCAAAGAAAAGAACTCCCCCATTTTTTGAACCGGCAACCGACTTAGCTTCCTTCCTCCCCCCAAGGTGTTTGGGCTTCCCTCTGTGAGATCTTCTCTTTACAGGCATCAACAAAAAACCTTTCCCAGGTTTTTGACTCCTTTTTCTTTTCTCCCTCCTATTGCAAGATAAAAGACTGCTGGCCTGCTCCTAAGTAACATGGGGAGATGGCCCCCTCCGACGGGAAAGAAAGAAGCGACGTCAAAAAAGGATAACTCCTAGACACGAGAAAGAACCAGTATGAGAGCGAGGGGGGGAAAGGGATGAGAATCTCCCACGTAAAGGAGGAGAAGATACTTTCCCGAGGAGGGGGGTGGGGGATGCTGTAAGGGCAAGAGGAAGGGAGTTTTATGGGTTGGTGCTTCTCTTGCGTTTTGGTCCCTTTTATTCTTTTTGTTTCCTTTTTTTGTTTGAGTTTTATTTTCTTGTAGTGTTTTTTTTGTTTTGGTTCTAAATCCCCCTTGTGGGTATTAACTTTTTTTTGTTGCGAGGAAAACCGTTCCCTTTTATCCAGCTCGGCCGTGGTAGGTAGAAAAGATCCCTCCCCCCCCCCCATTACCCTCGGTGGCCTTTCTTCGTAAAGACGTAACCTCGGTCTCCCCCCCCCTCCCCTGGGCTCAAAGATATGGTAGGGCCTTTTCTTTCTTCTTTCCTTTTCCGTGTTTTTTTTTCCGCTTTGTATCTCAAGCCCCCCCATAGGAACTCAGTGGAACTTCTTTGGTGTGGCCCCCCTGAAAGCTCCTTCAGTTATTTCCTCCGGGCGGACTTTTCACCCAGCAATCTCCGCCTTTCTTTTCCTAGCCCTTCGATTCGCTATTACTTGCAGGACGTCGATTGCGCTTTTCTTCTAGCCGGTTTGATTCGGAAAAACGGCAGAACGAGAAACCAGAAAATCTTTCCAACGGTCAGAGATCGGAGTTGACGCGACAGAGAAGAAATCTCCCCCCCCAGAAGGAGTTCCGCCCGAGGAACCACTTTTTTTCCCAAGAACCCAAGGAGGAACTCCTTTCCGCGAGTAAACCGCTTTTCCTTAAGAAGTCCTTTCCCCTCGTGGGGCCTTAAGGAAGTTCCGACAAGAACACCGTCTTTTCCCTCAAACCAAAAGCAGGCCCATAACAACAGAATTCCCCCGAGGCGTTAATGGGACCAAATCGATTCCCCCCCTGTTTAAGGGAACTTATACCGGGCCAACGGGGAGGAGTTCCCCAAGACAAAGGAAGTCCAGTAATGCTCCCCCTCCCCCAGATGAATGAACCCCATAAAGACCTTCTCCAGGAGAGCCCCCCTATGAGGAGGACCTGGGGGCGAGAGTTTCCCCCCAATACAAGGTATTCCGAGGCGCCTCCTTCCCCCCCTTCGAATGTAAGAAAAGTTTTCCCCAGGGGGCCTCCACTGAAGCCCTTCCCCCCGGCCGTATTCATGAAGATAGAAACCCCCCTGGTTGTCGGCACTTCCGGAGCATTCCCCCCGCCCTAGCCTTTCACAGATGACACCCCTGGAGGTTCCCCATAAGCTTTTTCCTTCGATGTCAGAAGGAGTTTTACTTCCTTCTGCCGACGTCCACTAGAAGTATTATTCTTTCTTTCCCCCTCGACAGTAGATGCCTTTCTCTCGAAAAATGCCCCCTTCTCTTTAGAGGGAATTTTTTCCCCCCCCAGGGAAAGGGATCACCTTTTCTCTCCCCCTTTTCAGCCAGTGACGTCTTGAAGCAGAGGTTGCTAGGTCTTTCTTCGGACCCTGCTCGCGCGCTTCCCTTACATTTGCAGCAGGAGGAGCTTTCGGGCCAACCCAGACGAAGAAGAATTTTTCCTGCGGGTTTTTTTTTTCTAGGCAGTCCCTTTGATGAGAAATAGATTGAGCTCCCCTCTTTCCTTTCCCATTGTTGAGGAGGGAAGAGTCTTCCTCTTC
>Ga0179593_1537810_pt1 | contig 10835 bp, 16 predicted proteins | sample CZODoug2_1_08_16_FD_185931 | JGI IMG/M metagenome (GOLD analysis project Ga0179593, IMG submission 185931) | Vadose zone soil fungal communities from Angelo Coast Range Reserve, California, USA - CZODoug2_1_08_16fungal (PacBio error correction) | ecosystem: Environmental > Terrestrial > Soil >... | reverse complement strand
CGGCATCGTCAAGGCGAAGACCATCGCGCGCATGAACCATAGGCGTGCTGTCAACACAGCAGCGCGCCGTTGATCGAGCCCATTTTTGCTTCCGGCTGGTCAATGGAGCTGAGTGCCGGCAGCCCCGGCATGGTGGCGGGAGGTGTGTACGGAGAAAGAGCCGCTCGCGAAAGTCGAGATACCGTGCAGACCAGATTAACGTGGTCTGCACGCAGCATTCGGATACGTCTCGCGCGACGAATACGAAATCAGTCACGGATATTTTTGACAATCGTTGCCGACGCCGTGGCGACGCCGAAGAACGTGGTCAATCCGGATACGTGATGAAAAGCGGCGATGATAAACTCCCTCGCCCCGTTCTTACGGGGAAAAGGGGGGGTGGAGGGTCGGGGTGAGGGGTCTCTCCGCCGACGAGAAGTTTCCGATGGACCTGATACCCCCTCACCCGAATGCACTTCGTGCAATCGACCATCGCCCCGCTTGCGGGGAGAGGTGAGAGGTAAGAAGCAAGATGCAAACAAAAAGACCGGACCCAAGAGGACGTCTTCCCCCTCCCATTTCAAGATCGAACGTCGATCAGAGATTTTCTGTTCGCCGCGGCCGCCGCTTCGTCGCGGCGTCCTGGCGGACTCTGGGCGTCGCCTATGGACTTCGGGGCATGCCCTTCAATTCCTGGATCACGCCTTCCAATGGAGGCGATCGGCCCCGGTGGCTTCACCGATGCCCTGCTGGCTTTGCCGATAGCCTCGTCGTGGCGCCCATTTGTCTGGTCGTGGGTGGCACCCATAGCAGAATGCTCTTGATTGTGAAGGTGATTGAAATTAGCAACGACAACGCGAAAAACGGTACGCAAAAAGTTCCTCTATTTGCGGTGCGATCACGGTTTAGTAGCGTAGGCGATGCAATATTTTCAGAAAGCAAAAGATCGCGGCACTCACGATAACACCATTCCCACGCTCACGTCATTCGCACGGCGATGACAGAACGTGGAAGCATGACGGCGTCCGCGTCATTCCCGGCATCAGCTCGCTTCCCAACTGCGTCGACAGAGGGATGCGACGAAAGTGCTGCGATCAATTTCGCCGCGTCGGCGCGACAGCAATGATGGGAGGAGCAACGGTGACGATCGGCCCGACGCCAACGACCGGCGCCGCATCATCACGGCATCTCGAAGAATCATATATGTCGTGACGGGCAAGGAGCGGATGCGCTGGGGCGCAAGCACTGCAATCACCGCGGAAGCCGGCCCGGGATTTCATCGTCGTGCCCCTAGGGCCGCCTCAGGAGATCAACGCCAGCAGACGAAGAAGTGCTGGAATGCGTGCTGGTGGCCAGCGACGGCGAGGCGGCGCCATCAATCTCGACTCGAGCAGTGGGAAAAGACGGAGGACCGTGGTGGGATTAGATCCCAGTCATCGCGATCCCGCCGAGAGAAGTGAGCAACACCAAGCAGCACGTGCGCTATAGCTTGAGGAAACCCATGACGCTTGTCGCTACGAGAGTAAAAGCCACGTCGCCACGACCATCACGAGGATCGCGCCTACTGCGCACAGATGCGCTCAACCCTGCTAGGTGTACGAGGTGCGAGGCGTGGTGACGTTTTCGCTTACGACGAGCGGGTTGCGGTGCTTCGTTCGGCACGAGGAAGCCTATATTTTTCGGTCGGCGCCGACGTGAGGATTTTCCAGCCGACATGTGGCGGGCGCAGGTGCCCGGGGTTGGCGTCGAAATGGAAAGACAGGTCATGCGCCACATCCGGCGGGGTAGTCGGGTGAGGTGGGGCTTCGTGATGGTTCAGATGGCCGACATGTGCGTGGCGCCGGAGGTCGTACCCCGACGCTTCAGCTACCCCGAAGTCAAGGTCGGCACCCAACGGCGGCGGCGTAGTCGGTGCTTGTTCACGAATGCCGCACAAGATCAGCCATGGAATCTTTGGGCGGTGAGGAGATGTCGCGGCGTGCCGCCAAGATCGGTTCGTGAACAAGGTCGTGCGAAGGGGCAGAAGTCGGGGCGCCCAGGAGATGGCTGCAAATAAAATTGCCGCCGCAGCGCCGCTTGTCGTCAGGAGATGAAAAAGCGCGCCCGCGACGCCAGGCCGAAGGGCCGCCTGGAAACGGTCGCCGAGGTGCGCAGGCTGCTCGACCTGTGCGGGGACGAGGAAGACCATCAAGGAAGGCGTCAAGGCGTTCAGCGAAAAGCGCAAGCCTCAATTCAAGGGGAAGTGAGACACTGCTCGTCATCCAAGGACTCGACGCTCACGCGTTGCCGGAATGACGGAGTGGAGTATAAGCAACAGGCTGTATGACCACACCGCCCCCGTTCAGGAAACCACTAGCATAGAGCGTGTTGGGAAGGCTCAGGCCCAGGCCTTATCATTATTCAGCTTTCATCATCGAAACCGGTGCCGATGATATCGAGGCATCGCGCGATGGCCCTCGGCAATGTGGGTTAAAGCCGCGCATTGTTGCAGCCGAAGATCGCCGACATTCACGGGCAGTCGGCTGCGCACAGCGGCGCGCTAGCCGAATTCTTCTGCATGGCTTCGGGATTTTCGAGGCGCCCAGGCACTCGATCTGCCATTGCGGTGCGCCGCCACAGAGCGTCGGTTACCCCAGCAGACGTGATCGACGCCGAGCCCTTTTATCAACGTGCCCATCAGCGAGGGCGCAGACATTCGGTTCCGCCACCAGCGTGGTCGCGACAAATTGCCCGACGTCGCCAGAGACATTGCTGACGCCGTACTGCAACCGGGCTATCGGCAAGTCGCTGAGTCCACCGAAAGCGCCAGGTGCGTTCGAACTCAGCAGCGCCTGCTTCGGATCACACGACAGACCAGGAGGTAGGCGGAGTGATAGATGATGAAAGTTGAGCTGTGGCAAGTCTTCGCCGCCTGGGCCGGACGTCGGCGACGTCGGCAAAAGCCGCGCAGATGGATATTGCTTTTCGATCCCCGGTGCGAACAGCCACTGTGACTGCAGACATTCTTGATGCCGGCCTTCACCATCTGTTATCATCCTCGGAGGGCCGCTCGGGACGAGCACCGGCGTCGTGCACGCGCCGAGGCCGAGCACGCGGACGCCGTTCGCGCAACCTTTCGCCCAGCGATCTCCGGACGAGGACGCACCTCCAAGTCGACACGATCGAGCCGTGGACGCTTCGACTCGATGGGAGATCCAGATGACAAGAGAGCCGAACAATTCGGGATCGGGGCGCGCGCACGCGGCGGACCTGAGTATCTCGGACAGCGGCGGCCAGAGGCTGGTCGAGCCCGCGTGGCGAGCCCGCGTCGTCACGACACGCGCGGTTGAGGAGCTCGACCTTCAGGTCGCATACCTCTCGCGCTGCCCCTGAGCGTTACTCCACGTGAGTGATGAGGCCGGGGCAGGTATCGCCCCGAGCCGAATCCGACAAACGCGAAATCGCGGTCCGGCACCGGACCGCACGAATCGCCGAACGCGCAAGGGGCAGATGCGGCCCGACTCAACCACGCCAAATCGAGATGGAGAGCGAGCCCATGGCGGTACTGGGCTCGAACCAAGTACCCAGCGTGTCGATACGGAGAAGACGCGCGTGCGTTAGAATTACAACGTTACGGAAGTCGCTGCTAAATCCGCGCTTTCATATTGGGAACGTTCGATGCGTTAGCTTCTCTTTTCGTTCTGCCGAACGCGGGAGCCGAACCGAGTCTAGCGTCGTAAGAGGTAGGGGGAGTGACATGATCGGACCACCAAAGACAATCGAGGCAGGAAGGAGATGGAAGTCTTGATGACCGACAGATTCCGGGGCGCGATTACCCTCGACGAATAACGAGGGTAGTGAAGGCCTAGCGGCCTGATCCGGTGCGAGCCTGAGGGATGAATGGGAGCGGCGTAGATCGCGCCCCGTCACTTCGCGTTAGCGGCCTAACGTCAGGGTTTGCGGGGGGCGAGATGACATGCAGATTTATCAAGCGCGCGTAGTCGGCCGCCGCGCAGGGGAGATCGGGGGTAACCCCGTGTCGTACGATCGCCTCATGACCGCGTGGGGCCGAAACCGGACCGCGAGGGCCTCGCCGGGACGCCAACGAGTCCTGGAACGTCGCAGTGCTGACGGCGACGGATAGGGACGACGGAACCGGCGAACGATCGATAGGTCTTCCTGGTCGTGGCGGCATCGTGATCGGGCTGACTGCGGTGATGACTCATCTGATCCGGCAGGACGAGGATATAGCCCATCCCTGAAGACGGAGCTCGGGTGGGCGGGAGCGCTCTGGCGGCTGCATTAGTCGCCGCTTCGGGTTCCGCTCGTGATCGTCGGCGCAGGGCTGATCGGCGGCGCTGGACATGGCCCGCGATCTGTGGTCGCAAGCGCTGCTCCTCGCCGCCGAGGGCTTCGTCCTCGGCGGCGTAGTCGAGTCCGATGGCCCCCGTCGCGGCGCACGTGCTGTCGCGACTGGGGATACCCCGAGATTCCGGCTAGCAGCGGCGACGCGGTGCTAGTAGTAGACGGACCGGAGCTCGTCGGTGGGCCCGCGTAGAGCGACTTGGAGGATCATTCCGAATGGCGACGATGGGAGAGGTAGCCGAAGATTTTATAGGCGAAGGCTTTTACAGTCAGAGGCAACTAGCCCGAACTTCGGCGAGTCGAGTCTCGCGCGGGTGGCGAATCATCGCCGGCATCGTCGCGTGTCACGGCTCAGCGTCCGAGGCGTGGTGCGATCGTCCGCGACCGTCGTCAAGTTGCGTGTCGCCGCGCACGATGTCGTGCCGCGCTCGACGGCGGGTCACAGAGTGTCGCGACGACGATGCGGCCTGGCCGACAGAGCAGGTCGAACGCGTCGGCTCTGCTCGCGCGTCACGTCCGCTGGCGAAGACACGACGAACTGTCGAGTCCGGCTCTGGCTCGCTACTGACGCCACGAGCGTGCGAATAGGTCCTCGGCCACGATCCTTGCAGCAGGTGACACGGCAGAACGCATTGTGTCGCACCGACGCTGGCACGGGTAACTGCGACCTACCAGCAGATCCGTCGCCCGCAGCGCCGTGCCGCGCTCTGGCCTGGGAGCCTCAGTCCGAGCACGTACCGTGCACGCTCGCCTACGGTTCACCGATCGGTCGTGCCGGCGGCGCGCACGCACGGTCGGTCAAGCGAGCGTAGCTGCAGTGGTCCACTCGATGAGCCGCGCATGCGGACAGCGGAGTCGGGCGACGCCGCTGAGGTCGATGATCGCCTACACGATCGTGGCCGGACGTCGAGACGCTCGAGCAGTCTGAGTAGGCGCAACCGCACACAGCCAGACGACGTCGAGCGCGACGCTCGCAGAGAGCTCTGAGCGGCCAAGGTCAGGTCGCACGCGGCCACGCAGGCCTTAGCGGGAGTCTCACGCAAATGGAAGCGCGCACGCAGCTACAGTCTCATACTCGTTCTCTCACTTCCGAGCCTCATCTGTGATATGTCCCACTGCAGGCTCAACCCATCTTCTTATGTTTACGTACCGTCACATCCGATGGTGTAGTCCTGCGTTGCTGTAGAGGGAGATCTCTCTATGCACGTCCTGTGGAGCAGGGACCTGTCTACCTGCAGCTCTTGGTATTCTTCTTTTTGCTCACCGAGCAGACCCAGCGTCGTCTGGATGCGTAGCCCGGTGTCGGCGAACTGACGTCCCTCATAGGCTCAGCAGCGATGCGGATTCGCCGTGCTGGTGCTCCACTGATGCGCGACCCAGCAGCCAGTCGGAAGGCTATACGAGCGGCCTCGACGTACGCGGCATGAGCGCGCTATCAAGACCTCGGGCCACCCGAGCAGTGGCCGAGCGCTGCTGCGTGCCTCTGAAGTGTTTCGAGCAGGCCATCTGTCGCATCTCACACCTGCTACAGTCACGTGTCGTATCCCGGGGCGCTGGAGCGGCCGGGCTTCCCCCACGACTCCGAGCCTAGGCATGCACGGACCGGGCCGGTCGCCATTGTCGCCGGTCGCGTATGTTCGTTCGGTGTCCTGCGTCGTGCGAGGACGCGCCCCTTCAAGGAGCGGCCATTCGAGTCGTTGGCCGACGTAAGAGGCAGAGCCGACGCGTGAATGTGCGCAAGGGCAAGGTCGGCGACTCGACCCCGAGCGCGGCCATCGTCGCGCGCACCTGGGCCGTCGGCGGCCCGCCTGCCGCGGAGCCGAAACGAGCCGCCGATCGCACCCCGCGAGACCGAGCGCGAGTGCGGCGAGGGAGCGAGACGTACGCGCGAGCCGATCGCGACCGAGCACAGCGTCGCCAGATGGATATAGCCGCCAGGCGAGCACGCGGGCCCACCGGAGAGCTCCGGGCCGGCGACGACGAGCACCGCCGTCGCCGCGGCGAGCCGGAGCCCGCTCTTTTTAACCCTCATTGGGGTGCCCCAGCGCGACAGCACGTGCGCCGGACGTGGTCCAGTCGGACGCGACGAGGAACGACGCCGAGGACGAAGCCCGCGGAGGCAGAGGGCAGCGCTGAGAACAGCAGATCGGGGCCAGGTCCCAGCGCGGCCGCACAGCACGGCCGACCACGATCACTAGCGCGAAACCCAGAGAGCGGCGACGAATGCCGTCGCCAGAGCGCTCCCGCACACCGAGCTCCGTTCGTCAGGACTGGGCGATCTCCTCGTCCTGCCGTGGAGCAGATGAGGAAATCAACGAAGTCAGCCGATCAGATCGCCGCCACGACCAGGAAGGGACCGAGTCGGATCGTTCATGTTCCGGCGTACCGACTCCGTCGCCGTCCAGCACGGCGACGTTCCAGGACCGTTGGGTTCACGGCGAGGCCCTCGCGGTCCGGTTTTAGGCCCAAGCGGTCATGAGGCGATCGTACGAAACGGGGGACCCCGATCTACTGGCGGCGCCGACATACAGGCGCTGAGAACGCTGCAGGTCAATCTCGCCGCAAAAACCGTGACGGAGGCACTCGAACGCGAAAGGGCGGGCGCGATCACGCCGCTCAATCATCCCTCAGGCTCGCACGGATCAGTGCCGCTAGGCCTTCACGACCTTTAGTTAGTCGAGGCGTACTCAGACGCCCCGGAATCTGCGCGTCATCAAGACTGCCAATCTCTTCCTGCCTCGATTGGTCGTTGTGTCGCGATCATGTCACTCACCCGACATTAACGACGCGAGGACTCGGTTCGGCTCCCGCGTTGGTCGAAGCGAAGCCAGGCGAAAGTTACCACGATGGAAAGCGCGATTAGTCCAGCGACTTCGAAGTTGAGCGAACGCACGCGAACGTCTGCTCAGGATCGACACGCGCGGGGGTAAATGGTTCGAGCCCAGTACCGCCCATGGTGCTCGCTCTACCATCGCGATTTGGCGTGGTGAGCGGAAGCCGACATTGCCCCTTGCGCGGTTCTGCGATGTCGTGCCGGTCCGGTGGCCGGACCGCGGACTTAGCGGTTTGGTCGGGGAGTCGGTCGGGGCGACACCTGCCCGGCCATTCACCAACAGGCGAGTTAAACGCTCAGTGGAGCAGCTCTGGAAGATGAGTCGGCGACCGAGGGGCGAGATCCTCAACCGCGCGGGCGTGACGAGCGGCGCCGCCACCGCCTCGACCAGCCTCGGCCGCAGATGGTACGGAGAATGAAAAGGTCCGCAGCGTGGCGCGCGCCCGAGGTACTATTGGTTCGGCCTGCTACTGGTCATATGGATCGCCCATCGGAGTTCGTAAGAGTCAAACGAGATCAGATCGTGATGACGGTGGATAGGTAGCGAGTCAGTCAGTTGCGCTCCAGCGGGGGAAGATAGCGTCGGCGAAGTATGGTTCGAAGGAAAGCTGTTTAAGGCGCGGACGAGTACGACCTGAAGTAGCTCGTCATCAGCGGGGGCCGAATGTACGAAGGCGTGAACAGACGCGGTGCTTCGTACGCGAGCGGCCAGAAGAGGAATGAGAAGATGGTGAAGGCAGGCATCAAGACTGTTCTGCATTCACAAGGGGCTGTTCGCACCGGGGATCGAAAAGCAATATCCAAATCTGCGCGATTGCCGACGTCGCCGACGAGGCAGGCGGCGAAGGACTGCCACAGCTCAACTCCTCATCTATCACTCAGCCTACCGCCATGTCTCGGTTGATCGAAGCAGGCCGCTGGCTGAGTTCGAGAGCCCACAGGGCGCTTCGTGGACAGCGACCTTGCGACATCACGGGCATTACGCGTCAGCAATGTCTATTGGAGACGTCGGGCAATGTTCGCGACCACGCTGGTGGCGGAACCGATGTCTGCGCCCGCGCTGAGGGGCACGTTGAACAAAAGGGTCGGCGTTCGATCAAGTCTGCTGAGCGGTACCGGACGCGGCTGTGGACCGGCGAACCGCAATGGCAGATCGAGGCTGCGGCGACGCGAAAATCCCGAAGCCATGCAGAAGAAATCGGCTACGCGCGATGGCGCAGCCGGACGGACGGTGACGTCGGCGATCGTCGGCGGCACAACAATGCGCGGCTTACGACCTACAGCCCAAGAGCGCGGATGCGCGATATCAGCCGGACCGTTTGCGATGATGAAGTAGGAATATGAAAAGGCCGGGCCGGAGCCGTCCCAACGCGCTAGGCTACGTGGTGCAACGGGGCCGGGGATTCACAGCCTGTTTGCCACGAAATACTCCCCTCCGTCATTCCGGGGCAAACGTGAGCGTCGAGCCTGGATACGAGCCGTTGTCTCACGTCCCCTTGAATTGATGCTTGCGCTTTTTCGCTGAAACGCATTGACGCCTTTCCTTGAGGTTCGCTCGTCCGCACAGGGCGAGCAGCCTGCGAACCTCGGCGACCGTTCCAGCGGCGCTTCGGCATGGAGTAATTCGGGCGAGCTTTCAGCGCCTGAACGTACAAGCGGCGCGGCGCGGCAATTTTTGCAGCAATCTCCGGGCGAGCACGACGTGCTGCCCCTTCGCAACGACCTTTTTCACGAACCGATCTGGTAGGCACGCCTCGGCCGACATTTCCTCACGACCAGAGAATTCCATGGGCGCTTGTGCGGACCAAAGGGACAGCACCGACGAACGCCGCCGCGGGTGCCGACATTGACGTCGGGGGTAGCTGAAGAGCGTCGTCTACGACGCCACGCACATGTCGGCCATCTGGACCAGCCACGAAGCCTCCACCGAGACCCAGCCGGATGTGGCGCAATGACCGGCTTGTCCGTTCGAGCCCTAACCAAGGCACCCGACCCGCACATGGTCGGGGAAAATCCTAACGTCGGCGGCCGACCGAAAATTAGGTCATCGGCGACGGCGAGCACCCAACCGATCTCGGATGAGAAAACGTAACCACGCCTCGCCACAGCTGTGAACACAGAGCAGGGTTGAGCGCATGTGCGCAGAGCCACGATCCATCGATTGGATGGTGGCGACGGGGATTTTTACTCTCGTACGAACAATGAGTCATGGGATTGCATCAAGCGATAGCGCACGTGGCGGCTTGTGTGATTGCCTCAACTTATTCTCGCGGGATCGCGACTGGGACTGGATCGATCCACAGCACGGTATCCGGCTTATCACCGGCTGATGTCGAGTTGATGGCGACCGCCACGCCGGCGCGCGCACCAGAACGCCTTCCCAGCCACTTCGTCGCGGTGGCGTGATCCTGCTGCGGCACATAAGGCGGCACGAAGATGAAATCAACGGCCGGATTCGCGGTTGAATTGCAGGTGCTCGCCCCAGAGAATACGCGCCTTGCCCTTACGACATAGATTATGCTTTCGAGAGGGCGTGATGATGCGCGCCGTGTCTTGGGCGCGGGCGGAGCGTCACCGGCCAGCACCATAATTTCTGGCGCCGACGCTCGGCGAATTGATCGCACCTTGAGGTCCAGCCCGAGGTCGAGGCAAGGGAGATCGAGCTGATTGACGGGAATGACGAGGACAGCCGTCATGCTTCCAGCGTTCGGCATCGCATCGACGAATGATGGGATAGTGGAGAATGGGTGTGATGTGAGTGCCGCATCATCTTGTGCTTTCTGAACATATTGAATCGCCTACGAACTACATAAAACCGTGGATCGCAAACAAGGCAAATCGAGGAAACTTTTGTGGACCGTCTTTCGCGTTGTCGTGCGAAGTTAAATCACCTTCAAATCAAAGGCACCATTCTGATGGGTGCCAACACTGACAGATCAAGGGCGCAACGAACGAGGCTTCGGCAAAGCCAAGCAGGCACGAGTGAAGCACCGGTTCCGATGCCTCCAGGGCGAAGGCGTGATCCAGGAAGTGAAGGCAAGGCCAGAATGGACATGGCGACCCAAGCAGGCCGCCAAAGGACGCGCGAACGAAGCGGCGGCCCGCGGCGAACAAGAATCTTGTCGAGTTCGATCTGATGGATGGAGAAGCCGGTCCTCTTGGGCCGGTTTGTTGTTTGCATTCTTCTTACCTCTCCCCGCAAGCGGGGCGAGGTCGAATGGCACGAATAAAGGCAAATCGGGTGAGGGGTACAGGTCCATCGAAAAATTCTCGTCGGGCGGGAGAGCGCCCCGCACCCCGAACCTCTCCCCGTAAGAACGGGGCGAGGGAGATATCAGAGCCGCTTTCAATCCGTCCGGGTGAACCGTTCGTCGGCGCGCCCAAGGCGTAGGCAACGATCTGGTCAAAAATATCGTGAAAATGGATTTCGGATTTGTCGCGCTAGACGCAGCGAGATGCGGCGTGCAGCCCACGTTATCCATGGTCAGCAGGGATCGTCGAAGTCGCAGGAGCGGCTCTTTATCGTAAAAATACACCGCAACCATGCAGGGGCGGCCGGCACGCAGCGCATTGAACACCCCCCCGCGGTTCGGCTCGAATAAAGCGCGCGGATGGTGTGCCAGCAGCGCGAGGGTTCAGCGCGCGAGGATTCCGACTTGAGTTTTTTCCGATTTGCCGT
>Ga0179593_1467371_pt1 | contig 10836 bp, 12 predicted proteins | sample CZODoug2_1_08_16_FD_185931 | JGI IMG/M metagenome (GOLD analysis project Ga0179593, IMG submission 185931) | Vadose zone soil fungal communities from Angelo Coast Range Reserve, California, USA - CZODoug2_1_08_16fungal (PacBio error correction) | ecosystem: Environmental > Terrestrial > Soil >... | reverse complement strand
CTTGCTCTTCTGTGCTTGCCCCCCCCCCTGTCTCTCCCACCGCTCTGGTCTTGGAACCTTTATTCGTTCCTTTTTACACCTTCCCCAGATCTTTTGGTTCAACGGACTAGTGACCCGGCGTCCGTATTACCTCTGCACCCCTGCCCTCTTTCTGAGTGCCCCCCCAAGGTTGTTTCACGCCCCTTCCCCCCTTTTTTCTTTCAGCCCTAGGGGACTTTACCGCACTAGAAAACTCGGCCTCCTTTCGGCCGTCCTATTTTTATTTTGCCAGTCCTGCGCTACGCGCTGTGTTACGTGTCCAGAGTTCTCATCATCTTCTTCTTGGCACTTCCCCCTTCGAATACTCCGACCCAGCCAGACCAACGAACCCCAGGTTCACTTCCCTTCATCGCTCTGAATGTCGTGCTGTTGCCCTACTCCTTTTTTTGTAGAGTGTCCCCCTGGCTTCCACCTTCCCCCATTGACATGGAGGTGGTCCATGTCCCCTTTTCTTTTCGCTTCGAGATAAGGCCGCTTCGCCTCGATCCACAGACCCCTCCTCGTTTTAGAGTCTTCGTCGAAAGTTTCCTACGATTTGTTTTTTCCCCCATCCCTTTGGAGGATTTCATAAGAGAGCCATTCTGACCTGTCACACCCCTACATCTTCCCTGTCCCGCTTTCCTCTTCAAACCAGACCGAAGGTTGCAAAATAGTCATGGCCGCTCCCCGCCGTTAGCCCCCCCCCAAACCTCCTTGGCCTAATTTTCCATTGCAGCTCTCCACCCACCCCTCCTCCTCTCCCACCTGTTTTTTCTAGCAGATGGAATTATCAGGAGAGAGTTGTTCGCCGTCTCCCCAGGAGACTATCCGCAGATTCAGGCCTCCCCCTATGCCGACGCAGAATTGCTTTTTTGTCATCTTACCCCCTTTTTTTGACTTGACTTTCTTCCCCCGGTACCCACAACTCGTCCCAATTCTCCCCCCCGCTTTCCCCATGTTATCTTGTTCGTGGTCCTTCCAACGGACCCTGCTTAAACTGTGAATAGGTGTAATCACACGGCGTCCCCCCTGCCCGTGCTGAAAGGAGTGAGGAACTCTTCACCTCTCCACTCTCACCCGCGATCCTTCTCCCCACCTCCCCCCCTAATTGTTGTTTTCCCTTTCCTGATGCTCGCGACGGCTCGGGGCGGTCCTCCCTTTTTTTCCTCTGGCATGGCCCATTTGTTCCCCGTAGGCCGCTTAGCCCGATTCAGGTTTTATTTACATTTACTCTTTGTGAGAGAACACTCTGGCTCACAGGGGCTTTTCCCTTTGGTCTGCGGTTTTTTTACTATGGTTCCATTGGGACTCCAAGTCTTGCATTACATGGTAGTCTCAGCCAGTTGAGGTTTTCATTCTCTTGGCCGGGATCTTTTGCGGGCGCATGTGTGGCTTTTTCACCCTGCCCTCCGGCCTTCCCATTCTCCCCTCTTCGTCCACATGGGCCTTCGTATTGGTTGTTTTTCGGTTCTTTCGGCTGAGTACCGTCTGTTTGCCTAGTGAGGCTCCTTTCGGCCGATTTTCCCCTGGTTGATCTTGGTGATCGCCATCCTTTCGGTATGGCCGCGTCTTGGTCCCCCTGTGTTCCTGTCTCTTGTTCACTTGAAACCTACGAGCGGTTTTCCAATCTCGGCTCTCTTGCTCTCTTTACCTTTACTGGGTTGTTCCTTCTCTCTTCTATCTGCCTCTCTTCCTTCGACTGTCCCCTGAGCTTCCCCCCCTCCCCTTTTAAGGTCTCCTTCCCCTCTCAAACCGAGTCGCACGCTTCGTTTTTTTTCCCGCGATCTTCCCTGTGTCTCCCTGGTTTTTCCTGTTTGACGTTTTCTCTTTCCGTTTCTTCTCTTTGCGTCTAGCTCTGTTTTCCTTCTCGCGTGGAGACCAGTCACCGAGCTGTCCCAGGCTGTTGCGCTTCTTGCTTTCTCCCCCCCTTCGCCGAGTTCCCATTTGAAGTTCACTCCCCGAGACTCTCTCTCCCATCTTGGTTTTCTTTCCAGTTAAGCCCTTCCCTTTTTCAATCGATGTGATGGCTGCCGTAAGGTACGGACGCCGCGTTCAACCTGTCTTTTTCTCCTCCCGAGCGGGGGGTGTTTTTTTTTTTTTTTTTTTTTTTTGTTGGTTTTTTGGTGTTTTTTTGTGGGAGTTGCTTCGAGACGTTCTACTCCAATTCCCCCTTTTTTTTGTTCGCTCCATGCGTTCTCTCCCCGCCTGATCAAGCCGCGCCTTGCGCATTCCGCCTGACCATGCTTACTCCTTTGTCCCTCCAGTTCATGATAAAGGGGCCAGAGATTTAAGGTGATTTGTCTTCTTTTTTCGTATTGCGATTCTCGTTCTCCCTCCTGGTATTCCCTCTCTATGCCCACGATGCGTGGAAGTTGTTCTCTTTTTCTTTCTTTCTTTCTATTTGCCCGTTCCCTTTTCGTCATCGCACGACCCTATCGTTTCAGTTTTCGATCTTCCCGATTGATTTTGTTCTTCCTGCCCTTTTGATTTCCTGTGTATCCTTTTCTACCAGTCCTCCCTTCCCCCCTCCGGACGGCCGATTTGCTCAACTTTTATTTCGAAATGCGCGGGATCCCCCCCACATTTGAGATCAGCCTAGCACGACGTCGTCCCTTGGGATCAAACATTTTTTCCCGTTTTACTCATTTCGGGGGCCCGGACGTCACCTTGTCCAGTCTATTCCTCCCTGGTCTCCGCCTTGCCTTTCCTACGTCCCCGACCATTATTGAAGAAGGAGCGTACCATCACGTGCTACGGCCTGCCTTGCCTCCTTGAACGTGCCGTTTCTCGCCTCGCGGTCGATCCTGCTTGCTCTCTTCCGAAAACACCCCCCTCGGGGCAATCTGAGTGTTTTTTATGATGGTTTTTTTTTTTTTTTTTTTTTTTTTTTTTTTTTTTTTTTTTTTTTTTTTCTTTTTTTTTCTTTTTTTTTTTTTTTTTTTTTTTTTTTTTTTTTTGTTAACGTGACCCTGTCCCTGCTATCCGATGTTCTTCTTGAGCGCTTTTTCCCCATCCAACCCTGCTCGTTTTCTGTTTGGTCTTGCATTTCTTTAAGTACGGAGGTTGGTAACTTCTTTGTTTTATGTTCTTTTTTCTCCGCCGGTTTCCTAAGTTCCCTTAAAGTAGGCGGCGTGTTCTTCTCCCTCATTATCGCTCTTTTTTAAGTTTCTCCCCCTAAGCTTCCGATCGGGTATGACCTGTTCTGTCTCGAAACCATTTTTTCCCAGCCGGCCTCCCCGCTCGCTTATTTGCCTTTATTTTCCATTGGGGCCTTGAAGTTTTTGTCAGATTCTAGTCCCCCCCCTTTTTCTTTCCGCGATCGTTTCGGTCCTGGTAACATCTTTTTCTGCCCCCCCCGCCCGCGGAGCGCCCTCCCCTCTGGCTTCTTTTTCCTCCCAACTCTCCCTGTCACCTGTTCTGTCCGACTCGTTTACGGCCACCCGATTTCAAACACGTTAAGCCATCCCTGGCACGATACAGATCTTCCTCTCCCTCAGCTTTTCATCGATCGCATGGTCTTGAGGAACAAATAGGCCTCCTTCCTTCTTCTCTTTGGTCTTCATCTTCACCAAGTGTAACCACGTGCTCCTTTCCTAAGGTCTTGCGTCAACGGTACCCTTGTTCATCGCTCCCCCTTCTTTTAACATCCCTTGTCTCCTCCCCACTGATCCTCATCTCTCCCTGATTTGCTGGCCACTTCCCTAAGACCCCAGCCCCAGCTTTTTTTTTTTGCGACGCCCCGACTGTTTCTGACGCCCTCCCTTTATTTTTTTGCCAGGTGGCAGTAACCTGACCCCACAGAGCGTTTCTGTTCAGTGTATTTTCCCGGTCTTTGTGTTTCGGAAGTCCCTCCCCGCTGATATTCCTTTTTGGTCCATTCCGTTGTTTCCCCCTCAAACGTTTAGCTTTTGGTCTTTGAGTTTGATGACCTCTCTTCCCCCTGCGGCTTGCCGTTTGTCGTTGGTCGTTGGTGCGCGGTCTGCAGATTTGTTTTTTAACGATTCCCCACCTCCCCTTTCGGCGAAGTGCCGCATTTTCCTGTACCGATCCGGCCCGCCCCTAGGACCGATCTTTTTACAAGCACTTCATGTTTTATTCCTCCGAGTGTTCCCCCCCCCCCCCCCCCTTTTCCCCATTATATTCTACCGCTCGCATTCTGATTGTTTTCATCCAACTCCTTGGCTAATCCCCCTTTTTCGGGCTGCAGATTCCCCTGCGACCCCTTACCCGCTGACTCTCTTCCGTTCCTTTTTTGTAGGGGAGATCCCGTTTCATTCTCCTTTCTTTTCTTTCCCCGATTTGTGCTTCTTGTCATGATGGACTTAAGTCTGGACCCCACGGATGCTGATTAGTTCTCCCTTAGTGTTTCTGCCCGCACTGTAGCTATCTTTTCTCTTCCTTTTTTTCCTCCTTTTTTTTTTTTGCTCTCGTGATACCGTAGTGAAGAAAGCATAAACAACTAGGCACTTTCCTTTTGCGCATCCGTTTTTGCCGATTGCGTACTCAACTCCTCACATTTCCCCCTCCTTCGTTTCAAAAGCACCGTTCCCGAGTAACTGATTAGCTGGCTCCCATCTCTAACTCACTCGACTTGGGTCGTTTTTCCGGGAATCTGTTCCTCCAGGCCACTTTTTTTCTTCAGGCATTATACGAGTTGTCCATCAGTCAGTTTTCACTGTTAGCAGAGAGAAGTTGACCTTCCCTCCCTTCTTATCACACAGTCATTTCTTTGAAGTTTTTTGTCCTATTCTCCCGGCCTGTGTCTTTTCCATCCTCTTTTCCTTCGTCCTGGCCCTTTGAAATGTAGTGGGCCTCGTTCGCAATGATCTGGCATCCCTGCCCCTTCTGGACCAAGACCCCCCCCCCTTTCGCCGCATGATTTCTCGCGTCCGCTCCCTCGTCCCCGCCTTATCCGGTTTTTACCGTTTCCTCCCTTTTATTTCAAAAAGATATTTTTCCTTTGGTGATTAGCGCACAACAGACTGTCCCCGATTCCTAACTTTGACATCTTTTTTCTTTATGCCTTTCCACCCTTTGATCAAAGGAAATTTCCCGGTCTTCGCAAGTCTTTTTTTGTCGTCTTCAAAGGTTTGCTGTTTTGCGCAGCCTCTTTTTAGCCATTCTACCCCCCAGGGCTTATCGTGACGGATCAGGTTTTTCCCGCATCCCCTTCTTTAATGACCCCCTCCTTTCATATTCTTGATTTAACACCACACCTGTCCTTTTGGACTTCCGGTTTGAAAAGTATTCGTGTTTCTTCGTTTTGTTCTACTCTCCCCCCCCGATCCGACCGGTCCGCATCAGCCCTGTCTTCTTCCCCTCACTGCAGGTGCCGCCTGACCCCCTCGATTGAATCCTTGTTCAGCGAGACACGTTTTTAAGCGTGTTCCCCCCCCCCCCGGTTCTTTTTTCCCCCTCTTACCTTTTTTCCCTCTTGATTGAACTGCTTGGTCGGCACGGGGAAAATTTTTCCACTTGTTTCAGACCCCAGACCAGGCCCCTTTTCGGCCCCGCTCGCTCGCGGTTTTTGGAGACATCGAGGCTGTTACCCATTGACATCCTTAGTATCCTTGAGATGTTGCTCCTGAGGGCCGCGTTCACCAACACTTTTTCCCCCTCCCCCCCCCCCCCCCCCTGATTCCTTCATAGCGATAGGTATGGCCTTTCCTTGCGTTTTTCTTTCGAGCCAAACAAGGGTCTCCCCCACGCCGTCTCTTGTTTTTATGTAGCGGCCCCCCCCCGCTCCATATTTGGACCAGCGCGATGGAACCGCTACGTCAGACCCGGCTTATCCACTATGAGCCCCCCAGCCGATTGTACCCCCCCTTTTCCTTTGACTCTTACCCTCCATGCAACTCCCCAAACAGGTCACCCTTGGTTGTGCTGTCGACCTAGACACCCTTTGCACCCCTTAATTTTCTCGCTTTCGAGCCCCCCGACTTTGCGGACATCCTTGCCCAATCTTCCCTCTTAACTTTCTCGGTAGTTCCTTTTAACTCCTAGAGTCATGCCTGACGACCCCCCCACCTAGCTTTCTTTGACCTTTTTTCCTTAGGGAACCTTTCCCCTTAGTTCAGTGATAGTAGCTGGTTCCTTTTCTGTAGACTTTGTCGTTCGTCCGTTTCCCCCTAAGAGAGGCCATCGAACCTCATTGCCTGGGGGGGTGTTGGCTTACTTTTTCCTGCGGTATAAAACAGTTAAGACTCTGTATGCCTTTTGGGTGTTTAGTTGTTCCCACTTCCCCGAGTCTAGGCCACAATGATTCGCTTATTTTTCCTCGCATCCCCATTTACTGTCAAGCCGACCTTTTCTCCCTTCTTCTTCCTTTCTTTTCCTTCTGACCTTTCCTCCCTGTATACACCCAGGCCGAGCATGCCGAACAACACAGTCGCGTGATCTCGTCCAGCGCGGGATTATTTTTAGCGAAACTTCTGTTCGATCTCCCTCCTTCTCCAAATTTCGAGCGTCGCCGCACCGAAAATGAACTAGGTACGAACGGCCCCCGGTGAGAATCTTCCATTCCTTGACGAGACCTCAGAATCGGCCAATCCGTAAGACTCTTTCTCCTTTCCCTCTGCGCCCAATTGATTTTGACCTGCTTTCCCCCCCTTCATTTCTCATCTTACTTTCCCGTGTGCGATAATTCCTTATTTGTATTCTTGGTTTACCCCAAATGTAGCGAATCCTCTTTTTGGAAAAATTTTTCGTTACTAGCCCCCACAGACAGCCCCGAGGTTCTCGCCCCCGACTCGTTTCACCTCGTCCGTCCTCTTCTTACAGACCCCTCTTTCACAACTTAGATTGCGTTCCCTGAAATCCCCCGGGTAGAGTTCATCTTTTTTTGATTCACTGCTTTCACTTGCTCCCTCCTGTTTGACGTCCGGTGATGCTTTTTCTTTTTGTCTCCCCCAGCCTTTTTCAACTTTTGCTCCCTCTTCTCGCCCTTCCAATCTTCCTTCCTCCCCCTCGCCACTCACGCATAGCGACACGTCCCGTTTACACCCAGGTTCATCCTCTCCTTTCACTTCCTGTGTCTTCCCCCTGAGAGGTTCACGGCGACTGAAATCGTGAGTTTTTTTCAATTTCTAATGTTGGGTCTTCCTTTCCCCTCTCTTCGGCTTCCGATCGAAGTTGGTATCCCACCAAAATCCCCTTACTTTTCCCCGCTGCCACTCTCTTACGATTGGTCCAAGTATCGTGTTGGTATTAGCGTCCTTTTCTTCCCCGCAACCACTCCTTGTGCCTTTTAATGCGCTCCCCTACCGCTTTGTTCCCCTTTCTCCTTTCCGTCCTCCCTGCCCGTCTCCCACCCTTCACGGCATCCCCTAAGGTTGGTTCTGCCAACCCAATCCTCCCTTGCCCAGTTTGCTCATATTGATGCGATTAATTTCTCTGGTTTCTTGTTCCGCTCCCCCGGTTTGCCCCTCTCTCAGCTCCGGCCGCCGTCGATGACGAACGGCGTTTACTGAGAGATAAAGGTACAAGTGCGATGATTCCTTTTGTACCATAGTACCAGGTATTAGCCCAGATCACCCATGTTTAGCCCCCCGTTGTCGTTTTTTTTTCATTCCCAAGGAGGGACAGCTGACCCAGTGACACCCGGGGCAAGAAGTTCCTTGTGAAATTCTGCTTTTCCAGGAGTTAGACTCCCGATCCCTCCCCTCCCGCTTTCATCTTTCTTCTTTTCACTAATCCCCCTCTGTGTTTTGTTCTTTTTCCCGTCGATGATAGGTTGTGAGGGATAAAGAGTTTCAGCCAGGGCATGGATTTTTTCCCGCGCTTGCGTCTCCCCCATGATTCACCACTGGTTTTCTTCTCCTTTCTCTTTTTTATGCCCACGACCCTTTTTCACATGGGGATTTTCTTCCTGTCGCCGTGTGGTACCTGGGTCGGACTGTAGGTTCCATTTCTTTTCCTTTCAGCGCCGGTCGAAGCCTTTTTGTATGGTGTGACTTTCTCCCCTTTTTGTGCACGCGACACTGCGAAATCACCGCGCATCAATTATTCCGCAACACTTTTGTTTTTTCTTCTTCGTTTGGGGTTGGCGCCGTTCCTGCTTTTTTATGCCTTCGTTTTTCCTTTCTTTTCCCTTGCTTCCTCTTCCGCTGCCACCGGCGTGCTTTTTGGTGATCGCATTCAGCGGCGTCATGGCTGCGGTCCCCCTTTGTTTCGGTCTTCTTGGGAAACGAACCCTCCGCCTCTTGCGGCTTGACCCTTTCCCTCCCCATTTTGCCCAGAGCCTTTGATTAATGTTGCTTATGTTCATGATCCTTCGTCTTTTTATTTTCCATTTTAGCTTAGCTCAGCTTTTCACCTCCATTCACTGTCCTTTCCCTCTCAAGCCTTCGTTGTAATCCCCCTTTCCTCTCGATCCTTCCTTGCGCCATGTTGGTCAGAGTGACCCGTTCCTGCGGTTTCTGGTGGTCCGCTTTATTACTGTTGAGACTCTGGGACCCCCGTTTCTGGGCGTAGATTCATGGGCGCTCATCCCTTTGTTTTTTTGTGTCACGTCCGTCCAAATTTCCGGTTTTTTTCCTTTCCCGTCATGCCTCTCCCCGAGCTTATCCGCCCGAGGGGGATGGGGTAAGCTTTTCTTGCGTTTTCTCTTGTTCGTGTGTCGACTCTTTCCCTTCCTTCCTTGTTCCACGATTGGTTTCGATCCCATCGAGCTGGCTTTTTTGTTCCATACGTCGAATTTACCAAGCCCGCTTTGTCAGTGGGTTACCCTGATTCAAGCTTCGCTTTGCTCTTCCCTTAGGCCTCAATCTTCTCTTTCTTGGGGTTCAATCAGGTCCAAAGCCCCCAGTGGGATCCGTAGGGACCAGTTTATTCATATATCCCTTGCATGGGAGGATCTGTATTTTCTGGCTTACGCATTCTCTATTCTCCCGATGCCAAGATTGCTAGGAGTCAGAGGTCCTGGATAGGGTATCCTTGCAGATAACGATTCTAATTCTGCGCTCCTCCAGCAAGTCGACATGAAATCTTCAGGCATTGTTTTGAAGCTCTCGTTCAGTTCGGCTGGGGGGTTACCCGTCATTCAGGTTCAAGTGTGGATACCCGTTTTCAAAGTCATCCCGTAACTTCACGGTCCGGAGGACTTCCCCTTGGTCCTTTCAAATGGCTGTATTTTCCCCCCCCTCGCATCATTGCCTTCGCCCTCCTCTTCTTTCTGGTATCCCAACTCTTGTCCCCAACTTGCCTCTTCACTAGCGGCTTAAGATGGTTTTTCCTTCCTATGCCCGATTGATCTTTTCATTTGGAATTAGCACTTCCCTCCTTTTTCCTACTACTGCCCACATTCTTGCCGCGACCAACTGGCGTGCGTCTTTGAAGGCCTTGGTCTGCTAGCGGTCGATGATGATTTCGGCGAGACCCCATCCTCCCCTCTCGGTGAACTCTGAGTGAGGGGCCTGATGTTACGACAATTTTATTATGTTACCGTGCCCTGTGCGTGAGAGCGGCTCAGCCAACCAGAGGTGGCTGGTTTCTTGCATGGAGTTCGATTTCTCTTTGGTACTTTTCCGGATTTTTCCCCTCTCCTCTGTTTTCCCCTCGGGTTATGGAGTATAAACTTTTAAAGATCTGCGTTTTGTCTGGGTCCCCCCCTCATCCGTTCTAGGGGTTTCCTTCTACGTTTTAGAGTTTTTTCCTCAATGGTTGATGGACTCGCCACCCCATTCCCGCGGCGCAACTAAAGTGACTAACGATCGTCATTGCACAGTTGGGGTGGGAGTTTTTGTGATCAGGAGGCTCAGTATTTTACCCTCCCGCTCTCCATAGCCGCTTGTCTCCTGGTTATAATATTATCACCCCCTCCCATCTTTCCCTGGTCTTTTTTCTTGCCCAATGACCTAAAAGCTTACATTTGTCCCGCCCCTTGCGTTGTTCACCCGCCAAACCTTTTGCCCAAACCCGCCCCCTTTGCTTGCACGGGGCAAGTTTTTCTCCCTTTCCCTTGATTTCTCCATCCTAATCCTCTTTTTTTTTATTCTTCACCCCAACAGGAAGAAGGACGCGGCCGGTCGGATCGGACAGACAACGTAAGAAACCCCGTCTCGATGCTTTCCTCCCCTTCCCAGGTCGGTCATCTATACTGCTCATCCTACCTTGATTGAACCCATATCACGCCTTGCTTATTTTTTTAGATGGTCCAATTTCGCAATTAACCGCAAACACATAGGTTTGCGTTTTTTTTCTCTCGCTGTTCTGAATGACCTGCACAGTGGTAAGTTTCCTTGCCGCAGCAACCAGAAACCTTTATTTGTCTGCGGCTTTTTTCCCGGTATTGGTTTGTTTTGCATTAAGTCCCAGCAAACCGATGAATATCCCTTTTTTCTTTAAAAGGCCACCCCATTTTTTACCCAATTTCAGTTTTTTCTGTTCCTTGGACCCGAGACCCTCCTTCACTTCCCTTCGTAGCCGTTGGTCGTTGTTTCTGAAGTGGGGTAGGCGAGTAATTGTGAGAATTCCCCAGACATGTCGGTGAAGTCCGGTCCTCTGGCTGTCCCCCGGCTTTTTTCTTTCGTAATAGTACGAGCAGTAAAAGAACCTGCCTACTGTGGTCGCTTCGAGGAGTTCTTACTTCTTTTTCTTGAATAAGCCTTTGATTTCCCCTCTCCTTTCTCCCTAAGCCTGGCCCGCCAGCCGTTTATTTTTTCCGATTCCCGTCAGATTCCCCCCGTCTAGAGCTCGAGCCGGTTTTTGCTGATCCAGAGGTTGCGTTCTGGACACGATTTGAGCTTCTTTTCTATTGACATTCCCGCATCGGCCCCACCCCCAGATCGACTCGTCGATTTCCTCTTGTTTGCTTTACTT
>Ga0179593_1352266_pt1 | contig 10836 bp, 6 predicted proteins | sample CZODoug2_1_08_16_FD_185931 | JGI IMG/M metagenome (GOLD analysis project Ga0179593, IMG submission 185931) | Vadose zone soil fungal communities from Angelo Coast Range Reserve, California, USA - CZODoug2_1_08_16fungal (PacBio error correction) | ecosystem: Environmental > Terrestrial > Soil >... | reverse complement strand
TTTGTTACGACCTTCCTGCGTTGGTTCCTGTACTTCTTTTTTTGCTCTAAGGCTCTTCAGGCAAGCTTCGGTTAATTATTTAATAAAGCCGCTCCGGACTGTGATTCCTGTTCCATGTACTTCTCCTCCAGAATCTCATCGCGCAACCGGATAGATCTGAGAGTATTGGTGTCTCTATTGTCTCGATTAAAGTCCCCCCAGTTTCTCGTATTTTGCTACCAACTTTTCCCCGTGAATATGTTTCATTTTTCAGCATGCGGATCGTCAGGACTAGGGGTTTCGTGCCATTCGCGTCTTTCCAGGGTCACCATACTGAAGCGTTCAGGGTCCACCCTACCGATCAGGCATCAGATTCCCGCTGCCAAATTCTGAGCCTTTGAATCCCCATAAAAAATTAGGCCATTGTGGCGCGACACTCCGGGCCGGTGTGGGAGTCGGTTCCTTCGCAGCACAGATCATCCCCTTCCTTATTGGAAAATTTTGTAAATTATAGATCGTTTTTTCCCTTACGGGCCTTGTCCCAACGCCATCAACGCCTTTCGATCGGATGTGGTACGGACGCTTGATTTAATTGTTTGCAGATTTCCCTACTCCTCGCCTAGTATCGATCTGAGCACCTTTTCCAAAATCTGCAGTCAACGCACTACCCACCCCCCCAAAGCTGTTATTATTCCCCGCCCCTCCCTCCATGGCGACAGTGGAGGTACGCCGATTCTCTCGTCCCCCCAGTTTCAGGCCAAGAAAGGCTGGCAGTTGGCTACAGCCCCCCAGCCGGGCGGCTCTTTTCCTGCTTCATGACCTTATATTCGATTAGTAGCCCCAAGGGAGTACGGTCGTTCCCCAATCCCCCTTCCGCCATCCTGTTGGCTTTTTCTGCCACCACTTTTCGAAATGCGTTTTTTCCCCTTTTTCCGGTTTACCTTTTCTCCCGTTTCAACCCCCTGGAGATAGTCACCGGCCTTGGCCGAGGACCATCTCGACCTGCTCTCATGCCCTTTCCGAACGGATGAGTCCTTGGTCCCCGGCTTGATGTGCACCGACAATTCCCTACATCAGCCCTGGTTTCTCGTCCTTTAGTGTCCATGCAAGAACCACTTTTCGAGGGGACGGCCGTGACTGCTTGAACCATTTTTATCCCCTCCGTTTCCTTTTTTGGTCTTTTCCCCGACACTACACAAATTGTGAGTATCACGATCCCAATTTACCCCCTTCCAATTGGCTTCATCCTCTCCCCCGCCTTTCGGTTTCATTCATCTTGTGATCGCGCGACCAGTTTTCGCATTCTCCTGATGTGGTTTTTCCCTTGGTTCGGAATCTAGTCTTTGCCTTCTTTTTGACCCCCCGATCGACTTAGAATAGCAATACCTTCACAGATATCTATCTAATTCTCGCCGCATGAGCCTAATTATCGGCCACAATTCACTGTGGGCAATTTTTGTCACCTTGGGTAGGAGGCATTGAAAGTAACTCCGTGTCGGAGGACCAAGGCTTCGAACGTTGGACGTCCGGCCTCCGTTTTCACAAAAACTCTCCGAAAGCACGCAATTAGCCACCCGAACCCAAAAAGCGATTCCCTAAAGATGAGGGTCTTTTCCTTGCTATCTTCAACCCATCTTGAGTACTTTGTTAGGATTCAGCTCGTGTACTTCAGCTCTAATCACCACTATTTGCGTGCATGATCTTCGACACCTACTTTTTTGGAGCATCTCCCTTGTCCGAGACTTACTCCCGGTAATTTTTGTCACAGGTCTCTCCCTATGCGTTCTCGGATGACGCCCTTGCTCTTTTTTGTTTGAACCATGATTTTTTTTCTAGTGTCTACCCCTCGCCCCTTTTCCCTGGTTTTCGCTAAGCTGCATGATCTTTCCCTGATCGCCTTCACGGATCTTTTTTTTTTTGTCCCCGTCTGGGGTCCATCCCCGGGCCTCTGCTTCCCCCAATTCTCAAAAGTTTGGATTCAGAGTGTCAGAACTCCCTGTAATCGATTACGGCGGCGTCCGCTTTCCCCCCCGACTGATCCCTGAGTTTTCCTATGGCTTGAGCCATGAAGTCGATATCGGGGGTTTTCCTTCGTCTACCTACCTTTTTCAGCGAGACTATAATTTGGAAAGCAGCAAACCGGCCCTCCCTTCTCCTCATGTTATGGTGAGCCCTAATCTCCTCAGCTGATTGATGCCCTTCATGTCCCTCTCCCGTAACGCAGAAGCCCTTTCCGGATGCTAGACATCCCAGCAAGTTCCCTGGGAAATTTGCCCTTTTTTCTTTCAGCTTATCTTCCTCAACCTTAGAAATTTGCTTCAGTGCTCGATGACCTCTTGTTTAGGTTGTCTTTTTGCTTGCCCTTCCTCTATTCGCGCACCCTCCCTCAGATGGCGTTTTTTCCCACCCTTTAAACCACGGAACCTTGCGCGCCCGTTCCTGCTTGCCACGGTCCCTCCGATCTGAAACGCTTTTGATTCTTATTTACCCAGCCCCGTAATAATACTCCTTTTGCGTCGCAGCTTTCCTTTCACTTTTTGATTTCTCGCCCTCCCTTTTAACTCTTGGATGTGACAGTCCCCGCGAAGCTGCAGCATATCTACGTGCCGACTTTGGTACCAGCGAGAGCTGCGTCCCCTGCGCTAGGTAACTCCCCCCTTTGCTTTCTCTTTTTTCCAGACCCTTGAGGCCGGAAGAATTCTTTGCCAGAAGGTCGCAATTCTTTTTAGTTACCCCGAGCCGCGCAGTCTTCCCCCTCTCCGAATGCTCATTTATCTCTTTTCTGAAGACTTCCTACCACTCTCGCCACCTTCCACCGCCGTTGTCTCTGACAGCACGAAGACAGTGCCCCCGCTTCCCGACGGTCCCTTTTGAGAATTCCATTCCCTTTGCCCCTCTCCAGGAGGAAGTGAAGGGACTTGATTCCCTCCGATCAGACCTTCGGATCCTTGGTCCTTTCATTGCAAATCAGTTAGCGTTTTTTCTTTCGTTCATTACCGCGATTAGGAAATCCTCCTCATTCCTTCCCCTCTTTTTGGCCTTTCTCCGATCCGGCAAGATGAACCCTCGGAAACAAGTGAATTGCCAGGCCACCCTATCTTCCGTACTCTCCTTCTGCGATCCCCGACCTTCTCTCGGCAAAGAAGCACCTCCCTTAGTCTTGAACCTTGTCTTCTTTTTCTTTTTGACCGTCACTACCGCTACCCTGACCAGTCCCAAACTTGCCCATTTCTCCACACCCGGAAGGACTCACCCTTCCAAGCTCTGACGTCATGGTCTAATTTGCGTTTTCCTGTCCCCTGCCCAACCTTTTGCCCCACACTCTATTTTCCAGGGTCCCCAACCATTTTTTATAGAAGAATTCCACCGGCCCTTATATCTCCTTCTAATAATGTGCTTTTTGAGAGAGATTTAATGCAGATTTAACACTCAGTCTGTTCCTTGCCCCCAATTTTTCTCGTTGTAGTACCAAAGTGGGTTAGTGGTTCTGAAAATGATCCCCATCGGGCGGGATTTCCTCTGCTTTTTTTCCGGTTTTTTTGGTTTGATACAAAGTTTTTCCATTTGGGTAGGTTTTACCTCGTGCTAGTTTAGCCGAAGGCCTCCACGAGTTACAATTTCTGACAATCGACTCGCTTTTGCTCTTTGCGCCCGCTCGCTGCTTGCTGGAATGCCATGCGCGAATGAAGGTGGTCTATTCTGACGGAGTCCACCAATTTTTCCTCCCCTTGTTTTCCCCGATCTGAATTAGGGGAAGATCGGCGAGCCCGCTTTCTTTATGAGCGATAGCGCTAATTGCCCTCCTTCATGGCGCGCGCCTTCTGATTGAAAAAGACCTATGACTAATTGGATTCATCTTTTTTCTCTTAGTTGGGCGGCCCCAGTTTCGCGCATCCTTCCTTCGGCGCTTTTTAGGCGTCTTCTGCATCACTCTTTGCCGGTTCCAGTTGGCATTGAAGGTTGCCTATCATTCTCAGAAAGATCCTCCGTTCCGCTTCTTCCATGCTCTAGCGCTCATCCCCCCCGGCTAGTCTTTGTAACAATTTATTGATACTTCGTCCGCCTCTTTTTTTCTTGAATCCTGGGTAGTGACTTTTCAAGGTCCAATCCTCTTGGTTAGTTTTTTACTCCTTTAAACCCCCTATTGTCTCTAGCACCCGACTTCGCTGCCAATCAGTCCACCCTGGAGGGGAAAACGAACTCTGCGCGGGTAGGCCCTGCAGACTAAACTCTCGCCACTTGTCCATTTCGGCTTATTCTTCCTTATTTCAGAAAAGTGGGGGCTCGGTCAATAGCCCCTCAACTCGTTCGCATTTTCTGTTTGAACTTTCCGTTAATGCGTCTGACCTTCTATTTTTTGTCATCTTCTTCCCCCCTCTCGCACGGCTCATTTCTCTTTTCCCCTATTGGACATCTGCAGAACGAACTCTTCAGCTGGTCAGCATCCGTTCCACCCTTCTCCATGGCTTCAGTGGATTTGACTTCCCTTGTACTACAAAATTTGTTTCGAATGAAAGTGTTGTCTTGGATCCCATCTCCAAACAAGGTTAGGGCAGGGGTAACTCCCCGACTTTTCATTGACGCTTCATGAATGCCCTTACCCGCGCACCCATAGTATGTAGAGGAAAAGCCCAGGTTTTTGATACCTTGCGTCTGTGATCCAAACTCTCTCCGTTCTCGTCCGAGACCTCATGTCTACCTCCTTCTTTTTTTAACCCACCCCTTCTTATATCCGGCTGGTCGGCGTTCCACGCCTTTGATCTCTGCTCATGCCCTTGACCCTTTGACCCTACATGAATGTTTACGCATTTAGGAAACATCTCTCCCTCCTCCCCCCCCAGCAATTGTTTATTGATTTGTAGAGGCCTTTAATTTGCCCCAACAATGAAAAGATTTATCTCCGTTGACTGGAAGTATATTTCTTATCATTACATTTTTTTCGTCTAGTTCTCCCCAATTAGGTGTCCTGTACCCTCCTCCCAATTTCCAATTTCCCCTTTCTTCCACTTTCTCATTTTTCCGCCATTCGAGGGAGATGTTTCCTAGGTCCTGAGCTTTTCTCGCGACCTTTGGGCAGATGCTCTATGATTAGGTTTCCACCCTTTGGTGATGCGATTCCTGTGAGGGTAGACCCAAAGGCTTTAGTCTCGAAGAGTTACTTATCCCAATACGGCACTTCTATAGAGCTGCATTTTATAAAGCAAAAGCTTCCTCGGTAATCTCGGCCCCCCCCCTTCGGTTGTCCCTGTGGTAACATGGGTTGGACCCCCCATGGGCCTTTGCTCCGTTCCGCTTTATGACACCTTATGAGACCCCCTCCCACCCCGCGATGGCGACATCCGCTTTCGTTTAGCTTTTCTCCTTTTAACTATGGGTCGCTTAGCTCATGTCGAAGAAGGTCCAGACGGCGCTGCTCAACCCCCCCTCTTTCTTCTACACTCATAATGGACACGCCACAGGGTCGATCTCCCAGTCCCATGACCGTTCTCCTTCTGCGTCTCGTCTTGCTTCCCCTCCCTTCTTTGTTCAAATGGATCTTTGTGATACCCCCCCGCCGCCTTCTGTGAAGTGGAAGAGCCAGCTGTGTGCAAACATGAAGGGCGGCTCCCCTGCTCGCAGGTACAGTCCGTATTTTCCTCCTTGGGTCTTCATGCACAGTCAAAGAAAAACTTCTATAACCATTGCTTCTTTGTGTGGGTTGGGAGTCCCGTCCACAGTACACTAGTCCTGGGCCTAGTTGTGTCCATTTCCAAGAATCGTAGTTTCTCGTGTGTCCTTCCCCCCTTTAGTATATACGTTTTGTTTTACCCTTTCTGCGGCCGTTATCCCTTTAGTTAGCCGCTGCCGGAATTTGACATGTAAAGCACCAGTCCCGTTTACTCCTCCGGTGCTTGGGTCCTTAAGAGACACAGACCCATCGGGCCTTACGATCTTCACGCCAGTATGCCGCGTGAATTACCCGTCTAGCCCTGCGACTCGGTTAGATAGCCCCCCCCTCCCCAGACTTTGGTCTTCCCCCTTTTTGAGATAGATTTCCCTGGGAAACCCACTTCTGTACATTTCTGGAAGTTGACCTTTCTCTTTCCCTGCTTGGCTATTTTTTCTTTCTCCTTATGAATAGGACCTCCAGATCATCTTGCGGCTCGGTGCTTGGCCATTTCTTAAAAAGCCGGGACAGGGGCCCTCACTACACTCGCCCGGATGAGGGAAAAAAACGTATCTTAAAGTCTCTTTGTTTATGCTATTTACCGCAAATTGGAATAAAAGACACCTACTCCCTACAGATTTCAAGTTTTGCGTTGGGCCGAGACTGCAAAAACGACAGTCTTCTGTTTCCCCGCCCTCTTCTGCTTTCAAGCCGATTCTTCGCCTTGCGATCGGGGAAGCCCCCACCGCCGTCCCCTCTCCTAACCCTTTTGACGCATTTTCACCACGTTTGACCCGCGTCTCTCTTCCCGAGCAGGTGACGACGCAATATCTCCAGGACAGGTTCACAAAGGTTAATCCGTCTTTCTCTTCCATAGGGCCCGCATCGCCTCCGCTTCAGTGATATTGCCTCGGTGGAACCCTCCCCGAAAGCTCAGGCCGGTGCCCTTTGAAGGACCGCACTACCAGGCAGTCCTTTCCCCTCGAGACGCCTACCAAGTTCACCCCAAATAGACGAATTTTTTAATCCTGCTTCCCGGAAGGACCCCAGTCCCCCCTCGGGATTTTTTGGAGTTTAAGTGAAGACATGGCCTGTCATGCAATGAAGGCGTTTTCCCTTCGCGATCGGAACCCTACGAAATTCTGATTGAGAGAGGCCCCCTCTAGGCGTTCGCAATGCAAAGCGTAGGGTGTGCCAAACTTTTTTCTTGATGAGAAACCGGAAGGAACTACCTAGACTCGGACATGAGCGTGTCGGACAAGCGCTCCCAGAAGATCGAGAGAGAAATTCGAAAGACTTTCCCTTGTTTTTCCTCTTTCCTTTTATCTTTTTTTTTTTCGATTCCGTCACACATTTTTCCTTGTCGCAGTCCCCCCCGAAAGTCCCCAACCGAACAAATTGTTATTCTAAACCACCGGCCAGCATTCCTCCCCCTTCCAAGCCCGAAGCCTTTCTACTTTCGTTTGAAGCAAGCAAATCCACCACCCTCGTCTTTTCCCCTGGTTCCCTCCTGTCTTTCCTCTCATAATTAACCGCCATATCTATCTTTTTTACTAGTTTTTGAGAGGCTATGTCTAATTAGCGAGCTTTCAGGATTTTCCCTTGACCAATCCTCTTTTTTTTCCTACCCGTGTTCCTTTCTTCCCCTCCCCCCTTATCCAATGACGGGAGTTGTTGAGGGATGCCGGTTTGAGATCCCATTGGTCGGTTATCGTTTCTGTAGCGTTCAGTTCCCCGGCAAGGAAAAAAAATTGCGCCCTTTTCTGCCGCTCATTCTGCCGTTGCGAGTCTTTTCCTCCCCTCTTTTGCTGGAATTACTGAAGCGCATGGCGATTTTATTATGAATTTCCCCTTTTTTCCCCTCGCTGCATTCTCCTTGGTCCTCCTGAGCGAGCTATCATTTCATCTTTATAGAGACTCAAGAATTTCTTTTGGATCTCGAGATAAGTCGTTTTTCCACCTCCCTATCCGACTCTGGAGGACAGTATTCTCCAAAGTCTTATTCGTAGGATTTCGCCATATCTAGGCGTGACCTGAGAAGTTAGGATTAATCTTATAGACTTCCTGGTAGCGCGAGTTAATTGACGTTTTTCCCTGCATCATCGCTAAAAATTTGATAGTACGATGATGTCTAGAATATTACTCCTCTTTCCTACCCATTATTTGATGCGACCCTTTTCCCTTTAATATCTTTCGTCGAATGGGGATCCATCGGGTAACCGCGACCTTAAATTCGATCTCCTTTCCTCGGTGTTACTCTTCCTCGCATGCTCTTAAAGTCGCGCACTTAAAATCAGCAACTAGGTGTCCACATCCCGACGTTTCCCCCCCTTTTTTGGAGCCCTCCTCAACTCGTCTCCACTGTCAAGAGGAGTCGATAGGATGGGGATGAAAGGGGTCGGGGTACTCGCATCAACGGGGCCCAGGTGGTGACTGCATCCGGCAAAGGGGCTCGCGTATCGTTTGCCCTGGCCCAAAGAGCGAGTAGATCTCGAGGACTACGGTGAAATAAGAAGAACGACATCTGTTTTTTCCTCGCCTTCCCCGGCCTCATTGGCGGATTGGATTTAGACGATATCCCACACTTTTTTTTCATACATGACCCTTGCTGTCGGGGCTCTATCGCACACCCAGTCCGAGTCTTTAAGAAGTCTTGACGTACGTCCATGCATGAGGGGAGAAAACAGGATTTAGCCGCACCACCCCCCAAAGGCTTTATCCCAGCTCTAGTTCTGGGGAGCGCATGGAGCGCCCTCCTTCCTCTCTCCCTGTACAACCCCCCCCCTTCACGATATTCCGCCAGTTCTCGCTGGCCCATCGAGAAAGAGAACCTGCTCCCTAAGGGTCACCAAGCACCAAGTTGCTTAATTACTGCCGTCAGGAGGGTTTCTTAACACGCTTGATCCAAGCCTAAAAGCAAGCTATGGGGGGCGTTTGGTATTAGAATGGTCCTGACGAACCCAACGAACCGGGTAAACCCACTTTCCATTTAGAGAGGTTCGCCCCCCGAATACATTTGGAACCGTTGCTCTAGAGAGGTAAATTAAGGTTTCTTGTACACTCTATACATTAAAGAAGCTCCATCCTCCTTCCGCATCGCGGAGACTTCTCTTTCTTGCAGCTTAGGAGACAAGTTCGCGCTAATAGGATGTTTTCCCAGCCACCGTTTTTCCCCGAAGATAGTAGCTCAAATGAAGCAGAGCGAAGCCTAGTGCGCCCTACCCCCAAGACCCCACCTGCAAATGCTCCCCGAGTTTTCGGCCAGGCCCCCTCTCTCCCGGTAGCAACAGCTCAGACCGCTCGTCTCAGATACTAGGACCCATAACACAGAATCTTGGTCAGTGTCGGCCCCGACCAGGGCCAGTAAGCTTGAGGAAAGCGGGCCAGTTGCGCCGTGGAAGTGGTCCTTATTGACTGCAAAGAGGGAAAGCCAGCAGCCTCAACCCCCCAAAACACTCCTGCGCCTTAATTCTCGGTTGGAGTCTTTATTGCTCCCCAATATTACACAGTTAATCGACTTTCACTTGGTATCGAAGCTCATCAAATCAGATCTCACCACCGGATGGATTCTCTAACATCTGATTTTTTTCTCCCATCGCCAACCTGCGGTCTCAAAAAGCGAAGGGAACGATGACAGGCTCTCATTGCGTAAATGATACGCCATTTAGTTGGCCCTTTGATTTTCCGTTATCACGCGAAAGATTGACCCCGAGCGCGACGTCCACCAGGTCGCTGATAATATCGCATTGTCAATGAGAAATTTCAAGGGTACCCACCCCCCTTCTCGGTACTCTGAAGGAATCCAAAATCTTTGACCAACCCATTTTTTGGCGGTTATGCTTGCGAAGCTTGTGGCCCATCTAGCTTCCCAAGCTCGGAGCCGTACCGCCCTTTTCATGTTTCATGATAAGCTCTTTTAGATGGTCTCTGACCCTCGAGTATACTTTGCCGTGTTTAACCGGATATCGATAAAGTCGCCCTTTTTTTAAGCAAGCAGACTCTCTATCTTTTTTTAGACTTTTTTTGAAATCAGGAAGAAGGGCTTAACTGTGTTCATGTTCGAGGCCCCCCCTGGTTCAGATTATAATTCTTTCCCGAATGAAGAGCGTAACTAGACGGGATGTTTCCTGTAGATGATAGAACCCTTGATAGTCAAGAACCTCAATTGGAGTGATGACAAATTCCCACTGCTATAGGGTCCCCAACAATGCAACCCATGGCTGGAAGTTGACTTTCAGACTTTTTGACCTTTGGCCTAGTTCTTCTTGCCCTTGCAAGGGCTCATCCCGGGTCGCGATCTCTTTTCGTTCACTCTCCACAGTTAAAATTTGAGCTTCCCCCTGCTGTTTCGCTTTTAAACATCTGAACGAGTGACTGAGCCCCTTGTAATTAATAAATGCCCCCCAGCTTCTCCTAAAATTTTGGCATTCTTAGAAGTTCGTGCTCTGACATAATTAGGATTGCCAAATCCCTGTCTTTCCCCCACGCGCGTCATCCTCGAGATCTTAGCACAAAGCGACTCTCCCGATTTACCGTGACGCCCTGCGGTCTACCACCCCGTTATTCGATCTCAAATCGATTCAGGCCTTCGATGATGCCCTCTTTGCGAACATCATCGTTTTTCTTGGACCGATACTATGCCCTGAACCTCTCGATCCTCTCCGCTGATTCTTTCACGCTTCCACCCGCTTCTCATTCCACTTTTATGCAGGGAATCTGACCTGTGATCAGCTAGTCAAGCCCTAAGTCGCGCCCTTCAGCCCAATCCAAGGAAGGAGGTCAGACGTCACTCCTCTCGGGACGCGTGATTTGACTCCCCGTGATAGTAGTATCTCGCGCCATGATTCTTCGCATAGGCATCCCTCCCTTCGATTCGATTTGGCTCCAGCGACTTAAGAACTGGAATATAGGGCAACCCATTATGAATTGGCTACGAAGCCTCTAATCTTCGCATTACCAGAAGGCCATCGAACCGAAATGAGTTATGATAGACCTCGCCCACAGCTCTTCGATTTCCCTCCACCGTAGTTTATAGTACAGCATTTTTCCCCCCAAACGGGCCACGACCCCCAATTTTCCCCTGGATTTCCCCCCCCAACCGCACATGAAGACGCAAGCATCCCTCTGTTACCCCTTTTTGTCTGCCCCCCTCTTCCCCCCCCCGGTTCCGAAAAAATGAAAGCGTTTCACTCTGATTTGTTCTCTGCTCA
>Ga0179593_1759584_pt1 | contig 10837 bp, 11 predicted proteins | sample CZODoug2_1_08_16_FD_185931 | JGI IMG/M metagenome (GOLD analysis project Ga0179593, IMG submission 185931) | Vadose zone soil fungal communities from Angelo Coast Range Reserve, California, USA - CZODoug2_1_08_16fungal (PacBio error correction) | ecosystem: Environmental > Terrestrial > Soil >... | reverse complement strand
TAAATAGAGAAAGTATTGCACTCCCAGCTAGACCCTGCTTCTTTTCCCCTTTGTAAGAGGTTGCCGTCTTTTGAAAGTTTCCTTGATATCCTCCCCCGCCGGAACTTTGCTATGGGATCTCCCCTGTTGGAGAATTTTCCTGATTTTTCCACCGTTGTTTCTTTCTTTTGGTCTGCGTCAGGTAGCCAAGTTTTTTTTTCCCCCCACGAAAGCTGTGATCTCTTTATTCTTGACACTCCTGGCGTCCTTCCCTCACGTGAGTTTTTTCTTTTTTTTATGAGGTCTTTCCCGGATCAGATGGCGCTGCGGTTTGGGCCGCCTTTCACCGGAGTCGTCAGGCGCCCCGTTCTTCCCTGCCGTTCCGTTTTATGGGGTTAGTATTTCCCCATGGTGTTCCTTTTTCTTGTCGACCTTTTATATCTACGAAGTAACCCAAGCGCCAAGCTCGTCCCGGCGGTCACTCGTCTTCGAAGATCCTCTCCCTCCAATTTCACATGTTGTCCCCGATGTATATCCCTCCCCGCAGACTCCTTCCAAGCGGCTCCGCCACTTTCCCCCCTCTTTTCCTTCTTGTTTTTTTTCTCTGACCTCCCTGATGAACGTCTCCCCTTTCCCCCTCTTATTGGGAAGACTCTCCTCGGACCCTTTTTTTCCTGAGTTTTCCCGGCGTCATCAAGCTAGTATTCGCGCCGATAGTTTGCCGTCACCTAGATTTCGGCTCCTCCCCCTCCGCTTTTTTTTTTCTTTGCTTGAACCTCGAAACAGCTCCGGCACATTCGCAAACCCCTCCGGTGTTCTGCTTACAATACTCTGTGCCGCGTTGGACGCGTCCCATTTAGCGTTTTTTTCCGGATCTTCGGTTTTTGAATGTGACAACCCCCTTCCCTCTTATCTTCTCATCTTCCTCTTTTCTTTTCACGATATTTTTAGTTCTTTACTTCCCACAGATGGCCCTATAACGTGAGCGGCGCCTTGGCCCCCGCGGCCATTCTTTTCCCCTCACCGTAGCTTTCGAACCTTCGGCCGCCTGAAAATCCGTAAATTGTAGTTGCCGACCCCTGTCCATGACTTGCCACCCACGCCGTTTTCTTTCAGGCACAGCTCTGTTTGTGATTCGCTCGCCAGCTTTTCAATCCTGGGCGTGACTTTCTCGACGCCTTCCGCCCTTCTAGGCAGACCCTTTTTGATCACTCTTATTTCGGTCTCCTAAGTCTGGGCGCGCCAGCGAACCTTCCTGAACCATTCTCCTCTGGCCATCCTTTTCAAGCGTCCCCCCCCTCTCCCTTTTGCCTCTTGACAGCTTTTCACATGTCAGGACTGCAGTGATAAAAGATGATTTCTTTCTCCTCCCGCATCTTCATCATTACAGGTTCTATGGAACACGGTTTGGTTATGCGACTCGTGGCGTTCGATCCTGCTGGAACCTAGACTCTTTTTATGCGGCGCTGGCCCTTCCCCGGATGAGTGCCTGATGCCATCCCTCTTAAAATCACTCTGTGGGGCACCGTTGGAGCAGCTCTTTGGATGCGTTTGTTGTTAATGTCATTGCTTCCCCTCTTCCAACCGAAACTCTTTTTTTTTTGGGGAGGTTTCTAAGTTTCCGCCATATCGTGCCTTCAATCTCCCCCCTATCGGTATATTTATCCCTTCCCTTCGGAAAGCTGCGTTTTTTGACTCACGCATTCGGACCGGACACACAATTGTAAAGGGACATTGGAGGGTTCTTTTTCCCTCTCCCTTTTTTTTCGAGATTCCTCCATTGTCCTTCGTCCGCCTTCAGGGCCCCTTTTCACGCGCCCCTCCCGGCCCCGAGTGCTTTCTTTGGCGATAAATTACTCTGATGAATTTCTCTTCATCAAGATTTTCCCACCGTGCGTTTGCCAAACCGGTCCTTTTCGGTCGTATTTTCCCGCAAGACAGCATCCTGCGAACTCTAGCCGTAGCTCCCCCCCCTATTAATCTTTGATTTATCTCTGGACCCCTAAGAAGTTTTGTCAAGAAGTTCTACAAGAGCGATTGGATGATCGAGTTTTTCCGGCGGTTTCCCTTTTCTACTCAGGGTTCCTATAAACCGTTTTATCCCAGCTATTCTCCCAGAGGGCGAGATTCTCAGTACTTTGTGATTTCCCTCAAATGGGGGGTCTGTGAGTTTGGAAAACTCCCCTTGCAGACTTTTCCTTCGTGGAAAACCACTTTGTTCCTTCACGGCTATTGTTTCCTTCCTGGAGTTTTCTTTGTGAGAGTTTTAGATCCCAGGACTTTTTTGGTGTTTCGACGTAGCGAACCTTTCCTTCAGTGGAGGATGGTCCCCCACTCGTTCCTTCTGGCGTTTCTTTTTCCTAGATCTCTACCCTTTAACTTTTCCGCGGAGTTTTTTTTTTTTTGCCGAAAGTCCCTTCTCCTTTTCCTTCTTTTCGGCGAGGTGGGGCCTTCTACTGACCCTTCACATGTCTCTCTCGCTCTACTTGTCCAGGTGGAGGGTGGTGACTCTCAGGGTCTCTCCACAAGACAGTCCCGTACTTTTGCAGTTCTGCTGTGCTTAGAGGATTTTTTAACAACATGTTGCAGTCTCGGATAGTCGATCACATTTCTCGGAGACCCCCTTCGCAGGGAGCTTCAGCGTTTGACCCCTCCGTTCCCTCCCTCCCCCGGAGTTTCTTCTGGCGCATTGTTCGGGCGCCAGTTTCCCCAATCGTCCCCCCTTTCTTCTAAGCTTGTCGCTCGACCCTGGTTTTCCGGAACCTTTTTCACCTTTTTTTTTTAAACGCTTCATAAAGGAAAGGAGCTGTAGCCGCGGCGCTTCTCGGTCGTTTTCCCAGACTTTAGTTCCCGTATATTTTATATCATTGAAGAGAGTGCCCACGATTGGTTCTTCATACAGGTTACCCGGCGGCTGATTTTTTCCCCTGTGCAGAGTTTTGATTGCCGCCAATTTTTGCGATTCTTCAAGGAGATTTTTTTAGGGGGCGGAGTAGTAACCCCCCCCCCCTTACCCCCCCCCCCCCCCCGCCCCCCCCCCCCCCACCCCCCCCCCCCCCCCCCCCCCCCCCTTCGTCGTCCAACATCTTGAAATCGTTTTCCTCGAACCTTCGTCCTCCTCAGTGCTCCCCCCGACATTTTTTCCACGGCCGTATCGTCTCCCATCTTTTATGTTCGCCTTTTCCTGCCGAACTTTCTTCCTCGCCCGCAGAGCCTACAGCTTCCGCAACACATTCGTTTCTTCCTGTAGGGGTCATGCGCGGACCACAGTTCCCGATCATCCGGGGTCTCTTTCACCGCAATGCCCCCCGATCTTTCCCACACACCTGGGTCGCAAGAGTTCTTTTTTGGATATCAACCTCTTTTTTCCTGTGCGCCTTTTTGTTTGTGAGATCGACTTCCTTGAGTATTTTAACTACAAAACATTCGTGAAAGAAGGTCCTTTTCTTTTCAGTGGCTTTCCTGTGGCCATTGCCCTTTCGTATCGCGTTTTTAATGAGGTACTTCCCCCTGGAGCCTGACCCGGCGTTTTTGTTCGTTGAAGCGTCACTCGGAACCGCGGCGGGTGTCCAATGTTCTCCCTTTTTGACAGGACGCCCCCAACAACGCCCAATTTGAAGGTATTATTCCGGGGGGTTCTTCAGATAGTAAAGTTCCCGCGATCCATGCAAAGCCGCCAGAGCTCAACTGGAGTTTTTCCGGTATTGATGGTTTTATTTCACTATCACACTTTTTCGACTGTCAAGTCGTTTAAGTCCGCAGGGCAATTCCATACGCGCTCTTTTTTTTTCGAGCTCTTCAGCACCTTTATTTTCCACTAAGCGGGTCTTTTTCTTCCGGTTCAGATCACCCTTTCCCACCTAGGCTTTCCATCAATAGTCTTTGGTGTTTTTCTCTTCCTGGCCTCCTTTGATGCAGCCTTTGGCATAGCAGGGCTTTCAACCTTAAATCTCATTCAATTTCCTCAATGTAACTGGAAAACATGTATTTTTCCCTAAAGCATTTTTCTCGGAGCTAAGTGGGGTCGACGAATTTTTCCGCAGATATTCCTCTTTCTCGTGTGCCTAGCAATTGCTCCAGAGCAAGACCGTTTTTTTTTTCTGCGGAACTTAGATAGACGAAGCGGGTGTATGACTGCGGTAGACCCCATTCGACTCTCCTCTTGGCGTTAGATACTTTCTGTGTCAGCGACATTCTCCGCCGTAGGTCCTTTTGACCTTTTCCTACGAGAAGGGGACTTAGTCTTGGTATTTTATGGGGATTATGGGGGTGGGTATATTCTCCACCTTAGATTTCCCCCACCTCAAGATGTTCTCACTTGTTCCTCTCTGGAGTGGCTTTTTTCCAAGGACGACGCGGAATGTCGCTGAGGTGCACTCATACGGGTTCTTTATTCTTCTTTAAGTATTGTCTTGAGCTACCCTGGTATTTTTCCTGGTTCCCCCCTCTCTTGTCGTATTTGGCTTTCTCCGATCCAGTTCGCAGCAGTTTTCTGGTCTTGAGGATTAGTCTTCCCCTGCGGTCTTACCGTAGAGTTTCTTTTGATGCCCAAAGCCTCCTCCTTACCGACGCTTTCCTTGCAGGTGGACTCCCGGCGAACCATGTCATTGAGAGTCTCCCGGCTCCCAATTTTTCCCCCCCAGATGTTTTATGCAGTTTTCTGAGTTTGCAGCGCTCCCTGCGCAAACACGCGGAGTCACATCGCATGTTCAATGCCCCCGGACGTCTTCCCCCCCCCCGGACTCTTACTTCAGTTGATGGTCTAAGCTTTTCTTTTGTAATCGATCCAACTTCTGTATTGAGGTCTTTTTCCACTACTTTTTTCCGTTACGGGGGCCTATGCTCTTCGCGCTCACCTCGTCCCTCTTCGGAATACCGTATGGAGCTTTTCCCCGACATGTGTTTTTTTTTATTCCCGTGGACCTATCTTACTTTAAGGATGTTCAGGTTTGTCTTGTGCACGATTTTTGACAGGATTCCCCCTACACTCTGGCACCTGTCCCCCGTCTGAGATCTTTTTCCATACAACCGGTTGGTAAGTCAGCGCAAACTCGTCCTCAGGCCCCCTTTGTAGGGTTTTTTTTTTTTTAAAAACTTTCTGACTTCTTGTTGTTACCAGGCAAAATTTGTTGCAAGGTCCCGAGGATGTGAGGCTTCTGGACAGAATTGCACAATCTTTCTTTCGAAGAGTTTGCCCACTTCCGACGCCGCACGGATTTCAATCCGAGTTTCTTTAGTCACGTTTAGTCGCGCCAAGCGTCCTCACCTCTTTTTCCCCAAACAGTTCGAAGCCCTTAGCCCGGAGTTTTGATTATCTCCTCCTCTGAGTTGCCCCACCTGGAAGGTCTTCTTCCCCCCCGTGATTTTGCTTATCACTCTTTTCTCATTTTTCCCAACGGGCCTTCCGGGGTCTCGCGCGTTCCTCCGACGTGATTTCTTCCCTGTCCGCCTCGAATTAACTCTTGGGCATCCTTAATCTTCCCACAGAGATAAACCAGAAAGTCCATAGGCCGAAATGGCCCCTCAGGACAACCCTAAGTCCTTGCATGTCCGGAAAGAGGCGGCGCGGCCTCTTTGGTGTTTACTCTGATCTCGCAACCCCTTTTTCTTGGGCCACTTTGGTTGCGGTTTTGGCTGCGCGTGTTTTCCGATTAGTGACCGTTCATCTTTCCCATTACGAAATTCCCCCGAGTCTTTTTTGAACCCTTTACCAGTCAACCCAGCTCCTTTCCGGACGCCCAAATGCAATGGTGGGGTTTCCTTTCCTTTTCATGTTGTTGTCTTCCCCTCAAATTTTCCTTTGTCAGCTTCAGGAAAAACAGACCTGCCTTTCCGCAACCTGCCTAAGTGCTTTCTTTCCCCCCTCCAGTTACAGGATTCCTTTGGCGTTGTATTTGAGATTCCCCCAAGCAACGGCTACATTTCCCACCAACAAATCTTCCCCCCCCCCCTTTTGCCGTCTTCTGAGTTTTTCAACCATACACGTCAGGTCATCGTAGCTCCTTGGACAGACTTCATTTTTCGTGGCGGAGATGCCCCCCTTTTGCCGTCCCTTTTTGTTTTTATCAAGCATTCGTTTCGAGCCCCTTGTGAGTCGACATTAATAGCCGATGCCCCCGCGGACTCCCTTCTGCTACATTTAACATGGATTTCCGCATACTTCTGATTTCTCTTTTCCCTGATCAACATGGTGACCGCGACGCGAGGCGGTCGATTTCTAACCAATCCTGAGCGTGCCCCCCCATTGCGTTACGGAGCCCCCGCAGAATCATCCCTTTGGCGCTGGGGCTTGGGCTTCGTCATTTCCCATCACCATGGTCTGGTGATTTTTTTTTTTCCGGAGAGGTTTCCACCCTCAAGCCCAGGCTATTGGAAATTGCCTAGCCCCCTGTTTTATTTCATTTTTTTCGCACCCTGGGATTGCTCAGATGGCGATGTTTTGTGGCAAATCCCCGCGACGTCGTGGGTTTTTTTTTCAGTTTTTTTGATATGATCTGGGCTTTAGGTTGAGGAGTACGTTTCCGATAGGGTTTCTCCGGCAGCGCTCTACTCCCCTCCCTTAGCGTGTTTTCCAGCGTTTGTCCCCCTCAGCTTTTTACCTTGTTGGTACCTCCGCAGCACCCCGACCTTTTTCTCTCTAGGAGCGCCCTTTTCGCCCTCCCGGCCCGAACCCATTTAGTGAAGCCATCCTCCAACGTTTTTTTTTGATTTCCTTCGCTGTCGTCCTTTTTTTTCGAATCTCGTCCTTTTTTTTTTGCCGATGCTCCTTTGGGAAGTTCTTTTCCCCTGTACTTGCCCTTTATACTTGTAGACTTTTTTCCTGTACCCCCTTTATTGTAGGCAGTATCCCAGCGTTATATACTTTGGTTCCATAAGATTTAGGACTTTTGATTCCCTGAGGATATGGTGATATCTCCCCTTCCTTGGCCGCCCAGTGCCTGAGATCGCCTTCGAGATTTCCTCACCGCCCGCGGTAGCATGTTCTGACGTATCCCACAGGGATTCGCCTTCTCCCGAATTTATTCCCCTCGGACAGCCATACAAAGCTTTGGCATAGACTTGCTGTTATTTAAAGTTGTTTTGAAAGCCCTCAAGGTTTCTCCCCATTGAGTGAAGCTCTTTTTCTTGTCCGCGCGCTACTTTCAACATTTAGCACCCCCCTTTTCTTTCCTCCATCTCCGAGTATTTTGATCCCCGCGTGCGGAGGAATCAAGATGTTGTCTGTGTGTTCTTTTCGAGTTTTCGGGGACGTTCTCCTTTTAGTGCCGACCTTCAATTGGCCCCTCCAAGTGTCAGCTTATTCCCTGCTGGGCGGAGCTGTGCTTTTTTTTCAGGACCACCCCCTGTGACCCCTCTCCACATGCCCTCCTGAGACTGGCGACCCGAATTTAGAAGATGCGGGCTTTACCGGACACAGTTTTTCTCTTGGAACCGGCGCTAGCTCAACCTCTGCGGTAGGGTATGGCTTTTTTCTTCCCCCTCGACCTCTCGAGCTTTACAGATTACCATTACTCCAGAATATAGTTCTCTCGATAGCTTCTTAGGGGTCTCCGCTGTTACCCAACGAGCTCTTTCCTTTCTTTAGGTTACCCCTTTTTTTTCTTTTTTGATTTCTGCTGTATATTTGGGGTCTTTCACATTTTTTTGAAGTACCTAAAAGGTCAACCTCCCTTCCCCGAACCTATTTGCGCGTTTTTCATGCATCTCCTATACTACTGCCTTTTTTCCTTCGCCGCCCTCGAGTCCCCCAATCTTTCTTTTGAACTTCCTTTATACCTTAGGACCCTTTTCAAACCTGACTTTTCTCCCAACAGAATTTACTTCTCAGCCCCGAAATCCTTCCTCTTTTGGACCCTCTGTCTCTCCTTCTCTTGTTTCTTTTTTTTCAGGTTGGATCCACGGATCCCCCCCTGAATTTTTTTCCGGAGTCCACTCCTACAGCCCCCTACCTTGCTTTTTAATTCGGCTATGTGGTCGTCTAGAACTTTCTTTCGCCGCTTTTGATTCCTTAGTCTCTTCCCTTCTTGAGTATGTTTGCTTCTCCGCGCATCCTTCTCCTTGAGTAGATTTTTTCCCCGACCTTTTTCCGACGTCCGCCCTTCCCCCAGAGCTCTTGGGTTTTTTCCTCCGTAAGACTCTCTCCTTCCCTGGTTTTAAGTCGCTTGCCTGTTTCTCTCTTCAAAGAAACAAGCCCCTCCGTTTCTTTGCAATCCCCTGTAATTTTCCCAAGTCCCTTGGAAATCTCGTACTTTCCTTGATTACCTTTTTACGGCCGACAATGCAGTTCTCAACTCTCACGTTCCGTTTAACTTTTTCCCTCGTTCCCTTCTTGAGGAGTTCCCCTAAACGGTCTCTTAGCGAAGGTCTCCTTGAATTCTGGACCCTCGATTGTCGCATGTTCATTCTTCCTCCAGCCCGAATTAGACCACCCCAGCCATTTTTTTGTATTTTTGTGGCCGCCTTGTGTAGTCCTCTCCCTTACTGAAGCTTTTCTTTTCTTAGATCCCTCTTGCGCTTTTTTTTAACACCCCCTTAGCACGATGAGTTTCAAATTTTTCCCCAGAGCGTCTTCTTTCCTTTCGTTGAATTTAAGTGCTCCCCAAACGCATTTCTCTGTCCAAGTCTTCGATTCTTCCGCTTCCTGGGACGTACTTTCTGGCCTTCTTTCTTCCGCCCCACAGATTTTTTCGTCCTTCGCGGAGTGCCGACCCCCCGTTGGTTACTTTCCCCTGCCGCTGCTCCCAGGAACTCTTTAGCTCTTTTCCTTCCTTTCAGAAGCTTCGAAAAGGTGCCTTTTGGTTCTCTGACGCCCTTTCGGATAGCCTTCCCCCGCAATTTTCCTTAATTTCTCTTCTTGTGATTATCATTCTTGAAATCCCGCAGACCTTACCCCGAGCTTTTTCTGGGACAGAGCATTCCTTTATGCCTTTTCGGGTTCCTACTCCCTCATTCCATCTCCCACATTTGGTCTCCCCGTGATTGTGGCGAAGTCTCGATTTTTTTCAAGGTTTTTTTGCCGACATTGATCCACCTTTTTGGATGTAATCTGCTGTCTTTTCGACGTTTTCTGGCGACCTTTCCCGGCCTTCTTTTTTTCCCAAAAAACATTGTGGGGCCAGGATTGCCCCCTCCTGACCCTTGCCCTTGAACCTGAGGCTGTCTGTATTTTTTCTTGGCACCGGCTTCTTTGTTGCTCTTTTCGCTGATTTTAGAATATCTTGCAACCCCCTCCAAGAGTGTTTGTCCTCCACCCCCCTGTTTTTTTTTTTCAGAATTTTCCCCCGCCCCCCCCTTCCTCTCTCTCTGGTAACTTTATTCCTCCCTTTTTTTCTTTGGTGGCCGCATTTCTGACCCCCCCGGAAAGTCCTTTTTATTCACTTTCCCCCCCTTTTCTTTCTTCTCTCTTCCACTCCTCGTGTTGTTTTGTGATTCATCCCAGTGGTCTTGGTCGGTCCGTTTTTTAAAGGTAATCCCTCTGGATATTTGATTTCCGCCGTTTTATTTCTCAATTTACCTTGATATGAAGGCCTGATTGGATTTTCAACTGTTCCCCCAACCCAGTCCATTTCCCTTGTGGGAGAGTTTTTCAGAAAGACCTTAATAACACTTCCACTCCTTGGATATCTCACCTTTCCTATTACGCGTCTTTTCAGTGTTTGTCGGCTACTGGACCCTTTTCAAAAAAAAAAAGTCTTTCTGAAGCGTGACCTAACGCGCGCCCGGGTTTTTTGAACTTTTTCACCGTATTTTCCTAGTGCCTCGCCCCTTAAGCCTTTTTTTTATGGGCGTCTTTCAATGGAATAGATGAAAGCTCGGCGTTAGGTGATTTCGGTGCGGACCAGGAAAGTTTTCCCTTTTTGGACTGCGCGCGCCTTAGTCTTGGCACTCAGAATGCTCTTACGAGATGCGAAACTTTGCCCGTTCTTTTAATTTTTTCCGGCTGCTTTGCGATTTTTTTTTTCCCTTTTCATCCTTTCGCCGGTCTGGTGATGCTCAGGTCGCAATCCTGTTTTTCGGTGTATCCCATAAACGGTTCTGGCTGGTTCGCGCTCTTTTTTCTATTATCGGCGGTTTCCGCCCGCGGTTTTTTTTAAAGCAAGTTTTTTCATTTCTTTGTGGCTAACTCTTTTGTCCTCCTTTCCTGCCTCTTCGACTGTTCTGAGGGCCGATTTTTGAGAAGGAGCATTTGATTTTGCTCAGGCGCCTTCCTTTTAAAGTCTTTCCTTTCTGAACCTCCTCGAGCGTAGAATTTTTCGAATGGCGAAGATCTCGTTTTTGTCAAGGTTGTTTTTTTTTTCTACTGTCCCCCGAACTTTCCTATCCTTTTTACCCCTTGCGCATAGCGGGACAGCAGCGTTTTTACCATTCTTCATCCCTTCCCCTGCACCCTTTTGCTCCCTTCTGCTTCTGATAGAGCTTTTCTTTGGCCATAACGATCTTGCCTCATGCGAGGGCCGGGACTCGACCTTTTAGGACCCGTCCTCTCTTTTGCTCCCTCTTTCCCAATACACCCAAGAGTAGACGCGGCTTTGACGCGGTCTCACAATACGGATTTCCCCTGTAGGCCGTGCTCATTCTTTCCTTTCTGGAGCTTTTTCCTTCTTGCGCTCTTTTCCCCATTTTCCTCACCTATTCTGCATCTCCCCCCCCCCCCCCCCCATAGAGCCTCGACGGTCCGCCCAGGGTATTTTAGCTTGCGATATCTGTAGAATTCCCTGACCACTTATCGCTTTTTACATCGCGCCAAATTTCTTCGTCCTTCCTGATCCTCCCTGAAGCGCGTCTAAGACGAAATTCATACCGCATTTGCCACTCTCCTCCAAGGGCTTTTCCCATTTGCAGATGCCCCTAGGCGATT
>Ga0179593_1603376_pt1 | contig 10837 bp, 13 predicted proteins | sample CZODoug2_1_08_16_FD_185931 | JGI IMG/M metagenome (GOLD analysis project Ga0179593, IMG submission 185931) | Vadose zone soil fungal communities from Angelo Coast Range Reserve, California, USA - CZODoug2_1_08_16fungal (PacBio error correction) | ecosystem: Environmental > Terrestrial > Soil >... | reverse complement strand
TTCAGCGTCAGGTTCCAGATCTTTGATTCCTTTGATCGAGAGGTTAAGAGTTTTCCAGCCTTCAAAAATTAAACCCCTTGCTAGAACATTTAGTTGAAAAACCGCTTTCGTCTCCCGTTGGTTCCCCCCCCAAGTCCCCCAAGCCTCCTGAAATTCCTTAACGTTCGCGTTTGCACTCCTTTTTTCCTTGTGACCGTTTTCCCCCCGGTGAGGCTTCCTTTTCCCCCAAGGGGCTTTTTTCCCCCGCATCCTTTTTTTTTCTGTGCATTGCGCTTTTTTGCGAGAAGCCTTTTTGATCACCGCTCCCCAGTACTGTGACTTTCTTTCTGGCTGTGTCCCCCCTTCGCGGTCCCGGTCCCTTCCTTCGGATTTGTTCAACCTTGGAGCTCAATCTAATCCCTTGAGACTCCCCCTACGGGGTGGTTTTATTGAACTAATTGTACATCTGGGAGGCCTTTTTGAAAACTTCTTCATTTCTCATTAAATCGCGGCTCACGCCTAAACCTTCTTTGCGTAAAGTTTGAATTTTCAAGGTCTTCCTGCTTTTTCCTCTTTTCCCCCCATCTCAGTTCGACTGTCATTTCCCTCTCACTTTTTACTTCTCCAAGTTTTCCCCCCCTCAACTTATGCCGTTTCCGCCAGAAAATTCCCCCCCTTTGACTCACAAAACCGGTCGGTTTTTCAGAGGTTAAGGTTTTCCTCCAACCTCTCCTCGAAGGGTTTACTGGGGAGAAAAAGAAGGGGAATGCTAAAGAATTTTTAGGTTTGGGGTCTTTTTTTGAGGTTCGGACCACCTCGGTAGTCCCCCCCCCCCAAAGAGAGCTGAAATTTTACTTCCCTCGGAAGATCGTTGCCTCCCCCCTCCCTTATCCGAGATCTGGGGGAGTAACGCTCAATCTTGTAAGTTTGAGCATTTAGCCCCCTAAACCTTTGCTGACCTTCAATCTTTTCTGATCGATGCCCATAAGCCCCCTCCCGTAACCTCAGTGATTTTGTCACAGCCTCTTCTTCCCCAGAGCTGGGTTCTTTTCACGTGAAAAGTCCCAGAAAGCGAAGCGATGTTCCCCTCTCATCGCCCCGAATAGACTTTCAGGTGAAAAATGAAACCCCAAAGATCGGCCCGAAGCTAGTCGGCCTCCCCCTCGTTTTTATCGGGGAGGCCCCTGAACCCCAGTAACTTCACAAGTTGTCTCTCTCCCTTTTTTTTGCCCCCTTTTTTTTCCCGTTTCGATCCCCTTTTCCGTCTTGTTGAAGTTCCTTTTCCTCCTTGGATTCCTTCCATGGATTTCGTTGTCCCTCCCCTGCTCCGGATGCCATTCCCACATCGAGAGTATGTGTTCTCCCTCGGGTTGTCCCGTCCTGTTATTTCTTTGGCTTTTCGCATTCAGCGATTTTGATTTTTTTTGGAATCGCGGCCATTTCTCTTGCAGATTTTTTTAAATTTCGCCTTTTTAGCCCCCTACAAAAACTCACTTTCACTGATACCCTGATCAACCCCCATTTCTTCTTCCTCATCTCTTTCCTCCCTTTGTGCTTTTAGCGACTCTCCTTTTCCCCCAACTTGAAGTTTTTCCCCTTTTTATTTGGTGATCTTCCTTGAGTTTTCTTGGGTGGCGTCCCCGCTTTTTTTTTATAATATTTTCCCACTTTCTGCGCCTGGCTCGATGGTCAGCCCTCCGCGAGGCACCCTTGCGAACCTCCTCCCCCCGAGGTTTCTTTTTTTTTTCCTTCCAACCTGTCGCATCCAAAAGACTCTCATACGTTTCCTTTTTGCCACGACCTTCCTCGTCCCGGAAAAAGTCCCCCTTTTGCTTTTTTCGCAAGTCCCGTTTTTTGCAATCCGCCTTCACGTCCCTTAGTCGCTTGCCCGGGTCCTTTCAGGCCGCTCATTTTTCCCTTTATAGGTTCGAGCCGCCGATCATTTCCCCCCCTCTGGAGGTTCTCCGAGATTTCTTTGACCTAGGGGGCTGACAGAACCCCAATGTAGGTAAGCCTTTTGAGAACAGGATTGCTGATTCTTTTTCACACCTATTTTTCTTCCTGCGTTGACGCCGGAACAGGGAATTCGCGAAACATCCGCTGAAATAATCACCCGGTTACCTTTTTACTTGCGCACCCGGATCGGTTCCGGAAGGTCTGCCCTTCCTGCGCAATGTCCTTCTTTCGATGCTTCCCCAGGTCTTCTTCTTTCAGTCCCCCAACACTTCCCTTTTTCAATCGTCATGGCTCCTCCCCTTTTATTTGCTGAACTTTTTTTTTTCGTTCATGCGGTTGAATTCCCAATAAGCCCCCCCCCCCCCCTTTAAAGTTATGTTTCTCTTGCTCTCCAGGCACTTGACCTCTTCGGCGACTTTTAACACGAAGCTCGCAGCCCCCCCACGCTCTTTTTTTTCCATCCGTTCCTTCTTGCCATCCCCTGCCGTTCCTCGTTGCAATTAGTTGCTCTTTGATTTTTTCCCCCCCCTGGGGCAAGCCCATGAAGTTCCTGCCTCTTCCCTGGCGTCTTTTCTTTTTTCTCGAGGACAGGATTCTCCTACCCCCGCTTATCGCACACCTTTAAAATTAGACTTTCCCTTGGCTGTGCTCTCTTCCGATCTCTTTCTTAGCTTTTTTTCCCTTCGGTGTCTGTGGGTACGCTCTCCGCAATATCAATTAGATTAGATTTTAATTTTGTTGTTTTTTTTTGAGGACCCTGAGTTGGTAGCTGTTTTCTCTTACCCCCTCTTGCTCATGATATCCGCCCCGATTTCCCCCCAGCCCGCACACCCTGCTCCCTTGGTTTTTTCCCTGCGTCGAACCCTGTGACTCCCTTCTTCCCCTTTACTTCACTCTTCCGATGATCACTTTTACTTTCTCCCCAGTTGACCCTCCCCAGAACCTGCCGTCGGGCATCTTCCTTCTCGGTGCAGTCGGTCCCCAATCCCCTCCGTTGGGCTTGACGTTTCCTTCGGGCCCCCCCTCCTACTTTCAATTTTTCCAGTCTTCCCCCATTGGAAGGCCTCAGTTTTTTTATGGGAAACCCCTTTGTCAGCCTTTTTCTGGTGATGAGCTCGACCGTTAGCCCCTCTTTTTGCGCTTTTTGCAATTGCTTGCAGCCTTAAGATCTTTCGCGCGCACAATGGACCCTTTTTTTTCCCCCTTTCAGACTTTTTTCCCCCTAAACCCCCCCCACTGGTCCCTAGACCAGTTCCCAGGTCTGTAAAAAAACTTTAAGGCCCTTCAAGTAAGCCTGATGTTTTCTTTCCGTTTTTTCCCTGTTCTCGGATTTCTTTGTTATTAGCCTAGCCCATCCTTTACTCCCGTCCGGTGTCGGTTTTTTTTAACCAATCACGGCCTCCGTGCCTCTTTGATAGCAAAAATCCTGTTCGGATTTTTCCCCGTGAGAGGGTTTTCTTCAAGCCGAAAAGTTCCGGTCTTAATTGAAATTTTTTCTAAAAACTTTTTTTCTCCGATTCGCTTTTTGCACCCTTGTAACCTTTTTCCCCATGTCAGTGCTTTTCTCTTTTTTCGCCCCCGCTTTTTCAATCTTTTGATTTGTCTTTTCGCTAGAGTCTTTCTCAAGGCATGGAACCCCACCCTCGTCCTTTTTCAAGGGAAGCTGCCTTTTCTTGCCTTCCCCTCCGGCCAGGTTCCCTCTGCCGATTAAAATATTCGCCGCGCGCAAAAATAGGTCTCCGCCAAACCCACTAAATTTACCCCCCCCCTCAGATCCCATTTTTTTTTTGATATTACTACTCATCCGTGTCTTTTTGTTGTCTTCCTCTCTGGTAGATTCTTTTCCCCCCTCCCGAAGTTTTTCTCCTTTGTTATCGACCCTTTTTGTGGGCTTTTTGACCTTTTTCTTCTATTTACGCCCGCGTGGCCGCGCTTTGCAGCGTCAGCTTCTCAACCCCCCTGCGATTTTTTCTAATCGAGTTTCCTTTTTTCACTTTCCCTCTCCCAGGAAATCCCCAGAAGATCCTTCAGCGTGCCTCCAAAGAAGTTTTTTCTTCCGAAATTTCCCCCCAATTATGTAATCAGGAAGTTCAAGCAGGCCCCCCCCCCCAAGGGAGCCTTTCCCCCATAGTCATCTTTCAGATCTTGAAGGGTTCCCGCAGGTAAAATTTTCGTTTTTACCCGGCTAGCCCGGCCTTTTTTTTCTCAGCGATCCAGAGTCGATTTTGAGTTTTTTGCTTTTCGCTCCCTCGGTTTTACGGCGGTTTTTTCTCGTAACTCTGTCCCCCGACGTTATCTGATAAAAACCCGATCGCAACCAGGGCCACTCTTTCCCCTCTGACTTTTTCCCCCCTCCTGCCTCCGGATTTCTTGATTCCCCTGATTTTTACAACTTCCATTCCCCCGAGTGTTGCTTCCTTCTTATCTTCCCCTTTTTTTCCAACAAGTCACGTGATTCTCAAATTGAAATTTTTCCCTCGTTGGCCCTACGTCCCCCCCCCCCCTCTTTCCCCACACCCCCCCGTTCATGGACGTGACTCCCCCTGGACTGTTCATGAATCTCTTGGGCACGTACCTTTTTCAACTTTTTCCACTTCTTGGTTCCCTCGGCCCCCGGCCCCTTCTTTTTTTTTTCCTTTTTCCGAAGGCAGTTTTTTTCAACTTTCTACTCAAATTCTTTCCCCAATTCTTTCCCCCCCTTTTCATTGCGGGCGTCTTCGGAGCGACTTTTCTTGATCATTTCTCGAAATCCCCCCCCTGAGACTTCCCCTGGGATCCTGGCGTCACTTCACTTCTTTATGCGACTTTATTGCCCCCCCCGTATGTTGGTTCCCTTTCTCCCGACCTTTTCATGCACTCTTATCCTTTTTTCCGAGATACTTAGATTGGGAGCGCTACCCCCTTGAAAACTTTTTCTATCACGCCCTCTGCCATTGCCGCCCCCCCCTCCAATGTCGGGTTTTCAGTGCTTTTCCCTGAAAGGTCGTCAGCCCGATATTGCCTCGATCCCCCCCCCACTCTTTATTGACGATGACTTCCCTCGTATTGCCAATTTTTTTCCCCTCCAAAGTTTTTTCGTATGCCCGGCAGACCTTCAAGATCCCCCCGCAATTAGTTGGATTTTTTGTGCTTCAGCTGAAGTTTTGAGGCCCCCTGTTTCCCCCCCTTTTCCTTCTGTTGAGCCCCTTTTCAATCACTTTTTGACAATAAGAGTTGGGGGTGGGCTGATGGTCCGAGGCCCTTAAATCGTTACCGTCTTCCCAGCCTCTCTTGCACCCTCCCTCTGCATTTTTTTTCTTTTCCTGCATTCGTTCCTCTTGAAGTCCTTTTTGCCGCCTTCTTTAAAAGACCCCGCCATCATTTCTCACCTTCCCCTCCCCTCCAATTTCCCCCCCCACTTCCGCTTCCGCGCTTTTGGCACGATTGCTATTCTAGTTTTGTAAATCTTCCCGGCCTTTTTGTTACGGTCTCAACTTTTCCACGACCCTTCGAATTCTTGACAAACAGGCCCCTCGTCAATTTCCTCTCTAGCACAGATTTTTTTTTTGTTTACACCAGGTCTTCCCCCATCCCCTATGCCCCTAATCTTACCACCCCCAAAGGAGCCTTCGATGACTCCCCCTTCCGATGGTGACGGTTCTTGGACAACTTTTCATTCGTATTTGCCACTTCTGATTCCTTCTGTGCTTGCCTCCCTCCGGTGCCCTCCCCCATGCGATTCTTTCTTTCTCCTCCCTTTTTTCAGGTTCTGCATCTCTGGAAACCCGATCGTTCGATTTTGCTTGTGGGAGCTTGCGATGCTGCTTCCAGGGCTTGCCTATTTCCCGATCTTCAACGGTCTAGCCCTCCCGCATTCCCAAAAAAAGTCTTTTTTTTCTCCCACCCCCCAATTTCTCCCCCAGACTCTTCTCCGTTGTGTTGTTGAGCCGATGGTTTTCTGCGAAGTTTTATTGAAGTTTTTTTGGGTTCTTTGTAGGTCCTACCGTTTCCTTTAATACTGCATCCCCATGACCTTTTTTGCCTTAAGCCTTGCCCTGCAGAACTTCATTGACTCCTCGTACAGATTTGCCTGGCCTCGATAGTTTTCCCTCCCGAAAATCCCTTTTATCCCGAGTGTCCGCCGCTCTTTTTTTCCACAACCAGACTTTCCCCCCCGGCCTTTTTCCGCTTCACCATTCACGTAGAGCCTTTTTTTATCCCGAATTTTCCAACCGTTGGATCTTTTATGTTCCCCAGATTTTCCCCCCCGAGGATTTTCTACCCTTTGATACAGGAGGGAGTCTGCGCCTCTTTTTTTCGACCCCCCCATGCTCGTTTTTTTTAACCCCCGGATTTGGTTCTCTCGATCCCCCAAAGGTTTTCCCGCGCTGACCCCACGCCCAAACGCGCTGCACATCATCGGGAACTTCTTCGGTTTTGGCCCCCTCATGGCTTGTGCAGTGATCACGGGATTCCTGGATTCCTGGCGCAACGTTTTCGCTTTTTGCTTCCATTTTTTTACATCGTCTGAGTTACTCTTTTCGCGCTGGGTTTTTTCGCGTTCAATTTTTTCCCGCCTTTCTCCTTAGTTCCCCTTTTCGGCCTTCTCCCCACACTTTCTCAAACATTTCCCGCTTCCGTTAGGCGATCTCTCCCAAGTATGGTAGACCCCTTCCTGCCCTTTTCCTTCTTGACGTTTCACATTCCACTGTTTCCTTTCTAGGCATGTGATTTCCCCCTTGGGCTTTTCCCTCCGCATGAACTGAGCTTTCGATTTCCTCAGATTTCTAACCTTCTCTTCTCCCCCAAGGGACGCTTTCTTTTTGTTTTGTTTCCCCTTGCACTCGGCTCCTTCACACAGGATGTTTTGCGCGCCCCAACTGGTCACTGCTCTAGTCTTGAGAGCTCCCTTGACCATGACTGACCCTTTTTGCTTGCTCCCCAAATCCCCCACACTTTCTGAGAACCTTTTCGAAATTCCGCGGGTTCCTCCACAGCCCCCGCAATGTCTTTTTTGTTGGCTTTTCCTGAGAAAGGCTTTGCATCAAGGATTTCCATTCCCCTCCCCCTCTCCACTCTTCCGAGGATGCTATAACTTTCAGTTGGACCTCAACGATTCCCAGATTTTTTTTTTTTCCGACCTGGTCCAGAACTTTCAAAACTCCTTTTGATTCAGTTTGCCTAGCTCGTTTGAGTCTCGATCTTTCAATTTTTCATTGTTATCATATTCCTTTAATTTATGGGCAAGGTTTTTGATTTAACTCTTCTGGTCCTCCCCCCTTACCAGCTGCCTCCCTGAAAGCAGCTGTTCGTTCGCAAGTGCCTTTTTTCAGTTCCAGACTTTAAACTTTTGTTGTCGCCTAACCTTCAACCCCGTTTCGACTTTAAGTTTATTTCAGACTTCCAAATCCTAAAACCCATTGCCCTAGAAATGACCCTAAAATTCGGACTCTGACCGGACCCTACTTTCCTCGCCGAATTGATTCGGTCATTGTTTTTCTCTTTTTTTTGCCATGGGACCGCTCTCAGCCTCCCCGCTTGCTTCTCCCCCCCCTATTTCAACGTGCTCAGGTTCGGGTCTTGCCAATCTTACTCCTCCGATACGCTTTTCCCCAATATTTTTTTTTTTTCCTTAGGGGGCGCCCTGCTCCCCCCCAGATTTGTGCCGGCGGCCTCAACCCCCGTTTCTTGCGCGAGGTGAATGGGCTTGCGTACCTGGCGGCTGAATTCCCTGTTGTTCCCGGTTGATGTCCCATATGTTTTCTTCGACAGTCCTTTCCAGCCCCTCGATTACGTGGCGCCCTTTTCCAGTTGCTGTTTTCCCTTTCGCGAGGGCCTCAGCGAGCTGACTCTGAATCCTGGTAGTCCACACCCCTCCCTTTACGTCTTGGATAAAACGGTTGCTTTCCTCGATTCCTCTCCGGTTGTTATCTGGGGATTCTTCTCCATTGAAGTTCCCCCTTTTTTTTTTGACGTTTTCCTTTTTCTGTTTCATGGCCTCCCTTTTTTCTATCATATTTATCCGGTTTTTTCTTCCGCGCTTTTTGGCTAGAGATCCGTAAACTTTTTTCGCCCGTATATCGAGGTTTTTTTTTCCCACCCCTTTTTCCCCCTCACGCTTGTTTTGGTACCCCTCCAAGTAAGATCCGAGAGCTCCGCCGCTTTATTCTCCCCCACCCCCCCCAAAGAAGAGAGACCTCAATGGGGAGACGGTTTCGACCAAGTTCCCCAGTCCCTTAAATTTTCAATCGTTCCCCCCCTGTGAATTAGACCCCGCCAGTTTGACTCTAGGGGGTTGATGCTTTTTTTGCCTCCCAGATACCCCCCCCCAATTTCTGTGTCCGCGAGCACGTAGTCGCTTACGCTGCAATCTTTCAATCTCCCAAATTCTTGTTTCCCAGGCCTTTTTTTGCTCTTACACACCCCACTTCTTGATTTCTCAGATCGGACCCCGAGATACCCCTTGCCCCCCCCACTTTCTCGGATGACTTGACAATCATGTCCGTGAGTTCATGGCCCTTATCAGGTCCCTCACCTCTTTTCTTTTCCCCCTTAGATCTTACAACGCATTATGACTTTCAAGTCTCACCTATGACTCCCGAGGTCTGAAATTGCTCGATTCTTAATTGTTCCAACCCAACTTTCCCCCAGGAGCCCCCCTCTTTTTCCTGTCTCCCCCTTTCACCCGTTCTGTTAGAATCCTCCCTCAAAAACTTCGAAACCTGCCGACGGTTCCATCTTGAAGTCTTTTGAATTTTCCGGCATCGGGTGGTCCAACGGGTCAATCCGAGCCTCATCAATCTTCCTTCCCCTTTGCACTTTTTGCGGAGTTATGATTTTTTCTCGCACACAATGGACGGCGACATGAGTTCTCCCCTGTTAAGAGTCGATGGTTTCCTTTTTTATTCAATTCTTTTCATTTGGTATCTCCCAATGTTTATATTATTAGCTGGTCACTACTCGTTGGGGGTTTTCGATTCCTTCTTAGATTGCTTTTTTTTCGACATGTGAACCCTTCGCATCTTTCCACAGAGTGCGGAACGTTCCCTCCCTGGGCGGTCCTTCACTGTGGGCTTAATACCCTTCCCCTCTCCTCAGAACTGCATATTCGATTGACGTCCCTCAGGTCTTTTCTTGACCCCACAAAACTCCTTCCGTGATTTTAGGAAGGGTCCGTCAACACGGAGTCCGCAGTTCGCGTTTTTTTTCCCCGATGATCTCCAAAGATAGTCTCCCCTTGGTTCAAATTTAGACTTTACTATTTAAGGCTGATTGTCTGGTGTTTTAGGGTTTTCAGCCCCTCCCCGGGACGTTTTTTTCCCTCTCCGAGACCAGGAACCCCCCCTCTCTGAGTTTCCCCGAGAGTTCCCCCTTCTTTTCTAGAGCCTGTTGCCTCGAACGTTTTTTTTTCGCCCTAACTTCGAAGCCCCTCCAATCCGATCTCGTCTGTGTTTTTCAAAATTTCGGATTTTTAGCTCTTTTTTTCGGGCAGTTCGTAATTTTCCTTACGGTGGGTCGCTTCCATCCGCCGATTCTTCCTTGGATCCCGGCCTGGCAACGGCAAAGTCCGTCCCTCTTATCGCAAATCCGTTTCAATTTCCTGGTCATAAATGCCCCCTTTTTTCCCCCCTTTCTATCGAGTTTTTCAACATTCTCCCCAGGCCTTCTGGCGATCTAATGAGGAAGGAGATTCTTGGACTTAGTAACTGAATTTTCCTAGTCTTTTTTTCGACCGTAGGAGTTTTTTTCGGATCAGAAATCTTTCCTTCTAGTTTTTTGAATTTCCGATTTTTTGAGTTCCTTTAACACTCGTTATTCTATCTTCAGCTTGCTTCCCCCCCCGAGATTTTTTTCTTATCTCGCAACTTATTCCCCTTTAGAGCTCCCCTAGAACATCAAGCCCCCCAAACCCAAATACTCCCCCCCTTCTGACCCCCCCCCTCTTAGAGTATCCCCACATACTTCCTTTTTTAAGATCTCTCTTGCCAGATTTTTGATCTTTGGGCTTTAGTTGTAGGTTCCTGAAGATCTCTTCAGATTTGCCACTTTCGTTTTCTAGGCCTTCTCTCTTTGCCCCTTGACCGCGACCATCGAGGTTTCCCCTTGGCCCTTGCCTGGTCTTTCCCAGACCTCTCCCCCTCGAACCTTACAGCCTGAACCCCGTCCACAAAACCCGATAATTTTGTGCTTTTCCCCCCCCCAAGGCCACCCAGGTCCCCTCCTTTTTTTGTAGTCGGCAAGTTTTGGCATTTTATCCCGAATGTGAATTCCCGATATTTTTTTCTAGGGTTTTTCAACGATTCCACCAAACCCCCTCTTAGAAGTCCTCTCCTTTTCGGACTTTTGGGAAGAATCAAAAGAAACCGCCGACGTTCTGAGATTTTTTTTTCCTACCCCGCTTTTTTTTTTACCCTCCTCTAGCAACGTGGTGGGATAAATCTTTCAACAGTGTGAAACCTTCCTCGTTGCGACTTCCTTCCGAAGGGACTCTTTCTCTTGGAGAGCGTTTCGGGTATTGGTCACCTCGAATGCCGTAAAATTGTCGGGGCTTTTTCAAAGGCCCTCTCCATGCCTTTCCAAACTGCGGATTTCCCAGACGCGGACTTTTTTCCAGGCTTTCCCTTTTTTTGGACAACTCCCCCCTATACTTAGTTACAATGGCCCTGACCCCGGACCCCTGTTGGCCCTTCGATCGGCGCTAAACGTTCCCCAAGTTCCCCTGCTTATTTGAAGGCATTTACTCCTCTCCGACTTCTGGCTTGTCAAAATTTATTCCTGTACCAAAACGTCAGAATCTTCCAGAGTTGCGGGCTGGCTCCTTATGCCCCTCTGAACGCCCCCCCCCTTTGACGCGACGAGGTGGGTGGCGTCCGCGAGGATTTTTTTTCTGAGGCTGTTACATTTCACTCCTCCTAAAGCTCCT
>Ga0179593_1495366_pt1 | contig 10837 bp, 11 predicted proteins | sample CZODoug2_1_08_16_FD_185931 | JGI IMG/M metagenome (GOLD analysis project Ga0179593, IMG submission 185931) | Vadose zone soil fungal communities from Angelo Coast Range Reserve, California, USA - CZODoug2_1_08_16fungal (PacBio error correction) | ecosystem: Environmental > Terrestrial > Soil >... | reverse complement strand
TCGTCACGCCCCTCTCTTTCCCCATAGCTGTTATCAGTTCGGCAAATGAGAAGGGGATCGCAACCTTTCCAGAGTCCTTCGCCGACCTGCGCTCCACCCTCTTCTCCTCCTGAGTGTCGGGCAGAGAGAATAGGAATTTCCCGAGGGCTCAGAAGAGCGGGTACCACGTTGCGAAGGCGACCCTCTCGACTTTTCAATACTATCGCGCCGCGTGTCATCTTTCCCCCCTCTCTTCCGCTGATTCTCCTCTCTCTTCGCCCGCGCGAGATCCCCCGTTTTCCTGACTTGTCTAAGAGATGATAGAGGTGCTGGTGGAATATATAATCATTCAATAGGTGGTGTTTTTAGATGTCTAGTAAAACCCGCGCGATCGAGCAGCTCCTCTTCCGGCCTTTGGCTGCGCTCGATTTCTCCCTTCTACGTTGCTTCGCGAGGAGCGTTATAGTTTGCACGGCCGCCTGTTAGAGGTCCTTCTGCCCACTCGAGGCGGACGTTTTTTCTTTTTGGCTCCTTCTGTCGACTCCCCCTTTGCTCTCGTTCCGTCCTGCCTTCCCTTGAGCCTGGGTGCTTAGTTCTGTAGGCTCTGTCTCCCCCTTCCGGATTTCGACCTCGGGTATATGCGCCCGATTTTCGACAACCCTGAAGACCGCCGGTTTCCGATTTTGTGGGTTTGCGGCTATTCGCCAGCTTTGCGCCCTATTCGCCGGCCGTTGGCTACAGTTAATTTATCTTTTGGAGATTCGAGCAGCTGACTGCTGTTGATCTGGTTCGGGCCAGTCTTCTCCCTAGGCTTTTTTCCCTTTGCTTGATCTCCCTTGTCGATTTTTCGACCCTATCCTCCCCCCGTCGTTACATTCGCCGAGCTTTCCGTCCACCTGAGCTTTGCGAAGATTCAGTGCGCGCTTAAAAACAGGATTCTTTCGCCCCCCCCTATTGAATCGTCGCTGCTTTCCCCCTCTGTGAAATCAGTACTCCGCGGTGGCCCTGGCGCCGTCGTTGATGTTCAGAAGCAGCGGAATCGCGAGGCCCCAGCGCGGTCTAGCTTTGTCGCAATCAAAAAAATTCATGACCCCATTGTTGTTGGCCTTTTTTTCCCCTCTATGGAAGGCTTTACGTCCTTAGGCCTCCTTGAGTTTTAGGATGTATCCTTCCTGTTGTTTTGCTGGCTCCAGAGAGGCTTCCATACTTTGCAAGAGCCGATGCAGCTGCTTCGGTCCCCCGTTCACCCTTCCCACCTCATCCTTTTTGCAAGTTCACCCACCAGCTCCTCATTTCCTGCATTATCCTGACTGTCTACCCTCGCCCACGATACCCGCCCCCTTGACAAGTTCTGGGAAGATTTTTACGCGAGGGCGCTCGACTTGGTTTTCCAGGCCCCATCGCACGCTTCGCTTCCCTTTCCTCCCCGCAAATCCTCCCCCCGAAGCTTTAATCGGCGGATTTGGCGTGTAGCCGGAGAAGGGGGACGGGATTAGAACCGGTGTTTAGGTATCGCGGATCGTTTCAGGTCCCCTGTCCCTCCCCGTTGACGTAGTGCTTTCCCTCTTTGATTCCTTGCCCTCCGCGGCTCCGAGCTTTTCTCTTCTTTCGGCCCCGGACTAACGGAGTTGGGTGGTGAATTCTTAGCCCCCTGCATGGATTCGGCCCCTGGTGCGCGGAACGCCACCGCTTTCCTTTTCTTCTCGTACGCCTTTTCGTTTTTCGACGAAGCTTTGAACTGCCCGCTGAGAGGCTTGCCACGGCGCGTAGTACCGCGTCGAGAGATTGTCCTACTGGTCTCCCACGTGCCCGTGTTCGTCCTTTTTTGGATCTTCCGGGACTGTTACTGAGCGCCGCTATCGTGTTGCTTAAAAAATTCTGTGTCCTTAGGGAGGAGCACCCCCCTCACTCTTTTAGATGACCAGACTTGTGGCCTTCCTAAGGGGCCGTTCTCCCCCCCCCCTTCTGAGCTGGACGGGTGCCGGGGCGTTTTCCTGTGCGCGGCCCCTCTCTCCCCCCCCCCCCCCACCGCACGCCTGATTACCGCCGATGAAAGCGCTCGACCGGTTTCCCCAGCCTGCCTGCCTGCACCTCGTGACGCCGCCTTTCCTCCCGGGAATGGGTGTTTCTCATAACGCGTTCTTCCTGCGTGCCTTGTCTCGGTGGTTGCGTTTTCCCTCTCTCTCCCCCGACGGGGAGGATTTTCCTCACCCTCGAGAGAGCCACTCATCAGTTAGCGTTGCGGTCCGGCGTCCTGAAGCTAGGCCGAACGGTCCCTTAATCAGTGTTGAGGAGATACACCCCCCTCTTCTCCCGGTCCGGTTGCTTTCCCCTTTCTTCGCGCAGGCGAAACCTGATCGGCGTTCCCCTTCCTGTCGCCGTGTTTCGTTTTCTTTGGGCGCTCTCCCGAGTCCCGGAAAAACAGCGGCATGCGAAGCACGCGTCTTCTTTTTTTCCCACCCCCCATGTCCGTCGGCGGCGGTCGCCTTTCCCCTCTCCGGCACTTCCCTTCTTCCTTTGTGAGCCTTTCCTTTTTTCCGGAATTTCTGTTAATCCCCTCTCTTGAGTTTGGGTTTTTGTGCTTCCCTCAAAATCGATCCCCCTCCGCGATACGTCCTTCTTTCACCCGTTGCGGATCTTTTCTTTTTTTCTCTTCCATTTTTTTTCTCCCCCGAATGCACCCATTGGTGGATCCCCCGATGCGGCGGCTCTCTTGTACTCGGCGATTGTAGTGTTCCCCGATAACTGGTCACCGTGGGAGCAGGACCCTCTAGGGCGGTATCGTTTTTTACTCTTTTTCCGCCCGCGCCCCAGAGTGTCTTCCCCTTTTCTTCGTTCACATGACGGGGCGTCCTCTACGTTCAGAAGAGGTGGCGTTGGCGCCCCCCCCTGGATTGACCGTAGCATTTTTGACCGACACACTCGGTGGCCCTTCGGTTCACAGACGACCCTGCTCTTTCCCTCCTCCTCGGGTTCTCGGCTCCGCCACCTAGCAGGGACAGGGCACTACCATCCTTCCGCTCCGGCGAACAGATCCCTGCACCCTGAGTTTCCGATCCAATTCCCTCCCCCTCCTTTTCTCCCTTTGCTCGTCCTTTCTTTTGAGCTGCTCTCTATGCGACGCGCTCTTTGACCACGAGTCGATCCTTTGCTCCGCTTCCCAAGCTTTCTTTAGTTGGGCGAGTCTAACTCAGGGCTTTCGGGGTTTTCTCCTTTCCTTCTTTCTTTTTTTTTTCACTTGCCCCTCGAACCTTCGTTTTTTAGGACCGGGTGTAAGGCCCCGCATGATTGATCGCTCGCTCATATGGGATCTTGGGCCGAGCACACACGGACGGTCCTCCCCTTTTCTTCCTCCCTTCTCACCCTCCCCCCCCTTCTTTCGCTTAAACGGCCAACTCGACACCCCTGTCGATTTCTTTAATTTTTTTTCAGTTGCGTCGTTTTTCTGAAAGCGCTGGCGTCCCCCCGATGCTTCGGAATTCCACCGTCGTCTTCCTCTCTTCTTTCTTGTTTCCCCCCTTCCTCTGTACATCGACTTTCCTTCGTTTCGTCCCAGACCTACACGTTTTTTTCGGACGTTCTATTCGACTTTAGTCGAAATTTTTGCTCTTTGTGAATTCGCCGCCAAATTCGGACACTCTCCGGTGCCCTTTCTCCCCCTCTCACCCCCTTTTTCCTTTTTTTCGTAGCACCACCTGCGTCCGCGGCTCTTCCCCAGAACAAAGAGTTCACAACCCGGCGTAGCCCTCAGGAAAAAAAGAGTGAAACGTGCCTGTCGTCACAATCTGGCTAATCTCCTCTTCCCCTCCCCCCCCTATTCTTTCTTTTTTTCAACCCATCAGCTGGATCGTCGCGTGGTCCGGTCCCAAAGTCCGCAGCGAATTGCCTTCTCGTCGTTCCACCCAAATCGCCTCCTCTTCCTCCCTTTCGCCCTGAATATCCACCTTGATCTCCCTCCTCTTTTCGGAGACCCCTTCTCTTCCGATTCTAGGCCGCGACGAGCGTTCGACCCCCTTGGCATACGGGCCTCTCTGGGCCTAGTCAAAACTGATTTTTTCCTTTCGCTCCGCTCCGCGTAGGATCCCAAGAAGAGCGTTTAGCCCCTTCTCCCCTCTCCCGTGTCCTTTTCTCAGAGATGTCTCTATTTTTGCCTCACGCGGGTACCTCTCTCTTAGTTTAATCCCTCGTTTTGTGTTGTTAGAGCCTCCTTCCCATCTTACAACTCGAGCAGTTTTTAAAAAAGACGCGCCTGCTCCTCTTTCACGCTTTTCTTCCCTTGCGTGAGCGTCCCTGCTTCAGGAGGCGTATTCTCTGGTGGACTTTTGGCCTTGGCGCCTTCTCTGGGTTTCTCAAGATATCTCGACTTTCTTTCTATGCTTCTCTTCGACCCCGGTTAGTCCTTTTTTTTATTCGGTCCTTCGAGAATAGCGGCGCTTCGATTTCCTGCTCTTGACTTCCTCAGACAACGGAAGACCCCGATATTTTTCCGAAGATCGGTTTCCCTCTTCTCCCCCGAGCCCTTCCTTTTCTCTGCGCAGCCTTTTCTCCCTATCGCGTTTTAGCTTACGTGGGACTCGGATTTTTTGGCCTCCTATTGTGATTTTGGTTTGTAAGATTTCGACTCTTTTTCATTTTTTTTCCCCCCCCCCCCGCCTCCATTTTCGATTCGCCGTCGCTTTGCGGAGATTTAAAGATTTCTGACGATTCGTTGTGTGCCCGAAAAAAGATTTTGTCTCGTCGCCACTGTTCTTCAATCCTTCTCTCTTTCCTCCCCCTTCCCGAAGCTGCACTTTTCCCTTTCCTCTTTTCTTGCTACGGACAGGCCGCGTCATTCGTTTGAGAAGAAGAGGTTTCCGCTTTCTTTTTCTGGCCAACAATTAAGACCTCGCCTTCTAGTTAGAGTTGGCGTTTAACTTATGGATAGAGTTAAAGGTTCCTTCCTCTTTTCTTTCCGCCCGTTCTTTTTTTTGCTCTTCCCCTCCCATGAGAGGTTGCCTCAATATTGAGCAGAAGCCCAGAGACTGCCTGCCCTCTAGTCAGGTGCTCCCTCCCCCCCCCGGTACTCACACCTTTGAAGTTTTCACTTTTGGACAAACAGATACCTGGCATCCATTTCAGAGCATGAAGGTCTACCCTAGACTCAAGAACGATAACGAAGACCTCGAGGCCTTCTCGGGTTGCCCTTTTTTTTCCGCGTTTCCCTTCCTCTCTCATCCAATGACCTTACCAAGTAGTCAGTTCTTTCTTCCCTGCTGCTTTTGCCAGAGTAGCGGTTTTCTGTGGGGGAGAGACAAAGCTCCTAGACGTTCGTTTTGTCCTCCTTCCCCTCCGTTGTTCGTTACACTCTTTTTCTTAGACATATTTTGCTCGAGCGGTCTTTCTTGATCCCCTTCATCATGACTTCTCGTGGCAGTGGAGGGATGTACTCGCTCGCCATCTTTTTTTTTTAACCAATGTTTGGACTTTCGCCGCGTCTTTTCCTCTCTCCCTTCGTTCTCCGAAGCTTACCCTTCCCCTTGTGAGGTTTTTTTGCCTCACGGCTTCCCATCTACTGTTTCTCTAGATTTTAGTTCTCCAAGGTAAATAACCAGTGGACCTGGTGCATCATTCGCTTTTTCTGTTCACTCTTGTTCTCCCCCCCTCCGTTTGGAAGGATTTTGTCCTTCGGTGTGAGTTCACCCTCACGAGTTTTGGCACTTTCACCAGACGTCGAGTTAACCTTTTCTGACCCGGGAAGTTCGATCGAGATAGCTGGTCCGATTTTTTTTTTTTCTCCTTGACACGAGCCACTCTCTTTTATTCCCTCCTTCGAACGTTCCCTCTCCTTCCCTGCCTTGGCCGACTTCTCCCAGTTTTCCTCTCCTGAGCCGGTGACTCGAAGGAAGGGTGGTGTGTGCTTTTCCCTTTTTTTACGTTGGGCTCTGTGGGTCTTTCTTCTGCGCGCCCGCTTCCTTTGATCCCTTCCGGCTCTAGCGCCGCGCCCCCTACTCTCAGGTTCGCCTGTTTCCTTCTTCAAAAGGACGGGGAGCACGTTCGGCTAATTATTCCTCTCGTTTGTCTTTCTCTTGGCGCTTTTCCGTTTTGTCTGGCCTTCCCCCTGTCCCCTCTCACCTCTAGTCCTCCCTTCTTCCCCCTCATTTGAAGTTGTTATAATAGCACGTCGGGGCGATCTCGAGCTGACCCCCAGACGTGGAAGAGCAAAGTTAAAGCGACCCCCATCCCTTCCCCTTTTTGCGCAGGTCCAGGTCCCCTTCCTAGAGGAAACTTGCGGTTAGCGTTCCCCTTCTCTCGGGTAACCCCCCCCTGCTAGAGAGTGGGGGGACTCGTGTAAGTCCTCCCCCACCAAAACGGCCCCGTCTCCGCGAACGGCCTTTTCTCCTTTTCCTCTTGTGGTCCTCTTCCCTCATTTGAGGTGAATCACCGATGCCATCCTTCCAGGCTTTTGTTGACCACGAGAGCGGTCTTTCTCTCCTTTCTGACGTAATCGACCTTGCGAGTTTTCACCGCCTTGGTTCCCCCCGTTTGAAGAAGTTCGCTCTCTGACTCCGCTGGTAGATCGTCTCTGCGTTGGCAATCTGCCCGTGTCTCTTTCGTTAGTAGACCGCGTCGAGACAAAAAAAACCCCCGTGGCCAGAAGCGTTTCCGTCCCCCCCCTCGTTTTTTCCGACGACGCCATGATTGGCGATTTCCTTACCGAAAAAGGTTACCCGTTCACATTTTTTTTGAGTACCCCGCGCTGCGAAGCGATCTCCCCCTCTCCCTCTTCCGACACGGTCTCTTTTCAAACCGGGCTTCCCCGCTCCTTCTCTCGCCCCCCACACTTTTTCGTAAATTAAACTGGACTAGAATGCCTCCATCATCCCCCCCCTCCTCGCAGTTTCCCTTGCGTGTTCTTTCTTCCCCTAAGCGATTTATGGCTTGGCCCACTCTTCTATGACCATTTTCTCCGCGCCCCCAATCCCTTGGTAGAGGATTGTGAGAGGTTAGACAGTGGGCTCGACTTTGAATTATCTGGTGTTCCCCTGCACTTGAACGTCGGTGTTTAGTGGAATTTGACCCCTTTCCTGCAACGCTTTTCTGACAGGCGTTTTTTTTTTCTCTTGCTGATTTTAATTTCTGACAGCCTTCGAGTAACTCTGCCCCTTTTCCTCCCCTCCCCATGAGCCCTCTTTTCCCCGACCCCCTTTTCCCCCCTCAACGCTGCCTCTTGCTATTTTTTCTGACTTTTAAGTGACGACGGCGACCTTTGGACGACCCTGCAGCGCTCCTTCTTTTTTTTTCGTTCGATTTGTTTTGTTTTTTTTTTCCGAAGTCATTTTTTTTTAGCATGCTCCCCCCTGCCTTCCCCACGTAGAGGTCCCCGATTGAAGATCGCCCGTCGTTGCTTTCTATCGAGCGTTTCGTCCTCCCAGAATCCTCCCTGTGTCTGTCCCCTTCCTTTTCGGAGATTTTTTTGCTTCTCTTTTTTTCTACAAATCTCCATTCCTTCTCTCGTTCGCCCTAAGGTTTTTTATCCGGACTCGCAAAAATCCCTTTCTTCTACTTCCCCGACGAGAGTCCCGCGCTTCTTCCAACGGAACGTCGATCGTCGCAACAAAATATGGAGATACGCCGGAATCCCCGTCCCCTATTTCGACCTTCTTTGGATTTTCTGCTCCCGTCCCCGGCACCTTTTCTTCTCCGCGTGACCCCATCTTCGCCCAAACTCCTTTTTGCCGTATCGCTCAGAACCTTTTTTACACCCTTCCCTGAAGCTTGTAACCCTTTCTCCCCTTTTAGAGTCTCGTCTTGGCAAAACTTGTCCTTCTCAAGATTGGGCGCCTCGTCCCACCTTCCTGATAGTTTAAGTCAGATTAACCTTTTGCTTGTTCAAGCGAGCGTTTCTCCCCCCCCCTTATCGCGAGCCCAGTGAGCCCCTTCCTTTCCTAAAGTGTAGAGCTTTCCGAGAGGGGTACATTTTTGATTGTCATAATTAGATCTCGAAAAAGCGCCCCGAGACCCTCTTCGCCGTATTCCACTGGGCATCCTAGAGGGATAAAACCAAGCTCGTCGAGTAGCTTCCTCTCTTTAACGGCGTCTCCCCTCCCCGAGCATTGACTAGTCCCGCGATTTCTTCACGAATTCTGCAAGTTTAAGATAGTCTCACTAGCCGTCCTCCTATACTCTTCTTGATGGTTTGCCCTGTAGGATTTTTCGGCTCGAACCAATGGCCTTCTCGTCTTCGTCTGCGAGATTTTTTTGACCACCTTTCCGTCCATTTCCTTCTTTTCCCCGAATATCGGGTTTCTCTGATTCGATTCGCAGAAAGGTTTTGAGACGATTTTGTTTTTCCCTGGCCCTCTGTTTGCGACTTTTTTTTTGCGGTGATCGCTATACTCCGGATTTTTCGACGAGGAGATGTAGTATTTCTTTTTCGAACTCTCTCCCCAAGTCTCTACTCCAGAGATTTTCGGTCTTTAACATATCGGAAATTTCGCTTATCGTACAGTAAAACCTTTTTTTTTTCTATTTGTTCCTACGTGGCGCATCGTCGGCCTTTCATTTTCTTTTGATTGAGCCCTCCTCTGACATTGGATCGTTAATCAAGCGCGCTCCTTTTGAGGAGTTAGCGCGTTTCTCCTCCTCTACGTTCCCGTCCCCCCCCCACACCTTTTCATTGAAAATCGAATCGGTTTGCTCGTTATTGGCCCCGTTTCCGCTGACCTCTCTTTATTGGGACAGACATTACCGCGGTCCGTTTTTTTTTCAAACTAGAGGAGGTCCTCTTCGCAATTCTCCACCTTTTTCCCGCCGTCCTGTTCATCCCCCTTTTGATGACAGTAACACCGTGTCACTAACGTTCCTCCGCCACTTTCTAAAGCTCAGTTTCTGTTTCTTTTCCCCATTCAAATCACTTTTTGACATTTTGATTCTTTTTTACGAGGACTCTGCCTGCGCTCCCCCCCTTCGCGGGGGCCAATTTTCATAGAGTTCGATTGAGCGGGATTAAACAGCACCTCGAAGACTGTCGACGGCTTTTTTCGTCCGAAGGGTTTTTCAGGGTCTTCGCCACTGTGTTTTCCGCCCTTTTCTCGGATAAGTTCCATTCCTAGACGGTCCCACAGTCTTGCCCTTCTAGTTCGCCGTCTCTTCTATCGCAGGCCCTGTCCTCTGAGGCGTATTACAAACGTTTCCTTGGTTCGCACGAAAATCCCCGGGTTTTCAGTAAAAGATCCCTGTCTCTTCAGTCGGGCTTTTCCTCAGCGGAACGCTCACGCCTGCGGGTTTTTCTCCCGGTTGCCTCAGTACGCCGCTCCCTCTTTTATAACCCGGTCCCAACAATTTGAGAATCCTTCATATATGATTTTTTCCCTCCTAGCCCCCCTCTCTGGGGGCCCACCATCGCTAATTATTTCCTCCTTTTAGAGTTCCCTCACTTGGGCCAGTCTTCCCCATAATGATTCCCCTCGGGACGCTAGGGTGCTTTTGTCGTTTTGAGACCTAACCCCCACCATAGCGATGATTCCAGCTTTTTCCCTCCCCCGTAAAGCGCTCCGCCTTTTGAAGCCTTTCGGTTGGCCTGCAGTTTTCCTTTTGCTCCTCCGCCTTTCTTTCCCATTGTGTTTCTCCCGATTCTTTTTTTGGGCCGCTCATTACTAGAGAGCCCGAGACGAACAAGAGCTGAGCTCCCCGTCCTCCGACTATCGGTTTTCTTGCCGGCAGCCACCGGGGATCCCTTTGACCGTTCGTTCCGTTGGATCTCTCTTTCCTCCTCCCTTTCATTTGTTTTTTATCCCCGGTTTCGCCGGTTTTTCTTTTGGCGGTCCCCTAAAATGCTCCTTTAGTCGTCGGACGCCCTAGTCTCGTTTTTTTCTCCTCGCCCTGGTGCTCTCGAGCCATTTGACCCCCCCCGACGTGGACTCATTCCTGTGCCGGCCCGATTTCTTGAACTAAAACCCCATGGTCCTTTTTGGCGGCTCAACTCGCTTGACCCCGGGCCAGGCAAGGGGGGCTTATTCTTAAGAGGGTAATTTCACTTTTTTAGATTTGTGGGGGTTCTCTCTGTACCTCGCCTCCCCAAAACATACGCCCCTCAAGTTTCTCCCCTTCTGCGCAACATCCTTTGCGTTGGGTAACTAATAGGGAACCATCGTGAGTGCATTCATTCACAGATGTGAGCCACGGCTTGGAGGCAGCTTTAACTTTCATTCAGGCCCTCTTCGAGGAACCCTGGGCTCCCCCCAACTGGGATTGCCGTTTGGGTGTTGTGGGTGTGTTTTGTTTGTTGTTTTTTTTTTGGTGTTTTTTTTGGTGTTTTTTTTTTGGGGTTTTGTTTGTTTGTGGTTCCGTGTTGTTTTTTTGTTTTTTGTGGTGGTGTTTTTGTTGTGGGTTGTTGGGTTTGGTTGGTGTTTTTTTTTTTTTTTTTTTTTTTTGGTTTTTGGGATTAGGCTCTATCTCTTCCGCGCGGGAGGAGGTGTCGATCCTGATCCCTTCGCTCAGCTTTTGACTCAGTGACAAGGATTAGACGCACTTTTTTTTGTCCCGTCGCCCAGTGGATGAGATGCCATGCTGGCTCCTCCCCTCCCCCTCCCCCAGGTGGCTCGCGTAATCGGAATTTCATGTCCTACCGTTCTGCTCTGCGAGGGCGCCTGAGCAGGATGGCGAACGATTTTGGAAAGGCCTCGACCGCGAGCGTTCGACACCACCGTGGTCTTCCCTTCCACTTTTGAGCTCGCCCAATCCCCTCCTATTATTTTCCGCTGCTTCGCTTTTTTAGCTGACGGCAGTCTGACGCTTACTGTCTTGGCCCTTTCTTCTCCGTCGAGTAGCAACTTTTTCCTAGTCGTGAGTTTTGGGCCGGTAGCCCTATCCCGGTCTA
>Ga0179593_1810078_pt1 | contig 10838 bp, 16 predicted proteins | sample CZODoug2_1_08_16_FD_185931 | JGI IMG/M metagenome (GOLD analysis project Ga0179593, IMG submission 185931) | Vadose zone soil fungal communities from Angelo Coast Range Reserve, California, USA - CZODoug2_1_08_16fungal (PacBio error correction) | ecosystem: Environmental > Terrestrial > Soil >... | reverse complement strand
TTTTCTTCTCTTTTTTTACTGGGTTTTGGCTGCCCCTTCTTTTTCCTCTTCCATCCCCCTATATTTGCCATAGCAACCTGTTTCGTCGGACCTGTTTTTCACCTCCTTGGCGGTTCCCTTTTTTCTTTTCCGGTATGACCAACTTGTCTCCCCTTTCACCCCTGTAGTGCACAGTCCTTTTGTTTTTTAAACTCTCTTATCAGCAAACCTTCCCAATCATTCGACTGCTTTACCTCCCCTTTTCCCGCACCATATCGGCGGTGCGACGATACGACCCCTTCGTTGTCTGTCGTGTTATTTTCCCCTCCCCCCCGTCCTTGTCCTTCAGAGGCGGACTTGTCGTACTTATGATGGGATGCGGCCTTTTTTCCGTTGCGACCTTATTTTCCTTCAGTTCCTTCGGCGAAACATGACCCACTTCTTTCGGTGGCTATGTTGAGTTTGTCTGCCCAGTTCTTGCACTTTTTCCCCCGAAGGTCCTAGCGAATTTTCTTGTACTTGCTTCGGCTGGCTGTTTTGTTCCCCCGTTTTGTTGGATCTTCCTGGACAGTTTCCGCTGATCCGGGTTGCTCTATTAACTGCCCGCTGCTCTGGTTTCTGCCCTCCCCCTTCCCTTTCCCATAACCTTACTACAGCGTTGTTCTTCTCCTTCTTCTTCCCTTCGCGAATGACGACGATTTGCTCTACGTTTCCTCTATTTAAGATCCATTTATCCTTTCCCCTGGCGCCGTTTTTTTTTCCCCTAGGCGATTCGTGCAAAATGTCCTTTTTTGGACTTTGCTTCGGACATTTAACCAGCGGGTGCTCTTGATTATTCGTCCTGCTTTTTTCCCCTCCTGGAGATTCAAACATCCGCCCTTTAGATTCACCATCATCGTATATAGACGCTGCGACAAGATACCTCTTTACTTTTCTCTGTGATTGCTTCCAATTTTCTTTCCCTAGTCCCCCCCCCTTTTTTCGGATGTCCTAGATTTAATGCCTTATCCTGCTAATTCTCCTTCCCCCTTGGAATGATGCACGGTACTTGTTGCGCCCCCTTTTTATTGGATGTCCCAGTGGCTTTTTTCCCAACTGTTTCTCTTTTGGTGCAGTTTGGTTCCCCAGTGGCTCCCCTTGTATGTAGGACGGCACTATTTTCCACTTTTCCTCCTGACGGGCGTTCTACGTTCCGCAGTGTCTTTATTTTTTGCTTGTGCCCCTTTTGGGAAGCGATTATTGTTGGAGTCACTCCGCCCGGTTCATGCTGCCATTTGGTCGCTGAAAAAATTTGTTCCCCCAGGCGTGATCCTTGTTAGGTTGAGTTTGAAACCAGCGCTTCGCCCCCCTTTCCGTCCCAGTTTCTCTCGCAGTAATCCGTTGTTTCACGCATTTTTTAGATTTCTGCTGGGGTTATTCCCTTTTTTTGGGCCGACCCCCCCCCCCCCCAGTTCCAAGTCCCAAAAACTGCTGCAGTTCCCCTTCGGCTCTTCCGGAAGCGTATCGCGTTTCATTTCGGTCCCCCCTGTCACCCCGTTTTTTTTATCTGCAACTCCCTTAGAAATGGTTTTTATGCAGGACTTTTTTCTTTTAATCGGGTGTCTCATTTTGGTATCGTTCTCTTTTGGACCCTTTCCGTTTTCTCTATGATTTTTTGCCTCTCGTGGAGCTGTGTGGAAACTTTTTCAACGTTTAACGCTTTTTCCCAGGGTTTTTTTTCCTCTCATAACGGCAAATTGCCCCTTGATTTTTTTTCCCCCGGACGCTGGTCGTCGTATCAGTTTAACTCATCTTTTTTCTTTCTTACGACTCCTTGGTCATGTCTTTTTTCACTTTGTTCCCTCTTTTCTGTTCTTACTCCCGCCCACATTCTGATAAGTTCCACCCTAAGGTTGCGGCCTTCTCCCCCCTGTGATGATTCTTTCACCTCTCCCGCTAGATGCATTTTTTAGTTGTCCGATTTGGTTAACTTGATAGACATCTCTATTACGCTCTCCTTTCGCTTTTCTGCTCCATCCCAGGCACCCCCCCCCTCCCTTACCCTCATATGTGGCACCCCCTGTAATTTTTCCTCTTCGGGTTTCTTGAAATGTTCCTTGGTTATCCTGGAAATTATTTACCCTGGTTACCCTTTGCTCTGTTGCTTCTGGCCCTTGGGGCCGTGTTGGGCTTTTTTTGGCCCTTTACAGTCTTGTGACAATCCACTTGTTCCCCCCCCCACGAATTTTTTTCGTCATTCGACGCGGATGTTATCGTGCGCTTCTGTTTCCCTCTTTTTCTTATCCTGTTCGTGTGATATGGAAATCCGTCCCTTCTTTGGCCTATTCCATTCCATCTTTGCAAGTTTGTTTTTTAGTTTCCATGTTCTTGATTTGCTTTGTGTGGATTCAATATCGAAAGAAGGGTCTTTTTTTCTGGATCTTCAGGAGCATTAAGGCAGGGTTTTCTTGGGGATTACCGTCCGCGGATCCGTATGCATGATTATTTCCAGTTCTGGTCCTTCCCCTTTGTCGCCCCGCGTTTTCTTGCATTGCTTCCTTCGTGGATCGGGCGTGGGGCTGCTGTGACTTAATTCTCCCGGTTCGACTGTCAATGACCTGGTTTTTCTCTCCACGGGCGCGTCTATTGGTTGATTTTTCTTCTTTTTTTTTTGAGGGTGCCCCAGTCCGCGCCCGTCGTCCTCTGTCGACTGTGCACCCCTATTGCTACTTGGCCTTGGCGCAATTTTTTTCTTCCCTCCCCCGCTGTTTTATTCTCTTGTTTTACTTTTGCTTTTCTATTTATCAACCTCCTCATTCATTTGCCTGTATCGTAGGTAGCTATATAGTTGGGCTGCCGGTGCCTCTTTTTTACTTCGTTGACAGAACCAAATTCCCCCTCCCCCCCCCAACCCATGAGCGATTAGGTTTTCGTTTTTTTTTCCTTTAGTGGATTTTTTTTTCCTTTAGCTCAAGGATAAATAGTTCAACCCCCCCTTTGTTCCTTGCCCCTTAAACCCTCAACTGTCATATTTTTTTTTGGCTCCCCCCCGATCTTTCGATCACCTCCTTTCTTTTCTTTGTGCACTCCCCCCGTTTTTGCGACCTTTTTTTTTTTTGTTGGCCTTTCGAAACTTAGTCAATTGGGTGGTTCTGATTTTCGCATTTTACCGCGCTTGGTGGGTACCATTTTTTCTCCCATCCCATGCCCGTATTTTTGTTTCAGTTTTTTTCCTAGAAATTATGATTTCCCTTTTTCTGGAAATTTTTCCAGAGCGCAATGAGTATGCTTTGATTCCCCGGCGATAGTTTTCTTTCCAAGATTTCTCCCCGAATTTTTCCCTTTCTTTAGCTTAATATCTCTCTCTTTTTCCTTTTTTTTTCTCGATGATCCAAGAGACACCATGGCGGTAAATACTTTCCTTGTCGGCCCTTTTTTCCGTAAACACGACCGACCCGGTCTATGTTCCCCCCCCTGTAGCCTACCAAGTTCTGTTTCCCGCTACACGAATTGCGTTTTGTGTGGACCCCCGTTGCACCTCCTGGACCACCCACCGCACCAACTTTTTTCCCCGGCTTGCGCCCAGCAAATGTTTTAAACATATAGTTCTAATCGCTCCCCACTTCGTAATTCCTTTTTTTTCGTATTCAGAATAAATCATTTTTGCGGCCAAAAAATCAATTTTAGGAGAGTCCCAACCCCTTCTCGTCAGCTCAAAGCTCCCAGCGTCAAGTAGTGTGGCCCTACCCTCGACTCCGCGTCCGGCTCCCTTACTGCTGGCACGGCCCTCTCCCATACCTGTGGCCGCTTTCGGCCTCTTTTGTTTCACTTTTAGCGCTCCCTTTTTTTCGCTACTTCTTTGTTTTGTTCTTTCTTCGGTGGTTTCGCCCTATCTGTCTCTTCTTGACGTTTGTTTTGGGCCTTTCCGGCAAGAGTCCGCGGTTTTTAGTCGGCACTCAACGTTCCACTCAGGCCACGCCCCCCCAAAAAGAACGCAGCGCCCCACTCTTGGTTTTGGGTCTTACTTTTTTTTTGATAGTTTTCGAGTAACTCGCATCGGGAGCCTCCTGGAAAACTATCTCAATATACGATAACTTAAGAGTTTCCCCACCTTCCATTGTGATAATAGTTTTTCTCCCCCATTTCTTGAGATCTGTGTAACCCCATAGCAGGATTCCTCTCCTAGGTGTTTTCCTCCCTAATCTGCACTCGCCGGGCTGGAAATCTGGTTCAAGCCCTTTTTCAACACAACCTCTTCCGGGCTCGGCCTTTTGTCCACCCACCAAACACCTCATTCCCTAAATTGATCATATTCTTCTTTGCCTCTGCAAGCCAATCCCTCCTCCTGTCATTGGCCCACCCCCCCTGAACCCCTTTAAGAGTGTAATTCATGCCAGCTGTAGTCACCTCCTGTATACATAATGCCCTTTTGTACTCCCCTTTTCCCCTCCCATTATTGACCACCTATCTAATTATCACCTTGAAATATTGCCATCTCACCCCCTTTCAGGTAGCATCCATGCCGGGTATGGCAACTTTTCTGTTTTCATGCAGGTGATCAAAGGGAAAGTGTCATTTTTTTTTCTAACTCATCTCCACAGGTCCTTTTGACAACCTATCCGACCACTCCTCAGGGAACGAACCCAGCCCCTGGATTTTTGCTCCCTTGACCCGATCTCCTTCAAAAAGCCCCGCGGATGGGATTTCCCGTTTCTTTTCACCAAATCGTCGCTAGTTAACTCGTGAAAGGCTTGGTTTTACACTACTTAATTGGTTTTTCTGACAACCGAATCACATATCTCTGGCGATAGCTTTTACGCCGTATTTGGCCTTTTCAGGGCATTCAGTCTTTCGCCCCCGCTGGGTTGCTCGACCCCCATGCCGCTTTTTTCTCAAGAGAACAAACTTCTTTGAGTACGGGCGATGCATTTTTGCGACCCCCAAGAGGGAGTATCCGCGTTACTCGCACTCCCCTTCTCTTCGGGATTGGGGTGCCATACCTAACGGAGGTCTCCTTCGATTTTGGTGGAACTTGCGGCCGCTTTACCGATGAGCCCCCCCTTCACCTCCCGCCTCCCTGATGGCGAAATATGCATCTTGCACCCACCAAGCTATTCTTTGGTCAATTTCAACATCCGCGCCACCCCACCCACAGCCCCCCCCCCCCCAACCCCCCCCCCCCCCCCCTCCTCACCCCACCCCTCCCCCCCCCCCCCTCCCCCCCCACCCTCTCATACCCCTCCCCCGTTACCCCGCCTCTGTGACTCACTTTGACTTTTTTAGCCCCCTTTGGCGCCTGTTTTGGTGGTCCCAACGTTATCCATCATTTTTTTTTTTGATTTGTAAATCAAGATTATTCCCCCCCGTTTCCAAGTTTTTGCCCCCCCCAGTTGTCTTTTTTCGCAGAACTGACCGTTCGTCCTTTCTTGCTTGAGCCCCTGTTGATTTTCAACCTCATACTGCAGCCTGCTTTTGTGGTCAAACAGTAGCACCTTTCAGCGTACCTTTCGTGCTTTCATCATGCCCCATCCTCCCCGATCAGACATGTTTCGAAAAAGTGTACCCCCATCTCTTTTTCCCCACATACTACCATATGTGTGGCCCCCCCACACCCACCAGCTCTTAGCCTCTCCCCGGACACATTGACCCCCCCCCTCTTTGCCCAAGCCCTGCGCCCCCACGAGAACCATCCCTTGCCGGAGTCCCCCTCTCTCAGCCCTTCCAGGGAGGGCCCCATAACACCCACCCCACCCAATAACCATCCCCGCAGTAGATTTACTGCTACAACCCACCACCCCCCCCTCGACGTCCTTTTGACCCTGTCTTACGCGATTCCGCTGCTTGAAACTGCATTGACACTTTTTTGATGTTTCCGAGGAGTTTCCTTTGGGATCCTTCAGATAGCCACCCTCCACAGTCCGTAATTGCAGGCTTTTCCATTCCCCACGCCAACCTTATCCCCTTTCGGTCTTCCCGGATTCGCCCCGCGTGTTCTACTCTCCGACACCAGGATTGACACCCTTTTTGTGTTCAGTTTCCCCCAAACCCCCTTTTCCGCGAACCCCCCCCCCCCATGTGCTTCCCCTTTGGCATAGTTTTGTCGGTCTTAAATTTCCCCCATTAATTCTCTCCCCCTCCCATAGTCACCCATCTGCTTTTCCCTTGCCCGGTTCGGACGCCAACTTCCCTTTCTGATGGCCAATGTGCTCCCCCCCCTGACTTGCCCCATTTTGTTTGCTGATGACCCATTCAAAGGGGGACCAATCGCCCTGAAACCGGCTTTGACCCACTTCTTTAACCCCCCTTCGTTCTGCGCCATGGACTTTTCTCCACCTATTGGCTTTTATCTTTTCTTCGGTTTGCATTCCTTTCCCCTCCCCTGACTTGAGAAATGTTCTCCTGTTCCGTCTTTTTGGGCGCCAATAAGCCCCATTTGGACGTTTGTGTGCTTTCTCCTCCTGGTTTTCATATCATAGCGAGTTGTTGAGCTCTTCCTTCTACATGACATAGTTTTCGTTCTCCCCCCGGCGCTTGATGGTTTTTAAGCCCCTCCTTCCAGGACACTCCCCTGAGCAGCTCGTATGTTTTGTATCTTTTCGCCCATTGGTAACGCCCCATTTCTTATTCCCTTGATCCGCGGTCCTCTCTTTCCTTCGTCACCCCTCCGAGGATGCCAATGCAGATCGGTTGTTTTTGTGTACTTTTGTCTCTTGAAAGCTTTTCTTTGCATGATAACCCCTACTGGGCTCGACCGTCTCCATTTCCCCGGTCCCATTTAAGCCCTTAAATACAGAAAAATGGACCCCAGCTGACGATACCCTTCACCTCGGTCGCGATTTTCTCTGCTTTCTTGTTGCAATAAATTTGACCCCTAAATCCCTCACCCCATACCTTTCCCCTCCCTAATGAGGATTGATGGCTATCCCCTTTTCTCTGCCCCCACTTCGAAGTCATAAAGATGTTGGGCTCTCCTTTTCGAATTTCCCCGCTCTTTTGAGTACTTTTTTCTTTCGCGTCCCCTCTTCGTGCGTTATTCCCTCTCTCTTCCTTTTTAAATTCTTGCTTTTAATTCTTTTGTGCCATTTTGTCTGATAATCTTGCCCCCGCGACTCTTCCGGTTTGACATAATGTCCTCTTCCCTTCCTACACCTTTACTGCTGTGTACCATGATGCGCCCGTTCTCGCAGCTTCTTCGTTTTCTTGCCGGCAGTTCGCCACGTCTAAGTCCTCCTATCTTATATCTCTTGCCCATTTCACATTCCCCTTTAAACCTAGCGCATTATTCTCTTACCTCCGTTTTTTTTTTTTAGAGAGTTTTAATTTTTCCCCCCCAGGTTTCTGTCGGCACTGCACCAACTTGCTCTTTTCCCCCCCCAATACCTACTTCCTCTCCCCCTCCCCAACCACTGTCTGAACTGCCGGCCCCTGCCCCTCTTTTTTTGCGGCGCCCTCCCCCCCCTTTTCCCTTTTCGCGATGGCAAAGGTGGTATTTTTGTTCACTTTTTCCGACCGGCATGTCTGTCCCGTTTTTTTTGGCCCCTCTCATAACCATTGAATGATTTCGACAACTTCCCCGTCTTCCCCTTTCCCCGCGACTTCTACGACTAGGGTCTTTTTGACTTACTTTCCACCAGTACTCCGTACTTGCACTTTTTTTTTTGTCTTTAGACCTTCTCCGCGCTTTTTGTTTTTGCGCTTTGATTATTGCAGGGAGACCGATTTTCTCGCAGGCTTCGAAACATCCCCCCCCCACTTTTTTCTTGTAGGGTTATGTTGCGGTCGTCCCAGTCTTCTCTCCAACCCGGCAATATTTCCAGCCTTGCGAGCTTTTTATGTGTGCCCCAGGCGCCAACCTTACCCGTTTTTGGTTTCCTTAGTGTCTCTTACGACCGTAATGAAAGTGGGCTCGTTTTCCCCTATACCCTTCGAGCTCCCCTTCCCTGTTGCTGTTTCTCACCCATCCCCCTCACCCTACACATTTACGTCACTTTCCTTCTGCTTTCTTTCTTATCATGAGACTTTTACGGACCGATTTTAGACCCTATATACACCTCTTACGTTTACTTACCAATTTCCGCACTTTACCCCCTCATCGATTTTCGTCCAACGCTTCGGTTGTGATTTTTTGAATTTGGCTGTCGTTCCCCCCTTGTGCCGTTCTGAGTATCGCCGCCGATGTTGTAACTCTTCCAACACTTTTTCCTGTAGTTCTCTTTCTCTCCGTTTGCGCTGACAAGATGCCTTTCTTTTTTTTTGCCTTCTTCTCTTTCTTTCCCCACTTTCCGGATTTGATCATGTTCCCGTAGGATTGAAGCTATGCTGCGGATTTTTCCCCCCCGATTTCCCTCCAATTTCTTTGCATGAACTTCTGTCCTTTGTGCAGACTCCCTTTTTCCTTTGCAGGCTTGAGCCAGTGGCTTGTCAAATTTCTGTGTGGGTTTTTCTTCATCTTTTTTTCTGGCGCCCCCAAAAAATTGGCTTTTGGCTCCCCCTCCCTTTGGATTCCCTCCATTGACACTTGGCGCTCATAAGGTGGAGTGTTTTTTTCCCCCTCAGCGGTGGTGAGTTTGTGGTGTTGTTTTTTTTTATTTTTTTGTGTTTTTTTGTGAGTTTTTTTTTGTTTTTTTCTTTTTGTGGTTTGTTGTTTTTTTTTGGTGTTGTGGGGGCCCCCCCTCTCGTTTCGGCCCCGTTTGTTTGTCAAGCATCCACTACGTTTTTTTTCCCCCTCTTCCTAGCGAATTGGTCGGAATAAATTTGGCTTCCCCCCCCCCTGCCGTTTTTCTCCATTTTCAGGCGATTTTAGTTGAACCTCCTTCTCTACTCCCGGTAAGCCCTCACCAGTGTTCTCCCTTTCTGAGTTGTTTCCTCTTTGTAGACCAGGCATTTATTTTTTGGCTTTCTAACCGGTGTGTGCGATGTTTTGGTCCCAATGCCCGACTCCTTTTGGGCTCCCCTCTCTTTCAGCTTGCGTTATCGCGTCCCTGTTCGGGTTGTCTTTTCCTTCTACGGGGGAGTGTGAGGGCACCACTCACTTGCGTGCTGCAGGCATAGTTGCCTTTTCCACTCTTTCAGAGTTTTTGTGTTTTTCCCAATTTGCCCGCGTGTTCCTCCTGATCTGTTTTCTGGCCCCTTATTATTTTTGTAATTTTTCCACCCCACTAGTTTGGTATTACCCTTTTTCCTCTGGTGTTCTTTTTTCTTGCTGAGGCGCCTCTCCTGGCCCGTGACTGGCGCGTCCTTTTTTCGGCTTCTCTTTTGCTCCAGTTCTCCGCAAAGTTTTTTTCGTCCCCTTGACACTGTTTTTTTTTTTTACCAGCTTTTTGCTGATTCTTCTTCCCATCCTACTGCCTTGGTGTGGATAATTGCCCTTGCCCCCACAATGCCGGTTAGCCCCCCCGTAAACGGTGGATGATTCGTCACATGGCTCCTTCCTGACCAGATGCGGTTTCTTGCCCCCCCCTTTTTGAATTTGGTAGACACGCATTGATTGGGGTTATTTTTCCGTAGTCGTCTTTTTCCTTTCTTCAACCCACTATGCAAGCTAACACCCTCTTTTTAAAAAAAACCTCCTGATGCGAGTCGGGTGTCCTTACTCTCGGTTTTACACATGCTGTCAAATTTATCCTTAATATTGTTCTCTTCCTTTCGGGGTGGCTTTTTTTTTTTCAAACCCTTGGTGTCCCCATCCCCCTTTTTTTTTTGTGAGGCCTTGTTGCGTTTTCCCTGAAACCCTTTTAGCCCCCATAAGAACGTGGTTTCTTATTGAATTGATCCCCTCGAAGGCTCTTTATGGTGAGGTCGCTCCTGTTAGCTTTGAAATCAGCGTTTTTTTTCCTGGGCGCTAGTCTTTTTTTTTCTCAAGGAAATCTTTATTTTTTTTTTTTTCCCTATGCTTTTGGCTTGGGTCTATTTCCTCCTCTCGATGGAATGTTTTTAGTGACGCATGTTTGTCTTTTCGCAGTTCTTTCCTCACCCGTCCGCATTGCCGGCGGATGTTTCTTTTTTCCTGGATATGGTAAATGTCGGTTTTGTGATTTCCCCTTCTTGCGCTGGCGTGGTGACTCCACTCTTTTTCCTCTCTTTCCCCCCTTTTTTCGTAGCTGTGGCCAATGATTGTTTCGGTGCGTATGGCCTTTTTTGTACGTTCTGGATCGGTTTTTTTTGGTTATTTGTCCTCGCCTTTCAATGCTTTTCCTTAACGCTTGAAACAAGATTCTCAATGTTTTGTCTTTTTGGCCCCCTTCCCTCGTTTTGTTATCTCGACGTTTCTCTGGTGCTTTGTGTCTATTTAACACTATTATCCGTTTTTTTTTTTCTAGTATAGCTCCCGTTTCCCTTCCTTTAGCCCCGCCGACTGTCTGTTTCTACTTTTTTTCAGTTGCAGACAAATACCCCAGCCCCCCCACCCTTAGCGCTTTTGCCGGTTTGCTTGGATGAGTTGGATTGCGCTTTCCAGTTTCCCTTTTTATTCTTCCCCTTGAATAAAACCGAATGTTGCCCCCTGCTTGCACTTCCTGTTTATAATCTTAAGTCCTCGTGAGCGAAAGCCCCCCGATTTTTTTAACCCCCCAAGATGTCTGTCTCTTTCGGCGTGGGCAAGATTCCTTAAAAGCCTTTGTTCCTTTCCCTTGATCCCTTTTTTTGGTCGATTTTGTACTCTTAGGCGCTGCGCATTTTTTTTTTCCTTCTTATTGAGTTGGTTTACCCCTGCTTTCAGCATTCCCCAGTAAGGGTGCGTGCTGTTTGGCTCTCTTTCCCTGTGTTCCCCCCTCGGCTTTTCCGAGTACAGATGACACTGTTTATGAGAGTTAGTCAGTTTACTTTTACGGGCCATCCCGAATTGCGCGCACTTTTTTTTTGACTCTGGACCTTCTTTGCCT
>Ga0179593_1661430_pt1 | contig 10838 bp, 12 predicted proteins | sample CZODoug2_1_08_16_FD_185931 | JGI IMG/M metagenome (GOLD analysis project Ga0179593, IMG submission 185931) | Vadose zone soil fungal communities from Angelo Coast Range Reserve, California, USA - CZODoug2_1_08_16fungal (PacBio error correction) | ecosystem: Environmental > Terrestrial > Soil >... | reverse complement strand
CGCACGATCGGATTCCCCCTTTTTCCTTCTTTTTTTTTTCCTTCCTCAACGAGCGGATCGGTGTTCCCTTCACTCCCCCAAGGCCAGGGGATTAAGGTGTAGGCTGAGGTGTTCGCCTTCTCTTTCCCCCTCGTGCGGGTTGGCGGATTGAGCGCATCGCTCCCGTCGAGGAAGTTGACACACGCTCAGTTGCGCGATTCTCTTTCCTTCTCCTTTCTACGATTAGGATGGCGTGCGACACCTTCCGTTACCGCAGCTAGATCATTTCGTACAGCAGGGGTTGCGTTTTTTCCCCTTTTCCTCTCTCTTTAGGTTGTGAGGAGCGGTTCGGCAGGAGCGGAGGTCAATATCGCCGTCGTTCTTCTTTTCCCCTCTTCCCCCCCCCCCTTCCCGTCGGCGATGGAAAATTGGCCCTGATCCTCCTTTCCGATTGAATTGATGCGAGAAACCGGAAGGCTTCCCTTTCCTTTTCCCCTTTTCCTTCCATAGGGATATTGGTACCGGATGGCAGAAAGGGGGCCGGCCAGCACGACGAAGCCGGCTTCCCCCTTTTCCTCCCCCCCTCCCTCTTCCCCCTCCTCCCCTCAAACTGACGATCAGCGGCCTTTCTTGGGTTTTCATGACGAGATGAGAGATGAAGATCATCCCCCCCCCCCCCTTCTCTTCCCCCCCTTTTTCCACGACCAGGCAGCACCAATGAATTGGGGACTCCCCTTTCGATCTTTCCCTATGCCCGCAGGCAGAAGAGCCCTGGAGTTCGGATGCTCTTCCTCTCTTCCCTTTCTTCTCTTTTCCGCCGACGTGCCGCGCAATCGGCACAACCCTCTCTTGTCGGCCCGACTCCAGGCAAGCGCCGTCGTTAGAACAGTATCCCTTCTTTCCCTTTTCTTTTTTCCCTTCAAGGCGATTTCGTCCGAAGGTGAGGCCATTTTTCTCAAGAAGGCTTTCCGGCCGGCGACAGAGTTAAGATTCATCTGACTCTGGAGACCCCCCCCTTTTTTTTCCCCCCTTGTCCTTGACGGATCGGGCACAAAGAATCGGCCGCTCGCATGCGGGCCAGAACAGAAACAGCGATGCAACCAGTCCCCTCCTTCTCCCCCCCTTCCCCCTTTTCCTCTTGGTGACGGGATGATGTTAAAAAGGATTCCCTTCTCCCTGGTTATGGATCTTCTCCGTGGCGATGGGATAGAGGATCGGTAGCCGGTGCAGGTCGTCTCCTCCCCCTCCCTTCCTCCCCCCTTCTCTCCGTGCCAAGCGCCGAGACTTAATAGAGTTACATTTGACACTTTCTGCTTATTCGGGCGAACCGGCGGGCGCTCCCCCTTTCCCTCTCCCCCCTCCCCCTTTCCCAGCGGGGCGATCCCCATCCGATGGTCGCTTGTGAAGAAAGTAGCCCAGCGGCTTCATTCTCCCCCCCTTTTCCCTTTTTTCTGATCGCGGCGCAGATGGCGATGATCCGTTTTCTCTTTTTGTTTTTTTTTTTAAAAAGGCTTGGATTGCGCCCCCCCCCCCCTCTTTTTTTTGTTGGCGGTGGTGGGGCTAAAACGAACAAGCTCTAGCGGGTTTTTTCCCTTTCCTTTGCGTATGCTGGCTCAGGTCGGAGAAAAAAGGGCTTACTGTCCTGTCTCTCTCCGTGGGTGTAAGGAGGGAGAACAGTGCTGCCTCTCCCTCCTTCCCTCCCCTTCGGAAGTACAGAACACGTATCGATCGGATTAAAATTCGCCTCCTGTAGGTAGCGTTAGTAACAAATTAGCTCTCTTCCTCCCCTCTTTCCTCCCCTTTTCCGAGAAAACTCCTCCCTTCGCCACCCGCCTCGCGTGAAAAGACTTAAAGCTCTCCCGAATCGCATTTCCCTGCTGCTGCGAGGAGTAAATGGGGAAAGTTAGAAAGATGCATCCTTTCCTCTCCTCCCCTCCCCCCCCCCAGTTCGATCGCTTCGGTAGATGCGAGGATGAAGAACGGATCCTGAGTCTCGGTGGGTCTTTTGCCCCAGATGCGAGCGTGAAATTCCGCCTCTTTCTTCTCTTTTTCTTCCTTTTCCTATGGGTGACTGGATTAAAGGAGGAAGTGTATTCCCGCTCACCTTTTTCTCCATAAGAGAATGAGAGAGCATTCCCTTTTTTCTTTTCCCCCCCTCCCCCCCCCTTTTCCCCCCCCCCCCCCCCTCCACAGCTTCGCAGAACAAATGCACTCGGGTTAGAAATCGCGTCGACGGCGGCTTTTTTCTTCCCCCTCTTTTCCCCTCTTTCCTTCCCCCACCAGTCGAAAGGTCACTCGAGATCATGCCCATGTATGAATGCGAAGAGATCGGGTTTCTCCCCTTCTTTTTCCCCCCCTCCCCTTTTCCGAACGCAAGAAATCGAGACAGTCATACTCGTTTTTTTCTTCTCCCCTTGATCAGCTCGAACGAGTTAGGAGTGGGGCTCTTTCCCCCTCCCCCCCTTCTTCCCCTGCGAACAAACACTTGTCATAGGCTCCCAGAGCTGTGCAGTTTCGCGCCGCGGGAAAGATGATCACCCCGCAACGTTCCCTTCTTCTTCCCCTTCCCTTTTTTGCCAAGCAAGCAAAGATCAGGTGTTCCTGCCCTTTCGGCGGATCGACACAACCGAATGACGTTCACGCTACTCCTCCCTCCCTTTCTCCCCGGTGGAGCTGCATTGATGCCCATCTCCCTCCGTTTTACTGGGTCGTTTCCGACATGGCGTCCAGGTCGCGATCTCTCATCTTTTCCTCCCTCCTCTTTTTTCTCTCTTTTTCCTTACCCTTCTTTCCGAGTTGCATCAGCTGCCACCATGAACTAACCGTTCTCGTTTTTTCCTTCTTTCTGCCTGGGCCGGGAAGTAGCGTGAAACGCATCTTTTCCCCCTCTCTAAAAGATATTTGATTTTTTGCCTATTTTAGTTGCTGCCTCGTCTCGTTAATGCAGAGAAATCGTTGAGGGTGATCAGCATTCCCGGCGTCTCCCTTCCCCTCCTTCTTTCCCTTTTTTCTTTTTCGCGCGTGAGAAAATCGCGTTCCGGCTTCCTCCCCCCGCCGAACTCGTCGAGCGATCCGGAGGCCTCGTTTTTTTCCCCCCTTTTTTCTTCTACACTGTCGTTGCCTAGAAGGGAGAAAATTTTTTTTATCACGTCGGCCCCGCACAGATCTCTTAGAATTCATGGCATCCCGTCCTCTTTTTTTTCCTTCCTTCAAGGGTTAGGAGGATCTGCGCGGCAAGACCTCTCAGCCGCTCTTTGCGACCGGTATTAATTGGTTCTGACGGAAAGCCTGTTGGAGTTGGTTTTCCCCTTTCCCCCCCCTTTTTTTCTCAACGGGAATGCGCGCGCAGGCGCTGATGGAGCGTTCTCGTGTCCCCGATCCTGACGAGCCTATGGAATCCAGCCCGAGTCCCTTTTTCTCCTTTTCTTCTCTTCCCGTCTCAGAAAATAGTCGTCATTTCCCCGGTCCCAGCTGGGCAACGGACAACCGCGACGCGCTCGTTCCCTCCCTTTCCTCCCTCCTATCTCCTTTGTTCGATCGAAGAACCGCACGAGGCGGGGTTTTTCCTTCCTTATTGCATCTGGGCGAACGTAGCCCAGACGCCGCGCCTCCCCCCTTCCCCTTCTTTCCTCCCTCGAGGACGGTTGCGCTCGATCGATGTTCATTGCTGACGGTGCTGAGGTTAAGGTCAGAAATCGGACCCCCCTTCCTTTTCTTTCTTCCCTCCTCTTACCGACAGGCGGCGAAGGGTAATCCGCTTTTGACTCCGGCCCTGACTTCGCACTGAAAATAAAATAAATTCTACGGCCGCACTTTTTCTCCCCTCTTTCCCCCCCCCCTCCTTTTGGAGAGAAAGAGGCCCACGTACTCTCTTTCCAAACGATTGCAATAATAGCTTATAACCCGCTATTCCCCTTTTTCCCCTTTTTCCCTTCTTCTTGTGATTCGCAAGCCCAAGCCGCTTTACGCGAAGTCTCTTCCCCACCCGGGTTATCATAGACAATATGCGCAGCGATACATCATGGGAAGAGGCTCCTTATTTTTCTGAGCCGTCATCAAGATGCTTCGGGACTCTCCCCGATGGGATTTGGATCACGTGTCGGGGATATCGGTCCCTTTTTCCCCCCCCCTTTTCCGTCAATGGGTACTTCTATGTATTCTCCCTCTCTTGTCAAATGTCGATAGGTTGATCGAGCGAATTCTTCTTTCCCCCCTCTTCTCCCCCTAGGGAAAGTCCAGATCGCCGGCGTACTTTGCCTCCCCCTTCAAAGGGCGGAAGGCACTTCCTGTTGACCCCTCCTCTTCCTCCCTCCCTTGCCATTCTGCAGATTAGTGATGGTTGAAGCGTCTGGTTCTGTCCTTCATTTCATTTCTGGGCGATCGCGCGAACGAGCGTCAAGGAACTTTTTCCCCCTCCCCCCCTCTTTTCTCTTTCGTAACGATGTAAGCCAGTCGTTTGCTTTTCCGGGGCGCCATGGCCTTCAAAGTAGGACCCCCCCCCCCCCCCCCCCTCTTGGCCTATTAATCAAATAGTTATAATGTTTCTTTTTTGACCTTCCTCTTTCGTTCTTCATAGTGTTGGTGCAGAGTGAGCGCACGTAGGAGCATCCCCCTCCCCCTCTTCTTCCCTTCTTCTTCCTTTCCTCGAGGCGCTGAGACGAGACTCATGGACCGAGTCTCCTTTGAGCCCCAAGTACAGTGGTCGGCATGTCGATGCCCACGGTTCTCCTCCCCCCCTCTCCCCTTTTTTCTCTTGCTCTTCATCGCGCAGGCGACCAACCAGGCCAGCTTATCGCCCTTCTTTCTTCTTGTGATCGCAAATGCTGATGTCCAAGGAAGCTCCCTTCTCCTTTTTTCCCTTCCCCCTGTCGGAAATGCAGAGAAATCCTCAGCCTTGCCTTTACTGTCTCGGCATAATACCTTTCAGTCCTCCCTCCCTTCAATTACATCGGCCACAACGGAGTCGACGCCCAAATCCCTCGCCCTTGGACAAGGACTTGGAAGTCGGAAATCCCTTTCCCCCTCTTTCTCTTCCAGCACCCGCGACTAACATTCACTGATTCTTCCTTGGAGGAGCCAGAACCCCACCCCTCCCCCTTTCGAAATGAGCGAGCGCGACCTCTTCGTGTGTAGCACGCCATCCCTCCTTCCTTTTCTCCCTTTCCCCTCTCCCCTCCCCTCAACGAGCGGTGCCTTTCTCTACGGTATCGAGGGCGTCCAATCCGCACCCCCTCCCCATTTCTTTTTTCCCCTTCGGCATTTCTTTCTATATCTCCCACCTCCTCAGCTAAACCGTAATCACCTGGCCTTTGGATTGAAGACACTCCTTCTTTCCTTCTTTTTTTTCCCCCCTCTCTGTGCGATCTCTCTCTTCATCCTCCTCCTTTTTCTTTCTCTCTCTCGCCACGATCGGGAGGAAAAACAGGGGATTCGTTTCTCTTTTTTCCCCTCTTTTTTTTTTTTTCCTTCCCCCCATCAATGCCAGGGGACTGGGTTCTTTTTCGGTCTGTTCCGCTATCTTAGAATGCGCGCCCGTCCCCCTCCTCTCCTATTGGCTCCCGCGCGACCGTCGAGACGTGCACACCCGCTCGTTTCCCCCTCTTTCTTTGTCTCTTTGCTCATGCCGGGCCCTTTCGTTCTGTCTTGCGACAACAAAGTCCCCCTCTCCTTTTTTTTTTTTGTTGCGCGGGTTCGGGAGCAGCCCCTCCTCTTCCCTTGCTTGAAGGTGAGGCGGAGGGGATGCGGCTTCCTCTGTTTCATTCAGCCGTAGGGAACAGATCGATGTGGCGATTGAGTTTCACGACGTCCAAGTCCTTTCCCGGCTTCCCCTCCTTTTTTTCTCCTTTTCCGATGTAATGATGGGACACCCTTCGCGCTTCATGAAGGGATCGATTGCCCCGAGCCTCCCTTCCTTCCCTTTTTTTCCCTCCCTTTGTTGCCGGCCAGCACGACGAAGACGTCTTTACCTCCTTTCGCGCCCTAACTTGGACAGTAAGAATTGCGATCAAACAGACCCTCTTTTTTTCCCCGTGTTGTCGCCTTTAGATTTTCCTCTCCCGGGGCAAAAGGTGACGTAAATGCGATGGGCCCCCTCCCTTTTTTTCCCCCTACCAGGCCGAACAATGAATTTTCCAGTCTTTCCCCGGGATCTTTTTCCTGAGTGAGAGGAAGCAGAGCCTCGGAGGTCTCCTTTTTTTTTTTCTTCTTTTTTTTTCTCTTCCCCCTGATTTTGAGGATTTGGGATATGAGCGATTTTTCCTCTCCCCTCCCCCCCCCCCCCTCGCACGAATGCCAGGCAAGCGCCGTAGGGTTCAGTTAACTATGCTTGAGGAGAGGAAGAAAGCCTGTTATTCCTTCCCTTCCTTTTTCTCTCCTGGTCCGACGCGGGGAAAGAGTTTTACGATAATCGCGACTATGAGGCCCCCCTTTTCTTCCTTTCCACCAGGGGTCCTGGGAAGGATAGGTCCCACTCGTCCCCGCTGAATGAGGGCAAGCCCGAACAGCGCTGCCAACCAGAACGATCTGCCATCCCATGGCCCCCTTTCCCTCACGGCGGGCGATCATGGTGACGGGATGATGTTCAAACAGTCCTCCCCCTTTTTTCCAGGGCATCCCCTTTTTCTTCTCCGGCGATGCTGGACGTGTAGATTGGATCGCTTCTCCCCCCCCCCCCCCTTTTTCCTTTATCAGATCGCCGCGATCAACCCTCCCCTTTCCCCTCGCCGAGAATAATAGAAGTACACATTCTTTTCCTTTCTTCTTTTCCTTTTCTTTCCTCTCCCTTGAAGAGATAAACAGACCCCCTCTTGCTTTGTCCAAAATACAAGAGGGGAGATCCAACATCCCTCTCTCCCCTCTCTCTCTTCCCGCCGCTCCGGCCACACCGGCCTACAATGGCTTTTCAGCCTGCGCCGTGATTTCTCTTTCCCCCCCTCCCCCCTTTCTTTTTTCTTGCGAATCAGGCGCACCTTTCCGAACTCTCGGGGTGGTGAGCTAAAAAGACAAAGCTCTCGAGGGTTATTTCATTCTTCTCCCCCCCTTTTTTTTTCCCCCTTCTCTCCTTTCCCTCGGTCAGGGCAAAACTCAGTTTCTTCCTCTCTCCTCACGTGGGTTGTAAGAGGTGCGAACCCTTCCTTCCCCTTCTTCCTCCTCGGCGGTCTCGATCGGATTACCTTCGACGCCTGTAGGTATCTTCACCCCCTTCTCTCTCAGGGTACGGGAGAGTCTTACGGGGGTTCGGTGCTTCTCTGAACTACCGCAAGCCCCTCCATTCCCCTTCCTCTCGGAGCGCCCGCATTGAGTGAAAGAATCAAGCTCCCGAGCCCTCCCTCCTTCTTTTCTTTCTTCCTTCCCCCTCTTCCTCCGGTAGTCGCCACCGCCTCGGTGACGGTTCTTCTCCTCCCACCCGTCGATCGCTTCGGTCGATTGCGCGGATGAAGCCGACGATCTCCTTCTCCTTCTTTTTTTTTTCTCTTTTTCTTACGGTCCGAGATATCGGAAGGCGTTGGCCCTCGGTCTTTCCTCTCGTGAATTGGGCTGGATTTACAGAAAAAGGACTCTTTTCCCTCTCCTATCTCATGAGAGCGCCCTTTTTCACCGGACGAGGCGATAGTAGACTTCATGAGCCCCCCCCCCCCCCCTTTTTCCCTTTTCCCTCTTTCCTCCGGCGAGCGTCTTGCCGCGCAGATCCTCCCCCCCCCTCTTTCTTTTTTTTTCTTCCCTTTTCCTCGCGAGATTGCCCATTCGTCGAATCTAGAGATCGGGCGGGACGAAGTTCTACCTCCACTTGTCTTCTCCTTCCCTCTCTTTTCCTCTTTCCTCCCCCATTCGCGACGTCCTCCTCGTTTTGACGATGGCTCCTGATCAGCTCGACCGAGTGCGCTTTTTTTCCCCTTCCCCCCCCCCCCCCCCTGTCAGCGGAGAACCAGAGCTTCCCCCGCCTCCTCCGGGGAAAGTGATAAACAGCAACGATGTCTCGGCTTTTCCCCTTCCCTTTCCAAGCCAAGCAAGATCGGTTGTTTGTAGCATCATGAAATCTCTGGCGGATCGACAACCGGAAGCTTTCCCTCCCTCCTCCTCTTTCCTTTTTTTTTTTCAGTGATCTGATGCAATCGCCATGACGGTTACGTCCTTTCTTTTTTCCTCCCTGGCGGTCAGGTCGAGATATCTATCTTTTCCTCCTCCTTCCTTTTTTCTTCCCTTCTTTTTCCCCCTCTGCCTTAACCGGCATGGCGAGTTGCATCAGCTGCCACCCTTCACGCGGTTTTCTCTCCGGTTTCGTTGTCATGCAGTGGGGGCCGGAGAAGTAGCGTGAACGCATCCTTTTTCTCTCTCCCCTCTTTCCTCCTTTTTTTCCCGCCTTAGGGCTGGCCTCGCTCGTCATGCCGCTATCTTTTTCTTGTTTTTCCGCTTCCCGGCGGGAGAGAACATGCCGCTCTGGGTCGCCGTTCCCCCTTTTCTTTTTTTTTTCTTTCCCCGCGAAACGTCCCCCCTCTCTTTTTTATCCCCTGTGAGCCTCGTCAAAACAAAGAGGAGGTCTTCTCTCTTTTTTTCCCCCTTCTTCTCAAGGGGAGGTAAGGAACTGTAGGCCTTATATTTTTTCTCCCTTCATGGGAATATAGCGAGGACAGTTAGGAATGTTTTTTATTTCCTCTCTCCCCTTCTTTCCTCCTTCGAGGCGATGCGACGGCTATTAATTGTTCTGCTTCTTTTGGAGTTTTTTTTTTTTTGCTTCAAGGAGGAGCTATAGCTAGTACAGGTTGGCGAAAAGGGAATGCGCGCGCATTTCTCTTTCTCCCCCTTCTTCCTTCTCCTGCCTCTGGGAATCAACGAACGAGTCGAGGCGGTCTTTTTCCCTTCCCTTCTTCCGGTATCCAAGACCATCGTCGGAATTTTTTTTCACTTCCTCAGCTTGGCAACGGACAACCGCGACGCGCTCGTCGGCTTCATCCTCTCCCCTCCCTCCTTCTCTCTCTTCCTTTCTTCTCTTACCGGATGAATATGCGAACGTGCCCCCCTTTCCGTCCTCTCCCCCTCTCCCGTCAATGCAGATGCTGAGGAGAGCGTGAAGGCTTTTTTTCTCCTCTTCCTTTTTTTTTCTCCCCGGTGCGCGGTTAAGGTCCGAACTCAGGCTCCACTTCCTCCTTCACCTGCATCAGGCGAGATATGTGGACGAAAGATAACGACAGCGGCGACTTTTCCTTTCTTTCCCCCCCTCTTTTCTCCCTTCCCCTACCCTCAATTCTCGGCAGCAAGGTTGCGCACCTTTTAAACCCCCCTTTTTCTCTCTCGAGAAAGTAGCATTTGGAGACGACGAGGCCAGCATACGGATCCGCTTTTCCCCCTCTTTCTTTCCTTTCAGTCACCAACAAAAGGATCCTACTTCCATGCGCTGATTAGAAAAGAAAAAGCGTCTTTCGCCTCTTTCACAAAAAGGTGATCATATTCTTCCCCTCCTCCTCTCATGGGAGAGGTGGGGCCGGATGCTTCTTTTTCTTTTTTTCCTCTCCTTCATCAAGGATGACTAGGAGTTTTTTCCCTCTTTTTCTTTTGCACATAGTGTCGGGGATATCGGGCATGGGGAAGGAACGCCGGGTCCCCCTCCTTCCCCCCCCTCCCTTTCTCCTTTTCTTCTCGGCGCTGGCACTGTCGCTCGGTTTGCCTTCTACTCTGCTAAAGAACGGAACCGGGAGAAAATCGATCGCGATTCCATCCTCCCCCTTCTCCTCCCCCCTTCTTTCCCCTTCCTGTTGAACATCATCAAGGTCACCATGATCTCGCCTTTTTTTTCTCCCTGTTTCCTTTTCTTGCAGATGTGCTGGTTGCAAAGCGCTGTTCGGGCTGGCCTCATTTTTTCCCCCCTTTCTCTTCTTTTTTTTTTCCTTTTGGACCAGCTCACACGGTTTTTTCTCTTCCCCTAGTAGAGATGATAGTAACGCTGTACGGACCGTCGGAGCCCCTTCCTTTTCCCCTTTTTCCCTCTTCGGCCTTAACTCCCTTCCTCTAATAAAGATCGTCGCTGTTCTACTTTCCTTTCCCCTCTTTTTTTTCTCTTGCGCGGCACGCTTTCCTCCTCCCCCTTCGGCGACTACATCCTCGACGAGATATGATCTTCCTGCAGCACTCTCCCTTTACTTCTTCTTCTTCCCTTTGAGTCCCAAGTGCAGTGGGAGGCATGGTTCCAAAAGGTTTCTTCCTTCAATCTAGCGGAAGCAGGCAGGAATGAACATTGTGCGGCTCTTCCCTCTCGCCTTCTTTTTCTTTTCAACCACCCCCCCCCCGTTTGCTGATTCTGTTGATCGACAATGATGATGTCCACTTTCTCTCCTTCCTTCTCTTTCCTTCACCCTGTTCGGCCATGCCGTCCCTTCTCCTTCCTTCCCTTTCTTCTCGGAATCGATCATTAATGACAGAGGGAAGGTTTCCCCTTCGTCGCACGCCATTGCATCGCCGCGGAGGCCAATTCTTTTCCTTTTCGTGAAAATCAATCGCCACCGCGATCTATTTTCCCTTCCTTTCTTCCGCAAAAAAAAAAACCCTCGCCCTCCACACTTCAAGAAGGATCGGCCTTTTCCCCTTTTTTTTCCCCTGCCGGTACGAAATGAGACTTCCTTTCCCTTCGGTTCGCCCCCATAACATAATATTCTCCTTCCTTTTCTTCTTCCTCAAGCAGATCGAGAAAAAGATGTTTTTCCCCTTTTTCTCGAAGGGATCGAGGGAGCTCAATCCTCCCCCCCCTCCCCCCCCTTTCTCCTTTTCTCTCCTCTAAGGATAGAGAACAGCCTCATCCCCCCCTTTCCTCCCCCTGGACTTGGATTGAAGAACGCGACTAGTTAAGTCTTTTTTCCTCTGTCCCCCCC
>Ga0179593_1325224_pt1 | contig 10838 bp, 13 predicted proteins | sample CZODoug2_1_08_16_FD_185931 | JGI IMG/M metagenome (GOLD analysis project Ga0179593, IMG submission 185931) | Vadose zone soil fungal communities from Angelo Coast Range Reserve, California, USA - CZODoug2_1_08_16fungal (PacBio error correction) | ecosystem: Environmental > Terrestrial > Soil >... | reverse complement strand
TCCCTAAGATCGGTGGTGACAAGTGAGCGATTTTCCTGTCGTGGCGGGAATTCTGTTTTTACTTCTTCTGAACTAGTCTTTTTTAGGGACCTTTCCCAGAAATTCACCTCTTCGTCCTCCAGGCTTTTGTCTAGATGGTTCTCTCTTTAGGCGTGCCTTTGGCGTTTGGGTTCCCGCGATGACCCTCTTGCGTCGCACGCCAACTTTTGCATTTTTTTGAGGGTTTTCTCCTTGGTCCTTTACCTTTCCCCGGGAAAAAGCTCCCTACACGTCGGCCTTAGCCAACTTTTCCTGCGCTAACGTCCCACCCCCCTTTTTCACGCCGCCATATTGGGCTTAAATAAAACATTTTTGCTGCTTCCTTTTGCTAATCCCTTTGGCCCAGGGAGGGATGGCCCCCCCTACCTTTCTGGTCCTGGCTTTCGTCTTTCCCGACCCAAACGGGAAGCCCTGAGCCAACCAATTTTGCAATCCCCTCCGGACGCCCCCTCCTTTCCCCCCCCTCCGAAAACCCAGTGAGTGCAAAAGGTTTTCCGTGGTGCGTTGTTTCCGGCGTTTTCCTTTTTTTCTTGATGGTGGCCTTGCATGTCATCGGCTTGATCGGCCCCGTTGTGACCCACGTGTAGGCCATTCCGGGTTTTGACTTTTTTTTCGCAAGATCTGTCTAAGTCCATCCTTTGACCATGCGCCAGCCCCCCCAAGGTTTTCCCTCCCCCAGGGTTCCCACCCCAACGGTGACCTTAGGTTCGGGAATAAAAAATTTCCTGAAATTTTTTTCCCCTCCCTCAGGCCCCTTTTTGACGCTCTTTATTCTTTCTGTCAGTTGGCTTTTTTGGTTTGCGTGGTCCTTGCCACATTGTCAGGAGTCCCGGGCTTTTCATGGTTTCCTTTGAGCCCCTGCGCTTCGCAGAGAGTTTCGCTTTTTTTTAGCTCAATACTTTACTCTTCTTTTTTGCTTAGTTCCGTTTGCAATCCCGCGCCCGTCCGACTGTTGAACCTTGTAGTCTTTTTCCCCGTAATCCCCGGGTCTCGACTTGGGACATCTTCTCCTAGGACATTTCATTGTGCACTAGCGTGGCCCTTTTGCGTCCACTTGTCATTACGAAACAGAACCCCCCACTCGCGCCAGGTTGACGCAAAAATCCTCAAAGTTCGTGTGGTTTCGCAAAGTTTTACCAAGCGTGTCACGGACCTGATTTGTCCGAACGGGCCCTTGTTTAGGCTTTCCATCTCCCGTTTCCCCTTTGACCTCTTTCTTTGAACGTGAACGTGTGTTTTCCTCCTTTCGTTTGCAGTTGCGCTAAGGATTCACTGTTGCTGGTCCCCCATACATGCATGAAGGTCCTGCAGACTTGATTTGCGGAGTGTGTCCCCCTTAGATGCAGATGCTTCGGTGTGATGTCTGTGATTCGTGCGTCCTTCGCTCTAATGGTCTAGTTGGACTCTCTTCCGTGAGGGGTGTCTTTTTTCCCTCATGCCCAAAAATGACATTGTCTCACGGACCGGAGTCGCAACCACCCTCCCCCCAGTCTTCCAGGCTTTGTATTTTAATCGTTGAGGCGTGCCCTTCAATAGGACTGGCTGATGCGTGTTTTTTTTTTTTACAGTTTGGCTTCCCCCATCTGTGGTCGAGAAATTCACCTTTCTCCTGTTCTCCAGCGCCGCAGCTTCCTTCTTCGGGAGCAGGATGGCCTTTCCTCGTTCTTCATGTTTGGCGCGCTTCCCTCGCACGGAGTCCAGCTCCCCCGGCCTCGGCTTTCTCAGTTTTTTGGTTGAGAATAATGTGTGCTCCCCCAGTGTTGGAACAATGCGTTTCTGAAGAACTTGTGACCAGGCGCTGCTGCTTTGCCAATCACCCCACCACCCCCGAAATTTCCGTTTTTTCCGGTATCTTTCCACTCCGACTGTTGGGACTGATTTTTTTTAGTATGCTTGCTGAATACGTCCTGGGGTTGCATACTGTCTGCCTCAGTTTCTTCGACCATCTTTGGGCAGTGTGGTTTTTTTTTCCTGAGCTCTACCTCTCCCCCAAAGAGTTCGGGTCTGCGTCCATGGACCCCCATTTTTGCGGACCTTTGGGAGGTGTTGTGTCTGTGTGCACCTGGGGCCTCTGTTGGTCCTGATTTCTATGCGGTTCTAGGCCGTTCGTCCGGACCGCTCTATCTTTCTATTGCTCATCCCTGGGGCGATGCCTCGCTTGAAAACCGTTTGGCGTGATTGACCGCTGGATAAGGACTTTGGTGGTCATCCCCCCCTTTAGTTTTTGGAGACCAGAAACGAAGTGGTTTTCAGGACGTGGCCCTGATTGTCCGATTGAGACGAACCTCTACCTTTCCTGGTACATGGACACCGAATCTTCCGGCCGACGCCTCCCCCCCAAAGTCCCCCTAAGGTCTTTTATCATTTGTGACACCACCCAGTATTATATTTTTTAATCCTGTTTTGTTGTTGAGTAGACCTAGGTTTTTTCCCCCAGTAGTTCATGCACTTTGTCTGCCTCTTGCAAGGGGGTCGTTCGGCCCCTTTCCCCACTCCTGATTGGGGGGGTTTGGGGGTTGTTTTTTTTTTTTGGGCATCCCACGGTAGTATCATTTTTTTTTCCCCTTCCTGGAACGATGTCCAAGTTTGTCCCCGGCTTCGTGGAGTTCTACCCCAACCCTTTTTCTGGACCACTCTAAGTTAAAGCGGTTTCATTTTTCCCAACATTTTTTTATTCCTTTCTCCCCCGTTTTTTTGCTTGTTTTAATTTTTAGATAAGAACTTCACCCCTTTGCTTTTCCTTCAGACCCCAGTAAGTTCCCCCTATTACCTTTTTTTCAAGCGTTCCTTCCGGCCCATCTTTCAAACCATTCCCCCCCTTTTTATACGGGAACCTCATCACCCCCTGGCCAGGACCTCTTTGCGCGTTTCCTCCTTTTTTGTTGTTCACTCTCAATTGGCCCCGACGCCTTTGTCCCGTCCTTTTCGTATGCCGAACCCCCCTTCCTTAATCAGCCCTGCTGACTTTCCAGATCCTCTCCCCCAAAAAAGATTCGTTGTGTAACGCAGCTTTCCCCCTGCCGTTTTTTTTGCCGTTTCCCGTTTTCCTTTTTTTTTCCTTGTCGAATTTTGTTTTTTATCATTCTCCTGGTAAAAACCTTCATCCAACTTCTCTCCCATTTTCTCCTCGAATTGCGTGTTGGTCCCACCCATCCGGTTTCCTTTTAGACCCTGCAACCCTTTTTTTGCGCTTGGGAAGAATGATTCTCCCCTGACCCTTTCCTTTTTTTTTTTCATGCTCTTTTCTGCTTCTTTCTCTTTTTTAGTTTGATAGGTTTCTGCGTTCCCTGTAGAATGTACTCCATTCTTCCCCCCCGATCACGCCCTAGATTATAGGTCCTGTACTCTTTCCTTTTGTAACGTGGTTTTTCTCTGGGTTTTTACCCCCCCCTTTTTCCTCTCCTTTAATGTTGGCTCTTAAATTTGGCACTACCCTCGGCTCTACTTTCCCCCCACTATTTTTTTCGCAGGCGCGTCATGACAATAAAAGGACTCCCCAAACCCACTGCCGCCATCTGCCCATCTTCTTGTCCCCCACAAAAACTAAACTCTTCTTTTTTTTTACGTTGGTGAGGTTATTTCCCCCTTCACCCTACGCTTTCTTGGCACAACTGCCCACCTCCATCGGAGGCTTCGCCCCCCGTTTCCGTTCTCGTTCAACGTTCCCCGGACTCCGGACTTTTTTCTCCCTCCAGCCCCCCCTTTTTCGCTTGGTCTAGTGCGATCGTCGCGTGGAGGGGATCCTTCCTTTTAAAACTATGTTTCTTTTGTTGATACCTTTGGGCGCGATGGTTTGTTTTTTTTAGTTTAATCCAGAAGATGGCACTGTAATGTCCCAATTGCTCCCCCCCCTAGTGATATTTGAGTGAGTTTCATTTCTTTCTAGACTAGCTTCGGCGCCCCCCGCGCCTGGCCTCCCTCTTTCACCCCAATCACGGCCCAAAAAAACTCCTCTCCGTCTTTATAAAGTTCTGCCTGACTCGTGAGCAGTGACGTTATATTCCCTTCCCTCAATCGCCCCCCCATGTCTACTGGACCACCCGTTGTGATTAGCACCCTGGGGGACCGCCGTAAGCATACTGAGCCAATGCATGACCGAATTTCATCCTGCCTGTTCTGCGGGTCCCACCGTTTTTTTTTCCCACCCTTCCCCAAGAGGTTTCCCACTCCATGGTTAATTTTAATCCACCCCCCAAACCTTGCACATCGTCTCGTTTTTTTTCTGGGTCACCCCCCGGAGGGTGGTGGACATTTTCCCCCTCCCGTTTTTTCAGGAACCGTTCGGGCTGAACACCCTCGAAGGTAACGCCCCGTTTCCCTGCCTTCCCCCGTTTTGAAGAAAGGGGTTTTTTGTCGGAGTTTGTTCTTTTTCTCGGATTCTCCGTTTTCCCATTGAATGGTTTGGCGTTTTCCTGTGGAGTGTGTCTGATTTAGTTGCGCTTGCCCTGTTAGCTGAACTTTTTCTTAATTTCCGCCCTTTTGGATCACCCTAGGAATCTGCTCCTTCTTTTGTGAACGTGAAGGCTCCCATCATTTTCTTATGTGTTTTCTCGCGGCTCGGTTGTTTAATTGGTTCTTTCGTTGGCCGCCCCCTTGTGGAGGAACCTCTATTTTTTTTTTGACCAAGTCACAGTTGTCCCTGCCCAATAAACCCGTGTCCTTTTTTTCTCTTGTTTCGTTGAGTGCCCCTCCGGTTCCTTCAGCGTCCGCCCTTTGCCTTCTTAGCCCCCCTGCGGCGCCTCGACCGTATACAAATCGATTTCTCTCCGATTGAATTGTGTTTCTCCGGGACCTTATAAAAAAGCCTTTTTTCCACCCCCTCTAATAAAGAAGAATCCCCCGTGTTTTCTTTCCATTTAGTCGTTTTCTTCCCAACGATCCCGCTCTTTTCTTTCATCATATCTTTCCTCCTCCTTTTCTTGTTGTTGTTTCTGATTCGCTAATGGGGAAAGAGTAGGGTTTTTTCCTCTCTTGACCGAGATTAGAGACCTCTGTTGGCGGCGGACCTCAAGTTTGACACATCGCTTTGATGTTCTTTTCCCCCCTTTCGACCCCGCTTTTTCATTCTTGCCACTTATTACTCTGAGGAGAGTTTGTGCGCCTCCAAGGGCGTTTCCTTTAAAGCGTTCCGGTTCCGCAGCCCTCGTTACTGAGAGGACAACGTGTATTGGACAGGGAACAGTAACCTGCTCGCCCCAAACGGCGCCCCCCCCCGAAGTTTCCTTTTACGCGCCGTCCCTCTGACACCCCCCAGTTTTTTTTTTTTTTTTTCAATTCGACTCTGCCAATCCCATCTTCAAGCCCCCTCTTCCTCTTTGGCTACTCAGGGCGGCCTGTGAATTCGGCGCGTCCCCCCCGTCTGAGGCTTCCTTCAAAAGCGTTCAAGGAAGTGTTCTCTCCCCCCCTGCCCAATGTCCCCCCTCTCAGCTCGCCCCCCCCGAATGAAAAACCCCGTGAGTTTCCACGGTTCGGCCGTGGAGCCACTTCCGCTTGGAAAGTTTTGTTTTGTCCCGTCCCCGTAAAGTAGAGGATGCGTCAAGTTTATCATAATCCGGGTTTACCCTTCCTCAACCTGCCAGCGCATAATGATTTGCTTCTGTTCTGGTCTTGCCCATTAGACACGCCACAAATGTTGTTACCCCTCTTGTGAAAAAGGGGTTATAAACCTTTGACACTAGGTTCCGGGTAATTTGCTGACGTCCCCTCTTCCCCCTTCAGTGCCGCGATGATGTCGGTTTTGGTGGGGTCGGCTTTTTTCTCCGATTGACCACGGTTGATTTTTTTTCTTTAAAGGAGACTGGCGATTAATTTCATAATCCTTTGGAACATCGCTTCCTCCTAGAGTTCTTTCTTTTTTGATTTCCACGATTTCTTTTTTCGTTCTTTTTTGGGACGTCTTGAACTTTTCCTTGACAGTCCAGGCGCACGGGAACGCTTGCGCTTTTGCTACGATGAGAGACAGACGCTTTTTAATATGTCACGGATGGATCTTTCCGGGGAAAATGTCGGCGTTATTCCTTCGTTTTTCTTTACATTGCCATATACCAACCTTTTTTTGACCCACCATTCCCGCCCTCCTTTCTCCCCCCCATCGTTTGCCAGTTTTTGTTTTTTCACCTCCCTTCATACCCTAGAATGATTTTTTTTCTCCCCAATCCTTACCCATTCTGAGGACGATTTTTAGTTTTCCCCCATATCTTTTAACTTTCCCTTCTTTTCCCTTGACCCGTTTCTCCCCGCAGCCCTCGAGTTTTTTTTTTGCCAGTTTACGATCAGCGTATTTCTTTTGACCCTCCATGAGTCTCCCCTCACAGGCTTGATAGTCTTTTTGGTGCCCCCGAGTTTCCCCCTCATGCTGTTTTGCGGTTGTTGTGTTTGTTGTCCTTGTGCTTGCCCGTCCCGTAAGCTCATTCCTTTTTGGAATTACGGCCCTCTGTGGTTAGTTCTCCCCGGGTCTACGTTTTAATGACATTGTCCCATCGTCCCCTCTTACGGCTATAGCCTCACCACCCCCCCCAGCTTTTTTGTTTTCCCTCCCTTTAAGTCCCTTGAGAAGGCGGACACTTCTACCCCCTGTCTCGTATTGATTCTGTCCCGGATGGAACACTTCTTTTTCCGCCTTATTACACCTGCACCCCAATTTTTCAAGTCTCCCAATCTCCTCCAGGAAGCCTGGATTTTCCTTATTATCTGGGGCCAGGCTTTTGTTTCCTTTGAGCGTCGCGAGTTTTTTACTTGGCCCCGTCGAATTTTAGAGTTCCCACCCATTAATCAGAATCCCCCCATTGTGCCTGGTTGGAACATTGTCCCTCTTCTTAGAACAGGCCCCCCCCCTCCTTTTCGGCGCCCAAATGCACTTCTGTGCGCAGATGGTTTTCTTCGTCCCAGACAGACTTTTTTTCCTTTGTTTGGAGCTGATTTGTGGACCTTTCTTCTTTCTCTCCCCGATCTTGGTTGATTTTTTTTTCCCGCTGTCCTTTTCATTTCCCCGGAATTTCCCCCCAATTTCTTCAGGGTCTTTTTATTCTCTTGTGAACCTTCTCTTGAACCGCACACCCCCTTCGGTTCGTCGTGACCCGCCTGTGACCCCCCAATGGAGAGCCGTGTTTCTTCAAGGTGGTCCCTCTTTTTTTTGCCTTGTTTTTCTTGGATAGGGAATGTTTTTGAGTCGCGCTAGTTTTTTTTTTTTGGGTCGAACCCCTTTTCCGCTGCCGAGTTAAGACCCCCCATTTCCGATGCTCCTTCTTTCTTTCCTTATATTTTTTTTTGGTTCCAGTCCCCTTCGGTTGAGTCAAACCTTGACCGCCCTTGTTGTTTTCCCTTCCCACCTTGATTCTTCGCCGCCGTCTACCCCTTTTTCCTGCCCATTACCACTTCCCCCCTTTTTTTGTCTCCTCCTAGAAAACATTGATTACGCCCCCCCCTCTGCTTTTCCCAGATTATTCCCCCCTTTGCAACCCCTGATTTCCTTCCTTCTTCCTAAGTTTGTTTTTTTGAGATCTCTTTTTGTTTCCCCATTATCTCCCGTTGATAGGGTTTCGTCTTTTCGCTCGGTAATTTTTGGCTTTATCTAGTTGTTCCCCTCCTTCGATTGGTCCCTTGGGATCCATTTCCTTTCGGTCTTATATAGGAACCGAAGGACCCTTGGTTGGAAAATAGGCTTGTCGTTCTCCCCCACCTCGTTTTTTTCTTTCCCACAACTCTCCGTTAAAAAACTGCTTTTTTTCCTCTTTTTCCCCCACAAAAAAGGTCTTCTATTTTTTTACGCCCCCCCCTTTTAAGGATCCTTCCCCCCCCTCTAATCTTTGTCCATCAGTTTTTTTTCCCCCCCCCCTCCTTTTTTCGCCCCATCAGTCCCCCACTAATGGCCCAACCCCTTTTTAGTCGTCACCCATCCGTGCCACCCCCCTTTGCCCCCCGTTGTTGTTTTGGAAGTAGTATTTGTCGTGCCCATAGCCATGATACCTTTAACTATTTTTACTCGTTAGGTATCTCCTCCCCTTTTTCCCCCCCCCCCCCTCGCCTCACAGTTTTCCCTGGTTCAGTTGTTCCGTCTAATGCCGCTCTTCCCCCCTTCACCTACGCGTATCTTCCAAATCCCGTGGACTTTCCACTCTTCCATGCGCAAACTGCTGTTTTTTGACCGTCCTCTGTTTTGCAATCCCCGTTGTTTTTCTTCCCTTCCCCGGCCTATTTCCTTTTTCTTTGTATCATTCATACATTATTTTCCAAACTCCCCCAAATTGCATGATTTTTTGCCCTCCCTCCTTCCCTGCTTACTTTTTCGGCGACTCGGCGTACCCCGATTTAAATGGTATGGCGTTCAAGTCCTTTTTCTTCTTTTTCTTCCCCAAGCTTCTTCTCTTTGTTTGGAGCTGCTTAGTTTGTGTACCTTTTAACTCTTTCTCCCTTTTTCGTTTCCTCCCCTTCTGGACCCTAAGCCTCAGCCGCGTACTCTCTCCCCCCCCCCTCCCTCACCAACCCTTAGACAAACAGTCCTTTTTGGTTTTTTTTTCCCCGTTGATCCCCCGTTTGAAACTTGTTCGGCCGCTCCTTTTTTTCCTTTTCAAGATCCGGCCAGATTTTACTTTTCCCCCCCGCTTTTTCCATCGCCCCCCCACCCACAGGGGCGCCACTTTTCGGAGCAAGCATCCCCCCCTTTTTTTTTTTTTCCATCTTTTTTCCCCCCAATATTTTTCTCTCGTGCCCCTCGCTGGTTCATGGTATGTCACTCACTAACGCTTTCCTTCACTTTCCCCCAAGCGTAGAGGAGACGATTTACCCCCTTTTCTTCTTTCTCCCGATCTTGTCACTTCCCCTTTTGTCCTACCAGCCGTTGCTCAGTGTCCAATTCTTTCGATTCGCGGCGTGGATTTTATAAGTGTCAACCCCCCCCCTTTCCTTTTCGGTTGTCTTCCATCTTTTCCGTCGATTTTTTTTTAGGGTTAGGAATTCTTTTCCCGACCGAGTCCCCCCTTGTAATACAATTAAGTTTTTCCTCCTTTTTTTTTTTGCGTCCTTCTCTTCGTCTATCCCTTCGATTTTTTTTCCCCTTTTCCCCTTTAGGCGTTCCCACATTCGTCGGAATGTCCCCATCGGTCTTCCCTTTCTTTTCCACTTCTTTTTTTCCGGGTGGACAAAAAGCGATCCGCGATTGATCGTACCACGCCTATGTATAGGTCTGACTGTTCCACAAACCATTCTCATCCTAATTTTATACGTACAGTCTCCCTGTTTGTTTTTCATTCTCCCCCCCCCTTTAGACTAAACCGTTCCGTGCAAAGAATAATTAGGGTCATACGGCTATCTTCTCTATTGCTGTATCCAGAGATTCTTCCCCCCCAGTACCCACATTTCAATTGGTTCCCCTTTTTAGTGTACTCAAAACCGGATTTTTTTTCTTCCCCCCCCTTAATTCGATTCGTGCGCCGTCCCCGGCTCTCATTTAACCTCCCCCTTCTCTGACGAGTTGTCTTTTCAAAACCCAGTGTTCACCGTCCTTTCCTTCCTTTCTTTTTTAACCCCGTGGAACTTTTTTGATACCAATGGTTTTTTAGGCGTATAGTTGGGTATTTCCAGAGGCTTGTTCTGCTTTTCTTGACATGGTTGGGTATTGGTTTTTGGAGTTTGCCTTATTTTTTCACTGGACGTTTTCCTTATTTTTTTTTTCCCCGTCCATTCCTGAAGAACCCCCTCTTGACTATAGGATCTAGGGTGTTATTTTGAACAGCTCCCCCTGAGGGACCTCCGTAGGTTTTTTTTTCTGGTTACTTTATTCGTTGAACGGAAAATTGTTTTTTTTTTTTTCTTCTTTTTCGGAAGTAAAACTCTTCCCTGTCCCACAGTTTTCGTCAGTAGTATTCTATTCCTCGGTTTTTTCGAGTTGTCTCGGTTTCGGTTTTTTCCCGCTCCGGCAGACTCCTTCACCATCGTATGCTTTTCTCTTCGTGACCTGAGTGGGTCGCGTTTTTTGGGACTGTCAAACTTTTTCCCCCAATGCTGACTGGAAGCATACCCCCCCCTTTTTCACGTGCGCGCCCCTCGACTTACTTTTCCCCCCCCCCGCCCTATATTACGGCGTCCATCTCTTTCCTCCCCGGGTTGTGATTTCGGTAGACTCCTTTGTCCCTTTTTAGAAATTTTTTTCTTTTTGACGGGCGATTCCCTGCTGCGGTTGAAGTGGCGGACCCAGGCGTACCCCTTTGAGTTACTTTTCCCCAAAGTAGGCACCCCCCCCTGTTTCTCAATGGGTTCTCGTCTCCGGAGTGTTACTTCCCTGCTTTTTGCTCTTGCCTGCGGTCCTTCTACCCGGTGCCCCTTTACGTCCGGAACGGCACTGAATTAGTGCCTTTCCTTTTCTTTACTTAGATAGAGTGTTTCCACCGCCCCCCCATTTGGCTTCCCCACAGTGCCCCTGCACTGAAGAGACTTGCAGCAGCCCTGTGTCCCCTTTCCTCCCTCCCCACCATTTGAGGCACTCGTGATCCAACCTTTTGTGGGTCCCCCCCCTCATGCCGCCCCCCCCCCCCCCCCCCCCCCCCCCCCCACTGTGCCCCCCCCCCCCCGGCCCCCCCCGCCCCCCCCCCCCCCCCCCCCCCCCCCCCCCCCCCCCCCCCCCCCCCCCCCCCCGCCCCTCCCCCCCCCCCCTCCCCCCCACCCCCCCCCACCCCCCCCCCCCCTGTAGATGTTTGCCCACTCACACCCCACTCAATCCGATGCCAACGCCAATCCTGATCTCCCCCCCACACCCCCCCCCCCCCCCCCCACCCCCCCTTCCCCCCTCCCCCCCCCCCCCCCCC
>Ga0179593_1681498_pt1 | contig 10839 bp, 14 predicted proteins | sample CZODoug2_1_08_16_FD_185931 | JGI IMG/M metagenome (GOLD analysis project Ga0179593, IMG submission 185931) | Vadose zone soil fungal communities from Angelo Coast Range Reserve, California, USA - CZODoug2_1_08_16fungal (PacBio error correction) | ecosystem: Environmental > Terrestrial > Soil >... | reverse complement strand
ATGGCTCCTTTCCTTTCCTTTCTCAGTGGCAAGAAGGGTCTCCCCCCTTCCCCCTTTTTTTTTCCCTTTTCGATGGACGAGTCACGCGCGCCGTCCCTCCTTTCCTTTTTCTTGCCCCTCCGCAGACGACCTTGCTGGCCCTCGTTTCTTTTTTTTTTTTTGCCGCTCACTTCGCCACGCCGAAGCGGCGGCCTCAGGCTGCTTCTTTGTACTTTGGCCCTTGTAGGTGTCGTTTGTTGGGTTTCCTTTTTTTTCATTTTTTTGTGCGATGCAGAGGGATAGATAAGTTTCTTGTTCTTTCTCAGGACCTCCTCACCGAGGCTGCTTCCACATGGCCGCCTTCTTCTTTTTTTCTCGATTCGCCAAAAGTGCTCAAGAGATCTGCCCCTTTTTTTCACTCTTCTTTTTCCCCTGTGCGCGACAGAGGAAGCTGTCCCTCTTTTTTTTCTTGCTTGCAAGCGCGGCGAATAGACCCCACCCCGGCCTCCCCCCCCTCTTTTCTTCCCATTGTGGGCCGGGCGATGAACCTCCACCTTCTGTGCGAGAAGTACTGGCAGATGACGGCCCCCCTCTTTTCAGCAGTGTCTCCCGCGGCCTTTTCTTCCGCTTGCGAAAAGCGATGGAAAAAGCAGACTCCCCTCCCCCCTTCCTCGGCGCAGTGGCGTGAATTCCCATCCCTTCTTTTTTCTCTCGTACCCCGCAAACAGGCTGCGAGGACTCTGTTTTTTTCGGTCAGGCTTCCGTGCCTCCCTGTTCTCTCGTGCAAATAGTAAGGGATTTCCCCCCTCCCTTTTCCGAATGGAGGTAGGCTTTGGCCCCCTCGTCATGACAAAAGAGAAAGGGGCCAACCCCCTCCCTCCCTTCCGAGGAAAGTGATCCCCACCTTTTTCTTTTTTTTTTCCCCAGACAAGACGAGAAAAAAAAAAAGGTAGAACCTTCTTTTTTCTCTCCGCCCAGGGAAAAATTTTCAGTTTCCCCCTTCTTCTTTTTCTCTCACTCGATGGAAGGCCGCTCCTCCCCCTTTTTCCTTAAATCCCGCGGATAAGGTAATTTCATATCTTTTTCCTCACCGAAGAAAAGTTGAAAGAGGAAATAAAGCCTCTTCCCCTTTTCCCCTGCGGGTGCGAGTAGAGGGGGTTCGTCCCACCCCCTTTCCCCCCTCCCTCTCCCTTCAGGAAGGAGCTCGGTGGAGTAGAATAAAGTCATTCCTCCCCCTTCGAAGGTCACGATGACCATTTTTCCCCTGTTGTTGTTGAGAGAGATGAGAGGGTAATAGATGAATAGATGAGAGTGGCCTTCACTCTCTTTTTTTCTTCTTACCTCCTCCACCGAGCGACTGCAAGAAATTGTCCCTTTGCATCCCCCCTTTCCGTTTCTTTTCCCCCTGCGACGCGAAAGAAGGTGGCTTTCTTCTTTCCGTTTAATCTGAGGGAGGGAATATTTTCTCAGTTTTCCCCCCCTTTTTTTTCTTCTTTCCCTCGTCAATGAAAGGATAAGAGGGATTTTTTCCCTCCCCCTCTCCCTTAGCTCTCGTCATAGAGTTAGCCCCGTTCTCCTCTTTCCCTACAGGGGTAAGGGAGGAAGAGGGAGCTTCTTTTTCTTTTTTTCTCTCGGGAGGGTTCTTTTGCCTCCCCTTTTTTTGTTCAGGGAGAAAGTGCTCTCCCTTTTCTTTTTTTGTGGGTGCCCTGCAGCTATGCGGAGCATGGGAAGAACGCGACTCCCCCCTCTTTCTTTTTTCCCCCACGCCCTGACGAAGGGGAACTTTTTTCTTCTCGCCATGTATGCAACGGAAGCCCTGCTTCTCCTTTTTCCCTCCCTTTTGGCGGGGTACGAGATCCTCTTTTTCTTTTTTTCCCTTCTCCTGACTATCACAGCTTCGGGGAGAGTGGAACTCCTTCTTCCAGGGGAAAGAGATGGAGAAGATTCTCTTCCTTTCCCCCCGTGAGGAAAATGATGATCCTTTTTTCTTTTCACGCGGGAAGATGATGAGGTGCACTCCTTCATCTTCCTCGTTCTGTGGCTGACGGGTGGGTAGAGGCCTCTCTTTCCACTTCCCTTCCATTTTTTCCCCGAGGCATGATGAGAACTTTCCCCCCTCCTCCCTTTGGTCGCATCAGCCAAGATGGGGGCTTCCATCCTTTTTCCCTTTTTATTTTCAGTACATAAAGGACGTAAAAGTGTGCCTTTTTTCCTCCTTTTTTCCTGCTGCTACGGCGGCCAAGCAAAGGAGAAGTGACGCTCCCCTTCTCCCCCTCAGACGTGGCAGTACAAAAGAAAGAAGAAAAAGAGAAAGACCAGTCTCCCTTTTTCTTCGGAAAGATAGGAGTGGGGTCTAGTTTTTTTTTCCTCTTTTCGTGCTGCGGAAGGTGAAAAGCGCCTCCCTCCTCCCTCCTCCCTTGCCATTCGTCCTGAAGACATTCCCTGCGGTTCTCTTTTCTTTTTTTTCTTGCCACGAGAAAGGATGAGATAGAAGAGAGTTAAGCTTTCCCCCCCTCCTCCTCAGTTGTTGTGGTTGATTCTCCTTTTCCTTTTAATTCGCGTAGATATAATGAATGGACCTTTCCCCCCTCCCCTTCCCCTCAGAAATCTCGAAAGTAAAGAAGGGTGATCTGTCCTTCTTCTTTCGCAGAGCGGAAAAGAAGGGAAGATTCCTTCCTCTCCCCTTTTCAGCAAGACAATTGAGGGAGAGTTTATGGATTTTTATTTTCCTTCGTTTTCTCCCTTTTCTTCCCCCCACTTAACGCCAAGGAAGAGAGAGGGAAGGAATGAAAGGGCTGCTTCCACTTTCCCTCCTTTGCTTGCTCGGTGTAGGAAGATTTTGGTCTTTCCCCTGCTTTCTTCTTTTTCCTCGACGGTGAGGGAGGAGAGGGAAGAGGGCTCTCTCCCCCCCCCCTTTTTTTTTTCTTGCAGGACCGAAGAAAACTTTTCTTTTACCCCTTTGGTACGGAGGATGTAATGCTCCCCCCCTCTCTCCCCTCCCCCATTCCCCCTTTTTATGCCGAACCACGGGTGAGGGAAGCCCCTCCTCCGCAGAAGGAAGTACTCTCTTTGCGCCGTGAATAAGGAAAGGGAAAAAATTTTTTTCAAAAGGAAGTCCTGAACCTTCTTTTTTTTCCCTTTCTCCTACCGAATCATAGGAAAGGAGGGGAGAGAAGGCAATGGACTCGGGAAGTCTTCGATCCCCTCCCTTTTCCAAAGAGGAGAAGAGAGAGAGGGAATCCCCCTCTACTTCCCCTTCTCCTCAGCTGGGGAAAGAGAACTCGATTTCTTTTCCTTCCCCAAGTCGGAGGGGAAGAGCCTCCCCCCTCCCCTCCGTAGCTGGGAGGAAACCCCACCTTCCCTTTCCCCTTTTCCGGAGCGCTTTTCCTTGCAGAAAGGGAGAGAAGAACGTTAGAATTCCCTTTTTCTTCGGAAGGAGGTGAAATTCTTTTTCCTCTTTCTCGATGGAGGTAGAGTTGAAAATGAAGAATAGATCCTTCCTTCTTCCCGGGAAACAAAAGACGCGCTCTTCTTTGTTTTCTTTTCCCTGGTCGACTGAGGAAGAAGAACACCCTCCCTTCCCTTCCAAGGAAGAGAAAAGGATTTCCTCCTCCTGAGAGTACTCCCCCCTCCCCCCCCCCCCTATGACGAGGCAAAGATAGAAAGCGTTTCTGGCTCCTTTTTCCGGTAATGGAGAGGTAAGGAGGTGGCCCTTCCCCTCCTTCCGCGGCCCTCAAGAATCCCTTTTCTTTTTTCCATTTTTTTTCCCAGTTCGGCCAAAAGGCGCGGGCGCGTGAGTCTTTCTTCGGGTCTGCACTCATAGATGACGTTCTTCTCTTCCCCTTTTCTCGTCGTACTCAAGGAAGGGCCTCCCACTGCTCCTTTTTCTTTCCCCCCTCGAAGTCATCGATGACAAGAGCATCTCTCTTACATAACCCCTTTTTTTTTTCTTTTCCCCTTCGCTGAGAGTGACGGAGAGATGCTAGAGGGGGGGGTTTTTTTTTTTTATTCCGACTCACCGAGGAGACCTGCCGCAACTTCTCTTCTGGACCCTCCTCCTTTTTTCCCCTCCCCGCACGCGAACGCGAAAGACAGGTTTTCCCCCTCCCTTTTTCCCTTTTTTCACGTGTCTTCTGTTGGCACCGGAAGGCCGTCACTTTCCCCTTCTCTCCCCCAGAGCCAAGGCAGGGGGAGGGAGGAGCGTAATCTCTTTCTCCCTTTTCCTTCCCTTGGTCCGGGCGGCCGAAGGGCGCTGCTTATTTTTTTCTTTTTCTGGTTCGGGCTGCCGCAGGCGACCATTGCGGGATTCCCTTTCTCTTCCTCCAGCGCGGCGGGTGTTTCATTTTTCTTTTTTCCCCCCTTCTGCGCATGGGCCAATCTCCCTCTTCCTGGGAAGAGCATACTTTTTTTCCCCTGGAAGAAGGGTCACGCTTTTTTTCTGCTGCCCGGCGCTGATAGAAATGTAGGAACTCGCCTTTTCACAGAGATAATAAGGAAGAATGGTGGAGGGTTTCTTATTCCTCTCTCTTTTCGGGGATGGAGAGGCCCACTTTTCTTTTTCCCCCAAGATAGGGAGAGGGAACTCTTTTTCCTTCCCTTACTCCTTTCCTCCCCCCAGCGCGCTCGGAGGAGCCCTCGTGCTTCTCCTCTTCCCCTTGCGGCATAGAAGAGGACTCCTCTCCTTCTCGGCGGTGAATAGAAATTTCAACCCCTCTTTCGGATTAATAGGGAGGGGATGAAGGGTTTTTTTCTCTCCTTTTTTTTCCTGGATTCAAAGACGAGCCCGAACTCTTGCTGAGGAGAAAAGGAAGGCCCCTTTTTCTTTTTTCTCCATCAGCCAGCTGTGGAAGTCCTTTCCTCTTTTTCTTGGAGGCAGCTAAATAAAAGCAAGTACCCATTTTTCCTTTTCTTTTTTCTTTCCTGCTGCTCCGGCGAAAAGAAAAGGATACCTCCCCCCCCTTTCCCCCCCCTCTCCTTCGCCGAGGGAAATAAGAATCGGGAAGTCAAACAGCCCTCCCTCCGCCCAGTACAGAATCAAATCGAAGTGGACGCTCCCATCTTCTTTTTTTTCCTTTTTTTCTTGGCCAGAATAGAAGAAAAGCCATCCTCCTTCCTCCCCCTTCCGGTTGCACGAGAATTCCTCCTATTCTCCCTCTCCATAGTAATGAAAGAAGGAAACCTCTTTTTCTCTCATTTCTTCCACTTTTTTTGGTATGTTAGGAGAAAGGGGAGAAAAGGATGAACTTCTCTCCTCTTTCTCCTTCCTTTAAGTGGTCCCCTGATCCCCTTCCATTCCCCCCTCATCAGTTGGTGTTCTTCCTTCCTTCTCCCGGGAAGGAAACTTTTCCCCCCCTTCTCCAGGAGAAGTTTTAAATCTCTCCGGGCGCCGAAATATAGAAAGTCAAGACGGGGGCTTTCCGTGGGACGATGGAAGCTGATTTCCTTTTTTTTTTCTTTTTTTCCTCGAGGGGCAAATAAAGAAGAACGACCTTTTTTTTTTTTTTTTTTCCTCTTTCGGGGCCGCTCAATAAGAAAAAGAATCCCTCCCTTTTTTTTTTCCTTTTTTCTTTCTTTTTTCTTCCTTGTAAGGAGGGATTGATAGTTTCTTTTTTCTTTCTCTTCCCTCGGAGAAGGAGCCTTTGGGTTTTTTTTTCCTCTTTTTTTTGATGGCGCCGGAGCAAGAAGGAAAGACTCACCTCCTTTCCCTCCCCCCCCTTCCGTCTGATGTAGGAAATCTCTTACCCTTCCCCTCTTTGCTGATGAAGAAAAAATGGTGAGGGCCTTTTCCCTTCTCTCCCCCCTTTCTGGGGCGCGGTGAATAGCGGCCTTTTTTCCTCGAACAAAAAAAGGAAGAAAAAGCCAGTTCTCCCCCCCTCCCCCCTCTCTCCCCCTCTTCACCGAATCCCCGGCCCCCTTTTTCCCCCTTCGATGAAGGAAGCGATGAACTCTTTCTCCCTTTCCTTCCTGCGAGCGCCGCTGAGAAGAGCCAACTCCTTCGGTGGAAAAGAGAAAGAGATGTGATCTCCTTTTCTTTTCACGGCGCAATCCAGAGCCTTTCTCCTTTCCGCAAAAGGACAAATGAAGAGGAGCTCCCTTTTTTCTTTTGCATACATGGCGAGCAGCCCGTTCTTCCTTTCGTGAAACTAGGAAGGGCGGGAAATCCTGACGCCGTAAAGGATATCCCTCTTTTTCCCTTTCGCGTTGGGGGAAATGCCTCCCTCTCCTGTTGAAAAAAACCGCCCCCTTATGTCCCTTTCCCGTTGCTAAAGAAAATGGTAGACTGCGGCATCCTCCTTTTCTTCTGTCCCCCCCCCCAAGGTAGAAAAGGAAGCCGTTTTTCTTTTTCGGCAGGGAGTAAAAACGAACTCTTCCCCCTCACGAGAAGAGCCCCCCTCCCACTTTTTTTTTTCCCCCTCTTCTCCGGTTCAGTGAAGAGGTCCGGAAGGTGGCCTCCCTCTCCTTTCCTCGATGAAAGTGACGTGGGATTCTCCCGTAGAGGAGGGGTTCCCCTCATTTTTTTCAGCGGGTCCGACTTTCTTTTCCTTTTTCCCTCCGTGCAGGCCTCCAAGCGCGCGAGAATCTCGCCGTCACGCCCTCTTCCTTCCCTTCTCTTCCTCCTCCTCAGTTGTTGTTGTATTTTTTTTTTCGCCTTCGATGAGCGTGACGAGAGGATGCTCGCGGCGCAGTGTTCTTCTTTTTTTTTTCCTCCTCGCCTGACGCACTGGTAGTGCAGATTCACTAATTTCCTTTTCTTTTCCCCTCCAGGGGAAGAACGTGCAGAAAAAGTCCTTCTCTTTTTCTTTTTCCCCTGTCGGAGTTAGGAAAAACTTCGCCACCTTCTATCAGCGGGACTCTCTCTCCTCCTTGGCGGAGAGGATTAGTCAATCTCTTCTTTTTTTTTTACGCCATGAAGAAAGGAGGTCCTTTTTTCCCGCGGCCTGGTCGAACTGTTTTTTCTCCTGCTGACGAAGGCTCCCCCCCCCCCCCTTCTCTGCCCGGGGAGGAGAAAGACGCTTTCGGTGTGAGGTCCCGGCGTCTTTTCCCTTCTCCTTTTTCCAACGAGAAGCTCGTCCTTCCTCCTGACGAGGCCACTCCTCCTTCCGCGGGGTGGCGTCTTTCTGCCTTTTTTTTTCCCCTTTTCACGCGGCCCGGAACAGAGCTCCTCGGCAGCCTTTTTTTTTCTCTCGCGCCCCGGCTCGGATGGCGATGACGCAACTTCTTTTTTCCCCCCCCCCTTTTTCACGCGGTCGCGGTGGACAATCGCGGACGCATCTTTTTTTTTTTTTTCCCCCTGCTGCACGCGGCCGGGCATAGCAGAAACTTCCTTTTCTTTCCCCCCCGGTGCATAGAAAGGGCCCACCTTTCCCTTCCCGCTTTTTTTTTCGAGGCAGCAGAGCTGCCATGGACCCCTTTTTTCCTCCCCCTCCCTTTTTTGTAAGAGGTTCTTCCCCCCCAGGGGGTATTTCTTACTTTTTTTGAAGATCTAGGGACACGTGGCTCCCTTCTTTCCCATCAAGCCGTACCCAGGTGAGTGGGCCAGGCCTTTCTTTCTTTTTTTTCCTCCAGCACCGGATCGAGCACGCGCCCGTCGGTCCTTCGCCGAGGCCATAAGCCTTCTCCTCTTCTCCGGCAACACAGTACAGCCTCCCTCCTCCTTTTCCCTTCTTTTTTCGGCCGTGAGCGCCCCGCAATAGCCGACCATCCAGACCCCTCTTTTCCGGTGCACGAGAATGAAGAAGGATCAATGCGTCCCTTCCCTCTTTTTTCCCCTCGTCCTGCAACGAACGGAAAAACGGTTTCCGTGTCTTTTCTTGGCGGAACAGGATGTGACACTGAGCCAGGATGAGATCGCTCTTCCCCCCTGAGCCAGATAATCTCTTTTCCTTCCTCTTTTTTTTCCCCTCAGGGAAATGAACTTCCGCGTCGACCTTTCTTGCGCCGACCATCTCGCACGTCAGCTTCCGTCTTTTTTTCCTCGCCGAGACGCAAAGGGAGAAGCTGAGGATTTCCCCCCTTAAAGCACGACATTGATGGGAGAGTGGTTCCTCTTTTTTTTTTTCCCTCTTCAATTAGAAAAGAAGAGGTGAAGGCTTTGAAGGGATAGGCCCGTCTTCCTTTTTCTTCTTTTTTTTTTGTAGGAGGCTGTTTCTTCCCCCTCCCTCTCTTTCTCCCCGAAGGTGATGGAGGAGATGGACGCTTACGCGTTGTGGCAGACGGAGCCCTTACTCCCTTTTTTTGGCTGAGCACAAAAGGCCACACTGGGTAGTTCCTTCTCTCTTCTCCCCGTGCCTCCCCACAGTGGCTGATGCCGCCCCCCCCTTTTTCCCTGGTGCGCCGCCAGCAGGCACCTGCCCCCGTGTTTTTTCCCTCTCCTTTGCAAGAGAGGAGGAAGAGAAAACCAACCCCTCTCTTTTTCCTTTTGACCATTTTTTTTCTTTCCCTTGCCCGCATGCATCGGCCCGAGTTTTTTCTCTTCTACTCGGCGATGCGTCAGTCTTTCTCCTCCAGGCAAAGAGAGCGACGCCTTATTTTTCCCCCCTCCGTACCGCGTTCCACGAGAAAAGAGATGTGCTTCCCGTCTCCTTTTTCCCCACTCTCTGGGTAGAGAGATACGCTTCCCTTTTCCTTGCGCAGTCATTCTTCCTTTTCCTTTTCCTTTGCCGGGCAGAAGAGCAAACCACCGTCTCTTCAGGCGGCAAGTAATGACGTTGGGTCGAGTTGTCTGCTTCCTTTCCCTTCCCGCGTGAACCCCCCCTCCGATGTCTTCCCCTTTTCTCACGTGCTCCCGGGACAATGTAGCTGCGGGGCAGCCGTCCCCTTTTCCTTCCCCAGGTCGACCAGGCAGCGCCCGGTCCTTTTCCTCCTTCCCTCAGGGCACGTTCCCCGCTTCCCTTTTCTGAGAGCCGCTCCGCCCCCTTTCGTTTTTCCTTTTCCTCCTTCCCGCGGATACGGGAATTGCAGTCCGTCTTCCCCTTTTTTTTTTTCTTTCGCCCGAGGCACCATAAAGTCGCCTCTTTTTTTTTTTTTCGGCAAGTTCGGCAACTTCTTTTTTTTTTGGGGTATGCAAGTCCTCCCTTCCGCCTTTTCTTTTCTTTCCTTTTGAGTCGTAATCCAAGGCAGGCACCTCCACTGCCTTCCCTTCCTTCTTTCTTTCTCGATGACCAGCCTCATCGATATATTTTCACTCCGTTTTTTTTTCTCTATGACTAGATGAGCGTGACGGCGAGAGCTCGCGGCGCAGTGTTTTTTTTTTTTTCTTTTCCGCACTGTCAGGTGCAGATTAAAGTCTTTTTCCTTCATCTTCCTTCGGACCCCCGCAGACGAAGCGCCCGCCCTTTTTCCCCCTTCCCCCTTCACGTTTCATTGATGGAGGGACTCCTTTCACTTTTTTTTTTTTCTCCCCCCCCTCGTACAATTGAAAGGATCCGGGGATTCTTCCCTCTTTTTTCCCCCCTTTCTTAGAGGATAGTAATAGAGTTATCCATACTTTCTCCCTCCCTGAGAAAGGGGAAGGGGGAAGAATTTCTTTCCCTATTTCTTTTCCTGAGGGAAGGTTAGGGATGCCCTTCTTTTTTATCCCCCATTCGGACGGGGAGGAGAAGACCCTCTTTCTTTCCCGGGCGCGGGGAAGAAGAAGCCTGAACTCTTTTCGAGAATGGAAGAGAATGAAGGGAACTTCCATTTTCTTTTTTTCCCTTTTGTGGAGCTGATGAAGGATGATAGACCTTGTCTTTTGCTCCCCCCGAGATAATAGGAAGAATGGTGGGGGGTAAGAGATAGCGACTTCTTTTTCCTTTTCTTTCGGACGATCATTTTTTTTTTTTTTTTTTTTCCCGGGGCCAGCGCTGGCGCAGCGGCGCTCCCCTTTTCTCTTTTCCCCGCGGCCGGCTCGCCGAGCTTTTTCTTTCATCGCCCGGTTTTTTTTCCCCTATCCACCCTTCTTTTTTGATGACGGGTGGGTCCCGCTTTTTTTTTTCTTCTTCACCGGAGCCCCAGAAGAGTTGGTCGCGGCCTTTTCTCCCTTTTTTTTCAACAGGGGGGTACGCCGCTCTCCTTTTCCCCGGTGGCGAATCGAGGAGAAGTACATCAAGCCGTTACCTTTTTTTTTTTTCCTTTTTTTCTCTTTCTCCGAGCGCCAGCACCGGATAGAGCCGTTCGGCCCTTCGTTCCTATTGACATTCAGCATGGAAGAAACAAGCCCGCCGACACCGCTCCCCCCTCTCCTTTTTTTTTCTCCTTGCAGCCGGCACGCTCGGCGTGGAGGGTCTTGAGTTTTTTTCCCCCTCCAACTCGCCGCAAGGTCGTGTTTTTTTTTTTTTTTCTTTTTTCGGTGCAAGCGCATTGCGGCTTCCCTCTGTCAGTTTTTTTTTTTTTTCTTCCCTTGTCAGGACACGTAAGGCCACCCGGGGACTTTTTTCTTCTTTCCCTCCCGGATGTGCCAAGAAGAAGGATGAGTCTCAGATCTTTTTTTTTCTCTTATCTCTTTGAAGAAGAAGAGGTGTTGTTTTTTTCTCTTTCTTGGATCAGGGAAAGGACCCTTTCCTCAGTGGAAAAAATCGGGTCGCAACGGGGATCTCCCTCCTCCCCCCCCCCGGTGAGAGGGAAAGGAAGATGGCAGCTCTTTTTCCTCTCCCGGATTTCTTTCTCCCCCTTGCTGGCGAGTTTCTGGATGGCTGCGCTCGGCTCTTCTTTCCGGCCTGCAGGGATGAGGCCACGGCGAAGGGGAGGCTTTTCCCTTTTGGCGCGGGCTGGGTGACGGCCAGGCTTTTTTTTTTCTTTCTTCTTCTCCGGGCTCGATACGGTGAGGGCGCGGAGCAGCAGTCCTCTTCCCGCCACTGGGTACGGATCGTGATGTACTGC
>Ga0179593_1653474_pt1 | contig 10839 bp, 18 predicted proteins | sample CZODoug2_1_08_16_FD_185931 | JGI IMG/M metagenome (GOLD analysis project Ga0179593, IMG submission 185931) | Vadose zone soil fungal communities from Angelo Coast Range Reserve, California, USA - CZODoug2_1_08_16fungal (PacBio error correction) | ecosystem: Environmental > Terrestrial > Soil >... | reverse complement strand
TAGACCCCCTCTCTCCTCTTCTCCCCCCCTTTTCTTCCCTTTCTTTCCGCATTAAGCAAAATAAAGGATCACGTCTCCCTTTCAAACGCTACTCTTTCAACCCCCCACGGAGGATGAGAGTCTCTCCCTTCTCCCTTTCCCTTCCCCCCCAGCAGACCGGGCAACCAAACGCTGCCCCAATTTCCTCTTGAATTTTCTTTTTTTTTTTTTTTTTGGTGGGCGGGTTTTCCCTTTCTCCTTTCCCCCTTTTCTTCCCTGATGGATAGCGTTATAAATCCGATCACAATCACTCCTTCTTCTCCTTTAACTCTTCCTTCCCCCTTACGATCACTAAAAAAAACGACCCTTTTCCCTTTTTTTTTCTTTCCCCCTCTTTCCATAGGGGAGAGGTACAAAATTAAGATAGAGTCCCCCCTGAGCCTTATTTTTCCCCACTCTCCCCGGATATAATTATTTTTTTTTCCCCTTCCTTCCCGATAAGAGAAGGAGAACTTTTCTCTCCTCCCCCCTGAAAGAAATAGACCAACCCCCCCCCCCCCCCCTCTCTCTTTTACTCACCTTCTTTTCTTCTCTCCTTTTTGCGATGTAGTGTGAAGAAATTTTTCCTTTTCTTCCTCCCTTTCTTTTTGTAGAAAAAAAAAGAAGAGACAGACACTCCTCCCCCTTTGATAATTTTTTTACCCTCTCCTTTTTCTTTTTTTCTCTCCCCTTATGAGAGATTTCCCCCTTTCCCTTTTTCTTTTCATAGAATTTTGTAGGGGTTCATTCCTCTTCCCGACTTTCTTATCTCCCCCCCTCTACCATCTGTGGGTATTAGGAAATTAGTGACCTATTTATACTTCCCCCCTTGGGGCGATTGGTGCAATGGTAGGATTTTTTTCCCCCAATCCCCCATCTTTCTTTTTTCCCCCTTTTTTTCCTTTTCCCCGTATCAGGTTTCATTACGAGAATGATAGTGCCTTTCTCTTTCCCTTCCATTGCCGCTGATAGGAGCGATTTTTATCTTCATCTTTAAAATTTCCCCCCCCTCCCTTCCTTTCTTCACTTTTTTTCTCCGAAAGCAAGTATGCCCCTTTTTTCCCTGCCGCCTCCTGCGCGTCGAAGACGATGTGAAAGATTGGACAAAGATGTTTTTTCCCTTTCTTCTGCGACACATCGGAATACTACTCTATCTTCCTTTTTCTGAACTCTTGGTTTCCCCCCCTTACCCCCCTTTTCCCCTCGGAGAAGACATCTCTCCCTTTCTTCAACTATTGATATGATTGTCTGGCCTATTATTGTCTTCCTTTTCTTCCCATAAAGCTTTCTCTTCCCTTTCTCCTTAGGCGCGTAGGCGCAACTGGACTTTTTCCCCCCCTTTTTTTCCCGATGTATGAGGACGCCTAGTCCTTTTGCTTCTCCCTTTTCTTTATCCGAAGAGGAGAGGACTTTTTCCTCTTTCCTTCTGTTTCTGCCGATCAAGGAAATTTTCATTCGGCCACACTCTCCTTCCCTTCCTCTGATCCCTTTTCCCCTTCCCTCTGTAGTAGGTAAGAGGAAATTTAAAGAATACCCCTCCTTCCTTTTTCTCCTTCTTCGTGTAAGAGTTCAGAAGGGACTCCCCTTTTTGGGCCGGTATTCCCCCTCCCGAAACGGAGATTTTGAATTTTCCCCTTTTTCACAAAATGGTACATATGGATTGACTTTACATTCTTTCTCTTTTTTGTTCCCTTCCCTTCCCCCCCACGGATTCGCTTTCCCGGACATCCCCCCTTTCTTTTCCCTCCTTTTCCTTTCCTCCTTCTTCATGATCAGGAAGAGGTCTCTCTTTTTTTATAGTTAATGCATTTCCCCCCCCCTTTCTCCCCCTCTTCCAATAGAGGTAAGTAGTGGGGAAGGATTTCCCCCTTTCTTTTCGGGGAAAATTGTTTCACCCATCCCCCCCCTCCCCCTCATTTGATTCCCCTCTTCTACTCAAATAGAGTTGAGGAATGCCCCTCCTTTCCCTTTTCTTAATGAGAGTCCCACCCTCCTTGGGGAACCTTCCCTCAGAAAGACCCCTTCCTTTCATTATGATGACGCTTCCTCCTTCTTTCCCCATCCGTTTTCCTCTTTTCTTTTTTTTCCCCCCGTCTTTGATGTCGAAAAAGGCTCTTCCCCTCCTAGTAGGAATCTTCTTCCCCCCCCCTTCCAAATAGTAGGATTGAGTTGTCATCACCTTTGAATTTTTTTTTCGAGAGTTAGATTCTTCGAAAGCTGAAGACTCCTTTTTTTTTCCCCCCCCCAATTATCATTTTCTCCCCCCTCTTCAGGAACAAAGCCAAAGAATCACTTTCCCCTCCCCCCCCTTTTTTTTTTTCCTTTCCTGCGCAGACAATAATCAGCGCGGAACCTCTGCCCTCCTTTTCGCCCTCTTTTTTTCTTCCCTTCATAATACGTTAATAAATAGAAAGCCCCCCTTCCTTTCCCCTTCTTCACGATCACAAAAGCCATTCGTCCCTGTCGTGTCTCCTTCCCTTGCCCGGGCCAGAGCGATGTGAGATGAATGTGTTTCTTCCTTCCCCCTTCCTTTTTACGTTATCACCCGGGAAGAATCCCCCTTCGAGTATTTTTCTTCCCCCCCTCCCCTTTTTTTTTTTTCTAGAGGATATAGAAAACCTTTTCTTTTTTTTTTTCCTTCTTACGGGTGGAGACACAAGCTTCTCCTCCTTTTTTTTCCCTCCCCATCCACCCCCCTTCCCCCCCCTCCTTTGTCCCGGGCAAGTGCTTTCCTCCCCTTTCCCGGACGGATGCTTGTGTGATAGGTCATCATTTCTCCTTTTTCCTTTGTGGGGTTCTTTTTCTTTTTCTAGCTTTGTAAGATGAAATTTTTCCTCCTTCCCCTCTCTTTAAGAGTTACAGCGCGATGATTCCCTTCGAATTCTTTTTTCCTCCCCACGATGGATTTTTTCCTTTTCGGAAAGATGTGATAAACCACAGCCTCGTCTACTTTTTTTTTCCCCCTTCCTCTCAGATCTCTTCTCCCCATCCCAGAAAAAAAGAGTCCCCTCCCCCCTCTCTCCTTGCAAGAAAAAGGGGAATAAATCAATCCCTCCTTGTTCATTCCCTAGTTTGGAAAAGACTTCTTTCTACTAGGAGTGTTTGCATCTTTCCCTCCTTTTAGACTTGACCCTTTTCTCCTTTTCAAGGATTTAGATGGTGTACTTTCTCCCCTTAATAATAATGACTTCCCTTTTCTGATTGTTTTTTCCCCCGCAGATCGGGATTTTTTTCCTGAACAGCGGGTTTCTCCCTTCGTTCCCCCAGGATCTTTTTTATTTCCGTTCATGGCCTGAGATGTATAATAAAAGAGATTTCCCTTTTTCTCTTTCCCTCCAGGACAGGGATCACGCCGGAAGCCCTGGACCCCCTTTCTTGCGCGGTCCTTTTTCCCCTCTTTTTCACAGGAAATAAATATAATAAAGATCGTCCCCCCTTCTTCTTTTTTTCTTGTCACAAGGTGGCGACGCTTTTTCACCTTTTCTTTTTCACTCCGAATAAATTGGAGGAATTTCCCCTTCCCCCCCCCTCAAGGTCTGGGAAGGATTTCAATCCTCCTCCCAAGGATATTTTCCTTTTTTCCCCCTTCAAATCGACGTGATGCGTGATTCCCTTCCCTTTTTTTTCCTCACGAACGATACGAAACTCATCATCACAACTATTTCCCTTTTTCGGTTGACCCTTTTTCCTCCTCTCCCCATGTCGCAACAGAGGTACGTTCAGTTTCTTTTTCCTTTTTCTTTTGCCGCATTGACTAAGGTGACTTCTTTCTTCTTCCCTAATCGCCCCCTAACCGTCTGGTCTTGCCCCTCTAATATGCCCCGTCCCTCAACCCTCTTTCCGCTGATTTCCCCATCAATTTCTTTTCTTTTTACCGTGATAGCAGAAAACCTTTTTTTTCTTTTTTGGAAAAAGCGCTGCCATTACGCCGGCTCCCTTTCTTTTTTTCCCCCTTCCCCCCCCCCTTCGGCTCTAACACCTTTTTCCGAATAAAATCGTGCTTCTCTTTCCCCCCCTCCCCCGGTCTGTTTTTTTTCCCTCTCTCTCGGCGGGGCACGGATCAAGAGTTACTTCCCCCTTTCTTTCCCCCCTAAGAGGCCCAGACAAGCCCGATCACTTTTCCCCCCTTCCTTTCAAAGTAATGATCGCTTCTTTCCCCCTTCTTTTCCTCAAACAGAGGTCGAGACTGATCCTATTCTTTAAAGTTTCTTTTCCCCCACAAGATTGCTAATTTTCCCTTTTCCCTTCTTCGGCCAAGGCGACTCCCCTTTTTTGGCAGTACTTCTCTTTTCATCCGAGGAGTCTCCCTTCCCCTTTCCCTTTTCCCTGATTCGAAACAGTCCGCTATCGCTCCGATCCTCTTTTCAGTTAATTCTCCCTCCCTTTTTCTCGATGAAAACCGATCGGCCTTAAACCCCCCCCCCCCCCTTTTCTTCTAGAGCAACGAGCCAATTCTCGTCTTTCCCCCTTCTACATTTCCCTTTCCCCCCCCACAGGTCTGGAGATGGATCACCCCCTTTTCCTTCGTGGCCACGAAGACCAGCCTCGGATTTCCCTCCGAGCAACCCCCTTTTTTTTTCCCCCCCCCTTCGGAACACCGAAAAGAAATTCCCCCCTCCTCTCCCCCTTTTCCTTTCAATAGTGAGAGGCTTCCCCTTTTCTTTTTTTATGTCCCCCCCCCTCTCTCTGCCAAAGAAAGAAGGAGGTTCCCTTTTTTTTTTCTTTTCCTTCTTTTTCGGTAGGAGGTTGTTGCCCCCCTCCCTACCTTCCCCTCCCTTCCCTTTCCCCGGAAAAGAATAGAACCCCCCCCCCCAAAACCCCCGATATCAGTTTCCCTTTTCGCTATTCGTTTGGAGATGTAGTTGAAGCACTTTCCCTCCCCCCCCTGAGAAGATGGTTTCTCTTTTTTCTTGGCCGCCCCCCCTTTTCCCCTAAACTCCTTTATGAGAGGCCCCTTTTCCCTCCCTTTTTCTTTGGGAATATATAATGGATGTGGACCCAGCCCCCCCCTCTTTCCCCCCTTTCTCCCCCGATTGCAATGTAGGGGTTGTGTTCCTTTTCTTTTTCCTAATGGAGCCTTCTTTATTTATCCCCGCCTCCCACTTCTGATTTACGGACAAATAAGTTGATTCTCCTTCTCTCCCCCCTATGGGGGAGCTTGGTTGCACTGGTCCTGGCTTGTTTCCCCCCCCCTCCCCTTTTCTTTTTCAATCAGAAATCAATTGGGTTAAGGCCGCTTCTTCTTTTCTCCGTGATCGTTCTCCTTCCCCCCCCTTCCTCGATCGGAGCGATGTCTTTTCTTTTCCGTAAAAAATCGAATTCCGCCCCTCTCTTTTTTCTTTTTTTCTTAAACGCCTCCCTCCCCGAAGGAGTGGATGTCGCTTCCTTCCCCCCCTTTCGAAGATGTGCACGAGTACCCCTCCTTTTTTTTTTTGCAAGCTGATTTCCTCCCCCTTCCTCTCCGTGCTCAGGTGGTCGCGGACCGAGTTTTTCCTTTCTTTTTTCCCCATAGATATTTAGTGTGTCGCCCTCCTTCTTTTCTTTTCCCTAGGATGTCCTTTTTTCTTCCGTCTCGTCGAGCGGGCCACAGCGATAAGTAGTCTTCTTTTTTTCCCCCCCCCCTTGGCCGGACCGGCGGAGTCTTTGCCTCCCCTCTTATTTTGGCTCCCCCTCCCGGTTGGATTTATTCTCCTTGATAAGAAGGAGAGAGACTGCCTTTTTCCTCTCCCCCTCTCAAGAAACCCCCTAGCACCAAAACCCCCAAATTATTCCCCCGCCTAAAACCAAATAAACCCCCCCCCCCTACAAACCCACCCCAAAACCCACCCTGGTGTACCCCTTCCTTTTCACACTTTATCCCTTTAAGAGATGAGACTCTTCCACCTTTTTTTAAATGAGTACGTTTCCTTTCCTCCTCCCTACACCTTCTTTTTTCTCTTTTAGGTTCGTATCGTTATTTCCCCTCCTTTCCCCCCTTGCATCACAGGGATGTGGAAGGTATCCCTTCAACTTTTTCCCCCTCCCAGCGCAAAGATCTGTTAGATCTTTTTCTTTGAAATGTACATAATGACAAGACCGTGTTTTTTTTTCTCCACTCCCCGGCTACCCCCTTCCCCCTTCATTTTTGTGAACGTCAGAAAAAGTGTTTCCCCCTTTTTCTTTCTTTCCCCTTCCTATTTCCGCGAGGATTGAGGATATTTCTTCTTGTTTCCTCCCCCTTGGACCCTTCCCCCTCCTCTTACGTAGTTTGGAAGGACCTTTTCTTCTCTTCTTTGAAAATTGTTTAAAAAATTCCTTCCCCTCTCCTTAGATTTTTCCTCTTCTTCCTTCGCCGAAATAGAAGTTGGAGAATGCGACCCCCCTCCTTTCTGTAGGAAAAAAGAGGGCCTGGACTTTCTCGGTTCCTCTTGGAAAACGGACCCCCAGAACTTTTTTCCTTTTCTCCCCTCATTATGATGACGTCTTCTTCTCACACCTCCCCCCCCTTTAAGGCGGAGCGAGGCGATTTTTCCTTCTTTTAGGATCAACCTCGGCACCCTCTTAGGAAGTAGTTCCTCTAAACCTCCGGATTCTACTTTTTTCGGAAAGGTGAGGCCGCCTTTTTCTTCCCCCTCCTTAGACAGCATGAGAGAATGTGATTTCCACCCCCCCCCCTTCTGTTTTGGTCTGAACTTTTTTCCCTCCATATAAATAAAGAAATAAGGTAGGAACCTTCCCCTCCCAATAATAAGAGATAAACCTCTTCCCCCCCCCATCTTTCTTCCTCTTCCACGCGAAGAAAGGAAAGTACTTCCCCCTCTTTTCTCCCCTTTTTTTACCGGGAGAAAAATGATGACCCCTCTCCCTCCGACTGATTTCTGTGTGAAGGATTCAGGAAATTGACCGTTCCCTTACATTTCTTTCTCCTCCCCTTCTCAGACAGTATGGGACGTTTTCCCCCCCCCTTTTCCCTTTCCAAAAAACGCAGATAGCCAGAGTATTTGGTCTCCCCTTCCAACCCTCTCTCTCTTCTCCCTCCCAAAATAATCGGCCTTTTTTTTTTTTCCCCCCCCAGACGGCGGCGTTAACCTTGTCTTAAACATACCCCCTCCCCTTTCCTGGCCTCCCCCTCCCCCTGTCAAGAATTGGTACGACGTTCTTTTCCTCCCCCCTTTCCTCATTGGGCGAAGCGAATGCCTTTGTTTGTTCTTTTGTTTTTATGGTATGAAGTGAGATCTTTCCTTTGATGCCCTCTTGCTGATGAGGAGGGGCGGCTGGCCGGGCCCTTTTTCTGTTTTTTTCTTTTTTCCTGAACGCTTTCGCCAAAACGCCTCTCTTTTTCCCCCCCTGGCTATAAGAGGGCATAAGCATGCTCCTCCCTTAAGCCCAACTCCTTCTAAAGACTGTTCCCCTTAGAAAGAAAAGGACACTATTTGTGCTAGAATAGGAAACTCCCCTTCCGCTGAGGGGTCCCCTCCAATAATTTAGATCCTCCTCCTTCTTTTTCCGAATTAAAGGGATTTTTAGACTTTTTTTTTTTTTAAGAAGTAAGTAAGAATTGACGTTCCCTAAGGTTATTCAGTTGGCTTTTTTTTCCCGAGATCGTTCCTGATTCCTTTTTTTCAGGACACTTTCCTCCCCTTTTTTCTCGAAGTAATGGACATTCTCTTTTCTCCCTGACCTTTTTTTCTTCTTGGGGTGAAACAATTGTAAAGCAAGTCCCCTTCTTTCCTTTTTTTTTTTTTCCCTTTTCCCCCACACAGTAAGCGATTGGAAGCGGTTAAGGTTTCCGTATTTCACTTTTTCTTTCACTTCCCCTTCCTTCCCCTTTTTTTCTCTCGGTCGACGCGGAGTGCAAAGTTTTCTCCTCCTCTGTGAGGTAAGGTCCAGCTTAATCACTTGTTCTTCGCACAACATAAAGTATGGAGCTTTTCTTTTTTTCCCTTCAAGCAAGATGGAACACAGTTTCGACCTCTTCTTCCCCGATTATGCCCTTTTTTCTGCTTTTCTTACCTGCCAAATAAGGTGATTTTTTTCTTCCCTCCCCCCCCCCTACTCAAAGATAATAAAAAATAGTAATATTGTTTCTTTCCTTTACAGTTTTTCCATATTAGTCAGGAGATGAGAAAGGAGTAAAGGATAGTTTTCTTTTTTTTCCCTTTCTCTCCCTTTCAGAAAAAGAGTCGTCTTCTCTTCCCCCTTACCTCTTCGTATAAAGGAAAAGTCGCATAATCCACCCTTTTTTTTCCCTTTTTCGCTTATAAAAAATCAGACATTTTTCCCGAAGATACTTTCCGATCGAAGAGATTAATGGATTTCCTTCCCCCTTCTTCCCCCCCTCAGAGCAAAAGGGATCGCGAACCTCATATCTCTTTCCTTTTCCTTTCTTTTTTTCGCCCATGATATATATCTCTTTCTCCTATGAGAAAAAACAAGATTTGTTTCCTCCGTTACCCTCTCCGGAGGCTTGCCCTTTTTCTCGCGGCTTTTTTTCTTCTTCCTTCCTATCGAGAATTAGATGTTGGCCTTCTCCCCCCCCGACCCTCTTCTTTTCCTTCCCCTTACGACAATCCGATCCGAGGAAGTCTCCTTTTCCACCCAGTAGGTTTTTTTCAACCTGCGCCAATTTTGAGTATTGCCCCCCCTCCCCCCCCCTTCCCCCCTCGGTCGAGAGGGATAAATAGGTCGTATCATCTCTTCCCCTTTCTTTCCTCCTTTCTGATAGCCATTCCTTTTCCCCCTTTTACCCCCCGACCAGAAATTCGATCAATACAAACCCGCTTTTTTCCTTTTTTATAGACCCCCCTTCCCCATAGTCCCTTGCTTTCCCCTCAGCATGCTTAATAAGAGTTCAGGGCTATTTTTTTTTTCTCCTTTTTCCTGACAGAACTTCTCTTGGCCCCCTTCTCCTCCCACCTCCCCCCCAAAAAAAACGATCCCCTTTTTTCGAGAGATAGTTTGGCCCTCTTCCTTGACAATCCCTTCCTATCGATGATAGGGATGCTTTTCTTCCCCCCCCGAAGAGAAATCCCCCTTCCCCTTTTTTTGCTCTTTCCTATATACTGGAGTGGAAATAGACCCTCCCTTCCTTTCTCCGTCACCGAAAGATTGACATTGTAGGGTCTTATTTTCCCTCCTTTCTTTTTTTTCCCGATCTCTTTTCCTCTTGCTTTAGTAACGAGATTCCCTCTTTCCCCCCTTCCCCCCTACGTTGAAGAGATGATACGTCCCCCCCCTGAAATCTCTCTTTTTTTTTGCCATGGGAGAGGTTTTTTTCCGACCCCTTTTTTCTCATAAGAAAGAAAGGGGGTGTCTTTTCTTCCCCTCTCCGGATAGGTGATAGGGGATTTGCGTTAATTTCTCCCCTGAAACTCTTTTTTCTTCTGTTCGTAATAAGTCCCCCCCCTCTTTCCGCGGCAGGGAACTCTCCAAGATGGCCGCCTTTTCTCCCTACTGATGGTCGAAGAGTGCTCTCCCCCCTCTTTTTGGTTGACAAGAGTATGCTATTCTACCCCCTTTCTAATCAGGGTTTTTCCCTTTGCTCAAGCGGGCAAATAGATATTTTTCCTCCTCCTTTGTTATGGAATATTATTGTAGTAATGGCGCTTTCCAATTCCTCTTTTTCCGATATACCTCATTTCTCTTTTTCTTCATTTCCTCACCTGGGATTTTGAAGATAAGAAAGATCTTTTCTCTTTTTTTCTTCGCGTGAATTGAAGGGAAAGAGGTCTCCTTCTCCCTTTAACTCCCTTTCTCTTCCTCCCACCCTTCCATTTCATGGGAAAACTAGACCTGACGATCTTTTTCCCTTTTTCTCATTGGTATGTATAGTAGGGTCCTCTTCCGGCCCCTATTCAGTTTCGTATCGTTCGTGTCAGCGGTTTTTTTTCTTTTGCCAGTATCATACGCCTCCCCTTTTTTAATCTTTTCCGGCGCACCCTCCCCTCCACTGGTCCAGAGGGATGGAAAGTTCATCCCTTATTTTCTTCTCCCTTCCTTTATCCCCTTGCCTTCTCCTTTCCCGGAAATCAAATCGTTGTTACCCCTTTTTCCCCCCCTTCTTAGTCAATAACTTTCCCCTCCTCCTTTTGGATTTTCTTTCCCTTTTTGGACGAGGTTTCAAGAAGGGACCCCTTCCCCTCCTTCCCTTCTTTTTTTTTGCCTTTTCCCGGCGGCGAATAAAGGTACTTCCCCTTCCCCCCCTCACAGTGAAATAGAGGGGGGAAGAAATAGCACGGCCCTTATCGTCGTTACGGAAAGAGAAGGTTTCTTCCTTCCCCCCTCCTTCTTTTGAAAACCCCAGTTTCCTCTTTCACTAGCCTCTTGCAAAAGGCAAAACGACCTCCTGTCCCCGTGAAGTTAAAGTAATTATTTATTTTGCCCTTTTCCCCAAGATGTTTCCCACTCCCGTGTAGGAGGAGAAGAGGCCTCTTCCCTTTCTCTTTTCAACGAAGTCACCTCCTCCCCCTCGTTTTTCTTTCGTCTTTGAGTGAGAAAGTGGGGATCCGGTGAGGCACTCGGATTTTCAATCCGCGGAGGCCCACTGCTATCCCTCTTTCTTTTTCTCCCAAGGCGTTAAGGAAAAATCCCCCCCTTCCCCTCCGGGAGTTCCTCCATCCCTCCTTCACGCGCGAACGCTGGTGAAAGAGATTCGTCTTTTCCCTCCTCTCATAAAGAACGTGAATAAATAGAAGCCCCCCCCCCCCCTTCTTTTTCCCCCTGAGACACTTACCCCCTCTTCCCCCCCCAAGGTAGTGAACGGCTTTTCTTCCTCTTTCCTTGAATGTGTATGTTAAGACAAGGGTAACTCCTCTTCCTTTTCCTTCTAAGAACAAATTTTTT
>Ga0179593_1446074_pt1 | contig 10839 bp, 12 predicted proteins | sample CZODoug2_1_08_16_FD_185931 | JGI IMG/M metagenome (GOLD analysis project Ga0179593, IMG submission 185931) | Vadose zone soil fungal communities from Angelo Coast Range Reserve, California, USA - CZODoug2_1_08_16fungal (PacBio error correction) | ecosystem: Environmental > Terrestrial > Soil >... | reverse complement strand
ATACCCCCCTACTTCATTTGCGCTGATCTCCTGATTTCCTTTTTACGGTTTTCCCCCGTTTATTAAACCCTCCTTTTCCACTCTCCCCACTTCATCCCCCCCCCCAAACCCCCGATTCCCCCCTTCTTTCTCCTCGTTTCATTTTTTCCAATTTCCATCCCGCTCCAATTTGTTGCCGATTCCGGACCCAGAGCTTATGTAAACTTTCCCTTACCGGTGAGCCTCCTTCCTAGGAACTGTTAAGGGACACGCAGTTGCCGACGGATGTATCTTTTTCGGGCGGGTTTTTTTTGGCCCCGTTACTGCTTTTTCAGCTTCTTCCACCCCCCTTTTGTCCAATGATGGTCTTGGGCCATTTCTTTCCGTTTCTCCTTGCACACCCATCGGGACGACACTTCGGACCTTTTGTCAAAGCCTCCCTCGAATCAAGGACTCTTCCTTAGCCCCCCCCCCCTCTTTTTCTTTTCCGCCGCCCAAAATCATTCCGTCGTTCCTGTACGCCGGCGCCTTTCTCCCCAGCTGCCGTCGCCATCGCTTTGTCGTCCTGCGTCTTTTTTCCCACCCCAGGGATTTTCCTCCGCCGCTATTGAATTTGAAACTCTTTTTTATTGTGATTTTGCCGCTTTCGTTCGGCGTGCATTGGTTTCCTTCCTCGGTAGTACTCGAGCAAACAGACGTTCTTCCCATTCATCACGCCCCCTTCTTTTCTTTTCCTGGTCGTGCCGTCCACCCCCGTCCCACCCCAGGAAGTAGCCTCTTACAATGTCTTTGCCTCCGTCTGCTCAAAGCCCATAGAGTCTCATGTCCTGCGGTAAGCTTCCTTCATTCCTTCTTTACTTCCGATCTTTTCAGGCCCCGAGCAATTCCCACCTTTGAGGACCTTTTCCGTCCTCACCTCTTTGTGGAATCCCTTTCCCCCCTTGCTCTCTCCACGTTCGAAATTCCCTTAGGGTCCTTTTCCGCTTTCTTATGGCCCCTCCCTTCGTCGTTCTCCTTTCCGCGCGCGTTATTTCGCTTCTTTCCATGTTCCTATTCTAGCGCATTGCTTCCTACTTTCCCCTGTACCGCCTTTCCCCCTTTCTATCTTTTTTCTTTCTCTTCTACCGCCAGCGTCCAGCGAATGTCCCCCAATCACGCCCGCTTTGACCACTAATTTCACGGTCTGCCCCTCCCCTACATCCTTCCCATAAGACTCCCCATTGTATGCCCAAAAACACTTCTTGCATGTATTTTTATTTGCTGGGGGGACTGGACCGTCCACTCTTCTTTGGCTGCGACGTCGGCTTTCTCATTTTCTTGTGTGAGGTCCTCCCTTTTGCCAGTAACACGCCCGTCTTTTTCCCCCCCTCTATAGCTGGGCTCCTGACATCGTCGCGGCAACAAGTGAACGTTTTCTTTCCCTTTCTTGCGTTTTTCTCTCTGCACTAGTAGGTCTTCTTAATTTTATTCTACCTACGCTGTTTTTTCCAGATTTTTGCCCCTTTCTCTTCGTCCGCGGCGCGTTTTCTCAACCTAGTTCGTGATGTCCACAAGGTTCGGCTCCCCCGTTCCCATAGCTCCTCCAGAGCCACTGCAGTCTAGTTTTTCTCCAAATGACATCCAGGATATTCTGCAACCGTCCTGTCGGTTAGAACAGCATAGATCCTTCTCTCCGAGCTCTACCAGTTTTTCCTTTTCTCTCATATAAGGCGTTCCCGCCCTCCCCTCCAAGATTTCCTGGAACGCTTCCGTGGAATTTTTCTTTGTTTGAACCTCTTCTCTAAGGTTTCCGCCCCTCCCAACAGAGCCTCGTGATCGCCCTGCTGTCTGGTCTTCTGACTCATCACTCGTCCGCCGCGTCAGTTCATGCAACTCTTTCTCGTTATACTCTGAGCTCTCATGTTACCCGCGCCACAGCGCCCTCTTCTGCGCCTGTAGCCCGCTCCTTTTTTTTCGTCTTTTCCACGTTCTTTTTAACGCGCCGTCGCGATTCCCAATCCTCCTTTCTGAGCATTACTCTTCTCTCATTCGTGTTGTTTTTTTTCTCTCTCTCCATCGGTAATTCCCGCCGCGGCTGGCTTGGGAGCGCGACGTTTCTTTTGTTCTACGTGGAGCGCGCTGTCCTCATTGGAGGATTCTTGACTTAGGGAGATAAGGAGTGCTTTTTTTTTTTGCGCTTCCACATTGATTCCGTGAGGGAGTTCTTTTTCCGCTGGGAGAGCAAGGTTTCTTTCCCCTGACGCTGTTTCCGGGCCGATTTATTCTTACTTTCATACACGTGTTCCTGCCTCTCATAATGTTCCTCTTTTTTTTAGGGAGATTTTCACAGCGTTCCCCATATCAATCCCATTTTTTTTCGTTTTTGTGGGACGTCGTTTCCCTATCTCCCCTTTTTGCTGTGCCGTAAAGAGGTCTCGTTCCTTTCACTTAACCTTTATCCTTCTTTTTTTTGCGTGATCGACGTGGTTGCTCTCCTCACTTGTCTCGTTTTTTGTAATAGTTCCTGCTGTTTCTAGTACCTCTCTTTCCGGACTTTGGTCGATTCTGATTTCGCTTTTAGGCTAAGCTTTGCCTTTTGAATCCTGGACGAGTTTTTCTCCGCTTGTCCGACAAGCCTCTTGGGGCGCTTCCCTCCTTCCCCTTGGTGAGCTCTTATACTTCAGGACTCTTTTTCTTCTAGTTTCTCCACTTGTCCACGATTGGTTCCCGGTGCGTGTTGTAGGAGACTTTTGAAGGCGCCCTTCGTTCCCTCAAATTTTGATGAGTCTGCCGTTGAAGTTCTCCCCTGCCGTGCCGTACCCCCCTCAATAGCGGCAGCGTGCAGGTCTGCAGCCTGCAACCTAAGAATTTTTTCCTCCTTCTTTAAGTCCATGTTTTCAAGGGTCCACCCTTTGTTTCCCCCACTGTTTCTTCTTATGCGCGGTATTCTTTTTTTTGAATTATTTTTTCCCGCGCGGGCGTGCCCTTCTTTCGATTGCTTTAGGAAGGCTTTTTCACCCCCCCCCTTCAGTGGACCCACTTTTGTGTCCTTCTTTGCCGCAATGCTTTCGATGAAAACACGTCCGCCGGTTTTTTTTGCACTACCTGCCGCGCGCTGTGCATTGCTTTCCTTACCGATGCCGTGTCTTTCTCTCTCCCGGCGGTTGTTTTTGACGTTCTCCCCCCCGACGCCGCCCGTCAAAGGGCCGTTTGTCTGGCTTTCCCTCTTTTTGGACCTGATGTCGGATGTAAACTTGCCCAGTTTTCGTCCCGGAACTTGAACCCTTTCTCCCTTCTTTGTCACTCTTCCCGCCTCGTCAAGCCGGGGTCTTTTCTGGTTTTCAAGACGGAGCCCATTTTCATTTATTGACTTTTTCCCGCCTTCGTGTGTCCTGCTGGAAGTTCTTTCCAAGTGTCCAACGGGAACGTTTGCTTTTACCCTTGCGAATTTGGTTTGCGAGTTCTTTCCGACCGGCTTCCGGAGCCAACTTTTTCCCTCCGTCTACCTAAATTTTCCCCACCGGTCACGACGACCTTCATTCGTCTTGGCGCTTGAGTCCTTTGTGGCCCTCGTTCTCGCCCTCTCGTCCCTGCTCCTTCTCTTTGTGGTAAATTACTGCTCGCGGTCTGCGTACGCCTTGCGCCGCGGTGTTCTGTTTGCTTTGACCCGAAATTTTTTGGTCTGGCTTCATGCTCGCTGATTTTTTTCATTTCTTTTGAATCTGATTCTTCCCGATTTTTTCCCGCTGCCATACAGTGCTTTTTTTTGTCCCAGCCTAATCGACACCCCCTTTTTGCTCTGACTATTGAGAGTCCCATTTAATTCTCCCCCCCCCGCCCAGGTTTCTTACCTCCGGAAAAGTGTTGATTGACCGGCGTGGCAGTCCATTTTGAGCGTCTCGCATTCCCCTAACCTGTTGCTCTCCTCTTTGGAACAGGTTTTGGGGAATCCGTCGCTTGTTTTTAGCGTGCTGTTAGGATCCTGACGGATTTTGGGAGCAGATTTTGGTGGGTGACGGGTGTTCTGCAGCGGTTGAGAGTTCGTTTTTTTAAAGCGTTTCATAAACTTTCTTTTTTTTCCGTGCGACTGTTTCATCAGTTTTTCACAGCTTAGTCGGTCCTTCGATCTGGTCCTGAAGCCTCAGTTTTTTGTTTTTTTCTCTTAGATAACCTCTCCCTCTTTGCCGCGACGCTGACTTAGTCGCATTCTCTTCCCTTCCCACGCTTTTCCGACCTATCCCCGATTTCATCAAACCCCCTTCCTCGGACTTTTTGGTTCCCGAGTTCCTTAGTTGCTCGACTGCCACCACCAGTGTTTTTTTTCCGACCCAGCTGAGTCCCCCTTACTCTCCCCGTTTATAAGGTTCCCCTTCTGTATTCCAACGGCGTTGCACCTACTTCCGGATGTGGGTTGCTATGGTTTTGGTTGTCGGCCGTTGAATTCCAGCTTAGTGCTACACCCCAAGGTTTTTTCTCCTGCTTCCTTTGTGTTTTTGCCCAGGTCTTTGACTGGTTTTTGCCAACAGCGGGAGAAACTCCTGTGTTACCCACCGCTTCATCGATCCCAGCTCATATCTTCTTCAGTCAAGCCAAAACCACCCAATTCGGTCCGTCCAGCACTCGCGCGGAAGCCGACTTCCTCTCGCGAGAATTCTATTTCCAAGCTGATACTGCGTAATTCGTCTTGAGTTCCCAAACAGGGCATCCAGCCTCGCTTATCGTTACTGAAATTAGTTTCGTCGTGACGTTTTGTTTTTTCGTCGCAGTATTTTTGTGAAGATTGGCTCGGGCATCGGTTTAGTGCACCCTCGCGGCCCAAAGCAGGTTTCCACTCCATGCGCATTCCGTGCTTGGTTAGCTCGGAAATTAAACGTCTAGCCGCGGCAATTACCCTTCCCTCCCCTGATCCGTCTTGCGCACCCCCAGACACCGGTTTTCCCAGGTACTCGGTAAGCGTCGATCTGCGGACTTTCCTGTCCGTACCTCACCCTTTTTTCGTGACTTTCCTGGCAGCCAAGTTCCCATTTCATAGGGAAAGTTCGTCCTTTTTTTCGACATTCGTTTCTCTTTTTTAAGATCACGTCGAACGCCTGGACGGTCCGTTGCTACCCCTTTTCTCTTTTCCCCTGCTTTTCGATTTCCTTACTTTCCCTGCGTCGGGCAGGGGAGATGCCGGCGAACTTTGTTCTAGTCCTACGCGAGTTCCGAGGACCCGGAAAGACCCCTTTCCCCTGCGAGTGCGATGAGCCCCCCCTTCTGCATGTGAAACTCCCTCCTTCCCTACTCTCCCGCGCGGCCCAATTTTCCCCCAGGGTTTCAAAAAGAAATACCCGCCCCCAATAAGGAAGAAGTCACAGTGTAGCCAACACCACCCCCAACCTTAGGTGCCTGAAGCATTTACTTGATTACTTCCCCCTTTCTAGTCCCCACTGATTTTCAGGCTTTCATGAAGATTCGTAGTCTTCTCTCTTTGATTTTTGTTTTCTTTTTCTCACACCGCCCAACTTTGCTCCCCTCTTCGCATGGATCCTGCCTTTACGCCCGTCCCACCAGCTTCCTTTTTTTTCTTCTCGTATTGCAGTCGTTTCACTCATGATGAACTTGAAGTCTTATTGTCTCCTCTCTCTACGTGCTAGATTGCCTCCTCCCACGTTCTCTTTTTCCCGTTGTCTCCGTCCACGCCGTCCATTGATTAAATGTCTTCGGTTATTCAATCGCAATCAGCAGTGCCCAGGTAGTCCTTTTCTCCTTTTCCCCGGACTCCGTTCTCTTCTTCCCCCCGCTTCTGTTAGGCGACGGCTTAGCCCCCCCTTCGATCCCCGAGTCTCCCGCGATATCCCAGTTCAGGAGCCGCACTCTCCTCGTTCCCTCCTCCCCAAAGATCGTCTGTCCCGGCCGAGAAATTGTTGTTGTTTTGAATCTCCGAAGTTCTCCCGCAGTACCCAGATCCAATTCCGTGCTCGTTGCTGCCTTGGCCTGCAATTGCCGGCCCTCAATGGCGTTCCCCGCGTCAGGAATGCACCCTCGACTAGTTATACTCCTTCCTTCCTGTTTTACCGCGGCCCCTTGACTAGATCCCGCCCTTCCCGATAATCGTATCCCCGCGATTGCACTTTTGAGCCGCTATGAAAAAAAACAAAACCCCCCATCACGTCCCGTCGCGAAATTCTTTACTGCGAATATCTTTCTCTCCTCTTTTCTTCTCCAGTTTTGTGTTTGTGGTCCCCCTCGGTCAGCGTTGGAGGCTGTGCTCCTGCGGTTTTTGAGCCGTCTCATAAGAGGCTCCTCTTTCCCCGCGATCTCCTTCCGTGGTAGATGAATGGCTTTTATCGAGTTTTTTGCGCTGTTAACTTTGTTCTGTTGAGTATAAAGAGTTCCGACAGAGGTTTCACCCCTTCTGACGCGGGCTTTACCGAGTTGATTTCCTTTTTCCAATTTCCGACAGCAGTTTCCTTGTTTCAGTCAATTGTCTTTTGCTGTGAGAGATTCGAGAAAGAGTCAAATGACTCTTCCCCCCATTACTTAGGAAAGCTTTCCAGACCTCTCTTTTCTGCTGTATTTGCCTCATCGTGACTCACTGACTGGATCGCTCGTGTTAGACGGGGTGCATCCGCGGGTTGAGTATCTCCGGTCCTAGGTTTCCTAAGATCATGTGCTAGTCCTGTTTGAGAATTTATTTTCCCCGGCCTTTTGCGTGCTGCTTGCGATTTTCCGGTCTCATCCTCTCCCATGTTTGCCTATGGCCGCGGTGGGAGCTTCTTTGCTTGACTCTCTCGAGAACGTGGGGCTTGTTCACGCGAACTCGTCTGAATAGATCGCGCAAGTCCTCCTCAGTTTAATCATCTTATCTCTCGAAAGAACGATGTTGGACTGTAGGGGGTTTGGAGTTCCACTAAAGATGCGGAGCAGCTTATCGAACCTTTTTAGCGTTGTGTGTCCTGCTCCCTCCGTCCTCAAACCCATACTCTCAGGCATCGCAGGCTGAAGTCCTTCCCCCTCAGAATTGATCCAGAAGTCAGAACCGGTATGCTCAGGGCAAATTAATTTTGTTTGTCTCCAATGTTCTTTTATTGCTTTCTTTCCTTTGGTTAGTTCCATGTTGGTGCCCCCTGAGTTGCGTTCTCTTCCCTTTTGCGATTGCGTGAATGATCATCCATCTCGTTCCTTTTAAATAGAAGTTTCCCTTCGGTGCAGCCCCTTTTTCTTAGGACTTTTGGTTCCCCACACAGTGCGCCGTCATCTTAACTGACGCGCGCGTTGCCAAAGGCGCGAATCTAAGTCCCTTTTCCCTCATATGCTCCTCTCTCTCCAGGACCGGATTGCGGTCCGTTCCCATGATTTATCTTTCATATCCGATTCCAGACCCAATGGGCGGGTGCTTAAGCAGCTCTCCCTTTATGGTTTGACTTGTCTCGCTCGTAATTTCTCCCCGTCTTGAGCCCCCTTTCCGGACATTCCCCTTTATAGACCTTCTTCTTCTGGCCGGCTGTCGTGCTTTGTTTTGGAAGACGGAAGATTTGGTATGGATTTCCTTTTCTCTGTTCCCTTTTTTCCCTGGTTCCTGCTTTCTTTCCCTTATCCCCTAACGGGAGTTTGCGGCATTGCGGTACTGTGGTTTGCGTCGCTTCCGAACTTTTCTTGATACCCCCATCTTCAAGACGTCTCTCACTCTTCAACTTGTTTCCCTGTCCTCACCACTTTATTTCATTCGAGGGCTTGATGCGTCCCTGGTTTGCACCACGAGCCTCTCGCCTCTCTTTCCTCTCCTCCCCTCTTGTCCCCTTGAGCGGGCCTTCTTCTCGCGCAGGGCCTTCTGGGGACCCCGAAATTTGAGTTTGGCTTGCTTCCCTCCCATCTTCTTTCTCCTTCTTCTGATTTTCCCCCTTTCTTTCTCAGATTTTGGCCGCTTTGCCCAGTACAGACCTTCTGGCAAACCGCCCTCTTCGACCCCCCCTTTTTTCAGCTCCTTTCTTGGATCTTCATTCACTTGGCCCCTCCCCCCACAACCGCCTGCCGGCGCTGGGACGTCGTGAGTGCACTCGTTGTCAACCTTCCCTGGAGAGGATCGAATTTTTCCCCTTTTCCCTCTAATGGCCTCTTCTTTGTCGGAATCGCTGCTCTGGTTGGATTTGTGCTGTGACGGCTAAATCCTCCTTCATCTTGGCTCCCCTAGTTGGTTTACTTTTTCCATTTTTTTTTTTATTCCCGCCGAGTGGAGGATTCGAAAGTTTTCATTAACGAGTTCTGGCAACCGTGCGGTCTGGCAAGCACTTATGCGCGGCCCACTGATTTTTCTTTCTCTTTTTCGAGCTTTTCTCTTCGTGTGTGTTGATCTTGATCTTCCACATAGTCTAATCTGTGCGCAGAGCTGATGATTTTTCGGTAAGCCAAGGTCAAGGAACTCGTTTATGCAACGGCTTCCTCTCCCCCAACTACTTCCTTTCCCAACCCATCAAGCCCCAGATAACCTCTGTTTGCTAACGAGCTGGTTGCTTTTCACCCTAACTCCTCCCCACCACGCGTGGAGCTTCCGTCAACAGCGCTAGTCCCCCCACTTCGAGACGTGGATCGATTAAGATGAAAGGTACTTTTCCGAGTTGTACCCCTTTCACAGATTTTTGTGATGGTTTTTTTTGTTAATTGTTGTTTTTGAGTGTGTTGTGTGTGGGTGTGGGGGGGGGGGGGGGGGGGGGGGGGGTTGGGCTGTGGTGGGTTGGGGTGGTGGTTTTGGTTGGGGGTTTTGTTGGTGGGTGTTGGGGGGGGGGGGGGGTGTTGGTTTTTTGGTGGTGTTTTTGGGGTTTGTTTTTGTGGGGGGGGGGTTTGTTGGTTTTTTGGGGGTTTTGTATGGGGGTTGGGGGGGGGGGGGGTGGGGGGGTGGGTTTTGGTGTTTTTTTGGGTTTGGGTGGGTTTTGGGGGGGGTGGGTTGGTGTTGGGGTGTTTTGGGTGGTGGTTGGGGGGGGGGGGGGGGGGGTTCGGTGGGGGGTGGGGGGGGTTGGGGGGGGGTTTGGGGGGGGTTGTTGGGGGTGTGTTTGGGGTGTTTTTGGTTGGTTTTGTTCCGACTTTGGGGCTGGGGGGTTGTTGTTGTTTGGGGGTGTGTTGGGGGGGGGGGGGGGGGGGTTTTCGGCAGTTTTTCAGCTCTCCGATTCTTCGTCCCTCACACTTTTTGCTACTTCTGATGGGGAAAGTCCCATTTGTATGGTCAGCGTGTTCCAAATAGTGAAGAATCCATTTAGTCAAACCTTTTTTCTATGATCCTCTCCGCTCCTTCTCCCTCTCCTCCCAAACCCTTTTTCCCCCCCTTTTTCGTGCTCCGCCCCCCCCCTAAAGAGAGTCTCCCGCCGACGCCGCACGCGCTTTCCTGTAGGTTTCCCCCGTCGAGCCCTTGCTGGCCTCTTTCTTTTCCAACCCTTTTCCGTCCTCCGCCGCCCCCCTCCTTGAAATATTTCGTATTGACCTGTTGCCGCTTTCTGCGTTCGTGATTATTTGCTCCGGCAAGCTTTTGTCCCGGTTCCTTCGCCCTCCCCCTCTTTTACCTCCCCAAATGCCGCCAATCTTTCCCGTTGCTTGAGCCTTCCTCCGGAAGTTGAAACGTGCCGCGGTTCCATGTCCAATCTTCAATGCTCTTTCTTTTCCCCCCCCCCCTGCATCGACCCTTACCGGCCCGAGTCTCTCTTTAAGGTCTAACGCCTGCGTACTTTCCGTTCGACCCCACCTTGTTCCGGGCCTACCCTAGTAGCGCAATTCCCCACCCTCCTATTCACGTCGCGTCACCACCCCGTTTTTGTCTTTTTTTTGTCTCCGGCTCGGTCCCATTCCTCCCGTCGAATGCAGCCAGAAAGTTTCTTGTCTACGATGTGTAAGCTTGTCCCCGGCTAGAGTCGCGCACTCCTCTCGCGTTCGGTTTGATATTTGCGAATTTGTTTTCCGGTCTACGCCATTTCTTAACCGAGGCCCTTGCCCTTTGAATTTCCCTGCGAGCCGTGATGAGCCTTAACGCCTTTCCCAAGGGACGAAGTAAATCTTCTCACTTCAACCCCCCTTTCACCATGTGATCATTCAACCAAGAATACCCGCCTAAGACGAACAGTGTAGACAAACCCCCCACGGATTTGACTTTGACTCATGGATTCTTGAATTCGTCGTTACACCGGGATGAGGTTACTTCTGCCGATCTGAGTTTGATCTTCGATTCTGTCGTTAGGCTCGTCGCTTCACAAAGAACCTCTACCAGTTTATCTCGACCTGGATTTATAGGCCGTACAACCCCTGCTCCTTCCCCCATCGTATTGCTTGATCTTTGCGTACAGCTTATGTCCCCTGCGTTTGACCTGACCTCTCGCTTGTCGCGTATCGCCACCAGTTTCTCTCCTTTCTTCTTCGAGTCACCCTCTGTCCATTTTATGCAAACCTGCTGTGATACGGAAATATCAATCTTTAATTAGACCCCATCTCCCCCCGGCGTAATTTTTTTCTTCCCGACACCCACGGATCTATTTAACGCTTCCCTGGATTTTGGTTTAAGCAACCCTTCGATCCCCGGCGTATCTCTCTTCATTCCCGTTGTCTCTACTCCTTTTTTATCGCACATATTTTATTGACGCTTCGAGAATTGTGTCTGATCTGTTTCCAGCTTTGCTCCGCTTTTTTTTCTCTCACCAGAACAACGTGGCATGCTTTCGTTGTCGCAATTGGCCCAAAAAAGTCCCCCCCAGGGTTCTCGTTGCCTTGTAACAATTGATCGTTTGTTATACCCTTAGAGCAATAATTTTTTATTCAAATAGATAGATCCTTATTCATCTTCGTCCTTCGTCGCTCTTGCCTTTCCTCCGACTTATGAACGCGTCTTCTCGCGAACCCTAAGTCTGCGCCTGATTCAAACGT
>Ga0179593_1728321_pt1 | contig 10840 bp, 17 predicted proteins | sample CZODoug2_1_08_16_FD_185931 | JGI IMG/M metagenome (GOLD analysis project Ga0179593, IMG submission 185931) | Vadose zone soil fungal communities from Angelo Coast Range Reserve, California, USA - CZODoug2_1_08_16fungal (PacBio error correction) | ecosystem: Environmental > Terrestrial > Soil >... | reverse complement strand
CTCGCAAAGAATCGTCGATCCCCACACGGCTGCGCGAGAAGTATCGTTGGGCAGCCCCCTTCCCCTGACCAAATAGATATCTTTTCCTACTCCCTCCCTTTTTTCTCTTTTCTAAGATATGCGTCTCCCCCTTCTTCCCGAGACTCTTGCCGCAGCCGAGAGGTTGTCTACTCCCAAGAACGAATCCTCTAACGGACGAGTGTCCCTTTTTTTTTTTTTTTCTCGAGAGTACCACCTCTTTTTCTTTAAAAGTGACCTGAGGGATCTCCCTTTCTTTTCTTCTTCGAAAATTCTACCTATTGCGAAGAAGGATGGGCGTGCCTGGTGTTGTGTCCATCCATGCCCCGTCGACGCACTTTTGCCCCAGAGAGGAATTCTTTTTTTTTCTTTTCCCCCCCGGTGATGGAGACGGCTTCCTTTTTTCTCGAGTGTAGCCAATTTCTTCTTTTAATTTTCCAGGCGGGCAAGAAATCTTCCCTGGGATCGGCGGCTCTTTCCTCTTTTGGGGTTCTTCTCCCTGAGGGAAGTGCCCCTCCTTCCCCCTCATTGATGACTACTTCTTTCCTTCCGAATAACAGCGGACACATTTCTTCTAATCTTTTTTGCTCGGTTTTGTCTCGTAGCCCTTTGTCATTTTTCCCCTTGGAGCAAAGAAGTAGTTCTTTTTCCTTCTTTCTGTGCGGATTTCCTCTCTTCCTTTTGCCGATGGGTTTTGTCCCTTTTTTGATGGTGAGTTCGAGACTTTTCTGGAATGATTCTTCGTTAGGTGAGAAGGATGGACCATTCTTCCTTTTTCCCCTTTTTAAAAGGATTCTTTTCTTTTCGTCGATGGCTTGGACGAGTTTTTCTTTTTTCGGTGGAAACCTTTGATAGGTGGATCCTTTTCTCAGGGTTATTATTCCTTTTCCTTCTTGCGGAAAATCAAGGGGCTCCTCTTCCCTGTCCCGTTTTAGATTGACTGCCTTCCCTTTTCCCTCTTCAAGCCGGGGGATCCCCCCCCCCCCCTTCAGCATAAGTCTTCCTCTTAATTCCCTTGGTGGAGCCGGCGGGCGTTTTTTTCCCTCTCATTGCATGACAGAATCGCAGCGACGCTCCTTTTTCTCCCCTGTAGTCCCTTTTTTTTAAACCTCGCCTGCGACGAAGAAACCCCTTTTCTTCCGTGAAAGTCATATTTTTCCTTCGTCCTGAGTCCCCCTTCCTGAACACAATTGGAGTCCTCTTCCCTTCTTCGCGTATGACTTTAACCCTCTTTAAAGATACAGAAAACACTTTCGAGACGTTGGTTTTTTTGGGATGCACCGGCTGAAGATTGACCTCCCTTATTTCGGAGGCATAAGGAACGCTCTCTCTCTTTTTCTGCAAAAGGACCCCTCCCCTCTTAGAATCAGCGCGGTGGAGAGGACGTGGGGGCCGTGCAGTTTCCTCCTCCGAGTATGACCCTTTTTTTCTGGCTTACTGAAAGGGAACGACCTTTCCCAGTTCCTGTCCTTCAGTAGAAGCGCGGCCTCCCATCGTCAATGCCCAAATCGTCTCCTTGGATTCTTGACGTCCCTTTGTCAATGTCGAAACCTATTTCTCCTTTCTTTTCTTCTGCTGTAGATCGCTTTCTTGGCCAAGGCCGAAAACCCCCTTCAGGCGCCAAGCGTTTTTTTTAGAGAGTTCTTTGTTGTCATTTTTTTTCCACAATTCTCTTCTTTGATTGGCGGCGGCTCTTTTTCCTCGTGGATTTTCCCCTTGCGGACTGCGACGATAGAGGAGCCCTCCCTTTTCCCACGATGAGAAAGATTTCCCCTTGTCTCTTCTCTCGCAAACTGGGTGCGCTCAACAGTTTTTATCTTCCCCCATTTTTTCCCTTTCCCAGAGAGTAATCTTTGTGAGCCTATTACCCTTCCTCTCTTTTTCCCCTTTAAAGTTTGCAAGATGAAGATGACCCTTTTCCTCCTCCGCCTTGGCCAGTAGGATTCGCGTAGCTTCCGCTTCCTGGTGCATTTCGGAGCAGTTTTCCCTCCGTCGACGAGTTGTATTTGTCTTTCCAGGATATGCTTTGGCCGTTAATGGCGTTGGATCAACGCGGTTATCCCCCGAATACTTCCTTCCTTTTAGGTAGCTAGAGGATTCTTGACGCGTTTCTTTTCGGGTTCGAAGTTCTTTTGTAAACTAACGGCAGCCTTCCCTTTCTGGGTGCGGGGTTTTTTTCCCCCCCTGGAAGAGAAACTTTTCTGTTCCTGGTGAAAGAGTTAGTGTGTTTCTTTTTTTCTCTCTCTTTTCCTCCTTCCGCATTTCCGCGCGATGCCGGATAACAACTTCCCGAAAGAAGCGCTTTCTTTCTCTTGCCGCCGTGGGGAAACCTTCTGAGCTCTCGGTCTGCCGCACCCGTCGACACGACATCTTTCTCCCCCAAAAGAGACCTGGCCTAACCTTTAGAATGCTTAATCTCCCTTTCAACATACTTTTTCCTATAGGACCCTTCCTTATGGTGTGGACCTTCTCGCCATGAAAGGACGGTCCTTTTTCCTTCTGTGACGCCCCCTCCCATCTGGCTGAGTATGTTTCCTCATGACCCGTCACTCCCTTCCCTCCTCTAGTTTTTATGAGCTCTGGCAACCAGTCCCTTCCCCGCCTTTTCTCCCCTTCCCTCTGGAAAAAACCTGTTACAATTTCTTATTACTCAGGCGGCGCTCGGCCTTTTACCTTCACCGCCAAAGCATGCAATTTTTTTTTTGAGCACCTGGCACATGCCTTTTTTTTTGCAAACTACCCCCCCCCTCGTCGCCCCTTTGATTCGATATGCTACTCTATCGGGGTAGCCTTCCTTCGGGAAAATATAAACGATTCTTTCCCCCCTCCTGCCAACAAGACATGGCTTTCGCACGTTCCATTCACAAACTCCCCTAGTCTTCCCCCTCTCCCCCCCCCTGTAGATTGGAGAATATCTTAGGCATTGGCCCACTGCCTTGCAAGCGTTCACCCATCGGCTCAATCTCACTCGGTGGACACCTCCCTGTCCCCCTTACAATATCAAGACGCGCCTTTTTCGAATCGCTCCTTCCATTCGCGATGAAGAAATCCCCCTTTTCTTTTCACAAAGTCCCAGGGAAACTCCCCCATTACGTGGTAAGACTCTTTTCCCCTGAGTCGAAACGCCCCAAATGGGACTCTCTACGCCCCCCCCCGATCCTTTTTTTCTCTGCCGGCTATTCGCAGTCTTCTTTCTCCCTTAAGGAAATGTTTTAAATCTTTTCCCCAAAAGGCGCTTCCCCCACTTTCTCATCGCCCGAGGACCCTCCTTTGTCTCTCTCATACTCCCTCTTTTTCTTGCGTTGACTCCTCCCACTTTGTTTCCCTAGGATTGATGCATTTTTTTCCTTAGGAAAGTGGCCCTTCACCTTTTCCTTCCCAGTGTTTCTCCCCCTCGCAATTTATTTCCCAGGTCCGGCCCCCTTTGCCGCTCGGTTTCTTTCCCTCTCTTTTCCCTAGTCTAATTAAAACGAGCCGATTTTTGGAGGACGCATGATTCTTTTCCTTTCTCTCAAGGGTGGGATTTGCGCTTTTCCCCCAGCGAAAATTTTCATACAAGCGGATTTAGACCCCCCCTTTCTTCCCTCAGAAAAACGTCTAAAAATTGATCCCACATCAGCCCAATCCCTTCCCCCCTTTCCCCTGTCAACGAATAGAACCCCCTTTCTTAATTTCCTCACCCCCCACGCCTGTAAGACGAATGGGAAAGCCTCCCGAGACGGCCCCCTCTCCGCCCTCCTCACACATAACCCCCCCGAAACTCGGCTGCCATCAAAGTGCGTCTCCCCCCTTGCTAATGCAGACACCTCACTCACCCAAGAAATACGGAGTGCGACCTTTTTCATTGGACAACCGGGCTTAGTAAAGTCCCCCCCCGAGCAAGCCAAAAGTTTTCTCTCGAAGAAATTGTCGCTTTTAGCATTGCCCGCCAGTCTTCATCCATGGCTGGAAAGGACTTCCCTTTTTCCCCCCCTCCCCCAGGAAGCGGAATTATAAACCCACTCTTTCCGATAACCAACAAGGTTTCCCGAGGTCACTTCTTTGCCCGCCTTGGAAAAAATGACGTCTGCGCCCCCTAGCATTTTCTCCCCCATACCTCTTCACCATTTCCTTTTGTGGTGAAAAAGTTACGTCGAAATTGTCTCCACTCACAAAAAAGGTCCCCCCTTTTTCATTTTTCCTGCGTTTTCCGCTCCCCGATTTTCTCTCTTCAGCATACCACCTCAAAGCAGGAAACATTGAGAGCAGGATATTTTTCTTCTATAGGAGAATTATCTCCTCCTTCGGCATTCGTATCGTGGGGAAGCTCGCCCCCCTCCCGGCTGCTTCTCCTTCTTTTGATCAGCAGAGCTTACGAGAACAACTTGTGTTGTGGAGAGAGATTTTGCGTCGTTTAATTCGGATCACCTTGCTGCACAAAGCGATCACTGAGCTCTTTTCTTTCGGCCCAAGATTACTAATCCCCTCCTTGGGATAGAAGGAGTACCCTTTTTCCTCTTCAGAGATGGGGAAGGAGCCTCTTTTTTTTCCTTTTAGTTTTCTCGGTCCGAGTCCTGCGAAGGAAAAAAGGATTTTCCCTTTAATCTTGTTTCGGATCATGGCCCATGTTGCCTTCCTTTTTTTTGCCAAAGAGCCCTTCCTTTTCTTTTCCTTAATGGGCAGGAGAACTTTTTTCTCCCCTTCGCATTTTAACATGCGGGCAAGCCTCTTGTCTCTTTGAAAAACATTTGGGATCTTCCTTTTTTTTTTGGTTTCTCCGTTCGGTTTTGTCCCCCCCTTTAACGACGGCCCACTCACCTTAGAATAAAGCGGAACATGATTCCCCCTTTCCCCCAGATTATGTGGTCTTGCTCGGGGTTTTTCTTCTCCGGTGTCCATGGAGAGGGTTTTTCTCAAGCTCGTTGCTAGTCGCTAGGCTTCTTTTGTGAGGATTACTCCCCTCCTGAGCAAATGTTAGGGGCAGATTCCCCACCTTTGCTCTGGGGAGGAGGGCGGCTTGAGAGTTTAGGTGCGCAGGCTGTTCCCCTTTTGGTGACGGGATGGAAAGCTTTTTTTTGAACGGGGCTTGTCTATGCACGGTTTCGGGGAGGATTGGCCCTTCCCAGGGTGCTTCGGTGCTACTTCCCATGTTTAGGAAGGTTCTGAGGAGGCGCTTTCCCCCCCCCGGCTAAAGCCATTTAGTCATTTTCTTTTTTTCGCTGGACTGAAGTCCCTCCCCTGGGCTCCCCCTGAGTTTCCAGGCAAAACCTTCCCCCCACGCGGAAGAATAGTTCTTGGTGGTGCGGTCCGTTTTTTTCTCAGTAGACGAGAATGCTGCCCTCTAGGCGAGCTGACGCAGCACCTGTCGAAATAAAAATTGAGATAAATCCCCCTTCCCCTATCCTGGGGAAGGGATAGAGACACTCCCTGCAAAGCTCAATACCCTTTCCTTCCCTCACGAACCTCTGATGCCACAAAATTTTCTTCTTCCTCCTCCGGATGGAGCGTATGACGTCCCCTTTTTAAGCTAAAGTGGTACAACCCCCCGAGGGCGATGGATGCTCTCGAGCTGGTCGTCACTTTTGCTAAGATTGACCCTCCCCCCCCCCCCCCCCCCCCCCCCCATAGAGGGCTTTTTTCCCTAAAAGAGCGAATCGGCCCTCTGGAGATCCCCCGGAAACGAGGTTACTGCTTCCCCCCTCTCGGTGGCTCTCTCGTCAGTGGGGGCCGACCTTTTTTTTTCTTTAGGCTTCCCCGGTTTTTTTTTTCTGGCTCATCCAGGTTTTTTTTGATGCATCTGCAGCTCGAAGTAGTCTCTCTTCCTTTAAAATCGAAAGACCTGCTTCGATCGTGTATTTTTCCTTCTTTCCCTGAGGTTGCAGACATCCGTCTTTTATGTTCTTTTCCTCTCCCCTCTTTAACTTTTTTTAGGAATGCGAAAAACCGCCCCAGCCTCCTTTTATACGTGAGCTTTTTGCGGCTTGCTCACATAGATTTTGAGCCAGGCGCTTTGTTTCCCCTCCCCAGAGGAATCGTGGAGTCTTCTTTTCGTAATGATCCTAGAGGAGCACGACGCCCTATCAGCTACGTGTTCGATTCTTCGCACGAGCGCCCCCCCTTTTATTGCCGAGGGTGCTTCTCCACAACGTATTTATTCCTTGCGGGAGTCTTCGGAATCCGTCCCGCTTGTTGCATTACTGAGCTTTTAAAAAGGGTTTGACATCTTTTTACGACATGAGGAGGCCTACCGTCACCCCTCACTTAGGATTCTACTTCTTTTTTACTTGCTTCTGCATGGAGGTTCCTCTTAAGAAGACGTCGACGATTCGTTTGCGAGTCGAACCTCCCGGAGAGTTTTCCGTTAATTCTCCATTATCTTTTGCCAAAATCCTTTCCCCCCCCCCTTGACGATAATTCCTTTTTCAGTAGCCTGAGGTCTTTCCGCGTCGAGTTTGTTCTTAGTTGTTTCTCTTTTCTTTTTCAAAGACGCGTCCCTTTTCTCCTCGGGATGAGGGGCTGGGGTTAAACTTTTTTTCACTGGCAGTCTCCCCCTTCTTTTTTGACATGAGTATTGTTTCGTCGGGAATTCCTTTTGTTGCGCTTTTCTTCCCCTCCGAAACACCCCCTGTCATCCCGAAAGGCTGCCGTTCTCTTTAACCCCATCCCCCTTTTTTTCTTCCGTTCTTCCACCCCACGCTCCCCCGCAATGACCCTCCCCCCTTTTTCCTCGCAACGCTTTCAACATCCTCTGCCTCCTCCCTCAAAAGGCTTTCTTGGTCGCCATTCCGCGACCTTGATAACGGCCCTCACTGTTCTCTGGGTCGTTGGCGACGCTTCCGGCTGTCGTTGCTCCATTCGACGCCTCCCTCCCCTGGAAGATAAGTTTTTTCTGACTTGCCCCCCCCCTCCTTTCAAACCGCTCTTCCGCCTCATGTCGGTCAGTATTCTCCCACCCTTCCCAGACTTTCATAAGGACGCAGTTCGCGGATTACTTTCCCACCGCAAAAAACCCAGTAAATATTGGTCGCTCAAAATACTTCCTTTTGAGACTCGAGACCCCCCCTCGCAATCTTCTCCCCCTTCTCTTTTATCTAGTGCTCTCGCATACGTGCCCCTGGGACCCTTCTCCCGATTAATGTTTCCCAATAGCCTGGATCATTTCCCCTGAAACAAGGACCTTCTTCACCTTATAAACCTCGAACATTTTCTTTGTCCCTCAGGCATTTTCCCCCGAATCAGTGAACTTTATCTACAGATACCTAGTCTACCCTGTCGCCACTCGGTGTCTCTTAACTTTCTTTAGTCACTCCCCGGCGCGATTTTTCTCCCTCTTTTTCATAGAAGAGATCTACTTTTTTTTTTTTTTTCCATAATCCTCGCCTTTCCCTGGCAGGAAGCCTCAAGTGGCCCATCCGGTCTCACGACAATTTCTTCCCCCCCTGAATATAGAGAAAAACTTTCTTTCTTTCCTTTTTCCACCCTCGGATATTAGAGCAGTCCTCCCTCGGACCCTCTTTCAATATTAGACCTCTATAAAAAAAGAGATTCCCCCCTTTTCGCATAGAATAGGCCTCGGCCTTCCTTTATCTTCATTGGAATATTTTTTCAGATTCTTTTTCTCACCAATTTTGTGATAATTCCCCTTTAGAGGGGGAGTAATCACCTTTTTAGGACCGCTGGCCCTTTGGGCTCTATCCCGTCCGCAGGCTGGTGATCCTTTTCATTTCGGAAAGGGGCGACGTACACCCCTTGCATGTCATTCTCGTTCCCTTAACCGATGCATTCCCCATGTGTCCATTCGATTCTTTCCTCCTCCATGATGCTGGCACTCCTTTTAGACCCCTGCTTCCTGGTCTCCTTCCAGCGAAAAAAGCTTCTGCCTCCCTGCTTTTTTCCTTCATCAGAAAGCCCTCCACCTGAAAGTAGCACCACTTCCTGTACAACTCCGCCCTCCCACCGGAAACTCCCCCGACAAAGCCCGTGTCACCTTCTTTTCATCACTTTCCCAGCTGACTCCGGGCCAGCCTTTTCCTTCGGAATCAATGACGGACGTCGCCGCGGCAAGGGTGGACACATCCCGGCCCCGAACAGGAGAAGACTTTTTCACAGGACGACCCTTCGCCTCGCCAGCACTATGGCTTTCCCCTCCCCTTTCCCTGCGCATGGACACCGGATCCTTTCTCCCAGAAAAAGAATCTTTTCCAGCGTTCGCGCTCGAAGACATCCCGCCGTCCAATCAAGGCTGGGCCGGCCGTTCACGGTTTCCCCCCTCCCCCAGAAAGCGGAATTCTTCCTGCGAGCCGCTCCCCCCTTTTCCCCCTCTGCACAATTGGCGAGGTCTTTTTTTTGTAACTTCGCTCGACTTGCGCCCCGCGTCGCTCCCCCAATTTTTTTTTCTCCCCTTTCCTTCCAAGAAACTAAACGTCTCGCCTCGCTCGACCCTGGGCCTGGGAAAAATTTTCCTACACACCACCGTGCCAGGGACTATCCCTTCTCGGCCCTCCCTTTTTTTTTTTCGGTTTATATAGTCCGCTCCAACCCCCTTTATCCCGCCGGCCCCTTTGACGCTCTTCTCCTGTCTTTGGAGCCTCTCGGAGATCTCCCCGTTTTCAGTTGTTTGCCGCTCCTCAAAAGCATCTGCTCCCCTCTCGGCTGCGGCGAAGAGTTTCCCAAGGTGAGCGCCAGAGCTCCCCCAAAATCTCTCCTTGTGTGTGCGTATATTTTTTTGGGCGAATTTCTCCCTTGATGCCCCACCCCCCCTTCCCTTTTTTCGGTTGAAGATATAGAGCTCTTTGCGTTTTTTACGTGAATACGCCTTTTGATACGGTCTTTTTTTCCTTTCTCAGAGTCTCCACTTTCCGCGCTGTGGCGTCCTTTCGTTGTAGAGGACTCTCCCTGCGACGGAAAAATTTTTCCCTTCCCCGAAGGATGGCGTGCCTTTTTTTGTTGTGCTTGACTTTAATGCCCCCCCCCGCCCAAGAGCTTTCTCCGTCTTGATGTGTCCTCTTCTTGTCTCGGCGACATGGGTTTTTGTAGAGATAGAGAGTAATTTTCTTCCTTTTAATTTGCTGGTAAAAATTTTTTTTCGGCGGCGGTCAGATGATTGTTTCTTTTTTTTCTTTTTTATTTTTGGCCCAATGCTTTTCCCCCTCCCTTTCTCCCTGAGAGGAGGAATGTGCTTCCGAGGCCATGCTTTCTTTTCTTCGACGAGGCACCATTCGTTGGTGCAATTTCCCCTTTGTCCATGGCTCTTTTTTTAAAAATGTGGAGCACGCCTTTTTTACGAGGGAGTTCTTCTGGTGCTTCCGACGAGTAGGGAGAACCTCCTTTTTTCGTCCCTTGCCTTCTCGTGATGGTGAGTTTCCTAGGCATTTAGTTCCTTTAGGTAGTTCCCCCTCTTAGTAGGGCCCCTGTGCTCCCTTCTTATCTTGTTTACACTTCTTTCTCCAGAGTTTTTTTATTTTGATTGGGCGGCCCTTATAGTTTTGGCTAGCGTGATAAGGTTATTCCCTTTTTCTTGAGAGGCGGAACCCTTTAGAATACCTCTTAGCAGGAAAGCCGGAGACAAGCAAGCCTGCGGCCAGAAGGGTTTTTTTATCAGGCCCTTTTCTCCTGCGCACCTAATGGCAATTTTTTTTTTTTACGAGTGTGACTTCCATGCCTGCCATCCCTCGACCCGCATTGGCCGGAACGAACAAAACTTCCTCGATGTATTTTCCCCAATGGGACTTTCTGAGCCAACATTTCCCGAGGGTCTCCTTCCCCACTCTGTGACTCCCCTCCTTCCTCCCCTTGAGCCACAAAGTGGATGAGCATCTCTCTCTATGACGAACGCTATGAAGAGAAAGCCCTTTTCGTCTTGAGATATACGGTTTTTTTTCCAGCGCTTGGTGGGTATTCACTTTTTCATTGAAAAGGGATTGGGAGTGGCTCATCCTTTTCGCGAATAGAAGAGGGTGGTCCCCCCCACGCGTTTTTTTTGAGTAATCAGTTCTTAGAGATTTTCTTGAGGGCAGCCAAATGCGTTAGCTTAAACTTGGGCTTGTGGCTCAATGTCCCCTCCCCTCGAGGATGCAGGTCTGGCCTCCCGAGCGGCTCCCGAAAAATCCATCGCTCTGCTTCTCTCGGGTTTCTCCCCCCGAGGTTGCAGATTTCTCAGGGTCGCTTGTATCTCTCTTGCACGGGAGGCTTCCCACAAAAAAATCGGAGTTCCCTTTCCCAAGCGCCTTTTCTAAGTGAAGACGTTTGGTTGAAGTGCGTGTCTACCCATAGATGAGACAGGCATTTGTTCCCGGCGGCTATTCTCCCTCTTTTTTGGAGATTTTAAAGATTTTCAGATAGATGGATACTACTGCGATCACGTCTTTTCTCTCTCACGATTATTGTATTGCTTTTTCAAACATGACTGGAATGAGTGTTCCAAAAAAGCTCCCTTGCCTTTTTGCCTTAGTGAGGTAGATCCCCTTTTCATCCATGAGTTCCACTTACTGACTCTTTCCTTAGGGGTTGCAAGATTTCTTTAGGCGGCCGATTTTTGCCCGTAGATTACTAAAGTATACTCGAATTTCTTGGAATGGCTAGTTTAGCGACCTCCCCGTCGAAGACTTCTAGTCTCCACCCCGTCTATCAGGAATGTTTGGAGACGAGGGATCAAACGACTGGCGCAGATGCCATGTGAGGATTCTTCTCTTCTGTGTATTGCAGCCTTTTTTCTTTTGGGTTCGGTCATTAGTGTCGACTCCTCTGGAAAAGACGGTTCCTCATAGCAAGAAAGGGTCTCCAACCTTCGGACCAGAGGACTTCCTTGATCCCCTCGCTGCCCCTTTTATGAAATGAGAGTTGT
>Ga0179593_1724497_pt1 | contig 10840 bp, 14 predicted proteins | sample CZODoug2_1_08_16_FD_185931 | JGI IMG/M metagenome (GOLD analysis project Ga0179593, IMG submission 185931) | Vadose zone soil fungal communities from Angelo Coast Range Reserve, California, USA - CZODoug2_1_08_16fungal (PacBio error correction) | ecosystem: Environmental > Terrestrial > Soil >... | reverse complement strand
CAGAAACGTAAGCAAAGTCCTTCCTTTTTTTTATCCTTTCTTCTCCGCGCAAAAATTGGGAATGTCGCTTTTCTCCTTCCTCGATCACCAGCACCTCGACGGATTCTTCGCCCACCGTTCTTTTCTTCCCTCCCCCCCCTTCCCTTTCCCTCCCGAGCATGTGGACATCGGCCGGCTCCCCTCCTTCGCTTTTTTTCCTTTTCCCTTTTCTTTCCTTCTCGTGGACCTACAAACATGGGACACCCCATCCACCTTTCCCTTCTTCTTTTTCTCCCGTATAAAAGAATCGCGCGGCTCACTCCGCTCGCCGCCTTTATTTCCCTCCCCATCCGGTGCGCAGGAGAAGAGCTGCTCGCCCTCCAGGCGACTTTTCTTTCCCGCCGACATAATAGAGACCATTAGGGCAAACCTGACAAGCTTTTCTTTCTCCTTTTCTTTTTCTTAGAGATGCGCTAGGACCCCTCTTTTCTCTATCTTCCTATGCACCCTTGAGATGAAAAACATGAAGGTCCTCGTCCTCACCTTCTTCTTTCGCCGATGAAGTGGGAGACGGTCGAGCCGTGGCTCTCCCCCCCCTTTTTTCCCCTTTTTCTCCATTCGAAGGCGTGTGTAGAAAGGATTACCATGACCTTGCTTTTCTTTCGGAGAGGCGGCGGATTAGACAGAGTTTTTGTCTTCCCTTTTTTGTCTTTCTCTTTTTATCTCCAGACAGAGAGGGAGAGGGGGGAGTGCCGAAGGCTTTTAGCCTTTTTTTGCGATGATCCGAGGCCCTTTTTTCCCCCCCCCCCCCTTTCTCTTCTTTTCCTTTTTCTTTAGACACCACGCTCGAAGCCGCGATCCAAGATTGACCTCCCTTACCCATTTCCCCCGGCATTTCCGGCAGCGGCCCTCAACGACCACACGCGTTTTCTTTCCCTGGTACTATCACGGCAATCGCATCACGACCCCTTCCGAGGCCCCCTCTTCTTTGCTTCTGCTGCAGGGGGACGCTCCGACGCCCCGGCGCTGGCCGTCCTTTTTCCTCCTTCCTCATGTTGGCGAGATTGGCATTCGTCTGACGAGGAAGTTTTTCCTCGAACGGGCGCGAGAAAAGAGTCCTCGCCTCGTCTTCCTTGTTCTGCGCAGGATAGGACGGTAGCAAACGGTTGACGTCGGGTATCTTCTTCCTTTCTTTTCCTTCTCGTGCCAGAAGAAAGAGAAGGCAAGCAGGAAGGCGAACGCGTCATTGTGCTTCGTTCCTCTCCCCACGGAAAAGGAGAGCGTGATCGCCCAGGTCAGCGCTGCCCCTTTCTTCTCTTTCTTCCTCCGTCGGCGGCCGAAGAAGCCAGCAAGCGCTCGAGGGCCATTCCCTTTTCCTTTCCCTCTCCCCCGCCGAGCTAGGACGTGTGCTGCTCAGGACCTTGCGGCGCCATCGGACGTGCCGCGTTCGACCCCCCCCTTTTTTTCTTTTTTCTCCTCCTCCCCCGCGTGCGCCGCGACCACAAAAACGAAAGAGATTACGCGCTCACACTCCCCTCTTTTTTTCTTCCGGCGCGCCGCAGATAGAACCTGGTGCGGCCCCCTTCCCCTTTCCCCTTTTTTCTCCTCGCCTGGCCGATGCCGTGGTCATGATCGAGGCACACCTCACTGATCTCTCCTTCTTCCCCCCTTTTTTCGCACGGGGACGAAAGGACAGTTCATTCCTATGCCGCTCCGACATCGCGGCCTCTCCTCCCCGTTTCCGGTCATGGATCGCGCGAGATCGGCAGAATGTCGGCGTGCGGTCTTTCGTCTCCCTTTTTTTTTTTTCGCGCTGATCGATGCTCGACAAGACCGAACGCGCAGTATGGCCGATATCGGCGAGCCGATGACCCTGACCCCTTTTCTTTTCCTCTTTCCTTTTTTCCTCTTCTCTCACTGGCCGGGGCTCAACAAGTGCGACGCAGTTCGATCGCCGGCAGCACGCTCCCCTCTTCAGTTCGGTTTTTCCTTCCCTTCCTTTCCCTCGCGGACAGCAAGAGCAGGTCGCGATGGTGGTGGCGGGCATCTTCCCCTTTTTTTCCTTCTTTTCTTCTCCTTCCTCGGCGTTTGAGCGCGAGATATTCGAGTGTTTTCGTCGTCTTCCTCCTTTCTCTTCTCTCTCCCCTTTTCTCGTTCGAAGGCGGCACGTAGATGGGCGCCGCAGGTCCTGAGCGACACATGCGAGTCTCCCCTTCTTTTTCTTTTTTTCTTTTTCAAAGATCGAGATGGACCTCGAAGCTCTTGCGGGATTCTCTTCGGCTCCCCCTCCTTTCTCCCTCCTCCGCGTTGACTGGGAGAGCAAGCTGTCAGGTAGTGGGGCGATTTCAGATGTCATGGCACTGGACCCTCCCCCGTCCTTTTTCTTTTTCGCTTTCTGATGGAACGAGAATCAAGACTTCGCTTTGATCACTCAATTGCATGCGACATCTTCACCCTCCTTTTTCCTCCCCGGAAGAGAAGCAGCAGAACTCGGACAATTTCTCTCTCTTTTTTTTTTTCTTCTTCTCCGCTGTTAATCGATCAGAAAAATGCAATCGCGCAAAACCTTGCGGCGGCTCTCTCCCTTCCCCTCTTTCGAGGAAAAGGAAGCGAATCCAAAGGACTTCCCATCCTTTACCTCGGTGGTATAGAAGGGCGTGATGGCAGATGCCGTTATCTTCTCCCGGGAAGATGCGCGCGATCCTTTTCTCCCCTTTTTTTTTTTCTTCTGTTGCCGAAGATGGCCAGACGATGGCGGTCCTCCTTCGTTTAGCAGCGGCTTCGAGCGTGGGGTCTCCAGTATTTGGCCGCTCCTCTTTTCTTTCTTTTTCTTCCTCCCTCTCCTTTCCCTCTTGGCTCACGAGCCTTCGCACACAAAAGCGCACGCGCGGCTGGCCGCCATTCCCTTTTTCTCCCTCATACGAGAAGTAGATGAGCAGCAGCGAAGCCCAGCACCTCCTCCCCTTCACGGGCAGAATACGTAGGCTCTCCTTCTCCTTTGCGCAAAAATGGGGAGTGATTAAGCAAATGCGCGCTCCATCTAAGGCTTTTTTTCCCCCCCTTTTTTTTTTCTCCTTTTTCGAAGGGAAAGGAATGTTGGGAAGCGCATCGGGGCATTTTCTTCCTCTTCTCTTTTTTTTCCGAGCAGAGGAATCCTTCCTTCCTTCTCCTTTCTCTTTTCTCTTCTATGATGTCGGAGGCGAGCGAAAGTTTCCCGTCTCCTTTTTTTCTGCTCGTTGCAAGGTAGAGATTGCCAACACGTAGTCGAGCGGCTTTCTCCACTCCTCCTCTCTCGAGAATCCGAAAACATGCGGGGAATTGAGTTTCTGGCTGGGGTGTCCTTCTTTTTCTTTTTTTTAAGAAAAGGAAAAAAAGAGACCGGGAGACGGTCACTATTTTGTTTTCTCATCCACCCCTCAAGACCCGAAAGAGGTGCGAAGATGGAGAAGGTTCGATTCCTCTTGCAAACCGATCCGCTGACGACGATCGACATCCAATTTGCTGCGCCTCTCTTCTCGAACAGCCGGAAAGGGCCGGGTGCGGACGTTTCGGATTTCTTCCCAGGAAGCTCTTTCCTCTGTTTCTCCCATTTTCTCTGATAGAAAAGAGCACACGGACATTCGGATGTAGTCCCCCCCCCCTCCCTTTTTCCTCTCCCCCCTTTTTTAATGTCGATAGTAGTAAGGATCGGTGATTCGATCAAAAAGCACCCTGTCCCCCTCCTCCTTGAGGGTATTGAGGTTGGAAACCTCTAAATTTTTCATTCTCTTCCCTTCTCGGATTCGCTGTTTGGAATTGGATTACGCCAATTATCAGTCTTTTTTCTTTCCCCCTTTACACCCAGACATATAAAGTAAAGTTCACAAGAATGGTTAGGCTTCCTTTTCTTTTTCTCTTCCTCCTCCTTTGTTGGAAAGTTCGACATTGAATCAAGCCCCGGTTAGCTCTCCTTTCCTCTTTTTCCCTTCTCTCGCGCCAGACATAATCGCGAAATCGGGCCACAACGTCCGAGAGCTTGCTCGCGTCTCCTCTTTCGCGATGCCTCGGGAAACAGACGCTCGACGCGAATCCCATGCACCCGCTTCCTTTTCCTTTTTCTCCCCGGCGAACATCTGACCGAAGCGACTTCCCTTTCTCCTTCTATGCGCGGACGAGTGCTGAAAGCACTCTCAATTTTATTGCGCCTCTTTCTTCCCTCTCCCCTATGAGGAGCGGATGAAGATAGGGAGCGAGGCTCGTTCTCCTTTTTCCTCCCGGCGCGTGGTGAGAGGAACTTTGGCGTGGAGCGAGTGATTTTTTCTTCTCTTTTTGTGCGAAGGATCGGGGAGCCATTCGCCGGAGCGTTCGATGATCGCGACTATTCCACTTCCTTCTATGGAGAAAAAAAGAAGTAAGAAGAACCCTTTATGGGCTCCTTATCCTTGCCTTTCTGACGCCCTCGAGGAAAGAGGCAAGGGACTCGGAAAAAAGGAAGGGCATTTATTTTTTCCCACCAGCGTTGCGCACGCGAGAAGCAAGTAGGAACGGTTCGCTCCCCACCTTTATCTTTAGACCAACAGAGGTTGGTATTTGTTTTCTGCCGTATTTTTATCCTTGTCGCGCCGCGAAGAGGCGTGGCCGTGCTGGCTGACGGCTGTCCTTCCATTTTTTGTGCGCGATTGGCATTAGTCTGATCGGGAAACAGCCGTTCAGCAAAGTCCTCCTTTTCTTTTTTCTTTTTTTCTCCGAAAAAGAAATTGTTCGAGGTCCTCCGGCGTCCCTTCGCCCCCCCTTCCTGGTCGTCCGAACAGGTTGCGCGGTTTATCTTTTCCCTCTCCTTTTTCTGATTTTTCTGTGCAAGACGAAAGCGAAGGAATCCGGAAGGCGCACCTCTTCCTTTCTTTTTCTTTTTCTCCTCTGCCCACGGCAAGGACGAAGCTGCTAGCACAGTGCTGCCGCGTTCTGTCCCTTCTCCTTTCGTTCTTCTCCGGAGTTGTAGGACCCACGACCTCTAATCCTCCCTTTTCCATTTTTCTCGATATTTAGAAGATGGACAGACGAAACGAGTGCTCTAACGCCTCTTTCCCCTTCCCTTTCCCCTTCCCTTTTTCCCCCCGCCGTTCGCCGAGCAAATGGTCGACGCTTTGGAGCTGTAGCACGCCGTACCCACCTCTTTCTCCCTTTCCATCTTCTCTTCAACGCAGAGGTGATAGAATGCGGAAGAGCAAGAAAAAAACGATTCTCCCCCCCCCCCCTCGCGACCGGAGGGTTTTGCTGACGAGAGGTCAGGATGACTTCTTTTTTCTCCCCCTCTCGAGCGGAGGCAGGCGATCGAAACTTCTCACGGTGCCGCCTCTTTTTTTCCCCCTCCCTTCTGCGCGAGGAGAGACGCTGATGAGCAAGGGTCAGGTCATAGGCTCGCGTGATGCTCCCTTTTTCGTTCTGCGAGCATTCGATTATATATATGGTATACTCCTAATTGTTGTTGTTTTATATAGATTCGCATTTCACTTCCATCCCCCCTCTCTCTCCGCGAGCCGATGACCTGGACCATGGAGCATAAAGCGTCTCGCAGAGAGCGATGTCGGAGACGGCATATTCTCTTTCCTTTTTTTTCCTTCCCTCTCTCCCGGCAAGACGATCGATCAGTGTACGGTGTGATCATGACCCCTTCCCCTGCTCTCCTTTTCTCCTTTTCCCTTCCTGGGCCGAACCTAGATTATGAGGAGAGCGTACGACTCTTGCGGTCACCTGTCCTTTTCTTTCTTTTTTTTTTTTTTTTTTTCTTCGGCGCCGCGTGTCGGCGGCGCGCAGCGCAAAGCCGTAGACATTTTTCCTGCGGTCGACCCTTTTTCTTCCGGTACTGAGCGAGCACACGTCCGAGCGCGGCGTACGCCGTTCCCCCCTTTTCTTCTTCTCTATGTGCCCTCGAAGCGCTTGCGGGATTATTCGGCAGAAACGTTCGATTCCCTCCCCTCCTCTTACCTGGGCGAGCAGATGTTCCTTGTACGTGGGGCGATTTTTCCTCAGGCGACGGTCATTGTCCCTTCCCCCCCCTTTTGGCCTCGCTGTCGGCTGGAACGAGAATACAGCTTAGGATTTGATCAGGGAAGCCTCTCTCTCCCCGGAAGCAAAAGGGTAGAAAAGGCCCTCTCTACCCTCAATTTCGGCGAGAAAGAGAGGCGAGGAGATCTGCGTCAGCCAAGTTCGGCTTCTCTTTCCTCCCTCCCCCTTACTCGCGCCAAAATGCGGAGGACGATAGTAAGCGACGGCCCTCTCCTTTTCTTTTTCCCCCCCCTCCCTACCGGACGCGAACGGAAAGAGCCAACCCGCGGTGGTCTTCCTTTCTTCTTTCCCTCTATAGGCCGAAATTGACGATGCGAGACAGAGTGCCGCACCCCCCCCTCCTGCCGTTGAAGAAGATGGCCAGATGGCGTCATCTTCCTTCTTCGGAGCGTGGTGTCCCAGTAAGGGACGCGACGATTTAGGCGCCGTCCAGGCGTCTCTCCCTTTCTCTTTCCCCTTGGCTCCCGAGCATTAGAACACCCCCCACGCGCCCGCTCCTTCTTTTTTTTCCTCTTCCGCGATACACGACCAAAGGAATCAGCAAAAGCGCCTTCATTTCCTTTCTTTCCCCTCGAGCCGGAAGATTTAAATAAGGAAGCGCCTGATCTGGAGCGTCCCCTGCCCCCCCGGAGAGTGCACTGGTCAGCCAAATGCGAGCGCATAGAAATGAGTCGACCGGGCCCCCCCTTTTCCTCTTTCTCCGGTGTCGAAGAGCCGAAAGGCATGGTGAGGCATACGCAGCGGGTTGTCGCTCGCGTAGTTTGCAGCGTTCTTCCCCTTCTTCATCTTCTTTAACGCAAGAGCAAGCCCGCGCTTCCCTGTCTCCTCCTCGTCGGCGGCGCCCCGAGCAAAGCCTGCTCCCCCCTTTTTTTTTTTTCTAACCGGCTTGATTGCAAGGTCGAAGCTTGCACACGGCGGCGAGCGCCTTTCTCCCTTTTCTATTCTCCCAAACATGCGGGGAATTGACTTCGCCTTACTTTTTTTTCCGTGTTGTAGGTCAGCCTCAAAGAGACTCCGATGGCGGCCTTTTCCCCTTCTCCGGCCGATGTCAAAATGCGCTTCTGCTGAAATGTCCTTTTCCCCCCCCCCCTTTTTCTTACTATGGCGGCCGGGCGAGGTGCTGGTTCCGAATGCCCCCCCCCTCCTCCCTTTTTACTCCCAATTTATGGTGGAGAGACCCCGGAGACAACTTTTTATTTTCCCTCCCCCCTCCCTTTCCGGGGATGAAGTGGAGCAGAAGGAAACTATTTCTCTTCCCTTTTCTATCTCCTGATCAGAAAAGAAAAAAAAGAAAGTTCCGCCCCTCTTATTTTTCACCAAAAGGGTAGAAGAGTGAGCTTTCAAGAAAAAGTCCCAACTCTTTGTTCTCTTCAGCGGATAGGCGGGGAATCAGATAACAGGCACCTTCCCTCCCCCGTCCCGTCTTTCGAAAAAATATGGCGGGTATTTAGGGTTGGCAACCCTTCCCCGATCCCCCATCAATCTCTCTACCCCTTTCCCGGCGGCTAAGATTTAGCTGCTTTTTGTGGGGGACCGTGGATTACCTCTTTCCTTTTAACTAAGACAAACATGGACCACCCCAGCCCCCCCCTTCTCCCTTTTTGAGCTTCCAGAAGATCCCCTTCGCGCGGCTAAATAAGCTAGAAGGAAGTGTTGGAAAGTCTTCGGACCTTATCCCCCCTCTCCTTCTTGCCTCGCAAATGGAGAAGGGAGAATTTTCCTCGATAAGAAGAAGGGTTCCCTGGGCCAACCGAGAAAAGAGGATTGCAGCTGCCCTTTTCCTCTCTCGGAACAGACGATAGAAGACTCGATTCTCTTTCTTAAACTTCCGGTATCAGAGTCTCATGGAGAAACTCTTCCCCCTTATTTTGCTGTCCGTCGAAGCCGTGAAGATTGAGAGCCTTAGAAGGGATGAAGCCACTCTCCTTTTTTCCCCTCTGTCTCCAGATAACAGATGAGGAGGACGGATTGACGGCTTTTCCTTTCCCTTTTCTTCTTCTTAAGTCGCGTTGATGGGCGCTCCTTTGGCGTGGGAGCGCTTTTCTTTTTTCCTTCTTCCAGGCTCGGGAAGCCATCGACAGGAGCGCTGCGGGCGCTGCTCTCTCTCTCCCTCTTTCCTTAGACACCACGTCGAAGCGAGCTCCCCTATGAAGAAGCTGACAGCCATCTTTCCCCCCTTCCTTTGGCGGGAAAACGGAAGCGGCTCCCCAGAGTGAGAACGATTAGAGCGCATTCTTCCTGGCATCGCACATAACGCCTTCGAGGACCACCGCGGTTGGCTCTTTCCTTCTTTTTTTTTTTGATCTTGAGGGATTTTCTTTCTTTTTTCGCGGCGGATGGAAGGAGGAGGACGATAGGCTCTCTCTTTTTCCATTTCGTCTGAGTCGAGGAACACAGCAGTCGCAAGCCGACGACCTTTTTCTCCTCGCCGCTCGGGCTCGCCAAAAATTGTCGCTTTCCTTTTTTTCCCTGTTGTTCTCTGTCGCTGCAATCCCTGCTCCCTTTCTTCTCGTGCTCTACCCCTCGAAGGGCCCTTCCCTTCCTAGAGACCAAACGAGTATTAGAGCGCACCCCAGTTGTCACGTGTCCACGCACTACCGACCCTCGACACACCCCAGATCCAGTTAACACTTCCTTCCCCCTCCCTTCAAAAGGCAATCATCGGTATGCCTACGTCATGTCCGCTGGCCAACAGCCGAGATTCAGGCTTTTGTCTCTCTTGTATTAGTCGGTCGGCCGCCTTCCTCCCCTCTTTTCCGGTGCTTTCATGGAGCGCGAAGAGAGCGAGATTGATTGTGTACAGAAGACCATAGCCAGTCGTTTGTTCTCTTGTTCGTTCTCTCCGGCACTCTAGTCTCCACGCACCGTTTCTCTTGACCCGCTTTCCTCCCTCTCCCTTCCCTTTTCCCCTCCTCAAGAGAAAACCAAACAGCAAACTGTTTGCCGCTACTTTTCGACCTCACCCTTCCGCCGCCAAGTCTTACTTTTTCCTTTCTCTTTTCCTTTGTGCCGCCAGAGGATAATATGGAAACCGGTGGGAAGGTATTCCCTGTTCGCCGTACAATTAGTATTCTCCTTCGCCTTTGTTCCTGATATCTTTCATTATTTTTTTCGTGTCCTGATCAGCCCTTCCTTCCTCTTTCCTGATTCACTCGTTGGAGAATAGAGTTGGCGGAGGAGGGGCCCCAGATCGTGTGTCGGTCCGGGCCTTAAAAGCACCGTCTGTCGTATCGCCTTGCCGGGCCGATGCATTTTCTTCTTCTATTTTATCCTCTTAAGACGCAGTTAGAATTGAGTCTCAGGATCGAACCTTCTTTCTCCCCCTTCCCTTTTCTGCCTCTCCTACATCTCTCTCTGTTCTCTCCTCTTCTTAAAAGACAATGTCTCTCCGATTGTGCTCATACTGGCTTCCGAGGACTGACTGATGTAGCGGTCGAGCACTCGATCTCCTCTTTCCTCCTACTATCTCCCTCAGGAATTTTTTTTTTCTTCTCCTCTCTGCTCGCAAGACCTCCTCCACATTATCTGCCGATCTCTGCCGAGCCTATTTCCCTCCCCCCCTCCGTTTGATCGATGTAGCCTCAAGGATCATACCTGTTGCTATCACTTTCCAGTGCTTTTTCCGTCAGAGCCCTACTCATTTTCTACCCCTCTTGTCCGGCATCCTCCCTCTCCCCTTCCCTTCCCCTTCTTTTGTTAACATAATAAAAGACATAGCCAATGTTACGACGCTTAGACTGCTCATCCTTTTATTGGCCATGCTCTGCAGTTTTCCTGATTTGTTCTTTCCCCCGGTTTTTCGTTTCTTTTTCCTCTTCCTCATTGCTGAGAAAAGGGACGATTGGAAACGTGGTGCTCAGGCGATGGATCATCTCTGGTCGATTTGGGTTCGGCCGTTTGCGACCACGTACGTTTTCTGCGTTCTCCTCCTTCCCCCCCCCTCTTCGATTAGAGAAGGGGGTTTGTGACCCCAGGTTTCGATCTTTTTCTCCTCACTGTTTTAGCACGCGTGATCACTATCAGGCACGAGCGCTTCTGTATCTTTTCCATTCCTCTTCCCTATTTCTGAAGGATTTAAGATGCGAGATGTGCTTCCCGTGTAAGCGAGACCCCCAAAGCCCGCTTTGCGGGCTTCGTCGGCCTACCCTTCCTTTTCTCCTTTCTCTTTCCTTTCTCTCGACGCAATCTATCAAGGTTAACCGCCTCCGTTTTCCGTTTATCCTGGTCCCTTTTCTTTTTCTTTGATAAAGAGACCCTTTTTTTTCGATTTTCTATTTTCCTTTTTCCTTTCTTTCCGGTACACATTCTTTCCCTTCCTCCCCTTCTCTTCTTCGATCGATGAGCCTCCACCCTGTCTAGTTTCTTTGTGACCCGTTGTGTGTTTCACGTTTTTATTTAGTCCCCTATCTGCCCCCTTCTGGTATCCTGCTCACTAACCTTTCTCCCCTTTTTTTCCTCCCCTGAAAAGAAAATTACCGACGGTATCACTGTCAAGCCCCCCCCCTCTGCGGCGTTGGTACTGGTGTGCACAGTCCCTCATGTGACCTTTCTTTCGGCCCGATTCTTGGCTCTCCCTTCCTCCTCCCCCCCCCCCCATACTCCCCCCCTCGCGCCCAACATGCGGCGGCCGCTATTCCTCTTCTTTCCTTGGCGCCGACAGGGAAAACCACCTTCGGCACACCACAGTTCGTAAAAGCCAGTTCACATCATGCCCGGCCAGTTTCGGACCACGGCCTGAAGGTCCCTCCCCTTCTTCTCCGGCATCGCATAGGATAATTCGCTTACCACACTTCCCTGAGATGCTTTATGCCTCTCC
>Ga0179593_1504865_pt1 | contig 10840 bp, 7 predicted proteins | sample CZODoug2_1_08_16_FD_185931 | JGI IMG/M metagenome (GOLD analysis project Ga0179593, IMG submission 185931) | Vadose zone soil fungal communities from Angelo Coast Range Reserve, California, USA - CZODoug2_1_08_16fungal (PacBio error correction) | ecosystem: Environmental > Terrestrial > Soil >... | reverse complement strand
CGGTGGGCGCCTCGCTCCCCGCCCTTTTCCTCTTGCTGGATTTTTTCCTCCTGCTCGAGATCAGTCCTGCTCAGGCCATTCGTCGGCTTTTCCCTCAGATTTCGCACGTCGCCCTCCCTCATCTTTTCCGTGAACAATCTACACCCCCGATTTTGTAACCACCCCCCTCCTCCCTAATGCCGTACACGTTCAAGTTCCCCGCGCTCCTTGCCCATTTCCCAATGTGTCGGGCGACGGTGCTGCGCGCGGCTGGGATCTGATTCTTCAACTCCTTTTCGTGGCTTAGCCGGCTAATGGGACAAGCAGCACGTCCTATCGGGTCACTCTCTCGTAGGGATGCTTATGATCTCCCTAGGGATTCTCTTTTATCTTTCTCTCTTCCTTATGCAGACCTTGCAAGCTCTCCATCTCGCGTTTCAGACTAGATGGATAACTGTATGTTTTTATTGCACAAACCGCAGTCCGAGAGCTCCACGCGCCCCTTGCTCCCTTGAGAACCGCCACAATGCTGATGAAAATTAATCGTCTCTTTTTTAGAGGAGCTCTATCTATGTGTGTGCCTTTTCCCTCTGATTTAGACCACACCAAAGCGATACTCGTTGCCCATCTGTAGGGACCTTGCATTCCCGGCGAGTACCGCTGACACTCCAGTTCCCCTGACTCTCAAGGTCCCGGAGATCTCTCCTTGGGGAGATGAGTTCTTTAGTCCTCCTCTTCCCCCTCCTTAATTCTCGACCTCTCCTAGTGGTCATCCCTACTGAGGACCCCTCACCTTGCGCGAAGGCGGATTCTGAGACTTAGAGTGTTTCCAGCTGCACACAAGGCAATCATCCTCGTCTTGTTGAATTCTCTCTATCTAAAGAATGCCGGTTTGGTCCCCTCCCTACGCATCGCATTTTCGGTCCTTCTTTCCCTCTGAGACGGAGACCTACTTCCTTCTTTCCTCCTTTTTAATCTTAGGAAAGACTACCCCGCCTCGGAGATGCATTTCTCTTGGTCCTTCTGACCTAAGGGGGGTTCCTATAAAGTTTTTTTTCTTTGCCTCCTGCGGGCTTAGTGGGAGCCGAGGCATGACTCCATCCGTGCCCGAGGAACTTCCGCGCTTGGTGGATCTGTGCTTTTATATCGAGTCTCAGATTTCCTGTACCTGGAATGTCTTTCCTTTTGAAATCACGCTCAACCCGGCGATTTGATCCGATAAGGAATGACGTCTCTTTCTTTTTCCTCACCTTTTGCTCAGCGTCTTTCCTATACGTTGATCTCCAGGCGGTACCGAAGCTGAGCCTTTTTCTGTCTTAGACTTCGGCTTCCCCACTGTTCGTGAGCCCTACATCCTCACCCCCTACATGAGGCTACATTCGTGGCTTTTAGTGCGCTTCTTTTTGACGCTCTTTTTTGGAGCGCTTTTTAAGAAGTCGAGCCTGAGGTCAGCCATCCGTTCCCTTTCCATCCAAGCCCAGCACGGGACGTTCAACCGCAGCACCGCAGACGATCTAAAGTTTCTTCCTCCCTTCCCACGGTTGCCTTGCAGAGAATCGACATCGGCAAGCGCCTGGCTCTAGAGGTTCTTGTCAGCTCAAAAGAAATCTCGTATTTCTGTCCCGGCTTCCCAACCCCGGCGAAGGTGTCCTTCGCAGGGTTTTCCGCCGTTTCGAACCGTTCATTCTTTCTCGACTTTCCTACATCTGGGCCTCGGCAATCCTGGGACATTCCCTGCTTCGCGTCGACTCGTTTGAATCGTATAAGCCTACTCCGACGTGTTTTTGAGCCCTGTAGCGGTCAGAATACTCTATATTTCCTTTTCTGCTGAAACCAACTCGACGCCGTTCACTTCTTCTTTCTAATTCAGCCTTCCTTGTCGGGCGCGGAAGTAGTTGTAAAGCGATCGTTTTTCATCTTCCCTTGACTGCGCCTGGGCCGCTTCACTATCTTCTTTGGACACTTTGCTCCAGTGTCTAGATTCCCGTAAGATCGGCGGTCCGGCCGTTCCTGTGACGGTCTCACGGAGTTCGGCGCCTCACTTTTTCTTTTTTGGGGTACCACGTACGCGCCTTCTTTCCTCCTTCAGATTCGCGGCGGACTTCCTGGTTCACCGACTGTCCTTTGTTTCCTTTAGCTTTTCCCTCATCCCTTATTTCCCTCTCGCTTTCATAATCCTAAGTGTTTGAGAGAGGATCTCCCCTGTTTTCAACAACGGGTTTTTCCTTCTTCAATCGTCTTCTTCCCTCTTTCCGCCCGCATTCGCGTCGTATTTCGTGGAAATCGTTTGACACCACACCACAGACTTGATGCGCTTCCCGTTGTTTCCCGCCGTTCCGAGAACCCAGAGGATCTCCCGTTTTTTTTCCTGACCGGCTTTTCTTCAGAACACCTCTCGCAGGTCGCACGCCGAGACTTTCGCTCAGGCCTCCTCTCCAAAGGTCAAGACCGCGGTCTATTCACGTGACTCCAGAGCCCGTAGTATTTTAGAAGCTCGTCGTAGGAGTCCCTTTGTTGACATAGAGGGCTCAGCGAAATGGCGTCCTCTTCCTCCCATCCTTTCTAGACGTTACAAATCAGGAGCGCCGTGCCGTAAGCCGATTCTTTCTTAATTCCGATGACCAGGGATGAGATGTACCGGGCCTGTCCCTTAGTTTCTCTGAGGAAGATAAATGAAGTGGAGCCCCGTCGGATAGGCGGGTCTCCTTTCGAACAACACCTGCTCCTCTTCAGTCTTTTGTCTGTCTATCGCCTTTTTCCCATCTTTTCTCCCTGTCGGTTGTTTTTGAAGACCCCGCTTCCTCCAGCAGGAACTTTTGTCTTTGTCGATTCTCCCGCCCTTATTTTTTCCCGCTTCCTTCCCTGTTAGTTTTATTTTACCTTTTCCGTTCTTCCAGGAAATTGCTTTCGTTCCTTTTTCCCTTTTCCCTATCCGTATCCCCTCCCCTCCGACTCTCAAGTGCTTTATTCTTGCCCGGCCAGCGCAATACAGGTGTCCACTTCCGGTTTTTTCCCCCTCTTGTATTATTCCCGTTGTAGTTTCCGCCTTCACCCCTTGTTTGCTAGTCTGAGACTCTGAACAGCTTTTCACCTAGTCACTGCTTCTTCCTAAGACCTATATCACGCGCTGCTTCTGATCGTTCCCTCCAATGTACCCCGACGGTCTTTCCGGAGCTGCTCGGGATAGACGGGGTTGTTTTTTTTTCACCCTCCAGGTGACGCCGTCTTACGAGTCCCCCTCGATCTAGTAGCAAAAAAGCGCTCGGTGAATTCCCCTGTGTAGTCGTCCTCTCTTGTCTACGAAGGAGAAGTTTGAAGAAACTTTCCGGACACTTTCCCTAAGGCAACCCGTCCCCCTCCCACTTCCTTCGTCGTGCTTTGAAGCCGTACCCCTAGGAATTGACCATCTGCGCCGGTCCTTCATTCCTTTTCCCCCCCGACCCCTCTGATGATCGCTGTGGTAGGGAGCCCCGTCATAACTCTATGCTTTGTTTCTGGTCAGAGATCCCCCCTCCCCCCCCCAAGTCCTCTGCGCCTCCTTTTGGTGTGAAGATTAAAAAAGACGGATTCCCGTTGACGCTCCCCCCACTTCTCCTGCACATGTGATTCTAGTAGAGTCGGAGTTGACACCAAGCTTTCTAGCCGGATAGGTTTTTCAGACTGACGAGAGCGAATGCATGTCTCTGACATTTTTGTCGGCTGAGGTGACGTTCATTTTACTTCTCCCTCTTTGACTGCCGCAAGGACAGCCTTTCCCCGGACCCACAATCGCTTAACACCAGGAGCGCGCCGAGGGTGGCTTTAATAGCCCCTGTCTCAATCAGATAGCCGCCTCTCACCTTTCTTCCTCTTGTGGAGTGTTCTCGAGTTCACTCTGGATTTCTCTCGTGTTTCCCGGTTGAGAACACTTCTTTGCGGCGGGAACCAAGTAGTGAGCGCAGCTATCAACGGCCGAGGGAGATGGAGTTTATAGAACTTATTGTCTCTCATTAGAGACAGATCAGGACGAGAAGCCCATTTTGATGAGGTTCTCCCTACTACGTGCCGAGGCTTCCCTGACTTTTGCCGCCCCACAGATTACGAGCGGCGCTCTTAAGGATAAGCCGTCAGCGTCCCCACGGTCTCCCTTTTCCACAAAATTTCTGGCTTCCCCTTCCTCCCCCTCGCCTACGAGTCCCCCTTTCTGCTTCCCTTTGGTTTCGCACAAGGCCCCGCCCTAGGGGTGTGTCTTTTCGACGGACGAGATGAGGGACGTCGGTGCGCGCGTAGATTATGCGTTTTTATCCCAGCCGCCCGACCCTTCCCCTTTCATCTACGCTCATAGTCCGCACACACACCCAGCTTTTTAGAGTATGCGCATGAGGGAGTTTTTGCCTTTTCTACTTCCCCTCAGTTGTTGGTGTCTATCTATCGGTGTTGAGCCCTCTCTACCAGACACGCCCTTTCCGAAAATTCTTTTTGAGGTGTGCCGCTGGTCTCGAGCATCCAGGAGCTTTGGGGTCCCTCGTAGGCTGCTATCTACTTTTTTTCCTTCCGTCCCTCATCTCCTCCGTTAACCCGTCTCCCACCACCCGAGGCGATGTCTTCCCCCCACCGACCTCGAATCTCCTTAAAAAGTGAATTTCCGTCTCTCTTTCCTAAGGGTGTTTTCCTTGCGCTGCCGCTTTTTGACCTGCTGTGACGTACGCGCCTGGTCCCGGGGGCCTCTCGTCTCCTTATGCCGCCGCAATTCGAGGATTTTCTGGTTTCTTTCGCCCGGCGCGCTCGAGCTCCTTTTCTTCGGCCCCTGATAAAGTTGAGAACTACGCTCCTACCGCATCGGGCCGACGAGCCTTGGACTTGTCCCGCGCTGTGTCGCAACCCCCGTTGCCCTTTGACACTTCCATTGGTTTGAGCTCGGATCCAGCCCCTCTTTGTGCTCTTTGAGCCGCGTGATCGGTATCTCCCCGGTTTGCTCTTAGTGAGGTAATGCATCCACAGCTCCCCTCTTCCGGTCCCTGACGAGTTTGTGGTCGGAGCGACCGGCTTCCCACTTGACGACACTATCTAGGGACCCGCACGAAGATCAACCCGTCTCTAAGTATGCCAGGAGTTCTTCTTGATCCCAGCTGCCCTTATCGCGAGGCCCTTTCCACATACTTCCCTCTTGAAATACCAGGCACGAGATCGTTTTTTCTCTCCCCTCATCTTTTTTTTCAGATGACCACAACTGAAATTTTTTCGAATGAGGTCCAGTATCCTCGAATTATGAATAGATAGTACTCCACTTCGTCCCTCAGCTAGACGTCTTCAATGTTCTAACTGGTGTCCCGATAGCTCGTTCCCCGGACCTTTTCGTGATATGGCATTCAGAATATGCCCGACTCTTCTCTCCAGCCGGCAGCTTAAGTGTGAGAAGTCGAAGAGAAGGGGTAATTTGCTTTTCAAGCAAGGAGGAGGCCTGTGTGGAGCTTGACTCCGACCCAAGGCACCCGATGCCCCCTTCAATTGGTTTATCTTGTCGATCGTTGAGACTCTTTCCGAATGTCCCTGGAAGGACGTGCCAGGGCTGACCCTCCCCTCCCCCCCTGAGAGCTTTGACGGCCTTTTTTCTTTTTACCAGTTGATTTCTATCATCTGCGGAGGAGTGCTCTCCTTGATTGCGTACCGACGTAGGCGCAGCTGCGAGTACCTGCCCCTTGGTCCCTTTCCTTTGTCCACTCCACTAGAATCCCTCCAAGAAGAGGCTCCCTCTTTTTCAACTGGTTTCGAGGCAGGTTTCCCCTAGATGCTCTTTATTTTTGGTTTCCCGTGACCCTACGTCGATGCAGGAGTAGCCACGTCAACCAAGGTCATGCAGACGGGGACGTCCTGCCCTCTCCGACCGCCGGTTTTTCAGAGTTGTTACTGTTTGTGCCTTCCTCTAGACTAAGGGAAACGGCGTACTTCTTAGTTTTTTTTTTGTCTCAACCCTTTGTAGTCGAAACTACCTTCTGCCTGAGATAGCTGCACGGTTCGTGCCCATTCTCCCCTGTGATCAGCCTTCGTGAGCCACGGGATTTCTTCCTCCCTCCCTGCCCAACCCTCTTTCCCTGAGGAGACTCCTTCCTTAGGCGTACGCGGGATTTAACGTGCTCTAAGTCTTGGAGTATATTCCAGGATTGCGGGAATTTCGAGAATTTCCCCCTTTTACCTCTTATGGTCCCCATGATCTCCAGGTAACGGCTGATGATTTACCCCGGACTTTTTGCTTAGGCGACCTTCGAAGAGGGGGACAGCGCAACGAGGACCTCCCTGTTCTTCCTTCTTATAGTTCTCCCCCTTTATAGTCCTTTCGACCCTGAGTATTGGGGTCGACTAGCTTAAGGTTCCGAGCCTCTTCGGTGCGACTGCGGCGTTTCTTCCTACCCTTGCCCTCCTCGCAGACTTGGGGGGTGTTTCCGTTCGTCTCTCAAGAGAATCGCGGGTATTAATGGCCTTTCCTCGGACGCGCCGGCCAGACCTGGCACTGAGTTGCTGTGATTCTCCTGTTGTTTTCTTTAGGATTACGGCCCACAATTTCATGTGCCTTCTTCCTATTTCCCGGTTCAGTACCCTTTTCCTGTCTGTACCCCCTCTCTTATCCCTTGAAGGCGCGTAAGGTGGCCCCCCCCCCCTTTTTGCTCAACCGGGAGTTTTGTCGCCACCCGCCCGTGCTACGGACGCACCTCGGTCGTACTTACGAGGGTCTTACTTCTAGCCATGGTTCGCACGAGAACAGCTGTCACTCCCCCCCTTATTTTCGCATTTTTTTCCTGGCAGAGGTCTCATTGGCTCTTCCTAGTCTCTCAGCAAGAGGTTTTCGTCGGGTGGCTGACATCAAGAACGCCGTGACCCGTTTTTTTTTTGCTCCCTTTTTTTTTCTCAGTTTCCGGAATTAAGAGTCTCGAAATTTCTTCCGCAATGGCCTCCGCCCCCCCCCCCGATAGTCTTTAGGCGTAGAAGAGCCCCTCCCTAGTCCTCGTTCGGCCCTTGCCAGGCTTCTTGAAATCTTTCTTCGTAGTCTCTTGCGGACGAGCCTTTCTTTACTCTGAGATCCTTTTTCCGCATTCCCACACCGCGCGCCGGTCCCCTTGAGTTCTTTTTTTTCAGTTCTCAGTGCGTCCGTCCTTGGTTGTTAGCTCCTTGCCAAGCTTTCCCCCTTGAATACAGAAGGACGTGCCGGTATTTCGCATGCTCGAACCTTTAGCGTTGATTTCCACGCTTCCGACTTTTCTCGTCGCGTTTTGATGCCTTTCCCGTTAGGGACCTTTGCGTCGGCCGATTCTGACCCTAGTTTTCCACGGAGCTACCAGAAGAACTCAGCCTTTTCGCTTTCCTTTTGACCCTTCAGAGAAACTAAAGGTTTTTTCTTCCCGCCGGTGTGTTGTCTTTTTCGATTGAGTTGTATGGCCCCTCGAGACATTGTTTTTGCGCTTTCGCTCCTCTGCAGACAAGCTGAGCCATATTCGTTCACGCGTCACCGAAGCTTCCCTTGATTTCAGCATCCTGGTCGCCGGTTCTGCCGTACGCTTCGGGCTCGCCCCGGTTTTGGTTTTGTCCAGCACTAGGCACCTCCATTTTCACGTTTCTGTATCCTTAGAGCGAGTAGACACTGAACTCCGGCCTTTTACCTTCGTGCCAGGTAGGTCTTCAGGAAGATTGGAGACAAAACTTCTTGCGTTACAAGCACCATTTACTGTCCCACTGCTTCGAAGGACCACTCAGCCCCTAACTTTTGCTTGAGCGTGACAAGTCCTTGCGTGACTACATATAGATCCCCCGTCTCCCCCTTCTAGCATCTGGCACCAGACCCAATTCTGGATGGATTGTGTTTTACTGCGAATTCGGACCGCTAGGAATGCTTTTCGTTTTAAATGCCCAACGAAAGAGCTCTCATAACTTTCATTTTAGCACACCGAGATAGGTTGGGATTTCTAGAAACAGCCTCTCTCGAGCCAGTATTTATGTATTCGTATTTGATCTCGCATTCGTAAGGAGGGTGATAGTCGTACCCTTTATACGAACTGCCTGCTCGCGAGGGGTATAGGGTCGCGTGGTTCCCAGCGCTGCCCCCGGCCGGAGCTCCTCCCCGACCAACCAACTTTTAGAGTGCGAACCCCTGGCGATAGGTTCTTCTTCTATCCGTCCCGCCACCGAGATAGAGCTCGGAGCGATGACCGTAACTTGGTTTCGGTCTAGCCTCCATGCCGTCCTATCTTCTCTCTCTTTTTCCAGTAGGGAGCGTCAGATCGATCATGCGTTCTGTTGGTTGTCCGGTCTCGAAATTGACTCTCGTTACTCCTTCCCTAGAGATCAGGCAGGAGTTGCTCCCTGACCTTCGGTCCGCCCTACTGCCTTTTGTCTTCTGTCTGACTTTGAACGCCTACTTGATGGCGGGAGGATCCCGAATGATCAGCACGGTTTGCGCCCCGGTCGACATTGACACTTGTCTGGTTCAGATTCCCTGGTTTTTTTTTTGGGGTAATTGCTCAGTCGCTTCGGTGGTTTCGACCCCGCACCTTGGTTTGGTGTGGTTCGTCTTTTCCCACGGACGAGATTTTTAACCTTCTACCCTCTATCTGTTTTTTTTAAGCAGGTCTCGCGTGGCGGGCTTTTTCGTGCCGCACCCTGCCCCCCCACAGCAGATGGTTGTAGTCGCTTCCTTAGGGGCGTTTCTTTTCCCCCGACACAGAATCCTTTTGTGTTTGACTCGAGCGGTGTGAGAGCTCGCACATTCCGTCATACGCTACCACATCTGTGGTCTTTGGTCTTTTTTTTCTGCGCGAGATCCCGGGTCTCTTCCCCGCTTCGTTTATACTCTTCCTGCCCCTCCTTTCATTCCTCTGTTACACGAAGACCACCCCCTCTTGATTCCGAACCCCCACAGCGACTTCTCCCGTAACCCCGTTACTCTCGAGCCTCACACTTTTCGATGCGCTGCGCGGACTATAATGAATTCCTGCCTACATGTACGTGTGGCCAGCCGGGCTTTTCCCCGTCGGTGCGAACTCATTTATCCTGATGCTCTTACCCTGCTCCCCCGACGCAGCGTTCAGCCCGATCGCGATCTCAAGTTTCTTCTCCCTCTTTTTTCTCGGCGGATGACTCGACGACGGCGCTCCTTTCCCTGCGTCCGGTGCGCACCGCGCCTCCAGTCGAACTTCATGGCGGATGACCCACACTACAGCCAAGTGCGAGGAAGTGCTCCCAGTCCCCCCGGTATCCCTGGGGGCGATTCGTATTGTACCTTTCTTCTCTCGGTGGTCGCCCTCGACGTGTCGCCTGCGGCGCTTCGGCGAAGTTCCAAGCTGTTTTTGATCCTCCCCCTTTCGAGCACGGCGCCCGACCCATGCTCCTGCATGGGACTGTTCGCTCTTCATTGCGATCACCCGCTCTTCTTTCATCTACTAACCTTTTTAATAAACTGGCGCCAGGCAATGTTTCTGTTTGATCCTAAGTGGGTAACTTGCCCCCAAGGCACCATTCCTGTCGTCCGGTCTTTAGAAAACCGCTTCCTAGATGGCCATTAGAGGCTTCTCTCCTTCCTTTCATGATTTCCGGGGGGTTTTTGTGGGGTTTTTTTTTTGTGCCCGCGCTCCTGCGACTCTGACCGCAGGTTTTTCCACGTATTAACTCTACCAGGACGACCAGAGTGACTGTATGGAAGTGGGTTCCTGCGGATCTCTTTCTTTGATGGTTTCACGCCACTCAGGCGTCCCTCGTTTCGCCACGCGCCGGACACATAACGGTTCACGATACCTCCTTGGCGCTTGGCTACTAGTCTCCCCAGAGCTACGATTCCCCTTGACCTGGCAGGACGTTGCAAGGTCTGGACCCAATGAGTCAACCCGTTCCCTCCTGATCTCCCCCGCTTTTCGACTGTTGATGGCAGATCCCCCCACTTGGAAGCGGCGGTCTCTATTGATCAGTCTGTCTAGGGTTTGGTCCCTTCGAGTCGTTACGGCGGCAACCCCTTTTTCCCCCACAACGCGATCAATACCAGGACCATTTTTTTCACCCCCAGGGCTTGGAGTTCCTTTCCGCGTTCGCGTCTGCGGGGAGCGCTCGGGAAAGACGTCCTCGTTTTCCTTAGGACGCAAGGTCCTCATGGTTTGTTTTTTTTTTGTTTTGTTTTTTCTTGGGTTGTGGGTTTTTTCCCCTTTCTTTTTTTTCGGGGGGGTGTTGGGTTTCTTTTCCAATTTTTTTGACCATTAATCGGGTCCTTTTTCACTTCTAGAAAGCCGTCCCTTTGCCTACACTTTGTTCCGGGGCCGCGCTCTGAAACCCCCCTGAGATCATTGTAGAGTAGAAGCGTTGCAGCCCCGTACCCCGCGACTTCTCCCCGCAACGCTTCTCCCTCAAGACTTTTTTAGACGCCCCCCCGGGCGCATCTAGCCGAGCCACGGCCTGCTAGTAGAGCGATCCCTTGGCCCATGTCCCTCGCCCCCGTCCTGCATTCTCGTCCTTCGCGGGCGTGCCCTTTTACTGCCGAAGTGTTGGCGTCGAGCAAGGATTTTGAAGACGTTTTCAACATTACCACCCTGACCTTCCCAGGAGGCGAGCAAACAGACGAACTGTTCGCGCGGAGCGGGGAACCGGATTCCGCGACATATTACCTTTATGCGAAAGGGGTCGCTCAGTCTCTCCCACGACCCTTTTTTCTGAAATGTCTTTCTGGTGGTGAGAAAGATAGGCTGTCGTGGCTATAGTTTCCGGTAGCCGGAGTGTCGAGACGCCCCCCTAAGTTTCCCCTCCTGCTCAGCCCTTTTTTTGGGTCCAGTAAAGTGCCTTCGCGACTACGATATGGAGAGGCGGGTCCCTTACGTGACTTTTTTTCCCTACCTTTCCCCTCGGCCCGTGG
>Ga0179593_1481685_pt1 | contig 10840 bp, 13 predicted proteins | sample CZODoug2_1_08_16_FD_185931 | JGI IMG/M metagenome (GOLD analysis project Ga0179593, IMG submission 185931) | Vadose zone soil fungal communities from Angelo Coast Range Reserve, California, USA - CZODoug2_1_08_16fungal (PacBio error correction) | ecosystem: Environmental > Terrestrial > Soil >... | reverse complement strand
TGTCCCCACTTTGACGTGTGCGCGTTAGCGACCCTTTCCGAATTTTGTTCCTCGTTTCATGTAATAATTTTCGTTTCATGATTGTTGTAGCGTGCTCCATTTATGTGAAGTGCTAACTGACCCGTCCTCCTTTCGGACTCGTACGACTCCACCGAGACCTTTTCTCCCCCGCAGCCCGTTGTTCTACGCGTAGTAATCCTTACCTTCTCCTGGTTTTCTGTATTTTACCCCTCTCCCACCTCCTTCCCTTCATCTTGGGGGATTTCTTGGGCATGTGTCCAATTAACGTGGACGCCCGCTTGCCCCCGACCCTTGAATTTCGCTTCAATACCTTACGTAATTCTCTGGTCCCACCCTCACGTTTACGTTTCTCCCCCCCTTTGGCCTTTACCTTTCTCCTGTCCTTCCCTTCCTCTCGTGAGGACCCAGTGCACTCGCTTCTCCGCTTTGTTTGATGCATGTTGCGATTTTTTTTTTGGCGAACCTTCTTGTTCATTTTGGACCCGTTTCCCGGCCCCCATCACTCTGCGATCTTTTTTATTAAATTTTCCTCCTCCTGGTTCCTCCTATGGCGCCTGCCTCCCCTGTGGCCGTGGGTTTTTTCCCCTTTCCTTTTTTTAAGTCTGGTCGCAATTTCCGTTGATTTTACCCCGTTTTTTTTTCCCCCATCTAGTTGTCTTTTTGGAATTTGCGTTCCACATTTTTGTGACCCCCTCCCTCTAGGCAAATTTGTGAACCTTCCTTGACAGAACTGTTCTTCCCACGTGCCCTATCTCTACCTTCACCGTCCTTTTAGGACCCACACTTTTCATGTTTTGCTGCCCCCCGCGTTCCGCCTTCCTCCCTTCTTCTTTTTTTCCTACGATTTGTGCTGTGCTGTATTTCTGTTCCACCATGTTTTGTTAAACTTGCATTTCGCCTGGATTTCACATTATGACACCTTCCTTTTTTTTGTATTATTGCCATGGTTATTTTTTACGAGGACCTTCTTCCACCTTGGGTTAGAGATCGTACCATGATTTTCCACGTACCTGGTAGACGTTGGACCTTCGTTCCCGGTTTCACTTTCACTTTGTGTCCCTTCTCTTTAGGCCCCTTTTATCTCACTTTGCGGTTTCGTGTGGAAATTCCAAAACCATGCGGCGTCGCCGGGTTTATCTTCACATATATCTTTTTTTCCCACTCTCCCTTGGCTTTCCTTGTTTATCTGGACACCGCCACTTTCCCCAATTTTGTGGTAATTTTTTCCCCAGCTTTTAATCAGAGATGTAGTTATTGCTTGTGTCTTGAGAGAGGAACCCCCCTGTTTTCCTTTCGACGACCGTAATCTTTTATCCGACCCCTTATCTGTCTTATTGCTGATCCCCTAGTACTTTCCCCCTTTTTTTCTGTTTTGACTATTGTAGATTTGTTCTACTTCTTTCCGTTCTAATGGGTGGCGTCCCATCATTTTAATTTGAGGGGTGTGCGGCCCCCCTCCTGTGCGTGTCATTGGTTCACATGGGTCCTGCGTGATTTGCAGGCAAGTCGAGATCGCATTGCCGATTTGTGTTTATGCATGTGTTTTTTTGTGGGGAAGCCCCTGTTTTTTAAGCCCAAAGCGGGTCATCCACAGCCCTAGGCTTAACCCTGCTCTGCCTTTCTCCTGTGCGATAACTCCCTGAGGCAAGAGCTGGAAACACATTGGCTCTGGATCTTTTTTTGGGAGTCCTACTTTGCCCTGACTCACCTTAAGCTCCTGGCCCCTTCTCATATTTCCAGAAGTTCCTTGTGCTCCCCCGACCCCATCCCCCACGTATCCTTCGGATATTCTTTCAGATTTACCCCGACCTCGCCCAGTCCTTTGGCCAAGTGTTGATTCTGCTTTTTGCGGCCCCGTCCTCCCTCACGTCTCCCACCGCCGAACGGGTCGATGACTCATTTCCCGCCCCTTTCCCCCTTCCAGAACATAGTGTACGATACCAGACTTCTCTCACGCGCGCCTCATTGTTTTATTTGCCCCATGGTTTTGCTGTAGGAACTTATCCCACAAAGTTTGTACCCCCTTGTTCTGTTCCTTGTTTCGGGTTCGGGACGCCTCTATTGTTTCAAACAAGTCTCTTTCCCTTGCGGTTTTCTGTCTGTTCCCCTATAATCACGAATGAGTTCACGGCAATTAGTCCTACCCGGCATTTTTCACCTCCTCCGCTGGCCCTTTTTTTTTTCCCAATTCTGCCCCCACCCAAAGTTCCTGCCCACATTGGAGCGCCTGTTCGCGATTGCGATTTTTTCCTTTTCCCCCCCCCCGTTGCAACTTTTCACTTACCAACGGCATTATTTGAATATTTACGTTATTATCCCCCTATGATTTCCCCGATCCGGTTTAAAGCCGGTTTGATACTTTCCTGATCCATAGATTTCTCCTTTTCGCCCAATGTCGCCCTTTCCCCTCCTTACCGGCAGCACCTGTAACGATAGTTTTGACGTTTTTTCATTGAGTGGTTTGCTCCCCCCTCGTTTGTCCCCTCATCTTTGGGTGACACTGGCCACCTATTTTTCCCTCCCTGGGTGCCACCCCATTCCCCCTTTTTTTTTATCCCAGTGTAGGTCCTGCGTTCTGTCAATCTGGCCGATCCTTCTTTCACCATTGTACCCAACTTTTATTACGAGGTTTTGCGGGTGCTTCCCACCCCCCCATTTTGACTCCCTTTTTCCCATCGTTTTTTCATCTTACGTAATACATCTCTTTCGTTTATGGCTCGCCCGGTCTGGTTAGATTATTTAGTGGGCAGTTTGCTTCCTCCTTTTCCTTGTAACTCATTCCCCTTCTCGCTTGCCCCTTGTAATCCCCTGGGTGACAACAGTTATTTACCCCACCTCCCCCCTACACCTCTCATTTTTGGACTGGGACGTTAGGCTGTGCCTGTATGACGTTTTTGTGAGATTCCTCACTCATACCGGCCGCCCTTACGCTCCTATTTTACGTCCACTTTCGTTCCCCCGCATTGCGCACGTTCAGAGTTTTTGTTATGGCGTTTATACGACTTGTTTGCCCTCCCGTGATTCTGGTACTTCTACCGGGTTTTTTCCCTCCCTGGTCCCCTTTTGCCTTTTCTTGTGTTTTCATCTTCCTGCAGTCTCTTCACTTTCTGCCCCCCTTCCTCCCGTTTTCCTGGACTCCCTTAGCCCTTATTCTGCCCGTGAATTAATGCTTATTACCGCCGGTTTGAAGTTTTCGCACACGCTGATTTTTCCTCCCTACGTGAGGACCGGACGCGTGTTTGTTTTTCCCGTTTCCTGACCTGTGTGTTCAGCGATTTTTTCCTTTGTGTTCAGACTCCCCTATACCCGTTTCCTCTGCTCCCATCCCGGTTAGAGTGAGCACGCCGTTCCTTTTTCCCAGGATCCAGTTCCGTTCAATCAAACCCTCCTTTTCCTTTTTTTTTTTCCCCCCCCCCCATATCTCCTTTGCTATCTCTTTCCCGTGAGGGAATTTTTAACTATTTGATAACCAGGACCGGCCTGAGTTCTCTTTCCCTTGTGGTATTACTTTTTGCTCCCATTCTGTTTTTTTATTTTGTGGTCTTCCGGTTAACATCCCGTAATTGCGCCCCTGTCTTTTATATGCCCCCCTTTTCATTTTTTCCACACTCCGTGCCCCCTTCTCCTTCATTGGAATATCATCTACATGCAAGTTGCCCTCCTCCCGATAAAGATAGATTTCCCTTCCCAGTCATGCAGCATTTTTTCCGACAATCCTCTATTTCGGTGCAAAAACGTTCTTTTCTGGTTCAGTCTATTTTTTTTGGTCTTTCCTCCTAAGAGCAACACTCTTTCCCCTTTTCTTTTTTTGACCTATCCGCTTACTTCCTACAGCGGAAGACCTCCTTCCGCCCCGTCAGCCTCCCCTCCCGCCTCTTTCCCCGTTTGTGTTTCTTTTCGTTCCCGCCGTCTAAGCCCCCCCTTTTTTTTGTCTCTTCTTTGAAACAAGCTAGACTAACTCCTCTACGTCAACTTAATAGTGCTTCAAGCTTTGTATTCCCCGTTCCATCTTACCGTAGTTTTCACTCCCCGTTTTTTCCTCCCCCCCAGATACACCCGGGATGTTTATTTCCGACATCATGGCCCCATTACAGGTTTTCCATCGTATATTAACGACTGTGGTCACCTATTATTCATTCTTTGGTTCCCCCCCCGGCGCCTGTTGACCCACCGTACCGGAATTTGAATCTTTGGCCATATCGCTCTGTTTATCAAGAATTACTTTATCCCCCTTTAGTTCTTTTTGTACACTCCGTCGGATCTTTTGTTAATCCCCATCCCTTCACTTCCACTTTCACTCATGTGCGATGTGCCACCACCCCCCCCTTTCCGACTGGTCATTTTCTTAGAAGAACTCCGTAGTTCCCTTTTTTTTTGTGGTGTTAATGTCTTGACTGAATCCACTCCTGTAGACCCTTCAAAATTCTTTTCCCCCCCCGTAGTCCAGTTCCCTCCACCCTTTGCGGGATAGATTTTTGTGCCCTTTTTCTTCCCCCAGCCAATCCCTTGAATAGTTTTGTTTTCATCATTTGTACCTGATCTTGCCCCCCATCTCTCGTCCGGCAGCAAAGGACTGCGTTTCTATGTCTACGTTTAGCCCGCCTACACTGATTTCTTCGCGGTCCATCCCCTTGTCCCTCGTATTTGGCCGCCTTCCTCGTATTCTTCCCCCTTTTAGCACCGCCGTTCTTGTCCTTCTAACCTCCCCAGAGATCGAACCCACCCTCCATTGTACCCTTCCCCCTTTTTATCTATTTCTTTTTCTTTTTTTCTTTTTTTTAATGGCACAGTCTTACGTTGTCACCCCGTCCATATTTTCCCCCAATAATGCCTGACATTTTTCCGGAAACCGGCTGTGCAGCGTTTTTACCTTGTTTTTCGTGTCAATCGTCATCGTGTCAGGCTTTTGATTGCCACCAAGTCTGTGATCGGCCTACCCCCTTTTTTAACTCCTTCACTACTTCTTCACTGGCACTCGCCGTTTTCTTGACTTTTATTATGCCACTCTCAAGCCATACCTTGTTTTTGATTTTCTGGCTTCCAGTGTTTTTTTTTTTTCCCCCCCCCCTTTGTACCTTGTCCCCCCCCCCCAGTTTGTTTTACATGAGTGACAGGTTTCCACTCCTCAGGTGGTCGTTTTCTCTCCCACTCCCGACGATTGACCCGATCGCCACCCATTGGGTCCTCCTCTGATTCCATCTGTTTGTGATAGACCAGTCCTTATTTTGTTGCGTATTCCAACTTTTGTGGCCCCTGAATTGACCTACTCCTCCATACAGCAGAACATCTATGCCTCAATCCGGACCTGTTACTTTTTCCCCTTTTCCATCCCCACCTTTCCTGTACCAATGTTTCGTATATCGGAGGTTTTCTCATCCAACCTCTCCACCCATTTTGGTACCCGCAATCTTTTTTCTGTGTACCGGACGGATTTAGAACCCCCCCTCACAAGTAGACAGCAAACACATTTTTATTTTGTTTATACGCACCCCTTTTGTTGTTACTTATCCGTTCATACCTCTCATTTTCCCTCTCTTCTAGTCACTTGCTCAACCGGGGCCCCTCTCTCCCTTTGCCCATACAGTTGTACCTTTTTTTTATTTTTAGTCTTTAAAAATCACCTTGCGCTGGTGACGACCACCCCGCACTGCAGGAACCGATTTCCCACGCCCTTGGCGCGTTGCAGTTCCCTTTCGGTCTTGTTTTTCCCCTATCCCTGGGGCTCAGCCCTTCATCCCTTTTTTACTCTTTCCCCCATGAGCTTATTCTCCCCTTCTTTTTGGAGGGCCATTGAACAAGAATGGGACCACCCTTTCCACCTTATTCCTTGCTTCCCTCCGTGACATCATCATACCCCGTTCCTATCTTCCCTACATTGTTTTTTTCTTTTTTTTTGTTCGGCCTCCACTGCACCGACCCGCTTTTTATTTCCCCCGATTACCCCTTGATCTAAATCCACTGCGGACTTGATGAGGACTTTTCAAGATGAAGCCGGTTTTTGAGATTTTTTTCTCCCTTCTCCTATCCCAAATTCTCCCCCGCCCCCGCTTCAACCTTTTTTTAACCCTTCTTTCCTGACCTTAACTCCTGGAAGATTCCGCACTTTCCGGCACCGCTTTTCTACCCCATTCCCTTACCACCCCTCCCGTTCCCACCCGACGTGGCCATGGGAATTCCTTGTCCTGGATGATTGAAGCCACTCAAAAAGCCACTTCCATTTTCCCTCCTCATAGGTTTCTCTTTTTTTTCCTCCCTCCGTATTTTTGCCAAACTCGGACCCCCTGCCAACCTCGCAATAGTTCGCGTAGCCGGTCCACCCTGCAATTTTTTTTTCCGTAGTATCGCTGCATACCCCCCCCCCCCCCTCCCCCTCTTGTCTCTTATTGCCATTTTTCCTTTTTTCCCTTATCTATTTTTTTTTCCAGCTCCCCCCCGGCCCAAATAAGCCCTTTCGCTCTTCCATCCTCTCCTCCTCTTGTGGTCCATCCTCTCTCAACATTGCCATGGTTTCTTTTCATTGCACACTTCTTTTCCTCTACTTGTGCATCCCCCAGATTCGTCTCCCCCGGCCTTCGTCCCCCCGTATCACATGTGTGTTCCACCCGTGTTGACCCCAACCCATGCGCCTGTCGTTTTTTCGATCCCCCTATAACCGCCTCCTCGTCTGCCCTTTGTCCCCTCCCAACCGGACAACCCTTTTTTTTCTCCTCCTATCTCCTTCTTCCATATTCTTCTATATGTTCTCCTCTCTTGCGCTCCCGTACCCTTTCCTTACTGAGATGATCCAAGCGTTCACTTCGCTGCGATTCCCCTCTGGCTGCCTCTGTTTATAAGGCATCTCCGTATTACTCTTCCACTCTTTCCCAAATGCGTTTCTCTAGTCTATCCCTCTTTAACTTGTTTTTGTGATTTCTCTTTACGATATGCCCCTACCGCACCAGACAATATTTTTCTCCCCACTTCCCACACACGAGACTCCTTATGGTTTTTTTACTTCATTTCCTCCCCCTCCCTTTCCAATCCTTCAATCCCCCCTGTGCAGCTACGCCCTTTATTTATTCCTACTTGTCCGCAGTTATTCCATATAGAATGGAACTCCTCCCTCCACCCATCGCCGCTGTTGCCAACAATAAGCGACTCACCGCAGCCCCCCACCGTCTCTACTATTCCAGATTCATTTCCTCCCTCTTCATCAGGTGGAAAACCCCATAACCACCCCCCGTGTCTCCCCCCTAATATTCATCCTTCTTCCCACTCTCATTATCCCGCTTTTGTAAAAACTGTGCCCTTTGCACGAGTCTTTGCCGTCTCCCTTTTGCAGCACCGCACAAACCCCCTTTTTTACCTTCCTTTCCCCGACACCCCCCACTCACCTTTCCCCTTCCACCTCCCTCCAGCGCCTCCAACGACTCCCAACAATCGTCACGAACACCCCTCTCCCTGAATACCAATATTGTGAGAGAGATGTTTCCTTGGATCATTTTGTTTTATTCGCAGGCGTCTGGACGACGGCTCCGCCCCTGTTCACGTTAGCGCGGTCGTGTTTTTGGCGCTCTTTTGCCCTACCCTTTCCTACAGCTCCCCGATCTCTTCTTTCCCGAGCCTTGCCCCCCTGTCCCCCGCCGTTTTGCCCGGGTGGACCCCCTTTTTAAGTGGCAAAGGGGGACTTTTTGTTTATTTACCGCTTCTATTCTGTCGGTTCCTTCCGATTGCGTAGTGGGTTGTTCACCATGATGCTTTGGTTTTTTTTCCCTCGATCCTTTCGGTTTGTTTCCTTCGCTTGCGCCGTGGTGCCGGATGGTGCGGCGTGTCCTTCCGGCGTTCCCCCCCGCTATTTGTTTCTGGCATTTTCGGAAGCGGGACGCTGATGTCCTGTGTGGATTGGGGGAAGGGTCAGTGGCGGTTTCTTTCTGGTGGCGACTCTCTGTAGTGTTTCTCGTTGCTCCGATGTCCCTTGTTGCGTCTGCTGTTGGGCTTCGGAGAATCTCCTTCAAGCGGTTCTCTTCCCTTTCGATCCCGATGTTTTATTTTATGGGGTGTTTTATTCGTTCTTCGGACTTCTTGATTTTGATAGGTTCTTCGGCTTCCCGGTGTGATGCCTATGTAGACTTGAACCTTCCGCGGTCGGAGGATTGTACAGGCCCCCCTTATCGCTGCCCGCTGAGGAGTTGGCCCTCTGCGCAGTTTTTCTCTTGTTTTTCTAGGCGGGCATAAGTTCGGAGAAAGACCTGAGTTTAGCGACGTTTTTTCTTCTGGCATGGGCGCCCTTGCAACCTTCCTCCCCCGCTTTTCCCCTGAAAGTTTCAGGGATTCTAGCTTTGAATGCTACTCCTTAATTGCTCTCCCCATGCATTTTTCTTTAACCTTCTTTCCGTCCGAGACGGTTGCCTTGTCTTTTCGCGTACTCCCTCCGGATTTTTTTAGCTGTTGATCTGGTATTCAAGCTCCCTACCGCGCGCGGTCATTTTTTTTTCCCGTATGAGCTTTCACGTTTTCAATTCTAATAAAGCTCTATCTCTGGTTTTGGGTTGTTTGATTTCGTGCTGAAGGGCTTCGCACCTTGCGAGGTTTTCCTTCCTCTGCTGCGTCGGCCTCCCGATTTGTAGGCACTTCATTTCGGTTGAAGGCGTTCAATCACCTTCCGTTGGCAAGCGGCCTTTTACCATTCTTTCGGCACGCTTGGTGCAGTGGAACCCGGCTTCACCAGCCTCGGCCTGATCCCCGGTCCCCAACTTCTTTTGACACGGCGCGTTGAGGGCGTTTTCTATCGGGGCGAGGGTTGTCTTTTTCTCCAATTCACCGAGTCACTTGTCCTCTTGATTTCAAGCACAGTCCTTCCGCGTTTTGTCTGATCCCCATGTTCCCTTGAGCGGGCAATACTACGCCCCTTTTCGGAGCTTGGTCGAGTAAGTGCTTCTTTATTTCATAGCCGGTGTTTTTTCCCCATTTTCAATTTCCTCCGCTCGCCCCCGCCTGAAACAGAATATTCCCAAACCACATGCCGCACCGTTTAGTCCATCCTCAAGATTACGTTGCTCTGGTTTTTTTTCCGTCACTATGACGTTAGCCCATCGTCAATTGGTTCCTGGGGCAACCTCCCTCTTCTCTTAGGGGTAGGGCGGTCCACCACAGGGGACATTTCTCTCTACCTGACTATTCAAGTTTCTGCTTCCACTTTTCCTTTTCTTGAACCAATACGGAGATTGGAGCTGTCCCTATCATCTATTTTAGGTTTAATGGTTGAGTGGTGGGCCTCCCCACTGATGTCCTTTTTTTCCCCCCCCCCTTTTTGCGTCCGGATTTGCGGCGGCTTGAGAGTGCGGCTCTTTCTTGATTTTTGAATGGCCACTGCGGGGGTAGCAGCAGGAGCCCCACCAGAGCCTCCCGAGTCCTTTTGGCGAAAAGTTGGTTCAAGATTGGTCACACACCGTTTCCTCCGCGGCAGCTTCTCGCTTCGCCTCCTCCTCTCCCCTTTAATGGCTACGGCGCTTCACGGTTTGCTCCTTTTGCTGGAAAGTCATCTGCGATAGAACCAATCACAGTTCTGACACGGAACTTACTACTTTCATCTTTCGACTGTGACGGAAGTGTGGCTTTTTTGTTTCCCAGTTTCTACATCACTTTTGTTTACGCTAACCTCCGAAACCTTTCCTATCCGTTTACGAACCCCCCCACGCCTTCACCTCCTCCGGGTCAGAATCCTGGTGCCCTAGTCGGTGGAACACTTATTTCGCGTTTCCAGTCTGGCTGTCCAACCTTGACTGACTGTTATTCTTTTTAGGTTCTGGGTTTTTCGAGGGCCCCGCTGTTTAATGGGAGAACCATTCCGTACCGCCGTGTTGACCTTGCACCCACAGAAGCGAGACTTCCCCAAATACGACGGGCACGTCGTCCGCGCGTTTTCCTTCTTCAGCGGCGCCAATTGTGCCCGCATGGTTGGTTCCCTCCTCGTCTCGGCCCGCGTACATGGAAAGACCCCAACGACATGTCCCCCTTTGGTCCCAGATCCGCCTGTTTTTCCTGGCCTTTCTAATTTCTTTTTTTTCCATCGGAGTTGATTTCCCGCATTCTGTAGACCCTCCTCCTGCTTCCCCTCCTGGTCTTGTATCCTTTTGTGACGGCACATTGCGTGAGTACTTCTCGTTTCCAAAAAACCATCGTGTCTCAAGGTGTCCAGGGAAATTCTCCCTTACCCATTTTCTCCTCGGCGGCTTCGGTGTTCGATGAACTGCAAACTCACGGCTTCCAAGATGTGGGAAAAAGGTCCCTTTGAGGGACGGATTTCGCCTCTTTCTCAAGGGTGGATTCGTTTTCTTCCCAACCTTTCGTGAGCGCCCCACTGACTCTGAATTCTTTTGCGACAAGTTTTTCGTCAATCTTCCTTCTTCTTTTTTTGTCTTCCTTACTTTCTCCCCTTTATTGAGATTTTCGACGCCGCATGGATCTCCAGAGAACTCCCATGAATTACGTATAGCCGGAGCGTGAGCTCGATTCCTTCTTCCTTCCTTGGAGTTCTACTTTTCACCAATTTCCGTGATGCATGCTTCTGCAGCCCCCTGCTGAACCTATCTCCCGTTTAAAGCGGAGGCTTTGCTGCTCCATTTAGGATCTATCCTTGTTGCCGGTCCTCAGGCAACCTTGCTTCCTTTTGTCACCTATGCTTGATGCCTTGAGAGGTTTTCGATGGGGAAGTACGCAAGGGGCCTCCCCTTTACTGGCTTTGCTTGGACTACCCCCCATCCCCAAGACTTTTCTCCTGAGTGAAAATGTCTCTTCTCCCCCCCCCTTCCTTTTTTTTTCACTCGGATTCCCAGACGGA
>Ga0179593_1407733_pt1 | contig 10840 bp, 17 predicted proteins | sample CZODoug2_1_08_16_FD_185931 | JGI IMG/M metagenome (GOLD analysis project Ga0179593, IMG submission 185931) | Vadose zone soil fungal communities from Angelo Coast Range Reserve, California, USA - CZODoug2_1_08_16fungal (PacBio error correction) | ecosystem: Environmental > Terrestrial > Soil >... | reverse complement strand
CCCACGTATCTTCCCTTTCCATACCATAATCAGTTTTTTCACTTTTCGGTCACTTAAATGTTTAGTAATGAGTGTCCCCCTGACGGTTTTATTTCCTCCGTCATCTTTTTTGACCGACTTACTATTCCGGCGGATTGGAGAGTCGGTTGCGGATTCAAGGGGTCCCGGCTCCTTACGAAAATTCCCCCGGGGAGAGCCTTTTTTTTTAATAGAATTACTAAACTGGGCTCCCACGTCGACATTGGAGGTGACCCTTGCGGTCAGGTTACTTGAAAGGAAGCGGGTGACACCGGAACAGGGCCCAAGTGGAAGTAGAGAAGTTTTCTTTGAAGTTGACAAGTTTCCCCCCTCAGGGATCCCTTCCCCTTTCACTGGCAGAAGATGGCATTTTTAACGTAGCGTCTCGATTTTTAGTTTTCCCCCCTCACCCCTAATAAGCCCGAAAGATAGGCTGGAAAAGTTATAGTTTGCCCTGTAGGCTTCGCTTGATGGTCCCATACACTTCTATTCCTTTTTTAGCAACTGAGAAGGGTGTATCGGATACTCAACTACGAGGACTGTACTGCTTCCTTCTCAAGCTTTTGTTTCTAGGAGGGTCAAGCCCTATAAAACAAAACGCAATAAACCTCTCCTGTAAGTGAGCAGGAGAAGTGGGCCCTTTTCCCCCGTAAGGACGAATATTGGTTTTTATAGCCAGCAACTATTGGTATTGTCCTGACCACTTCTTTTGCTGTTTTCCCCTTTTTGTTTTTTTTCTTTAGAAGCATCTTTCCTCTGCCAGCCTGTTCCTGGATTTTTACCGATCCTTAACCACTGCAGATACGACCCCTAAGTTATTCAGTACCGCAAACGCATCCGAGACGCCTGCCACGCAGTCAGTTACCCTCTCGTAACCCTTTAATCGATTCATTCAAGCCTGAAGTTACTCCTGCCTTCCGCCTGGCCCCCGTCGGTAGCCACCTTCATCCGCTACCCTTGTAGGCGTGACTAGGGAAATTCTGTCCAAGACGGAGATTTTTTTGCCTGCATCGTCTGCGATACGTTCTAGTGGCTTTCCCTTAATTCCCGACGGATTGCTTTAATTTACGGTGCTTTTTGTGGCCCTTTTCAATCAGGAGTGCCCAGCCGCCACCGTTTTGCGCTATCTTGTCTTGGTTTTTGAGATCATTTGGATCTGTGAGCTATTAGGCGGCCCTCCCGAGTTCTAGCTTCCGTGACCGGCAGGGCCCTGAGTGCTTCGCATGACTTCCTCCACCGCACTTTACCCTAGTCTGTTTTTCTGACTAAATTGTCTTTCATATCTCCGTTAATTACCCAATGATCGTTTCAGCTCCCTTTCGGCATCGCTAGTACTTTCCCGTTGCGATGAGACCTAGGTTTGCCTCCGGTTCGAATTTCTGCCAAAGGGTCATTTCAATGAACATGATTATCGGGTCACCCGGCCTGCAGCTTGACTAGTACCTGCCTGGAGTGCTCGCTCCCTTCCAGCACCATTCTTCGAAGCTTATCAGTAACTTCACACTCCCCTGTCCGCGCCCCGGTAAAACATCCGCTTGAAATAGAACCCCCTCCAGAGAAAGGGCCAGACCCGGTAGGTCCCAGTGTACTCGCAAATTCAAATTTTGACTAACAAAACGAAAACCCCCCAACACAAAACACAAAAAAACCACACCGAACCTTTTAATGCGTCAAGACAGAACGGGCTATGACTCGTCCTGGTTTTCCACCGTCTCTCCCGACAACCCTCCAGAATCCTGGATCCTTGGTTCCGGCCCATGGTTCCAATTCGCGGTCCCAATACACCGACGCTCGATCTTACCGTTTTTTCCTCTCACTGTTTTTTGACCCCCGGATCCGGCATGGCCTTTCTCACTGACGGTGGATCATTCCTCTTTTAGCGGCGTCAGGTGTTTCCGGGATGCTGCCGGCTCCTTTTTTATCGTCGTCCATCGGCCCGGCCCCCCTTTCCTTCAGCGGTTTAGAGGCCACTCGACAAATCGGCTCCTCCCCTACTCCATGGCCGAGAATCCTGGAGCGCATCATGCCCCGAACTTGTCTTCCGCGTTAAGTACCCATTACCCCCCCTCCCGACGCGTCCTCTCTTCAACGCTACACCCACCTGCCCGCGGACAGTTTTTGTTACCTTGAAGACATCCATCCAATAGCCCCCAGAGAGACACCAACTGCCATTCGGCCCCGTTCCTTGTAAGGCCTCAAAAACGTTCTCCCCGGCCAGACCACCGGCGGTTTCACATTCAAGTGGCAAGTTCCACAGGTACGCGCTGGAGTCCAGCAGGTTAAAAGAGTTCGGAGGGAGCCGTCCTCCGTTTTAAAGAACTGTCAGCCACCCCCCCAACAACCCCCCCCCCCCCCCCCCCCCCCCCCCCCCCGATCCTTGCCCCCTCTTTCTTGCCTCTGACTCGACCCGCCCACCGAACCCGTCGGCCTCCTCTCAGCTTTGGACCTCACCCTCCGCTGCACCTGCCCCGCTCCCTTCGTAAAGGCCAGCAAGCTATTGAATCACCTTCCCATTCTCTTTTCCTTATTTCCCCAAGGAACAGCAAATGGTAAGATTGCTTAGAGCTTTTTTCCGTTTCAACCTACCGCCCGCGGAACCTGACCTTCCCGTCCCCGGATGTTTCTTCCCGGCCCCCATCGAACCTCTCGACACGGCCCCCCCCCGGCAGTGCGCTTCGCGGCGTGCTTAAGAGGCCCCGGAACGCTCTACGGAAAGCAACTTCAAAAGCCCGTCGCACTGTCCTCTTTTCCCATTTCTCCTGTGTTATTGACTACGCCTCCCCCGCATGGTGGACCTCATCCTCCCCACCATACAACCAAAACCCTGACTTTCGGCGATTAACACAGATCACTCCCCAGACAACCCCCCCAAGAGCAACTCAGCCCGACCTCCTCTCGAGTGCATTCCCCCGCCGTCCCCCCCCTTCACTCCCCCGTGCTTTTTGATCCCAGAAATGACTCTACTAAGCTCAGGGACGTAAGAAGCAACGACCTCGTGCCTCATCTTTGCCAGATGCTTAAAGATCCGTCCCCTTGTCCGAGACTTCGCCTCCCATAACCGAATCAACCCGAAGACCTACAGATTGACCACTCCCTACACCCTGCTTTAGTCTTTTTTGACGCATTTTGCTCCTCCCTGATACCGCGCCGACTTTAACGCCGGTTCTCCCCCCTCCTCCCGTCACGACGGTCCTTATGCACCTCAAGAGGTAGCCGCCTTCCCACATTTTTTAAACGCACCTTCTCCCGTATGAGGAATACCGTCCCCTTTTTTCTCCGCACTAAGCATTTCTCTCCCTTCTACTACTCGTGAACGTGAAAGAAAGGTTCCCCTTGGCTCGTGCCCCCTGGCTTTAAATGTTTCTGGTTACTACCTTCCAAGTTTTGAAGCAGAAATTCTGTTGCAGCCTGGTTCCACCCGATTTTTTGGTCAGGCCGGCGTGAAACGCCGGACGGCGGGAGCGCTAAAGGCGAGTTCTTTTCCTGTCTTGTGCCCTGTTCTGGACCGGCGAACATGGCACTTTAGCTCCTTGCACGTCCGTAGACTGCCCTTTCCTCGTGATTTTGTGTTTTCTACCCCGTCCGGGGAGCTACACCCTTAGTTCGTCGGATGAACTTCACTTATCTCTTCTCTGTCCCTCCTCATTTTTTGGGTTGAGACCTCCTTGAACTTTTTCTTTCACGACGGACTTCGGTGCCTTCCTGCACCTGTCGGGCAACCTCCGCACCTCCATTGATAGACCGCTGGCAGGTGCTCTAAATCCCAGTCCCTCCCTCCCCCCCACCATCCAGTTAGCAGACCGTCACCCTCTCCATTTCCAAAAGCCCTAGACATGTCCGCTCCATGATGTCACCCCTTTAAAGGAAGTCCTGCAAATCCCCTGGATTGTCCACAGACTTTCCTACCCTCGCACCTGGGCCTCGCCCGTCAACAGGCCTCTTTGGCAACTTCCACGCTAATTACCCCCAGAGATTTTTCAGCTATCCCATGTCCGTCCTTTCTTTACTTTATTGAGAATATCTTTCAGGGTCCTCCTTATTCTCTTAGGGCGACTTGTTACTGCGATTCTTTCCTAGGTTTCAGCAACGGATTATCTCGGGGCAGAGGGGTTGTTCTCTCCCCCACCGCGGGATTAAGGAGAAATTTTTTTACTCGTGCCTTTGCTGAGGTTTCATACCAGTTTTCCTTCAAGTTATCGAGCTTAGGTTATTTCTTACAACAGATAGGCATTCGAGGAGTATCTCAGATGGGATTTCTCTGTTTAGCCGGCGCTCGTCTTGGATGCGTGAAGGTAGCTCTGCCGCCGTACACTGACCGCTCCTTCCTTACTGAAAGTCTCGGAGGAAGAGGAGTGAATGACGTGTAGGTTTTGAGGGAGGTGAGATTACACGGCGCGACTTTTTCTCTTATTTCGGTTAATTCCCCTCCAATGCATTGGCGCATTGAAGATTTTGCCTGCAAGTGCCCGTGATTTTAGCAGTTCCCGTGCGCCTCCGACGGAGCCTGAGCGATCCCCCCCCCCCCTCCCTTCAGGCCCGTCGAGAGACCGCGGTAAATGTCCTGTCACACACCTCCGTTTTTCCCTCCGCCGAATCCCCCTCCCTCACCCTTCCCCCCCCCTTCCCTTTTCCCCTCCCTTTCTTTTCCCCCTTCACCCCTCCCCCTTACCTCTTCCCCACCCCCCCCTCCCTCTCCTCTCCCCTCCCATTCCTCGGCGCCCTATGGTTGCAGCGACTCTTAGACAAAATTTCCAGCGGTACGTTATTATCATTGACACCTCCGGGAACGTGGCGCTTTAGATTTGCCAAGAACACAACCTAGGCTTGAAATTTTGGATCTGTGTCTTACTTCTCTCTTCGGACTTTCCTACGAGCAAATGGACCCCCGACTCCCCTACGACCTCTCAGGTGGTGTGCCCGTTGTTCTCGTGGCGATTGTGTTAGTGACCCCGAAAAGGCTCGTTCGGGAAGGGGCCCCGCTCCCTCCTACCGTTCTGCATCCCCCCCCCCCTTCCCCTTTTCTTTTTCCCTCGAACCCGGTTACCTTGAAGCCTTACGTACGCTTAACCCTACTTCTTTTCCCCCATTTTCTTTCCACCCCAGTGCCTCATTAAGCCCTAATTCTCCCAGACCCCGGGTAAATGGGTTTAGCCTTCTTTCCCCCTAGACGCGTTTTCCCCCCCCTTTATGGAAGTTTACAGACCCCCGGTGTCCCCCCTAGGCTTGACCCCCCACCCCTCCCCCCTTTCCCCCCCCCCCCCCTCCCTTAGGGTTTCAGTCAAATGGCTTGTCCCTTTGTAGCCTTACCCCTCCCCCCTTTCCTGCCTACGCCACCGTTTTCTTTTTCGCCGTGGCTCTTTTCAGCCCCCCCCAGTACCCGGCTTTATATTGGCCCCACGCCAGTGACCGTTCCCTGTCTTCTCGATGGCAACACCCCCTCAGTCGCCACCCCACTCAACCGACTTATTTCCTTCCTTTGACTCCCCTTTCTCCCCTCCTGTTATCCCGACGCGCTTTTCTTCCCTTTTGGCACATGCCCCCGGGCATTTTTTATTCAGACCCCCCAATTCCCCTGCTCTTCCCAGCAGTCTGCTCATCCTGCATCCCCTTCCCCTTGCTTTTCACTTTTTCATAGCCTCTTGCGCATACTTTCTTCCCGCTTGCTAGGCGTCTATGAATTTGATTATCCATCGCGGTCGCCACTATTTTTCTACTTTCCCCGCGTGCTTTCCTGCCACTTCGCTCCCTCCCACGCTAGAGCGTGCTTTGTTCCGATGCCGTGTCCTCATCGGTATTCGCTGTATTTTCGCTCCCTTCCTTTTTTCCCCCCCATTTTTCATCCTTTGAATCTCCATCTTTTCACAGACGTGTCCCCCCCCATCGCCCCTTCACAAGTTTGTGTGTCCCCCCCCCCTTCCTCCCCCCCCCCCCCCCCCCCCTCCCCTTCCTTTTTGCCCGCCCCTATTTGTGCGTATTTTGCTATGAAATTTCCCCAGCCCGCAGCCTCACTTTACTGCCCCGACTCCCCTCGTAGACCTCTTACGCCTCCTCCCGCCTTTTTTTTCCGCTGCAGCTACGGCCCACTAATATACCCTCCTCCTCCCCTGTTCCTTGCAGTTTTTCCCCCAGCCAGGCTCCTAGTGGTACGCTGTAATTTCCCGGAAGACCCCATTTACCCCCCCCCTTCCGGACTCTTTATATAGCCCGCATTTGTCTATCCCCGAGACCACCCCCCCCTTTCCAATACCCCCTTGCCCCATTTCCTCACCCTGACCAGTGCCACCCCCCCTTGACTCACCCCCTTTTCCTCTTGTCAAACTTTTTTCACGACTCTTGCCCTCTCTTTATTCTCCCGTGCCGCACCCCCGGCCTTGTATCTCTCTAACGCCCTTCGCTTCCCCATTTCTTTTGGCCTCCATCCAACCCCCCCTTGGAACCTTTGCAGCGTTCCACTGTATATGACCACACGGCCCCTGAACCCGTTTTATTGTCACTTTTTTTCTTTCCCCTTTCGTCCGTCTTTTCCTCTCCCCTTCCTTTTCCCCCCCCCTTCCCTCTTTTCCCCTCTTCCCCCCGGTTCTTTCTTTTTTTTCCCCCTTTCCTTTTTTCTTTTTTCCCTTGCCCCCGTTTCGCCCTTTTTTTTTTTTCCCCTCCGCCCTCTTTTTCTGTCTTTCCTGTACCCCCTCCCCCTACCCTTCCTTCTTCCCCCCCCCGGCTGCCCCCCCAAGGACTGTACTTTTTGACATTTCGCACAAACGTTCTCTATGATGTCCCCCTCCCCGCCCCCCTTTCCGTCTATTACCCCCCCCCCTTATTCGTTCTCTTGCTCTTTTACGCACCCCCTCGCCGCTTTGAGTGGTTACTCTTACAAGTGACTCCCCCTCCTCGAGAATTTTTCCTTCCCCCTAGTGTATTTGTGAGCTGTCGGTTTAACACGCTGCCCCTGTCTGCGTTACTTTCTTCCCTTCACCCCGAGCACCATGTCTATCTACTCTAGTGTTGCACATTCCCTTTCCATAGTCGTTTCCCTCCACTCCCAGACCCCTTCCCCCCTGGACATAGTCACACAGGTTTCGTCGAATACCCCGACCTCTTATCTCCCCCCTCCCCCCCCCCCCCCCCTGTTTACCTCTCACCCGAATGGTTCTTCTTTACCCTTTTACGAACGCGCAGGTTCCGGACTGATCCCCGTACCCTAAGGTTTCTTTCAGTTTAGACTTATTCGTACTTTTCTCGGCAAATGTTCATTTTTACAGCCAGTTACCACCTTCAGCGCCCGACGTCTTCGATTCTTGACGCTAGCATTTTCCCACTCCAAATCCTGTTCGCTGAAACTCGACTACCCCCTAAGCTGTTTGTTTACACTCTACTCCTGATTCCCACCCAGCCCCCCCCCTCCCGGTTTTTAGCCATATTTCCCTTCTTATGCCCAACCCTTTCACGAGGCCTTTGGCCCTTTTACCCTCCGTTTTTTTCCTTTCCCCTCTTCCTTGTTGCCCCCGGTTTTCCACTTCTATTTTTTACCCCCCATCCGATCTGGTACGATTTTCCGCCTTTTGTCCCCCTCACTAGCACTTTCGGTACAACCTTCCCGATTTGCTTGCCGTTACTCTTCCTTTTGTATTGCTCCGAACCTACCAGTTTCCCCCCCATCACCCAACCCTTTTCCCCCCCCGCCAAGGGCCCCAGCCCCTTGCATTGCAATCATTACTTTTTTTCCTTGGCTTCTTTTTCTAGTCCCCCCCCCGCCCCATGACCTGTATGTTTACCTGCAAGCGAATCCCCCCCTATTTCCCGCCCCCCCCCCCCCCACCGCAGCAACCCCCCCAGTCATCTCAGTTTTTAGGAAGAGCCCTTTGGTTCCACCTTCCCTGTGTATCCAGCGCTTCCCCCGTCCTGTACCACCCCTATCCCATCTCCCCCCCTTGTCCTCAAACCTTGACCCCCTCCCTTTCGCAGCTACACCCCCATTTCCCTTGCCCCTGTAGGTACTCCCCCCTTGGCTTATAGGTACCCACGATTGCAATTTGCACGGTCCATTGTCTCTTTTGTTAATTTTTTTTTTTCCACTGTCTTGGGGCTTTATATCCAATCCCCCGTTCCTTCGGCGGCAAACCGTCTTTTTTGAAGACCCCAGTTCGCCCTCCCGTCCACTGTTTCCTTCCCCGTTCCAACGTCCAGCAGAGTTTCCGGCACTTTCACCCCCCCCAGGTACTCACGACGCTTGGACTTTCTTTTCCCTCCCCCGAGCTGGAGCCCCCCCTTTGTCCGAGCGCTTCCCCACCTTACACATTGGAATCGGTTGCTTTCCCCCCCCCTTTCTCTGTATGTCTTTCCTAATTGTTGTCCTCCCCCCCACCCCGCCACCGCGTAAACCCTTTCTTTCCCAAGGTGTCGGTCCCGAGTCTTTCTTTTTCGCTTTTGTCCCAGGAGCCCCTCACCATCCTTGTGTTTACATCCCCCACTACTGTTCTTTCCGCTCCCTCCACGCCACACTTTCCTCGTTTACGATGTTGACATATTGACGCGGTACCCCCTCCAGTGCACATTATCCCTCAGACCCCAGTGATTTCTTTTCCACGTACCCCCGTCGCTCCGCCCGCCCTGCACTGCTGGCTGTTTTTCCTTGCTGCCCCCCCCCTCTTATCCCACCTCTGGCCACAACAACACCACTCCGGTTTTCAAAGACCCCCCCATTGCACTCCCCCCAGTCCAGACTTTCCCCCTTGCCTCCGTCTGCCGCCTTTTTTCCACCCCCACCACCCTTAGCGTCAAGCCTTGGCCCGTATTCTTCACCTCGCACTACCTCCTTCCCCATTTTTATTTTCCCCCCCTTCCTAACACCCCCACGCCTTTACTTTTGCAACCTTTACTCGCTTAGGCCCCCCCGTATTTTCGTTTTTGGTAATTTTAAGCCCCTCATTTTTTTCCCCTCTTTCCCCCATCTTTTTCGGAGGTTAATAAATGTTCACAACCGTTTTACATCCCCCCCCCCCGCACCCCTCCCCATGGTATTCGTTCGAGCATCATGTTTGTTCCCCTTCACTTTTCTTCCCCTCCTTTATACAGCCCACCACCAAAGTACGCGTCGTATTTTTTCATGGTTCCATATTTACTTACCCGTGCCTACGTCTCAACCGTAGTCATGGTTTCGCCGGCCCTCCCCCCATGTACCGACTCCATTTTTACCACCCCACGCCAACCCCTCCGTCCTCAGCAGATTTTCTTCCTTCCCCCTTCCGTTTGTTCCCCCCACACCTGGTTTCCCCCCCCACTTGCAATAGTTTGCGACCATTCCTATCCCACCCCTTCCAATCCTAGAAACAAAGACTGCCCCCGTCCTCCCGGTATGTCTTCCCACAACCCCAGATACTCTAACCCATTCTTACCGACCCCCCAGCTCTGTTTCCATGACCATTCTCCTCGAACCTCCCATTTTCGTACATCGGCTCCAGTCCCCCCACCCATTCCCCCCACCCCCCACGGAAACGTTCGGCCACAACCTTTCCCTTTCGGTTCCTTCCCCTTCCCCCAGCTCGATTCCTCCTTTGCCCATTTCCCCTGTGCTGCCCCTGTGATCCCCTCCCCCCCTTCACACCACTCCTCCTGCTAAGTAGACTTTCTTTTTTCCCCTTCCTTTCCCTGACCCAGGGTCACACCTTACCTTCCACGCCAACCGGACCCTCCCCTACATTTTCTTGGCCATTGCATTATCCCTGGTGCAGACTATGGATCCTATCTTTCCCTACCTCCCCAATTTTTTTTGTGATCCTTCAGACTTTGTCTCCCTTACTCCCGGTCCGTTCTCTGACGGCCTACCCCCCTGCCCCCTGGTCTCCGCTACTCTGCCTTTCTTCCTTATGACAGCGATTTACGACTCAATCCCTTCATCGGGTGTCTTTCAATCGTCCTTTAGAGGCCGGTGATGGTCAGGCCATGTCACCATGATGGTTGCTAACTTCGTACACGTCGAGTTGGCGAACATTTCCCCCCCCCCACAGCTTCTCGTTTTTTCTTTTTTCTCTTTTGCCGGGCCCTACCTTCCCCACCCACATGGTGCTCACACCACGCTTTGATACACTGGATTTTGAGTCGTTGCCGGTTCTTTTTTCCGGCGGTCCTGCTAAATGTTCCTGCCCCCGACCCTTCTCGGGCCCCCCTTTCCCCTGTCATCCACAGTCCACGCCTGACACGGTTTTTTAGCTGCCTTTGTCACTTTGTACCATTTTTTCCTCCCTAAGTTGGTGTCCTTTTCCCGGGCGATTTCCCCCCACTCACTTTTCTCCCCGCAGTTGTCAGTACGTTCCCGTTTTGCGATCCCTGTGATGCTTGCCTCCCTCCGCTACGATCCAGGCTCAGCTTGTGCCAACTTTTCACCGTGATTCCGGTTGGCCCCTTCCCTTTTACCTTTTGGAGGCTTTCCCCTTCTCCCTGCAGCATTAACGATCCCCTGGTATCTTTTTTCCCGGGGTGATAGCAACCTTCCAATCCCCTGCTCCTTCCCTTGGGCCTCTGCTCACCGTGGGGTTGCTCTCCTCCTTTTCTCTTCAGTTTAGTTTATCCATACCCTTTTACCGCATTTTCACCCCCCCCGCGTGCTTTATTTGCTCTCTTGAATCAAGGCCGATTCCCCCCCTATCGCCCCCCCTGCTTATTCTTTTTGTTTTACCGTCCAAGGTACCGCTCTTTGACGCAGTGACCGGTCACATCATCCTTGAGCCAATAGAGGCTTGGCTTCTAAGTTATTTGGTCACCTTCCTTTACAACGCGAAGATTTTTTCACCCCCGCCAGTTCTGCCTTCACGTCAAACCGCCTACTCTC
>Ga0179593_1341949_pt1 | contig 10840 bp, 14 predicted proteins | sample CZODoug2_1_08_16_FD_185931 | JGI IMG/M metagenome (GOLD analysis project Ga0179593, IMG submission 185931) | Vadose zone soil fungal communities from Angelo Coast Range Reserve, California, USA - CZODoug2_1_08_16fungal (PacBio error correction) | ecosystem: Environmental > Terrestrial > Soil >... | reverse complement strand
TGTTCTCTACTCTCGGGCGTCCTCCCGTTTCTGAGCACCAGCGTCTAACTCTTTCCATGATCGGTTCCCTGCCTTCTGTTTGGATCTTAGCCTTGATCCAAAACCGAAACGTTTACTCGCTTTTGCTTGCGCTCCTCACGCTTTGTCCTCTTTCGTCTGGTAGCCTTCTGGTGCCTTTGCATTCTTCGCAGTGAGACTTCCCGCAAAATAGACCACCCCCCCCTGTAATCCCCACCCCTTTACTTTGACTCTTAGCGCCCGGGCCGGCTCTGAGTCTCGCCCGTTCACTTTGTGGGCGCCTTCACCGCACCCTTCCAGCGTTACACCCTTACGCTTACCGTCACGCCTTTCCCGATGGGAGAACATGTAGAGAAATCGCCTTCCTACAGTATACGGTTTCCTTTTCCTTGTACCAGGGTGGCTTGCCCTCCTCGGCGTCCGACGGCTTCAGCCGTTTCTCCACCAATGAATACCCCCTAAACCCCCGAACGAGTCGGCCCCCACCCCCTGACCTCATCCGATGGATACTCTTCTGTTCTATGTCAGTTGAATCAGCTGTTTTCCGGCGTTCCTTGTTTTCAAAGAATCTCCCGATCAATCCCGAAACGTATCACTCGCTCGTTTCTTTCAGACCTCCGCCGTTTTTGTTTGTCTTACTCCCTCTTCATACCGTTATTGCCACGTAGCTTCCTTCTATCCCCCCCTACCGAGCAGTTCGACCAATCTCCTGCCACCCTGACATCGACCCAATGTGTACTCGCGGTTCGGATTCAGTTGGTTTCTCCGGCCTTTTTCGAACCAAGTGGTTTCTTTATCCAGGACAACACTTTTTTTTTTTTGCTGCCTCGAAGCCTCTAACTGGACCCTCCCAACTGGGGAGGACTGATGACCCTCCACCCGTATGCGTCCTGCCTGATTTATAGAGTTGCTTCCCTTTAGGTAAATGTTGTGCTCAGGTAAGGGGCCACCTGAGGGTTTGTTCATCGACGCCACATTTTGTGCCGAGTCAATCTCTCCTAACTCAGGCACCCCCTTGCCTTCAGTTTAAACGATGAAGTAATTGTTTGTTTCCTATAGTCCCTAAGTGGGCACGTTTTCGAGCAAGCTGCTTCCAACGGTGCACGATAAAGGACCTTTCCCCCACCTTAGCCCCCTCTTCAGACCTGTCGGAAGCACATCACCCAGCCCCTCGTTCATATTGGTTTTCTTTTTTCCTATTTTAATATCGTCTTTATGACCTCCCTTTAGCATTTACGGTCCCTTTGAATCCACCGAGATTGAGTACGCTGGTGCTCTGCTTGTCTTTTTCCTTTTCTTGTTTTTTTGTACCCGTTTCCCACACATTCCTTCGCATGCGTGCGCTTTTTGCCCCAGAAATTCCCCGAGAGAGCAGCGGTCTCGCGCGCGGCCTAGCTTGTCGCGCGTCTTCTCTAATTCTTGCCATCACGTCTGGCGCAAATCCCGGGTAGCTGACCACATTGTCCCTAGTTACGCGCGGCGTATGATCTCTTGACCAATCTTTATGCTCAGAACTCAGAAGTTAACCACTGCAGGCCCTTCCCCGCTTTTACCAATAAAGCACCAAACCCTACAAGAAGTTAAAGAGAAACCTCTTGCGCCGATGTTTTAAGGTAAGGACATTCGCTTTTCATGAAGATGGCAAGTGTCCGCGAGTCTCCCTCCTTCTCTTTGCCAAGGAGGGTGACCGTCTTTTGCTCTGTTGAACTGTTGGGTTCCTTTGTCGCGGCTCATTTCGCTTTCTTTCCTCGTTTTCTCCTTCTTGGATTCTACCCGAGATCCTGGCGTTTTTCAAGAACCTGAAAATCCGTCCTCCCCTGGCTAGAGGGCCTTGGCCGACTTTTCTTTTTCTCATACCCAGTACTTGGCCCAGGCAAAGCCTGCTTCTTTTTTGTTACTCTCCCTTGCCTGTTCCCGATCATTTCCACCGTTCACGCACCCGCCTTGCCGTCCTTCTTTAATCGGCTGGTCCAACTTCACTCGGGCCTCTTTAAGAGTGACCACAGGTCTGGTGGGATTTTCTGTCGATCAAGGATCCCTTGAATTGGCCCACTCAAAATGTCCTAATGGAATTCCCCCCTTCTCTCATGCCCCACCCAGCCAACTTGGGAAAGGGTTCGGACTATTCCCGCAGGCACGGCCAAGCACTCCGTCGAACACCTTTTCATGTATCCTTTCGGTGTCTTCAGGGTTCTTGTGGCCAGACTTGTTTTGCCACCAGCCCTTATTCTCTTCCCTTGGATTTTTCGCCCCCGCCATTGGACTCCCTACTCTTTTGTTCGAATTGGCGCGGCGTTGATTTTCCCCAAACCCAACTGTCTTCACCGAATTTAGTGTGTTAGCGCGACTACTTATTTCCCGACTCTTTCACACTTATGGGATTTCTAGCTTCTTCCCACCCTGAGTCTTGAAACAGGCTTATCCCTATCGTGGACTCTTAGCATGGTCCTTTTTTTATTGGTTGCACAGGTTATGGTGTCTTGTTCCGTTCCTCTTCTATCGTTTTTCTCGCAATGCACGGGCGATTATTTTTTCTTCCCCCCCTATGTTCTTTGGCCAAATGGGATGCGTACGGTATTGACCTTCACGATCTAGCCAGGCGCCTTTGTGCTTTCTCAGGTTCCTTCCAGTCGAGGCGCCTTGTTTTACTGTCTAGAGTTGCAGGTCCCGACGAGGCGGGCTTTTGCTCCCCGCCGGTTTCCACCTCTACTTGTGCGGAAACAGCCAGGATCCGAGGAGTTCTATGTCTAGTAAAGTATCTAAGTTTCTTTAGTCGAGCGTTTTCCCCTTCCCCCCCCTTTCCTTTTCCTAACGGATCACCGGCCGTGTGGTCCCCCCCATTCTTATGTCCCGCAGAAGGTTTTGGCAGGTGTTCCTTTCGACGAAAGGCACCCCCCTTCATCTGGTCCCGCCCCGCTCCCCCCACCCCCCCCCCGTCTGTATGCCTTTGAGTCGATGTTCGTGTAACCCCCCTGGCCCACTCCCTGACCCGCCGCCGTTCACCCTTGCGCAAGACTAGGATTTCCCTTACTCTGGTTTTGCCACTGGTCCCCTTCCCTCCCCAAGATTTTCACCTGGACAGTCAGACTCTTTTCTCCCTAATTGTTTGTTGTGAGAGTCTCTGTCTTTGTAAACTCTTTATGTTTTTCACAATCGGACCTTGTTTTTACCCCCCGACAAACCGTTTTATATGGACTTCCGCCCCCTTTTCGTGTTACCGGCCCCCCCGTTAAATGCCGGTCCATTGTTGGTGGGTTTACTCATTAAAAGGTACACCTAAAGACTCATTGGTCGTACGTTGTAGCCCCGCCTTTTCTTGTTCCTTTTGTAGAATATGCTTTTTTTTTTTAACACCGGAAAACTGATGCAGCCTGAGAAGATGTTTTAACACGTCCCCATCTCTCTGAGCTATCCAGTAGGGGTTTTTTCCCTTCACCAACCATGGAATAGCCCACAGTACGAGCTCGAGATCGACCTTCCCCATCTCTCCTACTTGTCTTTTTTCCCATAGTCCCGAGGCTGGAAACACCCCATTAGGTGGAATTTCTTCCCATCACGCCCGCCGGGTTGCTGTCGAAACTGTCCTCATCCTTATCTGTTGAACTGGCACACTCGGCTCTGCGTTGTTCCCCCGGCCAGTGACCCAAATTACGCGTCTAACGCCAGGCTCACCCGCCCCAGTTTTACCTTCGGGTGGCCTTGCCGTTGTCCACCCTCTGCGTCTCCCTCCTCACCCTTTTCCGTATCATCTCGAAGAGTTCCACCTTTCGCATTCGTCCTCTGACATTACCCACAGCCTCCATACCGAACAGTCTCTCCCCCCCTGATAGGCTTGAAGCTTTCTCATTTCTGCAATTCCGACCCAGGCGAACCTGCATATCTTTTTCCCCCGATCCCGTCCCGCTTCCCCCTCGCTAACCTTGTGGACATTCCCCGTTTGCCCATTTTAACCAAACGTCGTCCTGAGCAGCCAAATCCCCCTCAGAGATCACTTGCGGGTCTAATGCAACGGCCAACGCTTAAATCCAATATTGATCTTGCTGCGAGCTTTTCACTCGTGGTCCCTACTGCGAAACCCCTTTCCCAGTTTTCCGCCTGGGCTGTGTGGACTCTTTTTAGGATTCCGTGACCAGTTTCGTTCATTTGCTTTTAGTTTCACATGTCTTCCCAGGTCTTGTCTCCTCCTATCGCACCCCCGTTAACCAACTGAATTGTGTCCGCGGAAGATTTTTATCCAAGAAGGCCCGCATGACTTCCCCCGTCGGACCCCAACCTCACGTCCTTTGGCCACATTCGCCTACCCAACCGCCCCGCTTCCCCTTCAGCGACATCTTTCTCCCCCACAGACTTCGACGGCACTTCCTCAACTTATGACAGTATCGGCCAACGACCCGATCAATGGCTCCGTTTTAGTGCTTCTGCCGAACAGATCCTCTCCCCTTCCGTCTTCACTTCTCTGCGCCATCCGCCCCCCCACAGGTGATTCCCAAATCGCTTTTTCCACTCCCCCCGTCAAGTCGCCTCCCCCAGTGGACGACCCCACATTGGGCGAACGCCTCTCAACTCATGGCCCTCGTGCCCTTTTTCTGGGAACCCCGCGTTTTTTTCTCTGCGCTCTTTTGCTAAATCTGCCTTCCTTCGCTCGTTTTTCTGTTTTCCCCCCGGCGAGCTTGGACCGAAGTTTGCTCTTTGCCTTTCTTTGCTCTCTATTCTCCAATGTTTGTCACGATCCTCCTCTGGACCGCCGCGCTGGTCCCTGCGCACAGGTAAATTTTTCTCTTGCGTTCCTCGCCGACGTTTGCTGTTCAGAGCCCCCCATGGCGCTCTCCTCACCCGCCCGGTTTTTTTGGGTTATTGAACTCTGGACTGTATTTCATAGCTTTCCTATTTTGGTGTGCAGCTGGTTCTATGGCCTCTCTCGCGTTTCACCAGCGGCCTCCTCACTCCTGAACCTGATTCTTTTTTCCGTCTCGATGTCTCCCATTTCAGATATCTCCCTTGATTCACCCCAACGCCGAACGAACCTTTTTTGTGCTTCGCCTCGGCTGCCCTGCATTCTGATCCCCAGGAATTTCTTCGGTAGCTCTCCCGGCTTACCAGCGGTCTCTGAGACTTCCCCTATACCCGCAGTAAGAAACCGCGTACTTCTTTAGTTGCTTGATTCACTTTGCCATGTTGAGATCCTTGCCTAGGACTCCTCATTGGCTTCTGAATCAGTTCGAGTACACACCCACTTACCCCCCTGCGCCCTTCACGCCCTCCCTATGCCGCAATAATGGCTATCTCCGCCGCATACCCCATAGACCTGTTGAATCCCCCTTATCCACCTGTTTTGCTTGATTCGACACTTCTCAGCTCGGGCTCGCTTTTACTTGCCGCCAATTGTTGTCGCTAAATAGAACCACTTCTTCCCCGGATTTTTCCACGTACCCGTCAGCACCTTCGGGTTTTACTTTTTGTCGATGTTGTAAGACTCTGCCATCTTCTTTTTCCCCGGACAGACTATGCGCATCGCCGGAAGAACGTTACTATCTATCTCCTCCCCCCCCTCTGCCGTTGTTTTTTTTTGACCTTTTTTGACTTACGGTCCCTGGTCTGAACATCGAGATTCTTTATACCCCCCCGCCTCCAGCTTTTCACCTCGTCTCAACGTTACATCTCCACTTTTTTTTTCCCTGTGCGCGGTTGTTTCCTGTTCTGTTTTTGCGTGCCCCCACAATTTTTGTTTCCCTCCCCTACCCCCCTTTGTGGACCCCGCCCAAGGCGTCCTCGCCCCCCCAAGCGGCCCCTTTTTGATTACACCCCGCCCCCTGTCGATTACAGTAATTCACCCGGACTTCTCTCCCGCCTATCTCTATCTACCCCCGTTCTTTTGCCAAATTACTTTCTTTACTTCACTTTTTTTTCGATTTATGGTTGGTTTCTTTTTTTGTCTGTCGCCCCTCTGAGTTTTGCTTTTGCCCGCAACCCCCCGGGTCTGTCAATAGTCCCGCAGTCCTCTGGACCCCTTCGTTTTACTCCGATGAATTTCATAACCCGGTTGTATTATCTTTTTTTGCCATGGGAACTCCCTCCTGCGTCTAATTCCTTCTTTCTACCTTTCTGCCGCTCTCTAAAGGATTACCCTTATTCCTTCCCTATCAGCCCTAGGGCTCCGTACTTCCAAACAGTCCAAATCCGCAGCATCGGTTGTCGATTGTTTTGTTCACATTCTCCTCTTCTCACTCTTTCCCATCCCCCAGTAAAATTCGCCCCTTTTCCCCTGAGATTACCCTTATCCTTATTGACCCTCAAGGACCCCCTCCCGGTTGCTCGCGCCCCCCCGACGGACCCTGGCCCAGAGAGGGCTTACCCCCCCTGTCTTCCACCCCACCCCCCCGCCCCGCCGAGCCCCCCCCCTCCCCGGGACCCCCCCGCAACATAACCCCCTGCCGTCCTGCCATCTCGGAACTTGTAGCTTTACTCCAGGACTCTGACTGCCTTGTCGCCAAGCCGGGGAAGGACCCCTGTGTTGCCTCCTTGAATGGCTCGAGAGTTTCTATCCCGACCTATAGTGCTCTTCCCCATCCATGCCTTGACTCTCCCGGCCAAAAGCTTTGCCACGTGGAGCGACTCCGCCCCCCCCCCACCATCTTTCCAGTCCCCCCCATGAAGAACGCCCCCTGAACTTGCCCCCTTTTTACCTTAATCTGAGTTCAACGCGCCTCCTTGATGACCACTTAGAATTTGGTCCAGACTAAGCTGGCAGTAGATGTGCCTGTGTTTGAAGCGTTACCTCGCCCTCAATTTGTCGTTCTCTTATCCCCTTTTTAACAGGTTGTTGGTTGGCTGCGATTGGGGTCCCCCTCGCGTCTCGCTCGGTGTCGGCACTGGTTTCGACTTCTGGCGGTGTCCCCCCTCTAATCCTGGCCTAGGCCATGCGTCTTTGAAGTGGCCTATGTCCCAGTACTTTGGGGCCGGATCCGCCGTCCTTGAGTTCTGTGGGTATATCCACATTTGTCTCTTCGCTGATGCTCGCCCTTTCAATGGTCCGAGATGTGAGTAATTCTGGACGATTTTTTCGCGACGTATGTGTCATAGAGTGGAAATTTCATTCTTTTTCGTGTACCTGGGTCCCATCCACTTTCGGCCTTGCCCCCTTCTCCCCCCAGAAGTGGCAAATTCCCACCTTGAATTCGATTCCCCCTTCAATCCAGGTTTGCGTCCTCTATGAGGTAGTACCCCGGCTCCAGCAATCCGCTCAACCCTAGCGAAATCGTCGTCCATTACGTTTGCTTGATTTCAGTTGGTCGGTTGAATATCCCTCCCCGCGGATGTTATCTCTCTTTTATTTGTTCTTGGAGAAAAAGGATACTCGAGGTCTTTCGGTGAGTCTGGCACAACGGATTTTAAGTTACAGGAAAGACCCCGGATATGCTATGAGCGGCTTTGAACCTTTTAAGGGGGCTGAATTCTTTTGTGCTATTCCTGTTCATGGCTTAAATGTTGAGGAAACAGTGCTTAAGGATACACTAGAACGGTGTCGGAACCAGCTTTTTTGCCATATTTTTGTTTTAGCATGTTGTTGGATTTTTTTTCCCACTTATTATTCTTTATTAGAGCTCTTGGGCCATCGATTTCCGCGAAGGATTTGAACCGGCGACTGTGATGTTGATCCCCCTCTTTTTTAAAAGGCTCCTTTGATTGTCTTAAGAGTTCAAGTTTGAGCTTGGTATTTGAGGACTCAAAGAGGATTTTTTCGGCATTTGTTTTCCCCGACTTAGAAGGCGGTGAATTCTAGTTGTGCCCTTTCACCATTTCTCTTTTTCTCGTAGGAGGACTTCGTTGCTCACACTACTGTACTTCTGCGGCTTTTAGTAGTTCATCATAGCCAGCGTGTTAGTTTTTCCCTAACACTTTTTTTCTCCCCGTCATTGAAACGCCAGGGATCCAGGTTTCCGTTTGTCTCATATCTCGTACCCCCACGCCTTTCTTACGTTGGCCCTTTGAGTTGTCCAGCAGTTTTCCGCTCCCTTCCATCCTCATGTCAGGCGAGAGACTTTCTACTGAATCCTACAGTGCCGACTGGTGGTTTCCCCCGTTTTCCTGGGAGTCTCCTCGAATCCTCTATCATTGTCGGACGTCAGGACCCCTTCAGATGTATGTACCTTGGAATTTGTCGGTCCCAACCCACGCCACGACCACCGTCCGCATTTGCGGGAAGTGACTCCTTTCCTGACTTCCCTTAACTTTTTTCTTTCCCGGTTACTGTACGCTTCTTTTAACATCCCAAAGAGTTTTGACCTGGACAGAATAATGATTTAATAATAATTGGGTATGTTTTTTTTTTTTCTCTCTCTTCTGTCCCGGCACTTATTTGCCACGATTGAGACAGTGTGACCTCAACGCTTTATATATTCTACCTCCTCCAGCACCAGTGGCAATTGATTCCGGCGTAAGGCCAGTTGTTGTGTTTGAAACAGCCCCGTTACGTAAAGTCTCATTTGGTCTTTTGACGTTTCTAGTATTTTACGTGGTTCTGATTCTTGAAGAAGGATGTGCCCACTGGAACAAACCATGATGCCGACATGCCTCCATCTTTGACTGGAACCTTTGCTAGATCTTCGTCAGATGCTTTTTTTGTTTTGATTCACTCTGTGCCTGGAACCACCTGTAGCCACCTTTGACTGAGATATTCTCCCCACCTATCCGAATTTCTGTTGTCCGTCCCATCTTATTGTGTTTTTCCCACAATGCGGATGTCACTTGCCAGTTTGCCCATCTGATGGGGCAGCTCCAACCCTTTGCATAGCGATACTCTGTTGAAATGGGCCACACGAGTTCATTTTTTTTACCGCTCCTGAAGACCACTTTGGGGAACCCCTTTTTTTTTTTTTTCTCACTCCCCGAATTTTTCCACAGGGATGGGCGTGGACATCTGTTTGTTTTGACCCTAGACTCAACTTCTCCTATTTCAAACGAGTTTTCACGAGTTCGCTTCTAATATTGCCCTCCTTGGTAAGAGCATCCATGAATGCTAGTATATCCCAGCTGGTTATCCATCCTGTTTTTATCAGGTTGAAGACCAGCTCGTGCCCAGGCGAAACTCTATCGTTCCCTTTTCCAGATGCTCTTTTTTCGATCCCACGACATTTCTCTCCCTTTGTGTGTGGATCATCGCGCTTACGACCCCCCTGTCTCTTAGTCCCTTCGCACTCTCCCCCCCTCCCCAAATCGCTCCCCCATTTTGCGGTCGGAAGAATTCCCCCGGCCCATTTTTTTCCAATGCGCCAACGAGTTGCTCTCGGCGCTCTCTCCTTCGGCCCCAGGCGTGCCGTTTCCGCAAATGCGGGCATCCAGTCCCATGTGGGGTGGTTTTATCGGTGTTTTTTTTTTTTGAGTCCTGTGAAGTCCATTTTGTTCGATTTCCTGCCCAGGTGATCCTGTCTCCCCGCTCAACTCTCCCAACTTTTTAACATTGTGTGTTGTGCCGTTGGTTTTTTTTGTTTTTGATGTCCACCCCCCCCCCTTACGTGTAACACCCTACGAAGCATCGTTTGCCGACGCGGGTCCCCTCCCGCCCAAATTCGGCCCCAATGATGCACTGCAGGCCCTGCATTGCAAAAGACACTTACCTGATAAGAGCTGCAAAGTTGGATTTCACAGACTCCTCTTCCTAGAGCCTTGACCCCCACTTTTCGTACGTATTAGCTTCCTGCACGCCTATCGGAGCAACCAGCCTTGTCAGAGCCTTCTCCCCCGATCTAGACAAGCGGCTTCACATCCGGGACGCCAACCATCCCCCCCCCCCCAGGTCCACCCCGCTCACCCCAAGACAATCCTTGGGCGCCCAGCGTGAACTCTCCGGTCTTGCTCGTCCAACTTTTTTTTTCAATTTGAGCGAGATTTCTCCCCTTTCCCTTATGTTATACGCTTCCGTGGCGTTTGGTATTTCCTGTGGAGACTTTCTTGTTGTGAACCGCCCTGTGCTGGTTGACGTTTCTTCTGAAGGCAATGTCACTATCCGATTCATGGCCGGCTCTTCGACTCACCCCATGGTTTCTTCCCTGAGCGTGGCCTGTGCTTTTTGGGCACGCTTAGAGTCCCCCCCCCCTTTATCAACCCGTCGGTTTGCTTGCCGTAAATCTCTTTTCTTTTCTGCGCCCCCCGCCAGACCCCCTTTTTGGAAGCGGAGCCCGCCTTTTGGGCGCTCTTAGCGAACGCGTTTCTCCTGAACCTATTCCCGTTTCCCCCCTTTTTCTCTACGGTGAGGTCATGGATAGAGCCTTTAGCCACAACCCCCCTGACCCCTGAATCGTTTCCTTGTTATGTTCTTACTCTAGTCTTTTCTTCTGAATTCTTTGAGGTCATGTTTATAGTTCATGTGTAGCTCTCGGTTTTTCGCCTTTCCTACCATTTCTCTTCGAGTGTCTTCTCCCCGCTTACCCTTCTTCTTTCCGACCACGTGCGACTCATCGGACTGTCTTCAACTGGCCTGTTTTTGCATTTTTTTCGTTATGCATAGGCCCTGAGTAGGGCGCTGAAGAAACCCTCAGAGTAGCACCCTTACCTCGACGGCACGCCATACCTTTGTTGCAACCTTTTCTGGTAACGCCGTCCCTGAACCTTAGACCGGTGAAACTTCTGTACCCCTTTTGGACTCGCGTGCCGGCGGCTTGGCGCGGTTTCCTTTTTTCCCACACACCTTTTTTTCTTCAATAACCAACCGAACCGTAGGACCCTTTAACGCAGAACAGAGATGATCATCTGTTGTGAGGGGCGGAGAAGAGTCGCAACTGCTTTTCTGTCGTTTCGATCTCGATGCATGCTTCTGTATGGAAGT
>Ga0179593_1330842_pt1 | contig 10840 bp, 9 predicted proteins | sample CZODoug2_1_08_16_FD_185931 | JGI IMG/M metagenome (GOLD analysis project Ga0179593, IMG submission 185931) | Vadose zone soil fungal communities from Angelo Coast Range Reserve, California, USA - CZODoug2_1_08_16fungal (PacBio error correction) | ecosystem: Environmental > Terrestrial > Soil >... | reverse complement strand
GGCGCTTATTGCCCAATTCGCGTCCTTCCTTCCGAAAACGTACGTGCTGCAAGGTCTGCAGCGTGCCCCCTTTGTGGAGACGGTCACTGGTAATTGTCATTTTAGCCTTACCAGTCGCCGCTTTTCGATTTTCTTACCTGTTCGATTTCCCTTTTTCTCTGACTGCCTATTTGGCGTCTGTCCCCCCCCCTTTTTTTTCCCTTCTTAGTCCGCAATTCTTGAGTCTTTCTTTTCGGACACCCCTCCGTCGGTGCTCCAATCAGTAGTCGACCTTTGTTTTGATTGTGGAGCACGTGAATCAACCCCACGTTCCCCCGGAGTCTCCTTCTTTCCCGTATCCAATAAATGTACTGCAACAGTTCAGGCGCTCTTTTTCTTGACGTTCTAAACCTCTTCTTCGCTCATGCTTGTTGGCGGCAGCACATCCGGATACACCCTGTATTGCTTTTCCGTTCGCTTCCACAGATGCCCCCTTTCTGGTGTCCCTTCGGCTTTTCACGTCTCTACACCTGTCGTCGCTGAACGCTCCCCTTTTCTTCATTGCCATTGCGCATTTTTTTTCGACTTTCCTTCATTGTTTTCTTATTTTTTTTCTGGTTGCATCGATGCCTGGTCAATGTTTTTTGTATTTGGTAGAAGATCTCGTTGATCCTTTCGTTCCTTCCTCCCGGATGGTCTTTTCCTTCATGCTTCCCGGTTCCACCGTTCTTCTTTCCCCAAACCCCTTTGTCTTTTTCAAATTTGTGGTTCTTTGGTTTTTTGTCCCTTTTTACTTGCCCTGCAGCGAGTGGAACCACTTTCCACCGGTTCGGGCGCGTCTGCAGGCTTTGTAGCTTTTCTGGTCCTTTAGTCGTTTTTTGCTCTCTGATGGGCCTCCTCCTGCTCCGTTCCCTCTCTGTTAGATTCTTGAAACTGCCTTTTCTCTTCCGCGTTAGGAAACTCTGATGGTCTGGTTTCTTGCCTCTGCCCTGGAGGATCTGGTAAGCACAGGTTACCTCTTGTTTTCCTTTTGATAAAGGTGAACCTTGGATGGGTGGGGACTCTCTCCTTTCCCCCTCCTCTCCGTTGTTGTTTTTTTGCTGTCTCTCTTACCCCCTATTTGTTTGACTTTTCTCCTGACTTCTAAGCACCGTGTCTTCTCCTATGGTATCTCCCTTCCTGCAGGGCTTCCAAGACCTTTTTCCGCCCCTCACCCTGCAGTTTCACTCCCTCTGTAAATCGATGTCGCTTTCTTTTCTCAGGTCAGACTACTGCCGCAGGCTCCCATTTCTCTATCCCAAAAATCAATCATGATGACGTTCCCGATCTTCTTTAATCTCTTTATGAGCGAACCCGTTTCCCCAGCACTTTTGCAGTTTTCCCTTTGTTTTTTCTGGATCCTCGCGCCGTTGGAAGCTGCCGTCCGCATAGTCCCTTCCCCACATCGTTTTTTCTATGTTGCTCCTTGATGATACTCTCCTTCATCCCTTGCCAACTTTGACTTCAAGGGAACGTTCATCCCCTCATCACATACCCTGCAACATCTCTCTTTCGTAGCTCGCAAGCTGATTTCTATTCGATTTCTGTTTCTTCTAACTGATTTTCCGTGCTCCTGCAGGGGTTCCTCGTTTGACTCTTCCTTTGGCCACAGATCCCGCGGTCATTTGAATATTCTCCTTGCCCCACCCTGCTCACCCTCCTTCTGCCTTTTTTTCCGGCGTCCATAAAGCTGCCGCACTTCCTCCCCTTCAGATGTGGCCTACGCCGGTTCCCGGTTCTCATTATTTTTTTCCCCACTCGAGATTTGTTTCCGAGTCCCCCTTGATTTTTTCTTCTCCCCATTTAGTAGTACGGTACCCCTTGTATTTCTTAGTAGGGGTGCTTCCCCCTCCCCCAGTGTTTTTCGTACTCTAGATGTAGCCTTTTTTTTCGCTTGATCAGCCTCACACTCTCTTTCCCCCTTTCCTCCATCTTTTCTTTTTTTCTGACGTACGCACTAGAGCCCTTCCTCCCTCTACCCTAAAAATTTCAGTAATTTACTCTACCTCCCCGCTCACCTGTTGTCGGAGCAAGATTTGCTTTCGATCTGTGTGACCGTCTTTCTTCCTTGTCATTTCCTTTTTTTCCCTTGCGCTTTTGCGACTGTTCTCTCTTGCCGCAAATCTTCTCTCCTTTCTCCCTTCCTCCCGTTTGGGTGTAGAATGGAAGGCGTTTCCTGCAACTTTCGGCCCCTGCCGGGCCTCCCATTTCGATGAGAGTCCGGAATGATTCTTTTCCTGCGGACGGTCTTCACATTCGTGAAAGATCTGCTCGGTTGAACCTTCTCTTGATGGATTCGTCCCTTTTCTTCTAGCTTCCCAGATAAGTCTCCTGCCGTTCGTCTCCCAAAATTTTTTTTCCCTGTTTGAGAACTGAGATTTTCTTTTTTAGTGCAGGTCCCATCACGTTTTTTCCTACCCCATCGACCTTGCACCCCTTTCCACTTTGATTGTGGACCAGTTTAGAATCCTACACCCTGATTTTTTTCTCTTAACGAACGTTAAGTCCCCTTTTTCCCTTCAATTGTTTCGACCACCCCCTGACCTGTGTGGTCGTTCTTTCTCTCTTTTTTTTTCAGCAGGTACAGTTGCGTCGCGCTGGCGTTGCGGAAGCAATTTTTTTCGCTTTCCCCCCCCATTTTTTTTTTGCCGTGTTTGCCTTTTATGATGATGACGGCGGGATTTCTTGTTTTTCAGTCCGATTGCCCCTTTCTCTCCCCTTCGGACATGGGGCCCCCTTTTATCGCCTCGAGAAAGCGTCTCTTCCTTTCTTGCGTTCTTCGCTGTCACTTCCCCTACATTTCTTTCGTGGTTCCTGCATGCCTGATTTTTCCTTCGAAGTTCCCGTGTTCCATGTCTCTCCTCGCTTTTCTCTTCGAACATCCCCTACAGTCCTCATGTTGTGTCTTGTCCCTTTCATGGTTTTTTCCCCCCCCTTTCTTCTGAAACCAGTGTGAGCTGTCGTTTGCATTTTTCTCCTTTTTTGTGTACTTTGTCGACTTTGGACCCGCTGCTCAGGTAGATCAGCAATTATCACTTTTTCTCAGTTCATTCTTATGATCGGCAGGATTGAGTCCTGCATTCCTCGGTTTAAGAGAATGTTTTTTGCTCCTCATTTCCTTTTTCCCCGATTGACCTTTTTCTCTTTTGCCATATTGAATCGTCGAGGTCATATGGTTCTTTCTTGCCACTCCCCTTCTTTCTCCTTAGTAGGGCCTTCTTTCCCCATCCATGGTCTTGGTCCTCCGTGATACCGAGTCTTCAAAAGGTTATTGTGTTTTCTTATTACTCCTCCTTGTTTGGAGATCTCTTCCCCAACAAGGTGCAGGCATTATCCTGGCCGCCTGAATGCTCTCTTGAACATCCTTTCTGTGATCCATTTATCGGGCCTTGTATCAAAAGCTACCTCGGCGAGTTTATGGCATGTCGATTTAACCCCTTCGCTACATCCCAGATATTTTCGCTTTTAGCATTTGACGTCTTCTTCCCAACATGCCCTCCAACATGCTGTTGACGTGGTCTCACCCTCCGCCATAGCCACCCCCCTTGATTTCTTTGCCTCCTTGTAGATTCTTCCCCCCTGCGCAGTCCTTCATACTTTTCTATACCCACGTTGTTCCCAATCTGCAGCTACTTTTTGGTCGCTTGGTGGAAGTTTCATGCCGTACTCTTGGCCAACCCCCCTCTTGACCGTCTCTCTTCTCCCCCGAGTCGAAAAAGTTTCCCACTCAAGTGGAGTTCGTATGCCCCCTCCTTCCCCCCATCTCTTTTTTATCGCTGACAGTACGCCCTCTATTTTAATGCGCGTTTTTTCCGACGTTGGACGTGATCGCAGGTGTAAGCCCGTGCAGCAGTTTCAAAGCATTTCATTTTAATATTTCATCCTGTACCGTCCCTCCCCCCCCTCATGCCTTGTTGATTTCCTCTTGTGCCTAATGCCAGCCCCGTTTTGCTGCTGCGTTCCTTCCTGCTTCTAGGACAAACACTATGCGATTCTTTCGATGTTCCCCCATTTCTTATTGAGAACATTTCAGTACTGTGACTTCTTTTATTTTTCGTCCCTCTTTGCGCCCCCCTTCTCCATCCCCCATTTTCGAGGTTCCTATCGATTGGGAACCTGCTTAGTACTTTTTTGCTACCTCCTAAACAACCAATCTAGAGGCGCTCTGGACCCCGTTTGTGGTCGACTCGCCCTTCTTTACTCGGCAAATTCAGCTACTAAAGTTCTACCCAAAGGACTGTTTCCTGTTTTCCCCTATAGGTCTTGATTCTCCCGTGCTCGGATTAATTCATTGCCTTGTCGTACAGAATGTGCGAATTTGCGGAAGTGACTATTTTGTTTTGTTATTTTCACTCCCCTCCCGTTTTTTTTTGACTCTCTTTCCAGTCGTCTGGAACTTACCTTTGTACAATTCCGGATTTCAAGGCGAGACCGCTATCAGCTAGGGACTTATCAAGTTAATCTTTACTCCCCTCTTCTCGGACTTTGTCAGAGGCGTTTCGTTTTTGTTCTCTCTCCTTATCGGAAACGTTCGCTGACTCTTTTCGTAGTTTGGTGTCATTTCTTCTAAATTTTGGAGTGTTGAGGCTATCCCATGGTTACTATAAGTTTTTACACGAGGGTGCAGCGACCCTTTTCTTGATTGTCGTATCCTATTTGACTCCTCACCTTTAGATTTCCGTGTTCTTCCTTTGGGGCTTGGAACAGAAGTCGCGAATGTCGGTCGGTCTTCAGTAATTACCGCCGGTATCTCTCCTTTGCCGGGGTCCTTCCGTTACCCGCTGATGGTGGCCCGGGATTTGTGAATATTCCCTCGGCCGTTGGCTTCTGAGGTCGCTGGATGAAGTTTTCTACACCTCTGGCCCCCCGTCGGTTTGATCCCCCTTCCCTCTCCCTTTTACCTCCTGGAATTTTTTTTTCAGACCTAGCTTATCTTTTTCATTGATTGTTTGCTATGGGGCCATAGACTGTTCCCTGGCCTTGGACAGTGTGTTTCTTTTCTGCCCTTTTGAGAAGCCCTTGATCACTATGACCTAACTCCACCTATGTTGTCTTTTCTGAAGCTCCTTCCTTTTCACCCTCTTCTTGCGTCACCCTAACCAGTGCCCTTGAAAATTTTTGGTTTCGGTAAGTCAACTTTTTCCCCCCGTAGATCCCCCCTTTCTCCTGCGTCCGGATGAATTGCCTCTATATCGGCTTCTTTTTATTCCCTCCTAAGAGTGTTCAGTTCCTTTTTCTAAGTGCACTTCTGCTGCCTCGAGTTGAGAGCGAGATCCCTTCTGGTGATTTACGAGCTGCCATATGAACTCGTCTCTTTTCTCCTTGGTGAAGACCTCCCTCTGTTCTTTGAGATTCGTCGGAAGCTTAAACTTTCTTTCTTTTCTCCCAGGTGGCCCCTTTTGTTTGATATCTCTCTTTGTACTCCTTTTTTTTTGGTTATTTTTCTCCCACCCTTTTCATTTCTCCCGGCCCTCATGTGTAGTGTTCATACGTGAATCTTTTGGAGCAAGTGAGACTGTTCCAACGGGTACCTATTGCCCTCTCCTGTTTCCTGCCAGTGACGATTCCTCATCCCACCTCTATATCATCTGATGCTCGCCTGCTGTTTGCTTTATTCTGCGCTAAATGATGCCGCACTTGTTACTACCAAGACTCATTCTCTCCCAACATATAAGATTCGACCGTCTATTGGCGATTTCCTTTCCCACTCTTTGTTAGTCTCTATCCCCCGTCCACCTGCTAATCAATTTTTTTTTTTTTCTCATTTTCAGGTCCTGCCCGTTGCATTTAAGGCCAATCCACGTTGTTGCGAGCTCCCCTCTTCTCGCGACCCCGCCCCAAAAGTTGTCCCGGTTTGATCTCCTTTGCCCCCCCCCCTCCGGCCCTACCCATGCAATATCCTCTCCGAGCTACTGCCCTTTGCCATTGCCTATTTTCGTTTCCCGGCGTGCTTTCGACGTGTGCCCCCCCCGGTTGTAATGCCTTGCCTCTTTCGTTTTGTAGAACCGCCCTGTTATTCCTTCTCCCTTGTGGTTGCCGTTAAACCTTCCCCACATATGCCTTGTGGATTTTTTCCCCCTTCCGTTTTCTTTACTAGGTGAACGTCGTAAAACTTACCTAGGCTTTGTTCTCGATGTCCCCCATTTGATTTATGATGCAAATAGTGATTTTATCTCTTGTCCTTCGTTCCTTTTTCTTGTTTCTTCCCTCATCTTGTTCTTGGTTTCACTCCCCTAGGTTTCCCCCCTTCCGTGTGATTGTACTTTGGCATTACACCTTTCAACCCTTTCTGGAGCTCTTCAACAGTGCTTTTTGGACTACTCCCCCGAAATTCTCGAACCCTTCCCTCTCTCCGACGCCTTCGGACTCCCCCAGTGCTTCAATTTTTATTTTTTTTCTTACCCTGCTTCACGATCTGTCCTTTGACTCTCCCTTTAAATCCACTTTGACTTTAGGCGACACCTGGTCGTTCAAATGGTCGAGAATTCTTAACCGCTTTGCCATCTTTTCCTCTTCTCTCCCCTTTTTGTTTTTAGATATCTTTGTCCTCCTTTTCTGTTTGCAGGCGGCAGACCCATGTCTCTTTCCCTGTTGCCAAGTATGAGCAAGGCGCAGCTTCACTTCCCCCTAGACAGTGTAGATCTATTCTCAGTCATTGTTTTATCCCTTTCTGCAGTGGGTCTTTCCCTTTCTCCTAGCGGTTTGACGATTTGTCCCGTCCCAGCCCCGGTGGGGCACTAGTTCTGATCCCCTCCTCTCTTTTGAGGATGATGATTTGACCCACTCCTGAATTTCTTCCCTGCGCGGTGGGCCCTCCCTTTTCTTTTTTTCCTCTCTGCGCACCTCTCCAATTCCTCACAGCTCTCCCCTTATGGTCAGACTAAATACCATTGGACCTCGGCTCCGCTCTACTAGTCGGTGGTAAGCCGGTTATTATAAGTTAAAAACGTTCGGCTTCTCTCCTTTTTTTGCTTCTCTCTTTCTTGACACCCTATCGATGAGTTTGTTTTTTTTTATTCAAGATTGACCGCTTGATTTTTGGCCAGCCGCTTGCAAGGTCTCTACCCCCCACATTCGAGCAACGGTGGCCACTTCTGTCTCCGTTTTTACTTTTTCCCCCTTGCTATACGCCGATTCAGAGTTCTGTAGCATCGACTTTCTGTATTGATGCTATATTCTTGCTTGTGGCTACTAGCTTTCCACCAGTTGGGTCGTTAGTTAGCTCTAGAGACTCATACGACGCCCCCTCTTCTTTTCCTTAGTGAGTCTTTTCCGCTTTCCCTCTTACTCTTCCAGTTTGACTTGTTAATTCGCGCAGAGTGTTTTGGCTTCCTTCCTCCTGACTTGGACACCTAGATTGGCCTTTCCTTCTCCCCCCTTCTCGAGTACGCCATTCTATGTCTCTAGATCGTTTTATTTTTTTCCCTTCGGCATAGGTTGTGTCTTCTTAACCTTTCGATCATTTCGGCGACTTCCTCTTCTGCTTTTTTGCAGTTGCTTTTCTCTTCTAGGACTTGGATCTTTTCCTCCTGATGCACCCTTTTCCAGAGTAGCTGTTGGATGAAGACATACTTCTGGCTGTGTCCCTTCTCCCCATGTTCCCCCCGGATGGTTTTTCTCTCTCTCCTCGTTGTTGTTGCTTGATATCCCACCTCCGTGTCCTTTACCGACATCCCGTTTTTGAAAGGCTCCCTGAGAATAGAAGTGTCTGTCCCGGGCTGAACCTGCCCTCGACGTGTTCTTTCTTTTCCTCTCGTATCCATCCCTCCTCTTTCCCCCCTCTCTGAGCAGGCAGTCAATTTCTCCCATTTATGGCTACATTTCTCTAGCCAATCCTTTCTCTCGCGTTCTACTTTGGACGTAATTACAAAGTTCTTTTCCAATCGAAGACCCCTTCCCCGCACCCCCCACTTGAGTCCCCTTTTTCTCTCCTTTTTTTTCTCCTTCTTCTTCCTTCCCTTTGTGGGGCTATTCTCGTAGGATGCCCGCCGTGAAAACTTTCTTCAGTGGATGGAACATAAGTAACTACACCATTTCCCCTCCCCCGCTCCTTTCCTTTTCTCCCTCTTTTTCCTTACCCGCTATCGCCCCTCGTCCGGTTCGGGACTGGCCCCCCTTGCTCGAAGGTTTGCTCCTGCAAGCGGCCTGAAAAACCCCCCTCCCCTTTCTCTGAATTCAGATCACCCCGGCGTCAACATCCACGCCGTTTCTCTCGTTCATCCCTTTCTGACGCACTCCGCTTTTTCCCGGTGACGTCGAAATACTACGATTGACAACCACTCTTCTTCCTTTTTTAATTTGTGTGATTTACCATCGTGCCTCTTATTGTCATTTTTTTTTTCTTGACAGCGTGAAGCACAATCTCCCCATTTCGCGTGCTTCTTTTCTTCCCCTTCCTGCGTGATTATTTTTCAACTCTCTCTTTTTGTTTTTTTTCTATTCCACAGGCTTGTTTGACTGACGCCATGATCGTTCACTTTCCTCCTTTTTCTCGAACAGGTCCCCAACTGCACATCCCAGCACTTCTCCCTCTCGTCCCTCCCCCACATTTTTCTTTTCCCTTTCTATCTCCTACCCCTTTGTCTGGCGACCCTTCCTGCCTTCCGCGCTGTGCCGTAAGCTTGCATTCTCTTCCTTCTTGTGTTGATTGTGTGCTCTAGGTTGCCCCGTTTACGGCAATCTCGGTGCCCCTGGCGCCGACATGTCTCCGCCCTGCCTGAGAGCCATGAGCATTCTCTATCCCTAGACGCAAAGACAGTACCCTCGTGACGCCGATTTTCTTTCGCTCTTGCCTTGGGGATCTGTTTTTGTCCCCCTTCCTCTTCTGATTGTATGACCAAAATCCTTTTTTTCACTTTTTATGCACCCCTTCTCTCTTTTTTCTTAGCCATCTGTACCCTCCTTTTGGTTCTACACAGAGGCTCCCCTCTTCCTTGGTATGATTCCCTCTCCCCTTGACCCTTCCTCCCAACTTTCTGACTGTGAACAACCCCGAGCACGTTTTTTATCCTCACTCAAATTGCGTTTCCCCCAGATCCTAGACGAATTTGGCTGTCGGTACGTATTACTTTCACTTGGAGAGTTTGCCCTTTGCCCAAAATTTATTGAAGCTTCCCCCACGTTATTCTTTTTCGCCTTTTTGAGTTCTCCGCTTCCTCTGGTTCTCGTGCTGCAGGTTCTCCCCCCTCCCTAGACATGGCCACCCGTCTGTGAGGCGAACAGTCGCCCTCTGCGATAGGCATGTAGGGAGGTTTTCTTTTTCTCTATGCTGATTTTTTCCTTTTTTTGGTTGGTTTCTCCTTGATTTTTCCCTCGAAGTGAACTATTTTCTTTTTCCCTTTTTTTTCGTTTTCTCTAAGCTTTCCTAGACGCCATTCTTTGGAGTGCCTGTTTGCTTACGGCAGGACTCTATGATCCCCCTCCCCCCCCCCCCCCCAAGTGAGAAAATTGAACTTTTTCTTTCCCTTTTTTTTTCTGTCCTGTCTTCTTTTCTTTCTTCGTCCCCCTTGGAATCTGCGCTCTTTCTTTCTTGATTTTGCTGACTACTCGCCTTGAGGATTTGGTGTTGGACGTCATTTTTCCTGCCCATTTAGGCGTGCCCCTTCCCCCTGATCTGTACTCCGATTTTTCGCTTCTCTTCCCTTCTGGTTGATCTCTGCCCTATTCATTCTTCCCTCTTTTTTATATGCGCCCGGGCAATTTTCAACTTATGGCGATCCATGAGGATGTCTTAATCCTTCATGTGTTTCCTTCTTAAAGGTCGCCGATTGGTGGGGTTTCCGTTGTTGTTGAGAGAGATCCCACACATGGTGCATTTCCTCTAGAGCCCCCCGATCTTTCACGTTTTAACTATATCGGACGTCCTTCTGTCCTGGTGCCCCGTTTGACAGACTTCGCGCCCTTCCTGTAGATCATTTCCATCCGAGAATGCTCACCTGTCTCCGAGCTGGGAAGTTAAGGGTCCACACCTTTAATGATGCCCGTGACTACCCATAGCGATCCTTCTAGCAAAACCCCTTCCTTTTTCGCGCCGCTTTTTCACATGGGCATTAATTACACCCTTCCTTCTCCCCCCACAAAGCGGAAGACTTACCGCCCTGTTCCTCCATTTCTCAGTGTGGTTCGGGTCAGCATCAGGCTTTGCAGCGTCATGCGTTCCCTCCAACAAGTTGGCGTTTTTTTACTTCTATTCTTTCCTAGAACCAGCGCCACTCCCTTAATGACCGGCTTTCTTACCCTTCCTTCTTCGACTGCTTCCGTTTCCTTTTTCTGAATTCGCCTCTGATCATATCGCCGCGCGTGCGATAAGTTTCCCTTTTCCTGTAGAAGAAGAATGCCTGCTTTGCCCCCCCCCCCACCTTCTCCCGCCATATTCTCCTCCTTTCCACCCGGCCAAAATCAACTTTTGGTTCCAAATTTTTTCCCCCCCCCCCTGATTCCTTTCCACTGCCTCGGACTGAAACGAGGTTACGTCGCCATCTCCCTCTTCCACAAACTCTTCTTCTTTTTTTCCTCTCCCATTTTTGAGAGGCTGCACACTTTATTTCTTTTCTTTTTGCTTGCGCAGCGGAGCGCACCCCCTCCCCAGGAATAGGAGTCTGTCCATTTTTTTTAATGTTATCACTACCCCTTCTTCCCTTTCTCGGCCAGACCCTCTCCCTTCTTTTTTCGACGCCATTCCGACCCTTTCTCTCACAGGCGAACTCAAGCCTTTCACTGTTCGGATGCAGCTCGGTCATCTTCTGTTCTGTCTCGGATTAAGTGTCATTTCCTCGCGAATTGTCCTCTCCTTTTTCTCTAATTTGTCCTATCTTTCCCCCTT
>Ga0179593_1295168_pt1 | contig 10840 bp, 13 predicted proteins | sample CZODoug2_1_08_16_FD_185931 | JGI IMG/M metagenome (GOLD analysis project Ga0179593, IMG submission 185931) | Vadose zone soil fungal communities from Angelo Coast Range Reserve, California, USA - CZODoug2_1_08_16fungal (PacBio error correction) | ecosystem: Environmental > Terrestrial > Soil >... | reverse complement strand
CTCAAACCGCTGCTTTGCTCCCCCTTCGGGGGTATTATTTGCCAGTATTAGTACCCCCCGCCTTTCCAATTTACGATGACTGCTTTGCCCGGTCTCTTATGCTTGTCTTATAGAAACCAACTGCCCCGCGCCCCGTCAGTTAAACAGCATACGTCGGAGACTCTCGGATCTGGGTTCCAGTGCAAAATCTTGGTTACTGGAATCTTCCTCTAAGCAAAGGGTGTTTTACTCGATGTAGACACCTTTTTCTCTTTGTACGCCGCACAGGTATTTTTGAAATTGAATTTCTCAGCCAGGTGTCGCTGTTGTACTCAACTTCCTTCGTTTCATTTTTGTGCCAGCAGACTGTAATATCGACAACTCTGAATTATTGTGAAGACCCGCCACCTAGGGCCCTTCACCTTGCCTTAGTGGAACACCAGCCTGCATTTTCCCCCCTTAGTCAAAAATGCCGGAACGGGCACCTTTATGCAGATTGTTTTTGAGCGGTCGCTTTTCCCCCCAGGTCTATCTTTCTACAGATGGTCTGGGCCAAGGATTTGATTCTAGCCCCTTTTTTTTGATTTTTGCTCTTCGAGTGTCAAGTTTGCATGGAGAGAACACTGTTTTTGGGTTGCCTCACAACGCCCCCTGAATGTTCCGTGTTTTCTACAGGAACTGCCCTATAGGGCCATCACATCACTTTACGAGTTAGAACTTTTCTTATCCCGACCGTTCTAGCGAGGAGTTCTGAGCTCCCCCCCTTTCCCTAATTTTTTTTGGGCTCGATCAGGTTGTTGCTTTTTCTTTTTCGTTTTGCAATGCGCTGCCGTTGGAACGCCTTCGGTGGACGTGGTCCCGTAGACGCGAGACCTCGACCATTCCCTCCTCTCTTCGCGCTGTTTTATCTTGGGAGATGCCAGGTTCTGGATTGCTCTGGCCAATCACTCCGTCGGTTTTTGTGTTTCTTGTTTCGTTTTTTTCCCAGATGGAGAGGTAGCCGACAGGTTTAAACTCACCTCGGCGACATACCAGGTTGAATTTTTTCCCGTAGAAGGCCTAGAGCTATTTTTCTTTTTGCCTTTTGTTGTCTTGCCTCTGCTGCCGTCGGGTCGCGCGGGGTGGCCTGGTTTCCAACCAGGTTCTCCGCTTTTCTCCCTCTTTCGGGGCTAGGACGGTCGAGCCCGACCCTCACTTCTCCCCCGTGACTTCAACCGGCTTACAACTTTCGCCGCCCCTTCTTCGACCTCGCCTTCGGACGACCTGACGCTCCGTGCTGCGCCTTTTTGGACGCTTCCTCTTCTGATTTTTGGGTGACGCCCTTGCCCCAGCAAGTCTTGTCTTTGATCGACGGGCAATACCAAACCCTCACCTCCAAGGTCTTTTCGCACTTTTTGGAGGGACGGTTTTCTTTAGGCGACAATCCCGACGACACTGGCCCTCCTACGGTTCACTTTTGCTTTTTGTTTGGAGCGTGGGCGATTTGTGCACGTGTCTTCCCGAGATCAAAGGAAGGATACTCTTCTTTTCTATTTTCCCCTCCCTCGACGCGCGTGCTCGAAGTCATCCTTCACGCAGATTGTTTTGGTCAAAGTTTCCGCCGTTAAGACCATTACCTGGTCTCCCTCCTAGCGCGGTGGGTCTAAGCTCACCTGATCGTCTCTATCGATTTAATAGTGTGCCCTATCTTAGGCCTTTTCGACGCCGAAAGATCTTTCGTTTTTCCTTTTCTCTTTTCCGAGCGGGATAACAGCCCCCGTACCTCTGATTGCCCTAAATTCCGTGACTTAACCCAACCCCATCAATAGGAAGCGAGTGGCCGAAAATAGGGACCTTTTGTTCGCCATACTCTTCCGGGCTGTAGGAGTGCATAGTCTGTAGTCCCACCGGTAGCTTCCCTTCCACGAAAGATCTTTTATTAAATGGCGGATTCAATATGGTGGAGTCGTCCCACACCCTTAGTTGCTATCCCTTTTCAATGGGATCCCTCCCGCTCGGGGAACACCAACTTCTCCTTGGAGTCCCGGGATACCCCGGGGTCGAGGTCCCTCTGACCACGATGTCATTCCCGGCGAGTCACCTCCACTTTCCTCGTTGCAAGGTGAGCATCAACCGGGCTCGTTACCATGTCCTCAGCCGCGATGCTGCGCACATAATTCCTGGAGCCACCCCCTTTTTTGTTGCATGACCCCGCACTCACCCCCACCCCCTCTTCAATCTTATGCCGGAAACGGACCTCTTTGAATGAGTCGGATCGGCGTCTCAGAAACCGCTCCCCCCTCCCCTTTTAAGTGTCTCTATAAGTGTTCCTTCGTAGCTTCTGCCACGGCTTTTTTGAGAAGGTACCTTCCTTTGAAATTAGGCACCCTCTTCTTCCGGGGGGCTGTCTAAGGCGCTTAGTGGCCAGCTAGGCACCATTTCCTTCCTTGGCCTTCTTTTGATCTGCTATCACCAGTTGGAGAACTGGCTTGCGAAGACCCAACGTAGACCCAAGGTTCTCTTTCCCACCCACCCTTTATTTTTATTTCTGCTGAAGTGTTCGGAATTTGATTTCCAAGTCAGATACCCCCTCTTCAAAAAGACTCTCGAGGCGTCCGATTTTCTCGCTCAGTCCCCGCGGAACTTTATCACTACCCCTGGGCAGAGAATCAGTTCCTCCCATCGACCCTTTTTACTCCTCTTTTCAACCACTTCTCAAGAGCAGTTTTTGACCCCTGCTCTTGAACCTTTCTTCCGCGCTTTCTTCTCGTGCCGATTCCGCCCATTGGCAGACGACTGCCGACCAATGTACGGTTTCTTGTCCGACCGCAAATTGACCCCAATCAACGCCACCTGCGTCCGTTCCTGTTCGTAACTGCCAGCTGATCCCACCCCATATAATAGACTTGGAAGTTTTTTATCTTCCTCCGCTGCAACGCGTTTTCAGCCGTTTTTTTTGCAACACTCGGCGCCCCCAGCTCTCTAGCCCTCTCAGCGCTTACCTGCTTACTCAGCCGCGCCGATCGGCGTCTTTCTATTGGTGTCCTTCCTCGTTCCCTTAACAGAATTCTCCTCCATCCGGACATGTGTGGTTTTGATCCGGTGCCTCCGACTTCCACGGTCTTTGCCTTTCTGGTTCCGGTCTTAGTATCTTCTCCCCTTAGACGGGGGACCCTTCGTTGCGGATACGCCTTCACCTGACTCGAGCTTGATCTTCCAGGTCACAATCCTGCCCGGCCGGTTCCGTTTTAACCCAACAGAAACTTCCCGGAATGGTGAATCTTGTTATCAACACCTTCACCTACACCCCCCCTTCCTCCGTTTCCTCCCCGAGGATAATTTTGGCCCCCCTATACCTCCGCTCTTCTCTTCTTTTCCTCCTTTTTGGAGAGAGCTAGCTTCTTTTTTTTTTTGGGCCACCCTGAAGAAGGTCTACGGTATAGGTGACTTGATGTTTGTCTTGGGTTGCACTGAGGAGATACCTTCCCGGGCCGCTCCTTTGATTAGGCCCTGCAAGGCCTTTCTCCTTATAATCTAGATTACGCTCTAGCCTTTTAATCCACATTTTGGGTCTCTAGGGAAGAATTTATCGTACTTGGCCGACTTAATAGGACCCAGGACCTTTTTTTGTTCTTTTCTGCCGGCTAAGATGTTAAAACTTCGTTGTCCTGAGTGATAGAAGTGCTTGAGATTTCATTTTTGGTTGGTCTACAACTTGTCTCAGCCCACTTTTTTTCACCCAGGTGGGTTCCGCCGTACTTTTTTCTGCCTCACCCTAGGTGGGCACTAGAAACGTTCCTTCTAGATGAGGGATTGCCCGACAAGGTGCAGTAGCTTTTTCTCTCTTTCTTTACGCCCCCCCCTTTCTCGGTTTTGTTTTTGGGAGCATTCTGGGATTAGGATCCATCATGGCCTCTGAGGTTTAGCCTTTCTTTTCAGATCCCAGCATACCTTTTTTTGCCCGTGTCCCCTCTTTTTCTTCCTGATGATGGCGTTGTTCATTCTTATTGATGTCTTATCCTTGGTTTCCTGCGTACTTTCTTTCAGCGGGGTACAGGCGTCTTCGTGGCGGTTCTTTTGCTCGTTCCTTCTCCCCCAAAACCGTTTTTCTTGTATCTCTCCTACATCCTTTTTTTTGGGTCTTTAATCGAAGACCCCCGCTTTGGACCCAAAGACGGGAAACCCCTCCCTTCTCCGATCTGACTACTAGGGGTGAGTTCCTCTCGCCCCATTGGTCTCATTGAGTTGTTCTTCTCCGGTGTCGCCACGGTGATCCTCCCTGCGCCCTAACGGTCCACTGGCCTCCTTTCTATCCGGTTCCTGCTCCTCCTCGTCCCCCACCGGCCCCTGACCTGCCTCTGGGGATCCGTAGCGGTCATTTTTTTTTGTGCTCTTGCCCCGCCCGCGGATGTTCACAGAGATCTTTCCTGTGGAGGGCGTTGTGTAGTGTTTTTTTTTTTTCCCGCTATGCTGCTTGGTTCTGTCCAGGAAGGTCGGCACGATCCGAGTTGTTTTCGCTTCCTTCCTACGGTCCTTTAAGCCGGGAGGGCCTGCTTCAACTTATCGTTGCGCAACCAATCGCAGCATGCGGTTTTCTGCCTTGTTACATAGGGCGCGTTGCTTAGACTCAATTCCCTCGATGCGGAAGATTTTATTGCGACGTCCTTACCTCTTCTCGTTCCTCTAACGTCCCCGGGGCTCCCAAGGTTACCTCTTGCTTGGTCCCTAACCAGGGTTCTTTGCTAGCCTCACTGGTCCCCGCCCCCCCCTCTCACGGATGCCCTCAGTTAAGTCGTGACTTTAGTGCGACTGTACGTTCCTTTTTCCCGCGGGTGCCCGTTTGCGTACGCGTCTTTTCACACCCCTAGACTGTCCCTCTCGTACATCTTCCTTGCGTGGCCTTCGATAAGGTGGTGGTTTTTCCCTTAAAGCCCCGTCCCCTCTGTGTGACAAGATAGCTCTTTGATGATTTCAGCCCCCCCTACGAGTATCCGACGCCGAGCTTTCGCTTATCTCCACAGAGCAGACGCGTAGTCATCCTAGCTGCACCTGGCCACCTTCCCTACTGACTCCGATCCCTCTGGGTTCCCCTATGCTTCCTTTATCCATATGTTGGCTGCGGAAGCTTCCCGTCCCTTAGTGCGCTTTTTAAAAGCTCGGCCTCCCCCTCTTCTGGCCCCCGTTCTTAGTCTTTACTGGTGATCTTCGAGACCGTTCTTTCCCCCTCGCCCTTCCCTTTAACTTGAGTTTCATTAGTTACACGTGTTCCCTTCCTTAGTAATCCCCCCACATATCCCACCACTCCCCCCTTCCACTGTAGAAAAAGGCTGGTCCCCTGTTTTTTTATTTTTTCGTTTTACGAGGGGAAAATGGAGAGTCCTTCTAATTGACCTTTCCCCACCGTCACAATCGACGCGTCCTGCTTGAAGATAGAAAGAAAATTCCTAGAAAGTCCTAGGTCCTTTTCCCTCCGCCGCGGCCATGCTCCACCGTCATTTAAGACGGCCATGAATTTGCCCCCCCCTGGTTTTCCATTCAGTTTTCCCCAGGTTAGAGAAGCCTACCCTGCCAAATATCTTTCTCCCACGCAAGCGGATCACCTGTTTTCCATGGAAACCAAACCTCGCCTCAGTGTGGCTGCTCGTCCCAAGCAAGAAGCACACCGCCTTTCCGGAACTGATACTTGTCCACTCCCCCCGACCTCCAAGCCATGCCTCCCCCCTGATGTCCAACTCGGTAAGAGGAAACCGCCCGGAAAGAGGGTTGTCCCCCTACAGTCCTCAGGGCCCACGCATTTTCCCGTGCTGCGTAGAATTGGTTTTCCGCGGGGTCCTGCCAAGGGAAACGGCCCTTTCAGATGAGTATAAGTAACCCCCCCCTTTTCCTTTAGTAGTGGATTGAATAGCCCCTCGCGATTTTTGCAAGGTAGGGTGCTGTTTTTTTTTTTGATTCTCTCGGTGATTCATCCGAGATCATGTTCCAACGAACCTTTTTGAGGGTGACCGGTTTCGTCAGAGTTTATACACCACCCGTATTTATCCTTTACCTGATTTAAAGCTTCCATTTGGTCCATCCTACTCCGGTGGAAGCCTTCGCGATGCGACCTTCGAAACCATCTATTGCCCTCACCTACTGGGGGCCATGCTCGTGCATTTGTTACGGAATGCAGAATGTTTTTCTACCCTCGCAAGGTTTAATTCACGAGTTTGGCGGTATTCCGCGACTCTTTTCCAACTTGGTGGTCAGCAGCTGATGATGACCGCCTGAAACTACTGCAGATCTTGATAGAAAAAGCTTTCCACCGTCCTCCGTAGACCCCAGAGGCTCCTCTTAGTGTTCACCACGGAGGTATTTTTTTTTCTGCAATAGCTTCCCACTGTTCCGTCTCCCGTGTCTCACAGTTACATTTGTGGTGCAAAAGAACAGATGCACACATCTCTCCTCTCCCCTCAGTCGTTCTTGGGTGTAGTTCTCGTTTTCTTGACAGCGTCAACCTTAAGCGCCGTCTTGTTCCTGCATCGGTTTGTTTTTTAGGGTGGAATCTATTTGGCCCACTTCCATCCTCCCTTTGGAGCATAACCCTTGGTGTTCGTTCTCTCAATAATTGTTTCTTCCCTCGTTGGTGTGTTTTCAGACTGATCTCCGACGAAAACTCCGTTATATGCTTTAACACCCAGATGTTTTCTTTCTCAGTCCCTCTCCGACCACTTCCCGACCCTACTCTTTGTAACTTCCGTCGCCCACACTTGGTGTTGCATGCGCTTGGATGATCGTCCCACCATGAGTTTTCAATCCTTCCGACCCCCCTCATCGTAGAGCTTTTTTTTTATCGGATTTGCAGTAGGGATTGTGCACCCATTTTTTACCTGGATCTCCTATACCCCGGCAGTGTGTCAATGATTCCTTGACACGACTACCGTGGACAGTCCTGATCGTTGATCAGGGAGGATTTCGTGCCCTAATTTTGTTCCTCACCGGTTTTTGCTCAATCCCCTCTTGAGCTTGTTGTGCCCTTTAATTTACCGCCTCCCCTTCCTTTTCTAGGAAACGTTGATTTCTGTCGACCACTTCTTTTTTCCTTTCATCTCCACCTTCCGAGGGTTTTAGCCCCCACAAATGTTTCTGCGTAACAAATGCGTAGCCCCGGACAGACGGGGCGTTGTCTCTTTCTCCTTTTGCGGACATTCGTTTTTTAGTCACTTGGGCTTGGCCCCCCCCCCTGGGAGATGCTTGGTTTTGCGATGTTTGTTCTTCAGGACATGTTTGGCTTCGAACAAGAGACTCCCTCCAAGTTAGGGAGACATTGCTTCACTTCCCCTCTTACACCTTCAAATCTCGTCGACCTCGAGAGTCCTTGAATTTTCTGGGTGACGCTGCAGGGAGATCTCCCCCCGAGGGATTTTTCTCCCGTGTGGGGAGTGGCTTTTTGCTGCTTTTTTTGGTCGCCGGTTGACGGTTTGCCTCCCCGCCGAGACCCTGCTCCTGGCAGCTTCATTGGGAGCTCTTGAGATCTTTTTTTTTTATTGGTGGTGGGTGATTGCCCGGTAATTTCGCGATTGGGCCCACATAAATCGGCTTTGTGATGCTTCAACGGGGTTTAATTTTCTTTTTCTACGAGGTTTTCACTGGTTTTCCGGCTTCCCATAAGGTGTCAATTTTGTTCCCTAGTCTTTGTTGAACTAGAAGGCTTGTTAGAGGTGACCTTTCTTTGTTCTGCCCCATCTCCCGCTCGTGAGATTTATGAGGAAGGTTCAACTCTCCATGAGCCGTCGGCCTCTGGCAATCTTTTCTTCTCGGCTATAGTATATTCACCTTACAACAGGCTTTTCAAAGTAGTCCCCTCGTTCGGAAATCCTCCGGAGGTTAAAGTGACGTACCCTCTAGTTATCCGAGCTGTGCTTATTTTGCTTTCCCCCCCGTCGGCGCTTCTTTGGCTGTTAAGACGATGCTGCACGCCATAGGTTGGTTGCCCCTTGCCTCGTCCTCTACCACGCCACCATCACGAATCTTTGTGCATCGTGTTAGGACTGTGAGTAGGTCTAAAGTCCAACCTTCACGTACCCCAATCGAGTATGTTCCCTCAGTGAGGGTTTATCTACTCTCATCCTGTGGACACTGCATGGCCGTCTCACGTTCCCCCCTGGTACAGATTCTGTTCTAGCACGAGTCCGTCCGTTTTCGTAGACTCGCACGCCCCGTGGTTCCCACCTTCAGGGCCTCCCAAGAAATGTTCTTACGCCGGATGCGCTTCGCTGATTCGCTTCCTCATTTTGATATTTTTTTCTCGTTATAAAGCGACTGAATATACCTGAGTCAATTCTCCCTCGGCTGATCGGTCTCCGATGCCCCCGTCCTTACTTTTCGTTGATTATCTTGGTGTAAATCTTCCCTCTGATGTTAATTTTTCACAAAAGAAAGACCCTGCTGCCCCCCCCCCTTTTGTCCCGGACGGGGCCGGTGGAACCACACCTTCCACGCCGACTGTTTTTCCTCGGGCCAGCTGAACCCTAGGGCCTAGGGTCATTCCCCTGCTTCCTATTTTTCACAGGGTTTAGTTCGCGACCGTTCAAGATTTCCCTATGTTTCTGCGCCCGAGTTCCTCCTCTTCCCCCCGACAGTTACTCTGGCGTGGCCTCTAGTTCCTGGCGGGCGTACTTCCCCAGTTCTTCTTTTCTTTCTTCAACCTGCCCCCTGGTCCCCCGCTTCTCTGTGCAGGACCAAACCCTCGCCTTTTTTTCCTTCCCGGGACCGTTTAGATTCCCTCCTGCAACGCGAATACCTGTTCTCTATGGAACAACCCAACCCATACGCTGAGACGTTCAAGGTTTCCTGACCTATGAACGAGGAGCCTTTTTCCGACGCCGCTGATCACGCGGTTTATTCCCTGAGGATGATTCAGCTCTCACCCCTGACCCAGGCTTTGATTACCCGCGACTGTCGTGTCCACTCCCCCCCCCTTTCCTCCTTCATCTTCCGCACACCTTCGGGAAGGTTACCTTTTGCCGAACCCCCCCCTCCTGTGGTTTAATTTTTTCTCTCCTCTAGAGCTTCTATTCGCACCGTTCCCATCTTTATCGCGGTCGATTCCCGCCTCATCACCACCGCCCCGCTAATTTGCCACCCTCATCCCTTCTCTCGCCCTCTTCCCCCCTTTTTCTTTACGACTCCCATACACCGTCGGATAGTGGATTCTGGTTACACTAATATACTCATACGTTCCCTCCTCTTCCCCCTTTTCCCTATCTTACTTTCCCGTGCCCTCTTCTCGGTTCCCAATCCCTCGCAAGAGCTCCTTTTGTTTTACCATCTTCCCACCCCTTTGTCGTACGGCTTTTTCGTCGAAACAGCCAACTTTCTTTGGACGTTGCCTTCGCCCCCTCTTTTTTTGTACCATCGCAGCATGCTAGTTTTTTTTTTCCTGACTCGTAGGAAGGTCTTGAAGTGCTCTTCCAGTAGCGGTGGGGTTTAGGAGCGGCGGTGTGATCCCTTCTCCCGGCGGGTCTAATCCCACCGACCGTAGACCCCGGATTGTATCTCAGGTAAACCACTCTCGGATGCGATCGGTTTTCTCTCCGGCTTCACTGGTCCAACCATAGGAGATATTACCTTTCCGATGATTTGCCGCCACACACCAAGTCCCTCCCAATGTCGTAGTTATCGCGAGTCCTCACCACGTCTTCCCGTGTCAGGTTTTTTTCCTTTGCCACACTTATTTGCTGTCTCTTAACTGCGCGATTCCTTTGAGCAATTTTTTTTCTATTGGAAGCATGACCTCATTCACTCCTTCCCCGTTAGGAACGCTCCCCTTTCGATCATCACTTCCTCTTTTTTTTCCAACGCACCTTGCCCTCTATTCCCTCCCCAACCTTCACGTCCCTGTCAATGAAATGAGTTCCTTCTAGGGTTCCGACCCACTAGAGTCTTCATTTCAGCTTTCGAATGATTTCTATTTAGTTCATAGTCTATGAGACGATTTCTCACACCACTCGTATTCTTATTTCCCTTACTTTCGCGTACCTTTCCGGACCCTCTTCTTTCCTCCCTTTTTCTCTGGTAGGCTGTCTTTGTCCCGTCTACCACGCGCCCAGACACTTACGCCTCCTCTCCTCCCACGCTATAACTCTTCAGGCCCCCAGAGATGGCAGGATCTCTCCACCGTCATTAGAAAACCCCTCGACCGGCTTTACGCCGCCGCCCACGCCACTTCCCTCCGTGGCGGATTTGTCTAAAGAGTCGACTCAGAGTCCTACCATTTTCTCGCGCGTTGAACCTTCTAGTTCCCGGCCATTTTGATCTTTGCTTGCCCTCGGAAAGCGTCATGATTTAGAGAGTCACACCTATCTATAACACCACTTCTTTTTTCCTTTCTCGTTCACAAACATTGTTTTTGTAATGATAGAAGGCCTTTTTAGATAGGAGTGATCGCTTTTCTTTGTGTGACCAATTCGATCTTTCTCTGCGTCAACCACAGTGCCTCTCATCTTCATGTTGACTCTTCTGTATATCTACTCCCCCTTCTTTACCTATCCTTTTTTAGGTCTCTCCTCTTTTGTGGTGCTACATGCCTGTCCGTTTCCCCACCACTCCGCGCACTTCTTTTTTTTCATCATCGTTTCGCGCCCTGTCCATCTTGCATTAAGAGACTTGGGCGGATCACTTATGACGGTTTCCGTTTGTTCTTTTTCCCCCGTGCCCCTCGCCAGATTGCGACTTTTGAGGACACCGGCCTCGCGATGTGAGAATTCACCGCCTCGCCGGTTCCCCTTTACGTTGCAGCCCCACCAGCCATCGTTCTTCCATGTTCATGATGCCTCGTTTCCATCTCCCCCCCCCAGCCGTCTGGCGGTCCCTCTCAGGAGAAACTCTTGCCACGATCTCTGCC
>Ga0179593_1260499_pt1 | contig 10840 bp, 6 predicted proteins | sample CZODoug2_1_08_16_FD_185931 | JGI IMG/M metagenome (GOLD analysis project Ga0179593, IMG submission 185931) | Vadose zone soil fungal communities from Angelo Coast Range Reserve, California, USA - CZODoug2_1_08_16fungal (PacBio error correction) | ecosystem: Environmental > Terrestrial > Soil >... | reverse complement strand
GGGTATGTGGGGGGTCGGAATAGTTGTTCTGTCCTTAGCTGTTAGCAGGCTTCCGTATTCGCCGTGCGTTGTTCAGATCCCTGTCCTGATTGACTCCTCAAGGGTGTGTGCCCAATATCTTTCTATGCAAACCTGGTTGTTGTTGTGCATCTATGAACGCTCCGCGAAGCGCTTATGCCATGCTTGTGTGGGTTTCTGGCGCGGTTGCTTGCTACTTCTCCTTAGGAAAGAAGGACGGCAGCCCGCTTTCCGTCAGAGCTTAATCGAAGCGCGTGTTTGAACATATTTTCCTCCTTCGCCCATTTTCTACGTTCCGTTCCCCTGTCTGGTCCAATAGCGCTGGGTTTTTTTCTGCGATTAACCCCCAGGTTGGTGAGGACCTCGGCATTGACCCCCTGCTCTGCGGGGGATTTCTTTTCTTTGTCCGAAGTGGGTCAGGCGTTGTATTGTTGTCCGGGACGGCTGATGGTGGTCGAGGGCAGGCCGCCTTCTCGTTTCACTTGTGTTTGCCTCGCCTTGTGTCGGCCAGTGTCTTGCGTTTGGTCCACAGTCGTGCCGATCACGACATGTTGTTCGTTTCCCTTTTTTTTCTCCTCCTCCGCGATGATCTGGATGTGGGCCGAGGCCGGCGCTCGTTTTGGATTTTTTTCGAACGTATTAGGTTTTTGCCAACTTTGTCAGGGCTGCGTCTTGGTTGTGGGGCGCGGATCAGCCAGTTCGATCGGCGTTATTTGGTACTGATGCACGTTTCGTCCTCCTAAGCCTGTGTAAGGCTCGTTGTGAATTTTGCGGTTGCCCTCTGGAGCCGTCTTGGTGGGGTGTTGTTTGTTCTATGGTAGGCTATTTTGTCGCGTTTAGGTGGCCCTCAGCTCTCAACTCTTTGTCTCGGCTTTTTTTTTTGTCGGTTCTTGTCTTCTCATAAGAGTCCTTTAATCTGCTGGGGTCATTTCGTTCTTGTGTGCAGGTATGTTCTTGTTCATGCCGTTTATGATTGGCCGGTCGCTATGTGCTTGGTATTTCCCCCGGTAGTTTTTCTTTCATGCCAATAACTGACAATTAGTTACCTGGGATTTATGCAGAGGTTCTGCGTTTTCAGTATTGTGACGTGTTATGTGGGAGTCCTCCATGCGGTGCTTGAGTCTGGGAATTGTGTGGCGATGGCGATCGGTTCGCTCGCGTGACCCCAGCGATGTGTCCTTAAGTCCACAATTTCGCGGGGGGAGTATATTACTCCTCGGTGGACGGCCAAGTGTTTGCGTTCGGGGTCAGTGCGTACGACCGAATAGTTTCTGGTTTCACTACTTACGCTGGATGTCGCAAATCTTGCCCGATGCTAAGATCTTGGTTTTTTTTTGGAGGCTTTGCCAAGATCTCGTCCTTGGGACTCCCTCTTGCCCCGTGACCGCGATTCCCTCGCCCGACCGGCTGCCACCTTGTTAGAACCAGGCCGAGTGGTGTCTCTCGTTGGCTTTAGACCCCCGTTATGGTGGTGTATCTATTTTTTGTTTCCACTGTTTCCCAGTAGGTCGGCGGTAGCTTCTTTTCTTTCGCCTCCCCCAGAACCTCCGTGCTACTCGGTTTTGTTAGTTATCCAGGCCGGACAGGAGCTCATTCCCCCGTATATGAGGGCAGGCCCGTTTTTTTCCCTTTTACGGTGCCACACTTCCGCTCGCGGGTCAGTTCTGCCCATGGGCTGGCGTTGTCTGAGGTGGTGTGGCATGCATGAGGTTCGTGTTGCTCTCTTTTTCCGTTGAGATCTTTCGTTGAGCTCGCGTCGAAACATGCATTGGTCCCCTTTAGTTTTGGCTTGTTTGAAGTTCGACGCGAGTTGGAGAATAGGGAAGACCAACCCCGCTGTACAAGAGTTAGCCGCTGGACTTTTTCTACCTCGCTTTTTTTCCTCTTTGAAGTTCATTGTAGGTTGTCGATGTTTTGTAATATGAGAGGACGCCGCCCTTGGTCCCTCCAAGATCCTGTGTGTGTGTTTTTCCAATGAGGTCGGAGAGACGTCCGGACGTATTGATCGGTTGAGGAAAATGAGTGCACGGCTGTAGTCTTTGTCCTGCTCCTTTCTCACCTGGAGTGATACCCTTTACCAACTCTCTGCTCGTCGGCAGAAATCTTTACGGAGTCGCCACCGCATAACGTTTGACATCGGTATTGCGGACTTCCCGGTCGTCTCGGTAGTTGATGTCTCGTATGTTACTATTGAGCCCGGTGCTTTTTCAGAAGGGACGTCCCCCCTTTGTTTTTGTTTCGGTCGCCCCCTCTACGCGTGTCGATGTAAGGCCTCCTGACCCGACTGGGTTTCGGTGTTACCCCTCCCTCGGGATCTCTTTCAGCTTGGCCGCCTTCTCGATGCCCGGTGTCTGTAGACTCCGATTGGACTCTGTGACTGTGAGGGGACCTCCGAAAGCCCGCCGTGTTAGCTTCTTCTTGTCTCCTCGCCTTTAAGCGATTGCCGTCGTATTGTTATTTGAGTATTATGATTTTGTCACCCTGGTGTTCACGTTGTGTTAGAATCGCGTCTCGACACCGCCCGCTGCGCGCAGTCGGTTCTCCTGTCGCAGGCCAAGGGCCACCACTTCCTGCCCACCAGCCGCGTTCAGCCGTACGGAGCTTCACTTTTCGAGATCTTCGTTACGCATGATTTCTTTTCTTTGTGTTCCGAGGATTTGTGGCAAGCCCGTTTCGTGCTGCGACGCGGGCCCTTCGGTCTTCCGGATGATTTGGTCTTTTTTCGATGTCGGAGACAATTTTGTTCAGATATCTGTTGGTTGAAGCTCCCCGCGTTGTGTGTTAGATCGCTGTTGGAGAAGCCTTTCGAGCATGTGCAGTGGCTTGTGTCAGACAGACGTCCTTCATACAACATACAGAAGCTTAATCTTATGAGTCCTCCCCTGCTGCGTTCGTAGGTACCAGTAGGTCGATGTACGATCAGAATCACACATGTTTGTCTCCGGGAGTGACGCTTTGATAAACCGAAATCACCAAGGACAGCAGCAGCTGATGATCGTACGACCGATGTCACTCACTCCAAAGGATGCCTTCTCCTTCGGCTTTCCCCCAGCCTGATGGAGCCGATAGAGGGTGTGTGAGTAGAGTCCATGCGCTGCGTCCTTTTGATCCCGGTGAGATTCCGGTTTGACCCATGAGACGTACGGCCATGTCGTACCAGTTCGCCGGACCCTTTCCTATATTTTAGTCTAGAGCCAGAATAGTTTTGGGTGGAAGTGAATTGCTTCCCCCTCTCCCCCTAAGTTTCATATCCGGTTGCGCGTGGTGGCGATTCTGACGCGCCGGATTGGCGATCTTTGGTACAGGGTTCTCGGTTATCGAGGGTGCGGAACATACACTGATCCTTTTTTAAGTGGTTCCGGGCCGCGAATATTCCTTGCGATCACACGCGAGATAGATTTGTTCCCCGGGGCGCTCTTGAGTCCAGGCTACTGCGTTGCCTTGCCTTTTTGCCCCCCAAATTTCTTCATCACCCTGTCCCTGTGCCCACCGCATGGCTCCTTTCACTGGGAAGGTGTAGAGAGGTGTAGCACAGCTTCGCGCTTTATGGCGGAATGATATAAACCATGCCCCCGCCCCATCCCCTTCTTGCTATAGTGATTTTACCGATTTCGCAGTCAGCCCCCCACGGACACTTTGCTTGTCTCGAAACGCCTTCTTTTTCGGCCTGCACAGGCCCCTTCCTCTTCGAGAACGTCCCTAGACCTGGCGGTCTCTTACCGCCATGTGCCGTGCTGTCGAATAAAAATAGGCCGGTCCCCAATCTGTTGGCTGGAATCGTTATAGTTCATCGCCTTTTTCGGGTTTTCTGACCAAAACACAAGTATTTCTGCTGACTGTGAGGAGCGTGGCGAAGGGGAGGGCCTCGAGAGGAAGAAAAAGCTTACGGTAATTGGCTTATTTTGGCTGGTATACCCAAAAATGATGCTCCCTCCGCAACTTTGGGGGCAGGCCTCATGAATATGGCGGGGTCCAAACTGGCGGTGTGCCTGGGAGCGATGGAAATAAGGGTATGGGGGGCTTTTGTGGTGTGGGTTCCTCACGCGTCTTGCAGTAAGAATTCAAAGAAGATTTGTTCGTTTTTCTTTCCCGCTGCCCTCCGTGCCATCCCCGGTGACCATAGTATTTACCTTGTCGCCGTGCAGTGATCATGCGTCAAGCTGCCGAACGTCCTTTTCCCCCCCGAGGTGGAGACTCTGATTAGGCGACGCTTAGCCGTGTTGTCGTATCCCTCCGGTTGGATTTTCGTGTTTTCTAAACCGTCCGCTGCCTTCCTTTGCGGCTCTCGCGTGTGCCTTCCCCTCCGTACTTACCCTTCTTTTCCTCTCAAGGCTGAGTGTTTTGGATTGTTGGGAGGAGTCTTGTGCCTGTCAGTAATTTGGATGAGAATGAATAGACCCCCACGGAGACTGATCATCGCCGGTCGCCCCGACTCTCGGTCCCCCCGGTGCATTACAGTACAGCCTGTCGATTTCCTTTAGACCCATCCTAAAAGTACCGTGGTATGTGGTCTTGCGACCAGTGTTGAGTGACGTCGTTCCTGCGTCCCGCCGCCGCTTTCGCGTTCCACGACGGTTGTGATAGGTATACCATTCCCAAAATGGGCATCCAGCCCCCACCACCCACCTGGCGGAGCCGTTTTATCGCCCTCCTTCCGTTCAAGTGTTTCCAAATTAGACGGTTGTCTTAGCTTGGGAGGATGCGGTGGAATACGTGCAAGGGGCTTCCCAGTAGGGTATGTCGGGGAGGTAAAGATTAGTTGTTGTGGGGCCCCGCCCCTTCCCGACGTTCCGTCTGATCCATGTTTTGGTCCCACCCTATGAATTCTTCTCAAGCTAAAAGGTAGAAGGAATAGTAGCCCATTTTACGAGGGGGCCGTTATCCGACTGCCGGCAAACGACACCACTCTCGTTCCGACGTTGATGTTCTTTTCTCCCTCCGGCAGGTTGTTAACCCATATCTTTAAAAACAAGGCCATCCCCTGTCCCGTACTTCAAACGATGTAACACCTCATCGTTTATCTAGGCAAAACATCTTCCTAGTTTGGATAACAACCGGCCCGTGTGTTGAAAGACCCTGCGTATGAGGTTGTCGCGTTGCCCGTTCGCCTACCCTACCGTGGTAGGTCCTCACTGCTCTCGAGTTGAGAATTTTTACGAGGAAGTACGGGGTGAGTTTTCCTAAGCCACCCCCCCTGCGTAAGCAAGAAAAGTGACGTGCCATTTTTGCCTCTGCTTTTTCTCTTTGCAGGGGTAGAAGCTTGGACGGAGTTGGTGCTAGTGTACAGAAGTGCCCCTTATGTGCGCTGCCTTCTGCCCCGTTGCGTTGCGGCACCCACATTTCTCTCTTTCCCTAAATCTTTTGTGTTGATGTCTCTTCTGACAGAGAGCGGCTGGAAGAGTGGTTGACCCCTGTCTTACGAGTGGAGCCTTTCTACCCTTCTTTAGCCCAGATCCTTCCCACTTCTATCCAAGCATGCTGAATTTTTTCTCCTTGTTTGTCTTGGGTACCGTTTACACAGAACCGCCTTTCGGATGATTCCCATCCGTCCCGTGCTTCTATAGTCTCATGCTATCTCTTTCCAGGGTGATGGGGGAACAGCAATGAAGCCAGGAGATTAGGATGAGGGTGTTTAGCGCGTTCCTTATTTTGTGGTAAGGCCTGCTCTTTTGGAGAGGGTCATTCCCTGGGATTTTGGTATAAGTGTTCTCCTGTGTTTCTGCTAACCCCGACACCCCAAACCTCGTTCCTGGTTTTCCTCCTACTGGCCAGATGTGTCCTTTCGTCTCCTTCCCAGGTTCTTGTCATCCTGATGGGAAAGTTTGTAAGGGAGAGTACCTTTTGGACTTTCTCTTTTGTCCGTATCCTCTGTGGTTCAGGGAACTTCTTTTTTTCTTGGTTTTGACATTCCCGTAACCCCAGAAGATACCCCTGGAAATGGAGAGTCTTTTCCTGTTGAGGGTGGTCCAGTTGACGTTAGATTCCCCCCCACGGTCCGCTGTTATCCATTGTTTTTAAGTCCCTCCGCCTTGCCCGGTTACCCCGCCTCCTTCTGTTTTTTTTCCCTTGATGGTGAGAGCTAAAAGTGTACTGAATCCCTTTTAAGACCCCCCTAGCTTGCCTGAACTCTTCTTCCTTTGTAGCCAGGCCTTATTGGGCCTTCTTTTAGTACCCCCTCGTCAAGTACCTTATTAGGAGAGAATTTCCCCAGCCTTCTTCCTGGATTCAATATTTTCCGTATTTTTGAACTTTCCCGTGTGGTTTTTCGGAGCTTGCGCCTAAGGGGGTTAATTGAGTGTTCCCCTCTGTGAATGGGTGCGGGATCTTGGGTTCCAGCCTCCTATCAGAGAGTGATTTTCTCCTTGGTCTCTTCATTTGTTTCTGACAGTTGCCTCTGTCACCAGTTGAGAGGAGCCCCCCCTTTTTAGGGTTTTAGCTGACCTGGTGTCCTGGATAGCCTTCTTTTCCTGATTGCGCCGTTCGATACCACCCCCACTTTGTATGTGTCACTACCGTTGCGTGCCCGGTCTCATCGTGTCCCCTAGCGCACCCCTCCTTTGTTGTCCGTGGTTCCGTTTGGCCCCTGCAGAGTGTAGTTTTTGGAACCCCCCGGGCGAATAACTGGCGCAATATGCTCCCACGTTCCCTTGCGCGGCTTATTAGTTCAACCCTCCGTCGAGCTGTTATGATGGAGTGCCCCCCTCCTTTCTTTTTTTCAGACATCCTTGTATCTCCTTAAAAGTAGATTCCCGACCTTCGGGGGTGTGGTCTTTTTGACTGCGTGCCGTCTCAGCAAGTTAATGATACCTGTTTCTTTGGTTACCAGTCTCTTCCCCCCTGCCAGAAGATGCTACGGGAAAGGTCAGAAGGTTTGGGTTCAGCTTTTTTCTGGCACAGGTAATTTTTACTTTCTTTCCGTAAGCCTCTCCTCGGAGTAGGATGAGCAGTTTTTCCTTAGAGGCTTTGCTGTCCGCTCTCCTTTCCCTGATGTTTCCCCTTTCTTCTTGCGGGTCCGCGGCGTGAGACGAGTGTCGATTCTCCGAGTTCTTCCCCATCAGGGAATTTAGTTTTTACTTTCGGTTTTCCTTTATTACCCTCGCTTGGAGTAGGGGAATTTATTCCCCTTGCCGTATCACTGACTTTTTCCGGCAAGTTATCTTCGGGTTGTTGGCGCTTGAAGGTGTGTATTCTGCTCTACGGTCCCCCTCTTCCTTCGCCACCCGTTACGAGAAGACCTCTAAGGTTTTTTTTCCCTGGGTGTTCCCCTTCTTTGTGTCGAGATTTTAGATCTGCTTTTCAAGATCGTCCCCGTGTTCTTCTTTGTCGCTCGATAACGAATGTCTCCTTTATCGCGCCAAGCGTGCCCTGTTCTTTAGCCGGTAATATTGGTCCTAAGTATTCACAAAGCCGGTCCGTTTCGGTTTCATGTGTCTTTTTATGTACCCTTTCACGTTCTGTTCTCGTGTAGTGTTGCTATGTGGTTGAAGAACTGTCCCTTCCTCTTTGGTTCGACTTCTTGCTTCCAGCTTCCGGGCCGACTTGATTCTGCACGAGAACTTATGTGCCTGGTAAGAAATCCTCCGCTTCTTTCGGCTGATTTTCTGTTCGAAGCAGTCCTCTTCCGCCCCGTTACCTCTCTGAAACTGTTTGTTCGGAATATGCTCCCCTAGATGGGAGTTTTTCTGGTCTTCACTTTCTATCACACTGTTTGCTTTCTCTCTAGGAGACTTTTTAGCAGTCTGCCATCTGAGCCGGGTTGTCCGTTGGGTATTAGGAGCTGGTTAATCTCAGGGCAGAGTGAGGTTGGGCTTCTTCAGCGTCTTTCCAACTCCCCCGATTGCTAGCCGATGAGGTTGAAATTCCTTAGCGGGTCTCATGGTTCCAATGTGTGAAAAGCCCCTACCAACGCCCATCTAAGAAGTACCGTAGAAGAGAGCAGAGAGAGATTGTCCAGAGACTCATACCTCATAATAGTTCTCATAGATTTTTCTTTTTATCGAGATTCTTCCTCAGGCCCGGAGATTCAGGAGGATCAGTTGGGAGTTTCTCTTCTATCTCTCCCGCACTTCGTCTCTGCCATTCTTTGACCGTGGAATCGGGTAACGAGGAAGACGGTCTTTCGAGGTTGCGACGCTAGTTGGCCTGGACGCGGGTTGAAGCTGGAGCTTTGCTGGAATTCCTCGCCGCGCCCGGGCGGTTCCTGGCCAGAATAACGCTCCAACTTATGGAAACCACGGAATTCCCCCGCCCCTATACTCTTTGGACCAATCCTTTGTCTTTCATTTTACCACCTTTATTGTTAATAGACGAACGTAATATCCCTTGCCGTTTTCTGTCTCTTGTATGTTAGTCCCTACCTGGTTCCATTCCGTTTGTTCGAGCGGCAGGAGGATGTCTAGAGAGACATTTCTTCCCCCTTTCGCCCTGCACTTATTCATTGGAGGCTCGCCGCTTTCTTGTGTCTTGAAGAGGCTTCCTGTGAGACTGTCCGTACCTGTTTCTCCCAGATACTTCTCATTCGGTCAGCCTATTCAATCAGCCTCACGAAGAGAACGTCTCCGGGCCGTCTGAAGCTATTAAGTGCGAAAATTTTTTGTCTCTGCTGTTGGCTGTCTATTTTTCTTTTATGTTACGATCGTCTTGTTTCTACCAGTGTTCTCCTTGGTTCCCCCCGCGGGGGGTCGGTTTTGAAACTCCAGCCAGTACCTGGATCGGCCCCCTTTCCCTCCAAGAGTATAAGTTGGGTATTCAAATGCGACTAGCGACCCTGGGAACAAAACTTATCTTTCGTCGGTGGTGCGGCCGGCGTTTCTCATTGTCGACCATTCGCTAGGGAAATCATGACGTCCCCCAAATGGCCCCTTGTGGCACCATCATTGCAGGATCTTTCTTGTGTAACAGGGGCTCCAATTGTGCTACGTTTCCCGTGCCCTTTTTTAAATGTTGACCAGCTAGTCCGACGGGAGGTTCTTCTTCCACCGTGTTTTTCAAAGAGCAGTAAAATGAGTGGGGCGACTTCAGTGTATGTACCTGGCGCGCTAGTCGCCGTCCAGATACCATGCCGGACAATCACGCCGACCGCGGTTGGGTTCCTCGTTCCTTATCCCTCCTTCTGCTTTTTTGCTTCGAAGTACCACCCGTAGCCGTATTACTGCGGCCCATAGCTGTCCTTTTGCTTTTTGAAGATTCTGAAGAGAAGTCCCCTCCCGTGACCAATTTTTGCGGAAAAGGTGATCCCAGTTTTTTTTTTTGCCCCCGGTTGCTTTCGCTGTTTGCTGGTCGGTTAGGGCTTTCCTTTGTTTTTTTAGTACTCTAGCTCCTTTAGGAGCTTGCTCCTTGGTCTCCCCTACCCTCCTTCCCCTCTTTGGGAATGTGCGCTACCTTTAACCCTTGAGCTACACGCTAGGGCGGCCGTTTTTAGGGAAGACTGGCCCGTCTTTTTTTTTCTAGGAATAAACGGCCGAGTGTCTCCTGGCGGTGAGTGACTTGGTGTACTTCGGGGGTTCCCAAATGCCTGTCCTCTCCCGAAGCGCCCCGCCGGCCCATCCAGTAAGTTATCGCGCTCGTTCACGTGTCCGTTTCGGTTTATTGGGACACGGCCGTTCGCTTTCTTTACTTCCTGCGGCCTTCTACCTGTCCCTCTTTTCCCCCCCCCCCGTAGTGTTGTAGACCTCCTTTGAAACTTAAAAGGAGGTCTTGGTGTCAATCTGTCCTTGCCCCCTCTGGCCACCTTGGTCTGCCAAGACCGCTCATGTCCTACGTTTTAGATTGCGGTTTTCCGTCGGGAGTCCCCCCTTCACCCGATTCCCGTTGCAACCTTTTTGCAGACTCCTTCCGAGGTGATGCTTGTCTTGAGGGGTTTGTTTTTTGGCCGCACATCGCCTGACCTGATCCCTTGCCCTGTTGACCTTCAATGTAGCTCCGAATGTAGGCTTGTTAAGTACTTCGCTTCTTCGGCCCGCCCAGTTCCAGTAATGTCCCGTGCTCTTTTTTATGTTAGAACTTGACACCCCGAGGTTGGTTTAGAGCCCTTGCCTACTTCTCGTGAGCTCTCCCTACTGTTTTGAGTTGGGGCCCCAACTTGCCCCAGGTTATCGGTAATCCCTCTCACAACAACTCGTGGCGCGTGGGAGAAGAGTTACTGACACGTTATTCCTGCACCTTGAAGTTTCTCCCTTTCATGTTCGTCTTCTTTCATTGCCAGATGACTGACTTCGAGGCTTGTGAGACTTATACCCGTTTCCCCAACCATTCGTTTTCGGACTCTTCCCTTTCCCCAACCTCATTTCATTGTTTCTTAATTCCTATACCACGCTCGCCTTCCTCTGTAATCCATTATTTCGATATTGTAGATGAGATGCCCCTCCACATTACTCATGACTGAGGTGTATCCGTGGACACCGTCCCGCCCTTTTGATCGCGTAAAATCGCTGTCCCTATTGTTACTAACCCTCCCTGAACCATGGAGCTCCCTGCTTTACGCCCCCCTCGCGCCGGAGTTCGCTTTCTTTAAAAAAACACATGACCCGATTACCCCTGCCGTGCTGGAGATAATCTACGACTCTCCGCATTAAGTGGGTACCAGTGGTCCGCACACTCCCATCCCCCTGGTATTCTCGACTCGTCTCAGCGAGCTCATGTTGGTTTCAAGATTCTCACTGCGGGTTCTTCCTAGAAAGCGAACAACATTGATGCGAAAATACCGGACTTCCTCCGATGCTTTCGTTGGGTAGTCTGTCGATATATTGGTAGAATCTTCACGGAGGCTTTTACTCCGCCCCTTTGTCCTGTTTGATGCCCAATAACGATAGTGTGCTGGCTT
>Ga0179593_1701023_pt1 | contig 10841 bp, 14 predicted proteins | sample CZODoug2_1_08_16_FD_185931 | JGI IMG/M metagenome (GOLD analysis project Ga0179593, IMG submission 185931) | Vadose zone soil fungal communities from Angelo Coast Range Reserve, California, USA - CZODoug2_1_08_16fungal (PacBio error correction) | ecosystem: Environmental > Terrestrial > Soil >... | reverse complement strand
GGATCAAATGTACAGGATCGTCCGCTTGCGGGGTACGGGCCTCACCGAGCGAGAAGGCATCCCCCCGACCCTTTCTCGATGGTAGAGTAGTCTCTTCCTTCCTTTTTCCCCTCCTCCCCCCTCCTACCCCCGGCCGAGTGGCGATCAGGAGCGAAGGAGGATATGAAGAAGGGAAATGAGCGCCTGCTGGTTTCTTCCTATGGCGCCTCGTTAAGGGATTTTTTTTTCCCTTAGGGGTATAGGAATATGGTGTGGTAGTGGGATTGGCTATGAACCTCCCTCCCTTCCCTGGGTTTTTTTCTTCTTTTCTCCTCTCGGACTGATCTTAAAGAACGAGAGGAAGAAGATGAAAAGAACGATTCGAAGGTGTCCTTCGGGGTCACGCTCTTTCTTTTTTGTTTTCATCACCACGATTTTGCGTTATCCTCCCTTTTTTTTCTCTCCTCTTTCCTTTCTTCGGACCGTCCTGAGCATGGTGATTGCTCAAGGAGGCGAGGGGAAAGGTTCGAGCCTCGTCTTTTTTCCTCTCAAGATCTCTCCCTTCCTTTTTCCATTCCTCACCGGGGGAGGGAACGGAGTGCGCGGGACGCCGGACTCGTCATCGAGGGAAACACCGATATCTGCCTTTCCTCAACATGGTAAGTACGCTTCTTCCTCCTTCTTTCTTCTTGTTTCCTCTGCCATCGTCGCCAGCCTGGGGACGTACTCTCGGTGGAGCCCTGCTTGCGGTCTCTTTTTTTAGTACCCCCCTATTCCTCCCCCTTTTTCCCCCCCCTTTTTTATTGGGTGTTCCCAGAATCATGCCGGCGAAAGTGGAGCGAACCGCATGGAGACAATCGAAGGCTTTCCCATTGGAAGCTTCTCCTTCTTCCTTGTACGTCGGCCCTGGGAGCTCGCCTCTAGAACTAAACCGTGGCGGGGGGGTCGGTTCCGGATTTCCCGTAGGGAAGTTTCCCCTCTTTTTCCTCGCATGCGCGCCCAACAGCATCTATTAAAGGTGCTTGGGGGAGCACGGGTTGTTGGGACTTTTCTCTTTCGTTGAACTTCTTTTTTTTCTCCCCCGTCGCGACAGGATTCAAGTCTAATGAATGGATAGTAGGACATGGCCAGCAATGGCCTATTGTCTCATCGTTATACCTCCTCTTTTAATTTACTAAAGAATTCGTATTCGATCTTTCATCCCCCCTGGGTTTTCTTTTTTTCCTCCCTTTTCTTAAAGGAAAGTAGTAGATAAAGAGAAGATGCTTCTGTAGAACTCCCTTTTTCTCTGACGGCGGAAGGTACGGAGAAGGAAGATGCTCGGTGCGCCTTTTCCTTTCTTCTTCCTTGGGAGCGTGGGTGAGAGAAGCCGATTCGAGGCGATGACCACGATAATAGCCCTTCCTTTCCTTTTCCTTTCGTTCTCGGCCATGTTCGTCTCGCGATTATACGATATGGTCACAGGCATTCAGGCGATGTTCAACGACTCCCCCCTTTCTCCTGCATGGTCTTTTTTTTTTTCCTCTCCCTCTTCCTTTTCTTGTTTTCTCCGGACCACATCGGAACGGAGGTAATACATAAGCGAGTAAGATGGAGTTAGGTGGAAAGTTGGTGCTGGAGCGCCTCCTTGTTCATGTTCTTTTTCTCCTTTTTCTCCTTCCTCCCTTTCTCTTTCGGAATCAAGCCGCTCGTGTATTCATGGGAAGGACTGAAGGATAATCTTACGTCGGGCTCCCTCGGCCATTCTCTTTTTTTCTCCCCCCCCCCCTCCCCTCCTTCCGAGCACGAAGACGATCTTTCGGGACATCCGGAAGCTGCAAAGGCCTCCTGACCTGACGATTCCGATCTGGGGGCGCAGTGAACCTTCTTTTTTCTCTCTAAGGGTTTTTTTTTTTTCCTGTTTTCTTTTCCCCTCTCCCCATGTTTTTTGCGATTATGTGAGCAGGCATGTGATAAGCGATTCTTTCCCGATAGGTTTTTTTTCTTGCCTTATGTACTCGAGAACCGTGGTCGACCTGAGTGCGTCCTTTTTCCCCCCCCCCCTTTTTTCTCGATGGCTTCGATTCGAAGATGGATATTAAAGAGCTGGTCCCACTTCCCTTCGTGCAGGTTTCTCCCTTTCCCCCTTCCTAGTGAAGTAATGAAGACTCTGGGAAGGCCCCCGGCCTGTTTTTGGCTCCCTTTTTCCTATTCTTCCCCCCTCCCCTCCACGTAATACGATGCGAAGATCACGAGAGAGCCACGTGATCGGTGGCACTTAGGGGAGAGGTGGCTACTATCCCTTTTTTTTCTCTCTATCTTTCCTTTCCTCCCCCCTCTCCCCTCCATTCCACCGCACGTGATAGAGAGTTTTTAGTGATCTTACGAAAAGTAGTGTGGCAGTTCTTCCTCCTCCTTCAAACGGTATCTCTACCAGCCGCTGGAGGGGCTTCCAGAGCGTCAGGCTCACGATGAACTCGACGTGCTCGTCCCTTTTTTTTTTTTCTCCTCTTTGGCGATTTTCTCCTCTCCCTCTCCTCCGACGAGAAGGTCAGGATCTGAAAGATGGTTGCCGGCGCCATAAGGGAGATCCACGGTCTTTTTTCTCATAACGACGTTCTTTTCCCTTCTCTTCTCTGCCCGCGCAACCTTCCAGGCACTCGCGTGCTGACGTACACGTCTCCGGCAGCGAAATTAAGGACCCAGTTAGCGCTCCACGCGCGTTTTTCTCCCCCCCCTCCCCACAAAGACCTTTTTTTTTTTTTTCCTCCTCTTCTTTCGGTATGGTTGCAGGGTCAGGTAGTCTCGAAGCGCCTCCAAGTTCACATACGCGAGACAAGGACGGGATCCTCGAGAATTGTCCTTTCTTCCTCCTCTAAGAGGAGATGCTTTTCCCCCCCCTCTTCTCCTTTTCCCTCCCCCTCTCGTCCCAGAGGGCGAACGCGAACATGAAACGGAGGACGAATCAAAGAAACCGACGTCCAGAACTCTAGTACGCGCGGAGGATTGCCTCCGTGTCCCTCTGTTTCTCTTCCACACCAGCACCCCTTTTTTCCTTTTATTCTTCTCCCCCTGTTGAAGACCAGGAGATAGACAGGTAGTCGTTGAACTCGGCTGATCGCGCTGTGCACCCGCTCTCCCAGCGAGAAGTTTCCCCCCTCTCTTCAAGAAGCCGTCGCCGTCAGGTCCAAGGTGGGAGAGGATAGTGGTCATCGCCTAGAGCGCTGCTCCCCCACCGATACCTTCTTTTTCCCTTTCTTTTTCCCTTCTCCCGGAGCATCGGACCTGCGACGAACTGAAGACGGAAGCGCCACCGGTACCGGAGCCGACTCTGTCGTGTCTCTCCCTCCTTTTCTCCCCGCTACGAGCGTTTTCCTTCTTCCCTTCCCTCCTCCCTTCTTCTTCAGCCCCACTCACCAACGTAAGACGAGAACGATATATAGGCAAATTATGGCCAGGGTCGAACGATAAATGCAGAGATGTCTCCCCTCCTGCGCCTTGATACTTCTTTCCTCTCCTTTCCCTAATATCCCAGTCCCACGAACCGTGATCCAAAAGAAAATGGAAGGAGATGCTGGTGCGCGTCCTTCTCGTCCCCCTCTTTCCTTCTCTTTCCGTGCATGTAGGATTCTTTCCTTTCTTTTCTTTCTTTCGCTAGCCCCAGGCGAAGACGTTACCATGAATTCAGGCGCTATTCTCTCTCGTTTCCTCCTGCGGAAGAGTCTGTTTTTTTCTCTTTTCTCCCCCCTCTCCCCCTTCCAGAATTGAAGTTAGAAAAGAAGAGGAAAGGATATGGAGGGATAGATGAGATACTACACGCTGAATCCCCCCTCCTTTTCCCCAAAAGCTCTTCTTTTTTTTCCCTTCATTGCTGTCCCGGTCCGAGACTCGGGCGATTGCAGGAAGAACAGGCGGAATTTTTTTTTTTCCCTTTTTTTTCCCTCGATGTATATATATGAGGTATGTCCGGAGCCCGAGGCACTCGATTCTCCGACCCGGTGTTCTCCTCCCCACCTTCTCCCCCTGAAGCTTTTTCTCTTTTTTTTCCCCCTTTTTTTTTCCTTCTTATGCAAACCTGCTCAGGAACGTCAAGAAGAGGATCTAGAGACATTGAGCAGGTGGGTAGACGCGTCTTTTCTTGTTTCTCCCCTCACCAAAAGATAGTGACCACAAAAAAAAAAAAACAAAACCACACCCACACCCCCCCCCCCCCCCCCCCCCCCCCCCACACAAAACCCCCCCCCCTCTTCGTGCCCCGTCTCCTTGAACAAACTCGAATTATGGGGGATCGGCTACTGATCAGTTCGTTGAGTCATTTCCGATCATTTTCCTCCCCCTAGTGCTCTTTTTTTTTCTCACTCCCCCTCCCCACCCCGTTCTGCCTACCACGCCGGCCAACAGAATGGTAGAAGCAAGAAAAATGACAGAGGTAGGACCAGGTCGAGGGAGGATACGGAACAGAGGGCCTCTGACTACCTCATCTCCCTCTTCTCTTTTTCCTCTCTAAGTTTTTTTTTTTTCCCCTCCCTTTCTCCCTTCCCCCCTTCTTTCGTGTTCCAGGCCAGCGTCGTCTTGATCCAGCTCGAAAGTAGAAAATAGGAAATTGTTCTTGTGATGTCTTCGCTCGTGATGGCCTACCCTCTACTAATCTTACTCCCCCTGTCCTTTCCCCCTTCTCTCTCTTTCATCCTCTTTCCTCTCCCTCTTCCCCCCCCCTCCCCTTTCTTTTACTTCCTTCAACCGAGCGGAAGGAAATCAACAAGAAAAGGGATAAGATGGTCGATTAGAGTGAGAAGACGAAGATGGCCTGGGAACACCTATCCCTTCTTCCTTTTCTCCCTTCCTTTCCTTTTTTCACAGCATAAACCCTTTTTTTTTTTTCCTCTTTTTTCTTCTTGCCCCTCGTTCCGTGATACTCCGCGAAAGGTCATGACGACGGTCATTTGATGGATGATACAATTAGTGTGGCGCGGCGTGGGTAGCATACGGGTGTCGTGGATTGTCTCAATGAACCTCCATCTCCCTTTTTTCTTCGGGTCCTTTTTTTTTTCCTTTTTCTCTCTTTCCTTCTTTCTCACTAACTAGAGGGAAGCCGATACACAGAACGAAGAGGGGTTCCTTCTCGGCGCTCTGGCTGTGTTTTCTCACCACTACCCCTTTTTTCTTCTTTTTCCCCCGACGACGATTTCTTCTTCCTCCTTTCCTTTTTTTTACCTTTCCTTCTCCTTTGTGTTGCCTCCATGAGGCGAGCAAGGTTGAGAACTAGTCTGGGTAATAGACACTATAGATGGGTTATAGGATTCAAGTTGGTTTTTGCTCTCTCCCCTTTTTTTTAATAGTTTTCCCTTTCCCCCCTATCTCTTCCTTGCCATCAACATGGTCATTCAGATTGGTATTCCTGATAGACGAAAGGAGTCTCGGCACCTGGTGCCCCGTCACCTTTTCATTTTCCCTTCTTTTTCTGCTTTGCATATTTTTTTTTCCCTTCCCCCTTTGTCGCCCGCTCATCCTTTTCTCCAGAGCCGGTGGCGATTCGTGATACTGAAACGTATGGCAGTGGGGATATGGGTGCTTCCCCGCATCCTGTCCTTCTCCTTTTCTCCTCCCTTCCTTTCCTCCCAATAGAATTTTTTTCCCCTTCCTTTTTCCTTTCCTTTTACTGTCTCCGGGAGCTCGCTAAGAATCACACGGTGTTTTTTTTTTTTTTTTTTTTTTTTTTTTTTTTTTTTTTTTTTTTTTTTTTTTTTTTTGTTTTTCCTTTTCCCTTTCTCTTCCTGCACGAAGGCCGTGTACGAAGCCTACATGCCCGGATATACGTAAGAGGGGGCCGAGAATGACGCGACCACCAGCATTCTACTTCCAGTTGCTTTTGTCTCTTTTTTTTCTTTTGATCTTCTTTTTTTTCTCCCTTTTTTTCTCCCTTCTCCTGCAGGATCCGTCTCAGGAATGGCAGTAGGAGTAAATGGCCAGAATGGCCGAGATCAGTTCTCTGTCTACGTTTTAGTTTTTCCCCTCCCCCCCTTTTCTCTCTTTCCACCTCGATCCTGAAGACTGCTCGTGGCGGGAGCAAGTAGTCGCTTCCCGCGCCGCTTTCCTTTCTCCTGGTCTTTCCTGTTCTGGCCGCATGTCGGAGACTGAGAGATGTCGGAATCGATTTCTCTTCGTTCTTCCTTGGTCTTTTTTTCTTCTCGGCGATGACCACGATCATAGAAAAAAGGCGGAACTGACGGCGACGGCTTCTGTTCTACGTTACCTTTCGTTCCTTCTCGTCGTCTTTTCCCTCCCTTTTTTCACCCTGACTGACGAGTAGATATGCCTGGTCTTAAGGGGAGATATACTAATTTGTCCGGGAGCTCCGCCTTTCGTTCTCTTATTTGTTTTTTCCGGAACACTTTCTTCCTCTAGACGAGGAGTTTCGGGACGGGTGATTGAGAGACTCGGGGCAGTTGTCGAGTTCGCCCTCTTTGTACTAGCGTTTTTCCTCCTCCTCTCTCGTAAGGGATCCTTCTCCTTCTTTTCTCTTTCTGTTCTTATCCTCCGTCCATTTCTCGAGGATCCGTCCGTGTCGAGAGAGGTGGAATGAGGAGGCGCTTCGAGACTACCTACCCTGCCCCCGCTCCCCCTTCCCCTCAGATCCTCTTCCCCCCCTTCCTACTTTAACCTGACGATCGATCTGGGGGGAGGTGAACGCGAGTGGAGCGATAATGGGATATGAAGTTTCGAGCAGGAGACGGGACGCAGAGCTTAGTTTTTCTTTTTTCTCTTCCCATGATTCTGTGGACCCTTTTCTCCTTCTCTTCTTTTATTGATCTAGCAACGTGGTAGAAATGATGGAGCAGTTGCAACCAGTGGCGAGGTCAGATCCTGTCCCTCTTCCTCTTTTTTTCCTTTTCATCGGATTCTCGTTTTTTCTCTCCTGGACGCAGCACTCGAGGTAATCGTGAAGAAGGAAGAACCCACCACCTCTGGTGTACTCCCCTCTCCTTTTTTTCCCTTTTCTCCTTCTCCCTTCTGATTCTCCTCCTGCCCACGTACTACGTGTGAAGATCACGCGAGAGAACGGGACCCTTTGTACTTTCTTTCTTCTTTTTGCGACCCTCCCCCTTTGTGTTGTGCTGGATCTGATCACGAGTTCTCGTCGACCAAACAATTCTCCGAATAGGGCCACCGTCACGTTCTCTCTCTTCTCTTCCTCCTCTTTCCTTTGTGTGCAAGGGCCCTTCCCTCCTTCCCTCTCCTTTCGTTCTTCCCTAGCGTCAGGATTAACGATGAACTAGAAAGTGATGCGAAACAGTAGCGCTGGGCAGACATGCCGCTCCTTTTTTCTCTTCGTAGACTTTTTTTCCTCTCCCCCTTCCTTTACCTCTTGGTTGCCTGCCCAGCAGGCGAAAAAGGTGATCGATACATACAGCGGCTCAGGAACATTCCCCTCTCTTTTCCCTCCCCCTTTTCCCTTCTTTTCCAGAATCATTTTTCCTCTCCCCCTTTCTCTGCGTCCTTCTCGTTCGCTAACTTCAGATCACAGTACGCTCACAAGAGAGGTTCACCGCCCTCCCCCAGTATTCTCCTTCATTTTCTTCTTCTTCATCTTCGGATGTAAAGACTAGATCGTCCTTTTCTTTCCTCCTTTTCGGATTTCCCCTTTCCCCCCCCCCTCCCCCTTCTCTCTACACGACGGATATAGAGAATGGAATTCGAGCTCGACGCGAAGAGGAGCGCGGCCGTCCCAGGACTACACTCTCTTCTTTTTCTTTCCCTCCCTCCCCTTCTTTCTCCGGTCTCTTCTTCCCCGCGAACATGCCCGGAGGCGCTCAAAGAAAAATGGCGTCACGAACTTTTTCCCCTTCCTGTCCTGTTCTTCTCTCTTTTTTTCTATGTGGTCCTCTTTCTTTTCTCTTTTTTCAGGAATTGTAAGATCTAACCGTTTGAAGACCAGGACAGACGACGGTCCTTCTTTCCCCCTTTCTCTTCCTGTGACCCTCTCTCCTTTTCCTCTGGCCGATCCCGGACCGTCCCAGTCGGAAAGGAAAAGATAGCCGTCAGCTTCCTTTCCTTTTTGCGAGTTTCTCCTCTTTGTCTCTCCCACCGCTCCACGTCAATCAGAAAGTAACCGAATGAAGACACATCTCTCCGGCTCCTCTCCTCCTTCTTCCCTTCCTCCGCATTCCCCCCTTCCCCCCTGTACCGGAAGACAAATAGGAGAGCGGGAGCGACGACTTTCCCTCCCCTCCTCCTTTCCGGATCGACGTTCCTTCCGCCCTCCCCCCCTTTGATAGTGACCAGAGATCGAAATTACGCACATGCTGAGGTGAATGCCCCACTCAACACTTTCTCCCTCTCTGAGCTTTTTTCTCTCCCTTTTCCCTTTGAGACGGATCCGGCCGCGCCGTGCTCACCACCCGGCGCAGGACGATCAATCTTTTCCCCTCTCCCTCTTTTTCTTCCCCCCCCCTTCCTCCCCCCGTGCTCAAACCAGCAAATGCGATAGGAGAGCTTGGGGCGCGTGCCTTACTCCTCTTTCCTGCGTGAAGGAGAGCTTTTTTTCCTTTTTCTTTGAAGTCGGAACCCCCAACGCCAAAGGGTGAGTAGTAGCAGAGATACCAGGCGGATTCGTACAAGGAATCAAGGAGATGATTCGACGAGGAGGTAGAATGCGTACTCTTCGAATTGTGTCTCCATGTGTTCCTCCCCCCTTTCCTTTCCCCCTTTTTTTTTCTCAACCCCTTTTCCAGGCGCACGAAGCGCCACAGGCTCTGGAGGAAGATGAGCGGACTACAACGCGAGCCCAAGCAGGGCGCCCAGAGAGTCTCTTCCTTCCCTTTTTTCTTCCTCTCCGAGGATTTTTCTTTTCCCTTTCCCTTTCTTAACTCTGGCGGGCAGGAAGAACAATAGACGGAATGAAAATGTGAGGGACAGGCCGATCTCGGGTTTCCCTCGATTAACCTCTCCCCTTCCTTTCAGAGTTTCTCCCTCCCCCCATTCCACCCGTGAAAGCCGGAGATACAAGATAGAGAGTGAGATGTGACCAGGACGAGTGCTCGACCTTTTCTTCCTCTTTTTCCCTTCTTTCCCGAAGAGTCTTTCTTTTTTTTTCTCCTTCTGTTCTCGGGGTTTAGTGTAGAACGCAAAGATCGTGGTGATGACAAACCACAGCCGAGCCGCCCCGAGAAAGGCACCCCTCTCTCTTTTCTTTCTCTTTTTCCTCTTCAGTACTTTTTTTCTTCCCCCCCTCCCCTCTTCTAACGGCAATGCTGTCCGCGAAGATAAAAGGGGAGTAGGTGAGGGTCATGTAGACAATCAACAGACCACACCAGGATGCCGACCCCTTCTCTCCCCCTCCTTTTTTCTCTCTCTGAAGATTTTCCCTTCTCTTTCATCTCGACCCGCAGCGCGCTCATCGGCATTATAGTGAAGCAGTAGCAGCCGAGCGCACCATCGGCCGGGGGATGTTGTGTTGCAGCCTTTTTCCCCCCTTCCCCCTTGTTTAGTGTGAAAGGTCTTTTTTCTTCCTTCTCCCTCGTCTCCCATTGTTCTTGGTGTGTCCTTCCGCTAGGTGAGGACGGGACACACGCGAAGAGGACGAATGTAAATGTGAGTGAAAGCTGAGATAGTTGCAATCTGCCTCCGTTGTTGTGTGAGAGCTAGTTCTTTTCCCTTCTTCTTTTTGTTTCTCTTTCCGGAAAGAACCTTCTCCGTCTTTCGGTCGGACTTAGAGAGGAGAAAGAAGACGATGGCTGGAACACGATCCGGCGGCCGGTCGACAAGTACTTCAACATCTCCCTCTTTTCCTTTCTTCTGATCGCCTTCCCCTTTTTTTCTCTTCTTTTCTTTTTTCTTTCTCCTCTGCGACCTGGCTGACCCGGTCATTTTATGGCGACTAAAATTATGTGTGGAGCGGCCGTGCGGTAGGAATACTGGGGTGGTATGGATTGCTAAATGACCCACACCTCCCTTTTCTTTTTCCCCCTCTTTTTTCTACCTGCTTTCTTTCTCTTCCTCTATTCCCCCCTAACGATCGAGGTGTCCTTCTCGGGGCGCTATGCGAGTGGTTTGTAATACCACGATCTTTGCGTTTACCCCGACTAACTCTTCGCCCCCTCTCCCTTCTACTGGAACTTTCCTTTTTTTTGTCTCCAGGAGGCGAGAAAGGTTAAGCAATAGTAGGGTAAATAGCACTCTCGATCGTGTTCTTTCCCTGTTTCCCATTTTGGACGACCTTCTTTTTCCTCTCTTGCTCGGGCCGCGGACTCGTTCATCGGGGAAAAACGAGATAGGCATGGGAACTCAACATGGTCATTCCGCTATTGTTCTTTCTGCAGCGTCCCTTCTTTCTCTTTTTTTTTCTGTCCTGGCTCTCTTTTATTCCTCCCGGGGCGCCTGCTTGGCTAGAGGTGAGTAGTAAAGATAATATTATCAGAGCGGTGGCGGTCGTGGCTCCTCCACTTTCTTTGCCTTGTTTCTTGCTTTTTGTTTTTCTTTTTTCCCTCATGGACTTCCCCTTTCCTCCCTCTCTCTGTAATCAGCGCCTGAATTATGGTAAGTAGAAATGTGGAGATAGATATAGACTCATGAGGTGGCGGGGGGCGGTTTTCCCTTACTTTCCCTCCTTCTTTTTTTCCCCCCCCCCCCCCCCACATCCTACATGCCGGAATATACGTACGAGGTGGTAAGAGAATTGGACGCGACTGCCCCCTTTCCCCTTTTTTCTCACGGTTAGTTCCTCTTCCCTTTCGTTTCTCTCCTTTGATCGGCCGCGCCGGTGTGGGGAGCAACGGAGCGGCCCTGTATCGTCTTTCTTTTTTCCCCCCCTCTTTCGATCTTTTTCCTTTTTTTTTTCTCCCATCATTCTTATTTCGATCTCTTCTATCACCTTGTCGCGATCA